>Ga0209225_1004695_pt1 | contig 10652 bp, 10 predicted proteins | sample WasSprMetagenome_FD_184732 | JGI IMG/M metagenome (GOLD analysis project Ga0209225, IMG submission 184732) | Sulfidic aquatic microbial communities from Washburn Spring, Yellowstone National Park, USA - WS (SPAdes) (version 3) | ecosystem: Environmental > Aquatic > Thermal springs > Hot (42-90C)...
TATCCATTCCCTTTGTCTTTCTCCTCCTTCTCTAAATAAATTTCCCTCTCTGATACCATAAATTCGTTAAATAATTCCTCAAAAAATTCACACAATGCTTTCTTCTCTCCATTCGTTATATCTGGAAAAAACTTGTCAACTGCCTTTGCTACTGCTTCCTTTTTACACCTTTCAAATTCTTCTTTGCTTAATTCCCACTTTCCCATTTTTAACTTCTTTTTCGTTTTTTATTTTTTCTTTAACAATTTTATCTTAGACACAATTTTTATTCTACTACCAATATGGACCAGAGAAATAGTTATTCAATTATTTATAGAAATGTGAAAAATTTAAGGATAGAAGTTAGCAGTGATAATGTAAAAGTCATAGTCCCTTTAGGATATGATGAAAAAGTTGAAAGTGTGATTGAAAAATATGAAAAATGGATAAATGAAAAAATAAAAAAACTTAAAGAAGTTCAGGAAATTTCAAATGGTTTACCTTTATATAATCATGGAAATCTGAAAGAAATTATTGAAAACTATGTAGAAGAATATGGAAAGATTTTGAAAAGGAAACCTGAAAAAATATTGTTCAGGAAAATGAAAAATAGATGGGCAAGTTGTCATTATAAAGAGAAGAAAATAATTTTTAATAAGAAATTGAAATTTTTGCCAGAAAGTTTAATAAAATATGTTGTTTTACATGAAATGTGCCATTTATTAGTTAAAAATCACAGGAAAGAATTCTATCTTCTGGTAAAAAAAATTGATGTTGATTTTGAAAATAAAGAAAAACTGCTTCTCTGTTATAAGTTTAAAATTGCTGGCATGATTTAAAGAAAAAGTTGTTTAATAAAAAGTTTGGTTTGAGAATTTTGAGTATTTATGGGCAAGGTATAAGGGATAGGGCAGTTGATATTCTTCTTTGAGACATTTTATTATTACAGTTAAGGAATCTTTAAAATCAATTAAGTGGCCTGGGGAAATAAAAATAATTGAACCGGTATAATTTCTTAATGCATGACCTATAATTTCTCCTTCACTATCCTTTATAAAAGTTGAAGAAAGTGGAAAATTTGGTGGTTCTGAATAATATCCGAATAATAATTTTTTTGCACATCCAATTGAGGGTTTTTCAATTAATATACCTATATGTGAAGCAAGACCAAATTTTTTAGGATGTGCAATTCCATGTCCATCAAAAATAAAAACATCTACATCATTTTCAATTTTTTCAACTACCTTAATAATATTTTCTCCTTCCCTGAATGCAAGAAGACCTGGAATATAAGGAAATTTTACTTTACTTTGATTTTCTACTATCTCAAGTATTTCAAGGTCTGGATATTCAACCAAAACTGCACATGTCTTAATTTTATCTTCTGAATAATCACTATCTATGCCACAAATTATCTTAATATTTTTTTCCAGTGGTTTTATTATTACTTTCCCTTTTAATTCATCTTGTATTTTTTCTGCCTCATATTTATCCACATCCCATTCATGTAAATTTTTAACATTCATTATTTAGCAAATTCAATCTCTCTCTTTTCTCTTATTACAGTTACTTTAACCTGACCTATATATTCCATCTGCTCCTCTATCTTTTTAGCAATATCCTTTGCAAGTATTTTTGCTTCTGTATCGCTTATTTCCTCTGGTTTAACAATTACTCTTACTTCTCTTCCAGCAGATATAGCATATGCTGTCTCAACACCTTTAAATGAAGAAGCAATCTTTTCAAGTTCTTCAATCCTCTTTAAATATTTTTCAAGTGTATCCCTTCTTGCACCTGTTCTTGTTGCAGATAGGGCATCTGCCACCTGTGTAATTGCTGTATACGGAAAATTTACATTCACATCTTTATGATGATTCAAAGCAGCATGGACAACTTCATCAGATTCTCCATATTTTTGAAGTAATTCTCCTCCTATTTCTGGATGAGCACCTTCAATTTCCTGGTCAACTGCTTTACCTATATCATGGAATAATGCAGCCCTTTTTGCAATCTTCGGGTCATATCCAAGTTCAGAAGCAATAATTCCAGCCATAAAAGCGCATTCCTTACTATGTATTAAGAGATTTTGACCATAACTTGTTCTATATTTCAATTTTCCAAGTAATTTTATAAGTTCAGGATGGACATTTTCTATACCAACTTCAATAAGGATTTTCTTCCCTTCTTCTGTAATCTGTTCTTCAAGTTCCTTTTTTGTTTTCTCAACTATTTCCTCTATTCTTGCTGGATGTATTCTTCCATCCTGTATCAATTTTTCAAGAGCAAGTTTAGCAAGTTCTCTTCTGTAAAGATTAAAACATGAGATTGTAACTGCTTCAGGAGTATCATCAACAATAAGGTCAACACCTGTTGCTGCTTCAAATGCTTTAATATTTCTTCCTTCTCTACCTATTATTCTTCCTTTAATCTCATCAGAAGGCAAACTTACAACTGATACAACACTTTCTGTTGCTTCTTCTGGTGCAAGTCGTTGCATTGCTGTTAGAAGAATTTCTCTTGCTTTTCTTTCAGCATTTTCTCTTGCCTCTTCTTCAATTTTCTGCTGTAATTTTATTGCTTCCTTCTTTGCTTCCTCTTCCATTAATTTTAAAAGTTGATTTTTTGCTTCTTCCCTTGTTATTCCTGAAATTGTCTCAAGTTTTCTCTTTTCCTCTTCTATTAACCTTGCATATTCCTCTTCTCTATTTTTTAATTCCTCTTCTCTTCTATGTATTTCCCTTTCTCTTTTTGATAATTCCTCCTCTTTAATTTCAAGGATTTCTGCCTTTCTTTCAATGGTCAATTCTTTCTGCTGTAATCTCTTTTCCTGAAACTGTAATTCTTTCCTTTTATTCTTTGTCTCTTTTTCAAACTCACTTCTCAATCTATAAAGTAATTCCTTTGCTTCAATATCTATTTCTCTCTTCTTTTTTAATGCAATATCCTCTGCTTCCTGTATTATTTCCTTTGCCCTCTTTTCTGCTGATTTTATTGTCCTTTCACCAACAAATTTCCTCCATAAATATCCAACAAGTATTGAAATTGCACCCCATAAAATAAACCATGGAAAAACCAATCTGAATGTATTTATTGAATTTAACATCTTTTCCTCCTTTACTTTTAACAAGTAAAGGAATTATCCAGCCCGGCAGACAGGTAGGAATATTTTAAGAAAAGTAAAATTGAAAAAACAGGGTTTCCTATCTTTATTTTTAACTTTATTATTTCTAATTTTTTTATTTTCCATTTTTATATCCTTACCAGTCTGACCGAGTTTATTGCTGGAAATTCCTTTATTTTATATAATACCTCATCATCAACTTCCTGGTCAAGATTTAAAACTGTTATAGCAGGACCACCTTTTTCCTTCCTTCCAAGTGTCATTGAAGCAATATTTATACCCTTCTGTCCAAGAATTGTTCCAATATGACCCATAATGCCGGGTTTATCCTCATTATAACAAACAAGAAGAACACCTTCAGGAACTGCCTCAACTGAAAAACCATTAATTTTAACAATCCTACCTTCATTCCTTACAAGAGTTCCAGAAACAGATACACTTTTTGAATTTTTTATTTCAACTGTTATAAGATTTGTAAATTCAACACCTGTTTTTTCCCTTTTTTCCACCAATTTTATACCCTTTTCCTTCATTATCAATAGAGCATTGACTGCATTTATTTTCTTCTCATCTTTCAATAACCCGACAAGAATATTTGCCCTCAATAAAGAAAGGTCATAATTTGTTATCTCTCCTGAATATGTAATCTCTATATTTTTAAATTCTCCATCAAAAAGTTGTCTTATAAAAATTCCTATTTTTTCTCCAAGTGAAAGATACCCCCTTAATTTTTCCAGAGATTTTTCATCCATAGAAGGGAAATTTACAGCATTTTTAACTATTTTTTTATTTATTGCTTCAACAATCTGAGTTGCAAGTTGACATGCAACATTAATCTGTGCCTCTTTTGTTGATGCACCAAGATGAGGAGTTACAATTACATTTTCAAATTCAAAAAGTGGAGAACTTTCAATTGGTTCCTTTTCAAAAACATCTAAAGCAGCACCTTTTACTTTACCTTTTTTTAAATATCTTACAAGTGCTTCCTCATCAATAATTCCACCCCTTGCACAATTGACTATCATAACACCATCTTTCATAATTTCAAATTCTTTATCGCTTATCATATGGTATGTTTCTTCTGTAAGTGGTAAATGAAATGTTAAAATATCTGCCTGTTTAAGAACACCTTCAAAATTTACCATTGTAATCCCAAGTTCCCTTATTTCCTCTTCACTTACATAGGGGTCATAACCAATAACCTTCATTCCAATTCCTTTTGCGAGATTTGCCACCCTTTTACCAATTCTGCCAAGACCAATAATACCGAGTGTTTTCCCATAAAGTTCAGTCCCAACAAATTTTTTCTTCTCCCATTTACCATTTTTTAATGTCTGATTTGCTATTGGTATATTTCTTGCAAGTGAAAAAATAAGAGCGATTGTATGCTCTGCTGCAGAAATAGTATTTCCCTCTGGAGCATTCATAACTATAATTCCATATTCTGTTGCTGCTTCTATATCAATATTATCAAGACCAACTCCAGCCCTTCCTATTATTTTTAAATTTTCTCCTTTCTCTATTACCTCCCTTGTCACCTTTGTTCCACTCCTTACAATTAAAACATCATAAGGAGAAATAATATTCAATAATTCTTCTTTTGAAATTTTGCCAACCTCATCAACCTGAAAACCCTCTTTAATCAATATTTCCTTACCCTCATTCTCAAATGGCTCTGTAATTAAAACCTTAACATTCTTCATTTTTTCTCCTTTTTTCTATTTTATTATTTTTTTTTCCACTCGTCAAACACCTTACCTTGTCAATTTTAAAAATAAAAAGTAAAATTAAAATATGACATTCAAGAGGCACTATAATATTACAAAAGGTGAAATAAACCTTGCTCCTTTAATTGATATGGTCTTTCAATTAATTATATTCTTCATGTTAAGTTCAAGTTTCATAATGCAACCCGGTATAAAAATAAAATTACCAAAGGCAGAGACAACTGAAACAATAAAAGAGAGGGAAATATTTGTTGATATTTCAGAAAATGGGACAATTTTTTATAATGGCAAATCAGTAAGTTTAGTTAAACTTAAGAGTATATTTGAAGAGGAAATAAAAAATAATGGCAATGAAATAATCCTTGTAATAAAAGGGGATAAAGATACAAAGCATGGAATAGTTGTTAGTGTTATGGATTTGGCAAGGAAATGTGGTATTGAAAGAATTGCAATTGCAACAATGCCAGAATTTTAAAAATGAAAAACAATATCTTTACAAAATCTCTTTTAATAAGTTTTTTAATTCATTTATTTGGGATTTCGTTTTTTTCAATTTTTTTACCAGTTCCACCAAAAAGAAATAGACCAATAGAGGTTCTTATTTATAACAAACTTGAAACAAAGAAGAAAGATATTGAAGAAAATTTAATAGTAAAGAAAGTTGAAGAAAATATTGGGAAAGAAAAAGTTTCTAATATAAATGAACTCAAATCAGAAAATATTTCAACAAGGGATATAATTGGGGAAGAGAAAAAAGAAGCAACAAGCACCAATCTAAATTTAGATATTGAAAAGTTTGAATTTAAAATAAATTTCCATCCCTTAGATACTCCTAAAGAACAAAATATTACTGAAGAAAAAAAGAGTACCGGAGAAAAAGGAACAGAAGGTCCAATTATTGAAGGTTCAGTTGGAACAAGAAAAATTATTTATAAAGAAAAAATTGAATATCCTTTATGGGCTCAAAAAAAAGGTGTGGAGGGTAAGGTTAAAATAAAATTCTGGGTTAATCCTGAAGGTAAAATATCTGATACAGAAATTTTTATTTCATCTGGATTCCCGGAAATTGATTTATATGCAGAGGAAAACTTTAAAAAATGGATTTTTGAACCAGCAACAACTGATAAAGATGTCTGGGGTATTATAACATTTATTTTTAAACTAAAATGATAAAAATACCTGTTGATATGGCATGTTGTATTTATCTTTCAATAAGTGTTATAATTCTTTTTGTATGGTTATTCTGGGAAAATAAGAAAAAGTCTAAAAATATAGATGAGAATAATTTATGGCAATGTCCTTTATGTTTTTATGAATATATTGATAGCATAAACAAGGATATAAGTAGATGCCCAAGATGTAAAACACTTCACAAAAAGGGAGAAAAATTGTAAAATAAATAAAAGCAAGGAGGAATAATGATAACAGAAATAGGAATAGTTGCAGGAGAAATATGGCAGTATCTTGAAAAATACAGTGAAACAACATTATCAAAACTTATTGAGGCAACCGGGAGAGATAGGGATTTACTTATAATGGGTCTTGGATGGCTTGCAAGGGAAGGACATATAATACTTACAAAAAAGGATAATGAGTATAAAATCATATTGAGGAAAAAGGAATAAAATAACTGGGGGATCGTCTAACTGGTAGGACACGGGACTCTGGATCCCGGCGTATAGGTTCGAGTCCTATTCCCCCAGCCCCTCTTGTCATCCTGTATCCATATTTTCTTTCTTTTGTGCTGTATTTCGCTTACAATTTCCAATTTCTCCTTTGCTTTTTCTTTATCTATAATTTTCCCTCTCCCCCTTTTTTCTTTTCCCCTCTCCCTTGATCACCACAGCAACCCACCGTAGGCACGGCGGGAGAGGGATAGGGTGAGGGGGAAATCTTATTTTGTTTTTACCTTTACTCTCTGTAGCGACTAAGAGGGCAGTGTAGGTAAAAGATACGATGTTAACAACCAACTAAAAAAATTCTAAATTGTAAACATAAAACAAAAATTTTAAAAAGTTTCAATTTAAAATTTTTAACTTCCTTGTATTTCCCTTGTATTTCAATAGATTTATTACTTCCCCGAATTTTCAAGATAATAACTTTTATAATACAAAAGATAATTTTAAGATAATGACAAAAAATTAAGTAGTAAAATTTTAAAAAATTAGGGGGAAATTAAATTGCTTCTAAAATTTTATGAATATTGTCAAACCAATATTCTTTGTATTGGGGGAGAACAAAAGCTTCATCTTTTGGTTTGCAAAATAATTTAACTATGATATTAAACCCTTCATGTAGAAATGATTGATTTTCAAATATTCTTTTATAACCTTCAATTTTTCTATATGCTTCTGCATGCTCAGTGCCTTTAGGGTCTATAAAAACTATATAATAATTTTCGCTATTCTTTTCTTTCATCCAGAATATAAAATCTGGTTTAAAGCGTTCAATTTTCTCAGTTTTGGGATTATACCAAGGAATATAAACTTCATCAGTGGTTTCATCCAATTTAGAAAAAAGCCACCACTCAAATTTTTTATCAAATAGATTGTCCTCTTTTGCTAAATATTCATCCAATTCTTTTATAAATTTTACTTCACTTTCTTCAGTAATAATATGATTTAAATAGTCAATCTTTTGGTGTAAATCAGATAAAATAATAGGATAATAATAATGATTTGAAACATATGTTATTTTTATACCATTGAAATTTTCTTCTGTTTTATATGTTTTAGTAATTCTCTCTATTTCTTTAGTATAATCAAACAAAGTAATTTTCCCGTTTTCATAATTTAATTGCAACTCTTTAATTTTTTCTTCCTTAATTTCATAGTTTTTTACAGTTTCTACGTTTTTTAAAAACTCGTATAAATTTTTTTTCTCAAGGTTAAATTTTATTCTTTCAAAATGAACAATAAATTTCCCCTTTTCTACTTTTTCAAAATGATCAAATTTTTCCGGAACTAAAGAAAAATGGTTTATAATTTTAGACAGAATTAAATCTGGTTTATTGACTCCCAGTAAATCTTTTGCAAATTTATAGTATTTCTCTGGTTGGGAAAAACTTTCTTTAATCTTTTTTAAAACTTTAGGCTGAGTATCATAATTTATAAGAACAATCCTATCGTCTGATAGATACTCATAATAATTTTTAACTAAATTAAAATCTTTTTGATTTAAACGATATTCTGGAATATTTATGTCTTTTTCTTCTGCCAAAATATATTCAGCATTTTTATAAATTGGAACAAAAAGAGGTAAAATTTCTGTTTTTTTATTAATCTCAAAATAACTTCCTATAGAAACTTCCTCTCCTTTTATCTCTTTGAAGGTATTAATTGTTTCTTTCAATGCAGAAGCATTAGTGCCAAAAATAAATAAAGTTTCAAGTGGTAGAAATAAATTTTTAATTTTTTGATAATTTTCTTGTGAAATTTTTCTGGCTAAAAAGAGATTATGAATCCTTTTTCTCTCATTTTTTACTGGTTCAATCCTTATACCTCTACCAACTGATTGCAAAACAAATTTTTTCGCTTGTGAGCCAACTCCTATATTGATATAAAGGATGATATTAGGTCTGTTTGAGTCCCAACCTTCATAAAAAGTTCTTGAGCCCATTAAAATATTTATGTCTGAATCGTCTCTGTTAATTTTTTTAAAATAACTTTCATTATCAAAAGTTTCGTTAATTTCATACCCTTCTAATTCTTCTTTAAGCCATTTTGAAATATCGCCGATTTTAATTAAAGCAAATGGCCTTTCAGAAGAGCGAAGTTTAAAAATCATTTCCTTGCGGTTATTAGGGATTATCAAAACTTCTATATTGCTGGAACTTTTTGAATTGAAAACCCCATTTAAAATATCTTTGTAAGAAATATTATCTAATATTTCTTCATCAATTTTTACTTCTTCGCCTTCTGGTATAATAGTTTTATTTTCATTACCTAATGTCTCTTTAAGTTCTTCTTTTGCCGAATCAAAAATTTCTTGATTTATATTCCCTTTTGCTATTTTTTCTATTTCTTTAAAAAACAATTTCAAATCGGCATCCTCTACATTAACCGAATTAACTAAAGTTAAAAGCAAAGGATAATGATAGAATTCTTTATTTACCTTTTTAACTTTTTCAGCAAATTTTTTAATATAACTTAAAAGAATCAAAGATTTTAAAACAATTTTTTGTTTTTCTGGTTCAGTAAAATCGTCTTTTTCTTTAAATGCCTTTATTTCTTCTTGGGAGAGATAAATTTGTTTTCCATAACCATTTTCAACAAATTCTTTAAGATTATAGTTAAATCCAGTAGTTAAAAAGTCTCTTGGGTCAACAAAAGTAGCAGAAAAATTAAACAAAAATCCATTTCTTGAAAATATAGAATAAATGGCCTGTCTTATTGAATCTTCTTTTTCTCCTTTATGTGCTTCATCCAGTAAAATATACCATCTACCAGAATTTTCATAATTTCTAAAATCTATCTTTTTTTCTTTCTGTTCAGTCCAAATATTGTCTGAGCGATAATAAAAAACAGTAATTTCTTTTTCTTTAAAAATTGACAAACTCTCTCTTTTTGTTTCGTTCCATTCTTTCAAAGATTTTAATTTAATATATATCTCATTCTGCGAAGCATTAAAATCTTTAACATACTCTTTAAAAGTATCCAATAAATCGTCTCTACAGGTTAAAAATAAAATATCATTTTGCGGAATTTCTTTTCTTTCCATTAAATATTTCAAAATCTCAATTAACTTAACAATTACTAATGTTTTCCCTGAACCAGTTGCCATCCAGAAACACATCCTATTTATAAAATTTTCAAAACTGATTTTATTTCCCTCTACTGGATAAAATTCTTCTAATAATTTTTTACTTTTAGATTCTTCTTTTTTACCCAAATCATAATCTGCTCCTTTGTCCGGGTAGTTAGGGTCTGCTTTATAAAAAGAAAAGAGGTATTTTTTTCTTTCTTGATTTTTTTCTTCTTTCTCTTTGTCTTGATAATCTATTTTTTCTTCATAATATCTCCACAAAACTTTTATCGCCGATTTTAATGCTTCTTCTTGAAAATCCCAAAGTTGCTTTTCTCTTGAAAACCTTTTTAAATTAAAACTTTGCCAATTTACTGGCAAAGATTCAAAAAGAATTTCATCAATAAAGTTTTTAAGAATTAGTTTGGACATAGTTAATTAAAATAATTTCTTTGCTTCGTCTTCAATCAAATGCAAATATTTATTCAAATAAAAATAATCGGGTTCGTTTTTAACAGCCCTTGTCAAAATCTCAAATTCTGGATCTTCTTTATTGAATCTATTAAACAAAATTAAACCAATCCCAAATTTTAAACATAAAGATTCCACTCTTTTTATATCAGTTTGATCCGCATCTTTCGGAATTACTAAATAAACTTTGTGACTGAAAAGTTTATAAGCGCAAGCTTGGCCAAAAGCAGTAATTAATTGGCTAGTATCAATTTTTATTTCCGCGCTAATTATCTCAATTGGCGGTTGAATATCTCCCAAACCTAATACTTTATATGTACCAATTACATCTGGCGTTCCCCATCTATCTTGAAACCTATTTCCACCTAAAGGAATCGCTTTTGTACATTCTTCTAATTCTTTTACTAAATAATCAGCAAATGGGCTTATGGTAGTAGAATAAATATTGTGTCTAAGATAAAATTGTTTAAAAAATAAATATAAAAGGAAAAAAACGAAAAAGGAGGTCAAAAATGGGAAAGTGGGAATTAAGCAAAGAAGAAATTGAAAGATGTAAAAAGGAAGCAGTAGCAAAGGCAGTTGACAAGTTTTTTCCAGATATAACGAATGGA
>Ga0209225_1004705_pt1 | contig 10643 bp, 11 predicted proteins | sample WasSprMetagenome_FD_184732 | JGI IMG/M metagenome (GOLD analysis project Ga0209225, IMG submission 184732) | Sulfidic aquatic microbial communities from Washburn Spring, Yellowstone National Park, USA - WS (SPAdes) (version 3) | ecosystem: Environmental > Aquatic > Thermal springs > Hot (42-90C)...
ATCGACTCCATATCTTACCTTTTAATTTTCCGTGAATGTGCGTCATACTGCTCCATCCCGAAGAAGAAGGGGCCGCTATATTAGATTAATGCTAGAAAATGCACAAAAAATATTAATAGATTAATAGCAATAGCTACTATATTAATAGTGGGGGCTCGATGACCATAATTAGCATAACCATCCCTAGCGAATTGCTCAAGAAATTTGAAGAATTTATGAAGACGCGCGGATATTACAGCAGGTCAGAAGCCTTCCGGGATGCAATAAGAAGCCTCATGACTGAGGCGGATCTTGCAAAAATGGAAACTGGAAATGTAGCTGCGACCATAATGATAGCATGCAACTATGCAAGAAAAGACGCTGATTTGAAAATGACTGAATTAAGGCACGAGTTCGACGATGTAGTAATCGAAAATATTCACAGACATATTGGAGAAAAATATTGCCTAGAAATTTTTATTGCTGAAGGAAACAACAATAGAATACTAGACCTGATTGGAAGGGTGAGAGGGATGCGAGGCATTCAGCAAGTCAGAGCCATATTTATGCCATTATAAGCATTGCCAACCTCTTTTCCCATTCTCTTTTTAAACTTGCTTATTATGTTGTAACTGCGGCACGGGTTTTATGTAGATAGTCCATTTAGTGGAAGGAGCTCAAGCATCAAACTCACCATACAAAAGTTTGCAGACATTTTAGTTTAGTAGGCAGGGCCTTCTTTTCTTCACCTTCCCATAATTTTTTAATTACCTCCGTTTCCATCGGAGCTGTTGCCCGTTCTCCATCCTTTTCCTCCTGAAAGCCTGGTTAGGCGTCTTAAGGGCTTTCGTAGTCGAGGCTTACCCTCATTGTGCCAGCGGACGTACTCTTCCACGCTTCTGAATAGATTCCTCTTCTCCCCAGAGACGCGTAGAAAGGTTTAAGCTTTCCATTCTCCTAATCCTAGACATGGCTTAGCCAGCACAGACATGCGGATGCCTCTCTCGGTCAGGAAAGCTTTGAATCGGCTTACACTCTTCTCCTTCGCATAACTCGGAGGCGTAGAAACGGCTTCCTCGACTGGGTGCGTAAGGATATCCCTGGGGCATCCACACTCGGGCTCACTATTGCCCTTTCTAAGATACTTATCGCGTTCTCAGCCTTGAGGTATTGGGCGTGCAGGCAATCCGAAAACCATCGACAGCAGGTAGTGGCTTCCAGTCCGCACGCAAACGCGAGGTCCCCCCGGCTTCTGCTGGACGATTGACGCACCTTACGGCCGTTCAGCTTAACCGTGAGTCCTCTATGATGGCTCGTGAAACATTTTCGGGAAACGAAAACAAACCCCCTACGCTAGAAAAACTTTTAAGAGTCTGGCTGTCTTTTTAACAAGAGTTTGATTGACTTAAAAATAGTAGTCTCGCCCTTAACTGAGGGTTTTGCGGCTGATGGAGAAGGTCATAGAATAGCTTATGGAGATGTAAGGCCAGCCATAACATTCCTAATTAAGAGCGCAGCGGTTTTAATTGCCCTGTCAATAGCTGCTGGAGTAGTTATACTAATAGTTCCCTTTGAGATGGAAGGAAAGCTTATGAAGGCCCCCCTTTTTACAATCACAGATATAGAAGGTGTAGTCTTAAGACTGGATGAAGAAAAAGGAAAGATCGTTATAGTTGAATTCATGGCTACTTGGTGTAAATATTGTAAAGTTCAAGCTGAAGAGCTTAAATTAGTTTTTGAACATTTTAGGAATTCTTCTATAAAGATAATCTCTATAAGCATCGAACCCTTAGATGATCCAAAAACTCTTGCAAAATATAAAGATGACCTGGAAGCTACTTGGATATTTGCTCAAGGTTATGAAGTCGGTCTTAATTATAGCATTAAGGCGATACCTACGATCGTTATTATAGACTATGAGGGTAAGATAAGATTTCGGCATGAAGGAGTTGTAGGAGCCCCAAGAATAATAGCCGAAATCTCTGAACTATTAAATAATCTAAAAGGATGAGGCATTTGAACTTATCTTTAGCTATTCTAGCATTTTTAGGAGGTTTTTTCTCATTTCTCTCGCCATGTGCTTTTCCACTTCTTCCGATCTATATACTACAATGGATGAATGAAGAGATGATGAAAAAATCTCTAATCGTGGATTTAAAAAGTAGTTTATCTTTTTCCTTAGGTCTTGAAACTGTCCTTGTTATTTTTATCCTCCTACCCCTTTATGTAGTTGAAAAAATTATCTCTCTTTTTCCAATTATAAGCATAATATTGGGAATATTTTTGATAATTTCTGGAATTGCTATTTTAAGACAAAAAATATTATATATTCAAATAGGGTCCAAAGACTTTAAAAATATAAGAAACCCTGATTTTAAGCAATTTTCCTACGGATTAATTTACGCCTTTAACTCCCTAACCTGTTCTCTACCAATTCTCCTCATGATGCTCTCAGCCCCCAGAGTTGGCGGTGAACCTATAATCCTTTTCGCAATGTTTTCAACAGGTATGATAGTTCCCATGTTTCTCTTAACAATCTTTTCATCATTTCTGGGAAATATATTAATGAAAAAGTTCTCCCGCATATTACCTTATACTCAAAAAACTGAGGCAATAATCGCTATAATAGTAGGCCTCTACTTAATGATTTTAAATTTAAATGCTATTAATCAGGGTTTCTTGGCGATGGATTGGCATCTCAGAAGCTCTTTCAGCATGCGATAGGGTAGGATAAGACGAGAAATTAACCCTACGCCCACCAACAAACCCTCTCATTAAGAGCGAGGAAATAAGGTTGCCAAGGCTTTGTAATTAAGAGATGAGCTTCTATGCCCCCAGATATTTCTATTTAGTTTTTAATGTATAAGCGACAGCCGTCCCTAGAGCGGACAACAGCGCCATTGTTAGATATAGCAATGTTGGAGATAACGTAATGTCTATAATTAATCCCATGAGTGGCGTGGCGACTGCTATACCTACATTTAGACATATAGCAACTATCCCGAAACCAGTTCCTGACATCTTAGGTCCTAAAATTTCGGGCGGTAACGCCATAATCATCGGTGGTATTAACGCTGCTGCGATACCTAATGCAACTACCGGAACTATAATATATGAACTTGCTGAGTAAGCTATAGCAAGCAATGTTCCAGCCATCAACATAGATCCCATAACCATCAATTTTTTCCGTTTTTTAATTCTATCCGAATACCAGCCGAAAAAGGGGACAAATGGAATAGCCGTGAACATAAGTGTGCTGGCCAATAAAGTTGCATAAAAAGATTCTATACCCATGTATTTCTCAAAGATTTCTGGAGACCATGTTGTAAATGATAAAGCAGAAGCATTGAAGAGAAGCCATACAACTCCAATTTTCCATATCTCAGCATTTCTCAAGGCAATTCGAAGACTCGTTCTCTCTTTCCCCTCTTTCTTAAATGGGCCTTCCCTAATCAGCACCACAAAAATAAAAACATTTAGCAACGCCAAAAAAATGCTAACATGAAACGGATACCGCCAGTTATATCTTATCATTAAAATGCTGGATACTGGAAAGGCAATAACAGATGCGAAAGGCATATTCATACCAAAAATTCCCATAGCTTTCCCAATCTCGTTTCTAGAAAACCATTGAGAAATAATCGTCGGCATGGTCGTGGTGATAAAAGCTCCACCTAACCCAAGAATAATCCTTCCGGCAAGAAGCAATGTAAAAGAATTCGCTAAATCCGATATTATACATCCTAACAAAACCATGATGGCTGATATAGAACCCGACAATTTCACACCATAATGATCAGCGAATATCCCAGCGGGTAATGCCAAAATGATTCCAGGAATCACGACCATCGACATTAGCAACCCTGCGTATCCATGGGTAACATTAAATTCTTTTATTATCGAGCTCATCAACGGTGGAACAATTTGAAAGGCGAATGCATACGTAACGAAGGCATAAAATGCAGAAAGGAGGATGATCCAGCGATAATTGGATGTCGCCGTAACTTCGTTTGGGTCGCCTTTTTTTATCCGCGTTTTATCCAGCTCCATAATCGAGCTCCCTTGCAAATATTAGGAGTACCGCTCTTTAATAAAATTGTTGCTTATAATAGACACAACTTAAATAAAGAAAAAGAAACAATCAAGTAATTTATATCAGATGGGGAAGAGCCTCATAAGGTTGTCGTAGATTCTAAGGGCTTCCTCCTTCTTTCCGACACCCTTTATCAGCATGCTTCCGGATTTCAAAAGACTTATAGAGACTCCTTCCGAGTAATCGAAGGTCAAGCCGAGACGCCCTTGAACCCTAACCTGAAATCTCCCCTCCAGAACTCTGGTTGCAGCATCGAGATCCAAAGATACAGGGCTCCTTGGTGAAATCATAATGGAGCCCCTACCGCATAGCTCCACAACCCTTGGCTCCTCGGTGACGAAAGGCTTCGCTGATAACCCGCACGCTGGGCAGGTGGAGACCTTCGTTATCTCGAAGGCCTCGAAGCTCATCGAGCCTAGGTCACAAAAGAGGAATCTATTTGCCAAGGATGGTTCCCTTCCCAAGATCAGGCTTATGGCTTCGCGGACCTCTATGCTCGCCACTACGCCCAGGATGGGAGGAAGAACCCCAACGGTTTCGCATGTGGGAAGTCCCTCATCGCTCAGTCTTCCCATGATGCATTCGAGGCAAGCCGTTTTTCCTGGAACAATCGTGGTGATATTCCCGTACGTTTCTAGGGCGGCCGCGAATACATACGGAACCTTAAGCTTCAGGCATGCCTTATTTATTGCATACCTCGGGGCAAGTCTGTCTAGGCCGTCTATGATCACGTCCATTCCATCTACAACTTTCTCGGCAGTGCTGGCGTTGATCGTGAGGGGCATCGGCTCGACTTCGACATTCGGGTTTATCGCCCTTAGCCTATCGGCGGCAACTTCGACCTTCGGGTATCCTAGCGATCTTGTCTCATAGAGTGTTTGCCTGTGGAGGTTCGTGAGGTCGACGACATCGTGATCGACGAGGCGAATATAGCCGACGCCCATGGCTGCGAGCTGGGGAGCTGATATTGATCCAAGGCCTCCCACTCCCGCGACGCAGATACGTGCGTCCTTCAGCCTCTTCTGTCCCTCGATTCCTATGTCCTTCAGAACGATCTGTCTTGAATAACGCTCGAGCTCTACCCTAGATAGCTCCATGACACTTACCCTCCACTCACGGAAGGAAGGATCGAGACCTCGTCTCCGTCTTTTAATGGAGTTTCCAAGCCTTTGAGAAAGCGTACATTCTTCCCATTCACGTAGAAGCTCAGGAGGCGTTTCGGCTTTCCTTCACCATCGAAAAGCTTTCCTCGTAACCCATCGCCATACTTTTCTGCTAGGGCGTTAAGGGCTTCGATCAAGGTTGATGCCCGAACCTTGACTTCCCTCTCGCCACCGATTACTGCCATCAAGGTTGAGGGAATGAGAACCCTAACCGCCAATTTTCATCACCTCAAAGGGCCAAAGCCTCAGCGAAGGATCTAAGCGTTGGCTCGACCTCGATAGGCTTAGGAATGCCTTCTAGGAGAACCTCGGTCGTCTTCAGCCCATTTCCCGTCACGTAGCATACGATGACCTCATCCTTATAGACCTCCCCGGATTCTATGAGTTTTTTCAGGGCCGCCACGGTAACGCCTCCGGCGGGCTCTGAGAATATTCCCTCAGTCTTTGCGAGGAGACTGATCGCCTCGACGATTTCCTTGTCGGAAACAGATTCTGCGATCCCACCCGACTCCCTTATCCTTCGGACCGCATAAACACCGTCTCCGGGTTCCCCGATCGCTAGACTTTTCGCAATCGTCCTCGGGCTTTCGACGGGAGCGATATCCTCTGTTCCTGATCTAAAGGCCGCTACTACGGGGGAGCAACCCTCAGGCTGGGCTCCCGTCAAGCGAATCCTCGAATCCTCGATGAGACCAAGCTTACGGAGCTCCTCGAAGCCCTTATGGATGGCACACAGAAGAGCTCCGCTCCCCACGGGTACGATCACGCGATCGGGAGGCTCCCAATTGAGCTGTTCGCAGGTTTCGAAGGCAAGGGTCTTGGACCCCTCTACGTAGTAGGGGCGCACGTTTATATTCGCCAGAGCCAAACCGTAGGCATCGGCCACTTGGGCCGCCAACGTGTTGGCATCATCATATGTCCCCTTGACCGAGATGATGGTGGCTCCATAGGCCGTCGCTTGTACGATCTTGTTTAGTTCGATACCCGTAGGTATAAAAATGTAGCAAGGAAGCCCAGCCTTAGCCGCATGGGCTGCCACGGCAGCCGCCAGATTCCCTGTGGAGACGCACCCTATAGCCTTAGCTCCGAACTCCAACGCCTTAGAAACCGCTACAGTAGCCGGCCTATCCTTAAAAGAGCCCGTGGGGTTCACAGTATCGTCCTTCACGTAGAGATTTTTCAGGCCTAAGGATTCCGCAAGTCTTCTGCATTTGCGGAGAGGTGTGTAACCGGCCCCAAGGTCGATGACCTTCGAGGCGTCCGATACTGGTAGGAGCTCCGCGTAACGCCATACGGTCTCCAACCTATCCTTGAAGGAATCCCTCTCCAGCTCGATAGAATCGTAGTCATAAAGGACGTCAAGGGGGCCGAAGCACTCGTCGCATGCATAGGCCATAATGGGCGGTAGCTCCCTACCGCACTCCCTGCATCTAAGAGTCTTTACGTAGCCTAGATCCACCACCTCCTATCGGAGGTTACTTAACGCCGTTATATATAAATTTTTGCATAATTTTTGAGTAAAATATTTCGAAAAAGTCATAAAATCAAGGAAGCTATTCTTAGGCTGAAGGTTAGGGAGGAGCACCTACAATGGGGATGAGCCTAGCGATAGGCATCGTTCAAGGGCGAGCGGACAGGTTAGGCTCATCCACATCGAGGACTGAGGTCTGAAGATGCCCTCAAGGGGGTGGCAGGAATGTGAATTGTGGGTAGTATTACCACAACGACATCACCTCCTACTGCATCTCAACGAGGCACATGGCTACAAAGCCGTCAATCATTCAAGGCGAATATGGAAGCTAGAAAAGTAGTACAAACACGGTTGAGGGACAGTTCTCAGCCTTAGCTTTCGTTCAGAGACGATTCTTAATATGGTCTAACTTAGATTTTTAGGTCTTCAGCTTCGAGGATTTAAGCCCTTTAAACGAATGGTTCAGTCGATTATTTCACATATTTCTTCGGATTTTTCTTAAACTCTTCTTCGCAAGCTTTAGAGCAGAAGTAGATGATTCGTCCTTCATGTTCAATTTTGCTATAAGCCATGTCAGGTTCTATTTTCATTTTACAAACAGGATCTATGACCGAAGGTTTTTTACCTATCATTTTCAACCCCTCAGGCTCATACTTTCGTAAAGTCTGACTATTAAGGGCGACTATAATAGTACTCAATGACATTATTATTGCCCCGAGGGCTGGCGGTAAACTTAAGCCGAATCCTGATAGGATTCCGGCCGCCAACGGTATTGTTACAATATTGTATCCAGCAGCCCACCAAATATTCTGCACCATTTTTGAGTAGGTTTTGCGGGAGACATCGATCATTTTCACAACATCTTTAGGATCGCTTTTGACTAAGATTATATCCGCGCTTTCTATGGCCACATCCGTTCCGGCACCTATAGCTATACCAACATCAGCGGTAACAAGCGCTGGAGCATCGTTTACACCATCCCCAACCATGGCAACTTTATTACCAGTTTCCTTTAGCATCTTAATTTTCTCCGCTTTCCAGCCCGGCAGTACTCGAGCAAAATAGTGGTCCACGCCGAGCTCTTCGGCAACCCATCGAGCGACTTCTTCAGAGTCGCCGGTCAACATATAAACTTTTATGCCGTACTCCTTCAATTTCCTAACTGCCTCATAGGATTCCGCCCTTATAGAGTCCGTTAGAGCAATAGCACCGGCAAGTTTTCCATCAACAATCGTAAAAATAACCGTTTTGCCCTGTTCCTGAAGCTCCATTATCTTTGGATCGTCCACTCTTATCTTTAGTTCTTCTAAAAGGTTTATGCTTCCAACATAAATTTCCCTTCCTCCAACCTTCCCGTAGGCACCCTTTCCAGGTAAAGCCTTAAACTCCTTTGTCTTGGAGGTTTTTACGCCCTTACGCTTTGCGTATTCCACTATGGCCTTTGCTATAATATGCTCTGAGTTAAGCTCAATGCTTGCGGAAAGGCTTAAGAGATCTTTCTCAGGTATAAATGAGATGACATCACTTACACCGAATTTCCCAGCAGTTAACGTTCCAGTTTTGTCGAAGACAACAACATTTACATCCTTAACCATCTCGAAGGCTCGCCTATCCCTTATGAGAATACCATTTTTCGCCGTTATAGACGTTGATAAAGCCACGACCAGGGGTATTGCTAAACCCAGCGCATGTGGGCATGCAATTACAAGCACCGTAACAGTTCTTTCAAGCGCAAAATCAAAATTTGCGATAAAACTCCATACAATGAAGGTTATTATCCCAACTCCTAAAGCCACATAGAATAGGAGGGCGGCCGCCCTATTCGCCAAATCCTGCGTCCTTGATCTGTTCTCCTGGGCTTCCCTAACAAGTTTAATGACTTGAGAGAGGTAGGTTTCCTCACCAGTTCGTTCCACACGCACTTTAAGTATACCGTTCCCGTTTATCGTTCCGCCGACGACTTTGTCGCCAACCCTCTTATCGATAGGCTTTGACTCGCCGGTTAGCAGGGACTCGTCGACTGTAGATTCACCTTCAATAACAATTCCATCAGAGGGAACTTTTTCTCCGGGGCGAACAAGAACAGTGTCGCCTCTTTTTAACTGTGAAATTGGAACATCTATGAGCGCTCCATTTTTTATGAGATGAGCTATTGTAGGCATTATGCGGACCAGATCCTCTAAAGCCATTGAGGCGCCTAAAACGCTCTTGGCTTCTATCCAGTGTCCCAGAAGCATGATGTTGATGAGTGTCGCAAGTTCCCAGAAAAAGTCCTTTCCACTTATGAAGACCGTTCCAAGGGAATAGATTAAAGCTACTGATATGGCTGTGCCAATAAGCGTCATCATACCAGGCTGTCTAGCTTTAACCTCTTGCGCTAGGCCTTTTAAGAAAGGCCATCCACCATAAAAATAAATAATAGCAGACAGGAGAGACAATAATTGTTTCTGGTATGGAATTCGTATCCACTGAAGACCCAGCCACCTCTGAACCATTTCAGACAAAAGCAGAATGGGAACTGTAAGTACTAGTGAAACCCAAAATCTTCTCTTAAACTCTTCAACATGATGAACATGATGATGGTGATTAGTACGAACTTGCATCCATATCCCTGATCCATTAGGTTTTAACTTCTTAGCCATTTATATAAACCTAGTTTCCCATTCATTCACCTTCATCGTTAGGTATATGTCGAAGGTTAACATGGATAGGATTATCTTGACTGTTAAACCTCTTTTGAAGATGGCCCTTATGAATCGGGGTCCGAACTCATCAGCTCGGAGAGCACCGTTTCTATCTTCTATTATTCTATTCTAATTCTCCTAAACCTCGATAGGATCCTGCAGTTGACCTTATCTTCAGATTTGATCATGCCCTCCCCCTTTGTAGCCATGTACTCCACACCTTTCCTTCTCCATCTCCTCTTGGACTCTTGATCTATGCATCCTTTATCCAGTAAACGATGCAACGTTACGGTCTTCTTGGTCTCTATAGGCTTGGAGTCGAGGACCCTTAAGCCTTCGAGTTCAAACATTTTAGGCATTCTAACAGGAGCCGTTATGCCTTTTAACCTCTATTTGCTATATCTTGGAAATAGGTTGAACTCCATCACCAAGAGCCTGTAGATTCCCTTTATAACCCCAACAAGTGCCGTGAGCCATGACAGCGAAGATTATAGATCATAAAGGCTCATCCTCATACACTACGGAAGCCCTAGCCTTCCTACACAGAAGGCTTCCGAATAGATAAGATAAGACATCTCTAGGATTAATGATCCTTGGAAAGAAGGGGCTTATATCTACCCTATTTATTCTATCCTCCTTGAACCCTTCTCGAGGCTCAGCTCCTGGATAAGGAAAGGGCATAGGATAGGCTACAATCATACATAATGTAAGCCTATCCTTTGAGAACCTTCCTATCATAGTTCATCAAGTAAGATAAGGCTCCCCTGAGGCTTAAGGTCACAGTTTCTTTTTTAGAGAAGATCTCGTTTCCCGAAATTATTTCACTAGTTATCATAAAGGATTCATGGTTAAGCTTAACGACCGTAAGGTGCGTTGGATCATCCAGCAGAAGCTTAGGGGAATGGATTATGGTGGGGCAGAATAGCATCGATCCAGGGGGTTTTTTCTACTGAAGGTTCGGGAAACTCTGGAAGGCTTACAGGTATTGAACAAGCCTCAAGAAAAGGCAAAAGTTCCAATGGAAATGGAGCTAGTGAAATAATTATGGGAAACTACACTTTTTTAGAGAGGAGCTGTAACCTTAAGCCTTAGGGGAGCCCTATCTTCTTTGATGAAACATGATAGCAAAATGCTTCGAAAGAGATAGGACTCCCCTAGCCATCGTAGCCTATGCCCTTTACTTATACTTATCGGGACTAAGCCTTAGGAAGGATTCGAGGGCAATAAGCTTCTTCTATCCAAGGAGCCATCAG
>Ga0209225_1004708_pt1 | contig 10640 bp, 20 predicted proteins | sample WasSprMetagenome_FD_184732 | JGI IMG/M metagenome (GOLD analysis project Ga0209225, IMG submission 184732) | Sulfidic aquatic microbial communities from Washburn Spring, Yellowstone National Park, USA - WS (SPAdes) (version 3) | ecosystem: Environmental > Aquatic > Thermal springs > Hot (42-90C)...
ATAGAGGTTAAAGAGAGCATACCCGATAACTGGTTTTTCGTGGGATAGCGAGGGATAAGCGAATGCTAACCCTATTATTGCTAATTATTGCATTGATGTTTTTCTTGATAGCTCCATTGACATTTCTCGCTATCATGGTTTTCATAGTGATACCCATAGCAATATTGATACTGATAGCAAAAGCCATCGCAATGCTCATAAGGGAAATTGTTGGTGAACGAAACCCCAAAACCTAACCCTTTTTTTCTATATATTAAAAGGAATAGAATTTTTCAAAACCATAGCGATATAGATATATAATAGTAAACCTTTTTTACGGGGGCTAATACCCCCCCACAAAAAAAGTTTACTATAAATATAATTAGTATGAAACGCTAACTATATATATTAAGTTATAAACGTAAAAAATAGGTAGATAGAGGGGTGCGGTAAACGTGTAGTATTAGCTAATTTGAAAATCGCAATGTTTAAATATTCCTATTCTATATAATAGTATGATGAGCGTGGGGCTTAACTTCCAACCAAAGGGTAAATCCCCAAAGTTTCAGCAAATCATTTGGTTGGATGCTGAGACGTATCAATGGATTATTGGGTTAAGTGCGAGCAAAGGTTTAGCTCCCAATGTTCTCATTGCTCAGCTTTTGAGAGCCGTCTATGAGGCTCAGCAATCGGGTAAAATTCAACCCGTGGTAACAATAGAGAAACCGATAAAAATATATAGATGTCCATTTTGCGAGTTTGAGACGCAAAAGTTAGCGGATATAATTGACCACATTAGCGATAAGCATAAGGATAAGCTGAGGGAATTAGCATTATGACCGCAAACACATCTAAAACCTTTTCCAAACCTTTTTTTGCTGAAAACCTACATAGATTTGTATCGGTATCTATGGAAGTTTTAAGTAAATTTCCATGCGAGTATCGTGGAGAAACTAAGATGTATTATATGGATTGCTATTGCTTATACTATGACCGATGGGTTAGGTTAAGATATTGCGCGATATGTCAAAAACGGAAGTGGTCGCAATGAGCATAAAGAAAACTCAATGCTTATATCTTGAAAGATTTGAGCATTTCTATCCATACCGATATTTCTGTAGGTTAAAGGGTTTATGGGTAACATTATCACAATGCGATAAATGTAATGTTGGTATATTGAAAACGGGGGATGGAAAGATAATTTATGGTCAAAAGAAATTAACCGATTTCATTAAACCTAAAAGTAACAATGACATATCAATGAGACCACTCGGGAAAAATGGTTTAACCCCATATAATTAACAATAATTTTTTATCATCAAACACGATGATAAACCCATAGTAACTATACAATATTTATTGTTCAGAAAACCTTATAAAATTGTATTGTTCAAATATACATGTGATTGGTCTATGAGTCAAAAGGTAAGCTATGTTAAAAGGTTGGTCTCAAGTTTCAGCTCTACACTATTAAGTGCATTAGCACCCTTCCGAATGCAAATGGAAACGGTTGGAATGGATGTAAAGGAATATAGCGAGGAAAAAGACGATAAATTAGAGGTAATCGTGGGGATAAAGATAAGTTTCAGCAATCCCGAAGCCTATGAGAAATTTGTGGGAAGAAAGCGTAAAACATCATAGGGGGAATGTATATGAGTGGTAAAAAAGATGACATAATTAAAGATGACATGGAAACCGTGAAAAGTGTTGGAAGGGCTTTAGCGTGGTTAAAGCGTAAAGATAAAACCCTCTATGAAACACTTTTAAAGAAAGCGAGAGAGGAAGGTGTTAAAGCTTCCGATTTGCTTTATGAGGCTCTTAGATGGAAGTATATTGATAGCGAGCTATCATTAGACCAAATCTCAGCCCGAGACTTCCTCAATCTTATGGAGCGATGGAATGAAATGCAAACCAACTTTATGAGGAATTGGTTAGATATGCTTAGAATCTTTTGGGTTGAGGGTATAAACAAGTGGAATGAAGTGATTTCAGCCGTTTCTGAACAAATAGAGGCTGAAAAGAAAACGGAAAAAGCTAAACCATCCCCCGAATTGGTAATGAATTTGATATCGGCTTTACCGAGCATGGTAATGAATTTAATGACCAATTTACCGCAAATGATTCAGTCCATGACTCAGTACATAAGTGAGTTTACGAGAACAACTACACCACAATCAACCGCTATAAAGATTGAGCAAACCACACCAACCACAACATAACATATATATCCCTCTTTTTCTACATATAATATTCGGTGAACGTTAAATATGTCTCTTTCAAAGGTAACCCGAATTTTAAGGAGAAGGACGGGTAAGGGAAGGATAGGGAATTATGGGGCTGAGCAATCAGCCCGTGATGTTGTAGGTCAATGGAAGCTTAAGAGGGATGTGGAAGGGGATAGATGGGCTGGAAACTATCGTAAGGGTATAAGTGAGGCTGATACTGAGGAAATGGCTTCCAATTTGAGTAACTGGTATAGTATTTTGGAAACTAAGGTTGCACCAAAGCTTAGCGAGGTTGTAAAGCCAGTATATAGCGAGGTTGTAAGAGAGTATAGGAGAGCAAAGAAACCTAAAGCGGTAAAGAAAATACCCATCCCCGCATAACTGTAGAGTGATGTAAAGATATATATATGACCATTCAGTTATATGATAGTATTGAGTGATAAGGTGGTTTAGATGTCCACACCCATAGCAATAGACATAACCGCAATATTTAATCAGCTAATGCCATTGATATCCCTTGTTCTAAGCGTCTTTGTAGTGATACTTTTCGTTAAGATGTTTAGCGGTTTCTTTAAGGAGTTAGTGTAAACAAGTGTTTGTATAGATATCCCCCCCTAAAATTTATTTTTCTTTTTTCTTTATGCGATAACTATATTTATGTGTAGGTTAAACTATATTTTGGTGAAAAATTTATGAGTGTTTACGAGGTTAATTTAACACATCCAATAGTTGATAGGAATGATGGAAGCTATGCGGATTTCTGCAGTTTAAGGGTTACATTTGATATTCCATCGGGATTGACTTTTGCGACTATTAGAGTTAGCTTACCATCCGCTCGTTTTTGGTCATTGAATAAGAATATGGATTTAACGGATGTTAAGGGGAAGCTATTGCAATTGGATGATGCGGGTACCGTTCTTAAGGAATCAGTTTTTGATGTTACACCAACATCCCCGTTTACTGATACCCCCGTTTCGGGGATAGCAAAGATTAGAGTGGAAATAAATGAGCTTGATTATACGGTTAGCGGTTCAACTGGTCTCTATTATTGGGATTATCTAAGTGAAATTAATTTCACATTGCTTAACATTGAGCTTTTGGATAGTGTGGGAAGCGTGGTTTTAGCGGTTAAGATTATAGATAAATATTTGGTGTTCACTTTTAGAACACCGCAATCAGTTAATATTAGCGATGTAACTCCAACCTATGTTTTAACCCTTAATTGCCCGAATACAAGCGCTTATATTGGGGGATGGGGATTCCGTATAACCAATATTTCGGGTTCACCTGAAGCGACCGATAACGTTACCATTGAAAGCTTAGCAAGTGATGATAGTGTAATTGAATCTAATTTCATACCCATAGCAATTGGTAATTATGGTATTGTATCGCATACTACAAATGTGGCTAAATTAAGGGTTAAACTGAATTCCACTAAGAGATTGGTTGTTAATGGTGATGTCTTAGAGGTTGGTAAGTGGTTATAGAGCGGTTTGGGGGGTTTAACGGATGAGCGTATATAACCTTTCTGGGGGTTTAACGGTAGTAAGTGATTCCATAACCTATCAGAATTTAACCTTTGTTTTGGAAGGCGGTGTAACTGCACCAATCGATTATCTACATCTATCAACATCAATCTTTAGCTTAGAGGGAAATGCATTCGCACCAATTGATTATCTTACTTTGGAATCTACACCGATAACACCTACACCAACACCATCATGGACTGAGCAAATCCTAAACGTTTTCCGAATGATATACCCAATATTGCTATTGCTGTTAATCGTATTCTTTATTGCATTGCTCATAAAGACGTTAAGGGATTTCCTAAAGAAAAGAGAGAGACGGAAGCGTATATCTGAGACCCATGCGGTCGCTTAAGCAATAAACTTATAACCCTATTTATCCTTTTTTTATTTGGTGAATGTGGTTTGGTCGCTACAATAAATGTAGTTATACCATTGGTTGATAGGAATGATGGAGTATATCCGCAATATGCTGATTTAAGTTTCAATGTTGATATATCAACAATTTCGGGGATAGACCACTTCCGCTTAAGGATTCCTAACCCTCAAATTTGGGGGGTAAACAAGACCATATATTTAACGAGGTTTAAAGTGTTATTCATACAATTGGATTCCGCTAATACTGAGCTTAGTAGAGAGCTTTATAATGTTACCAATACTGCTGATACCGTTATACCCGCTAAAAGTGGTGTAGCATATTTAACAATTGCGATAGAGGAATGGGAATACACGGTTAGCGGTTCAACGGGTTTATACTACTATAATAGACATGACTCGTTAGGTGTAACCATACTCCAAATTATAGTTGAGGATTCCGCTAATACTGAGCTTACCCGTGTGGATATTGTTGGAAGCGATATTATTTGGTCATATCATGCACCAACCACATATAACGTGAAACCCCCAGAGAATAATGTGGTGTTTACACCCGATATAAGCAATATAACCAATTATCTGCAAGCATGGTATGTATTCTTTAGGAAGCTTATAGGAAGCCCCGCACCAACTGATAGTATTGGAATACATTTACTTGATGCGAGTGATACAGTTCTAAGTGAAATGAGTGGGGGAATAGCGGGGGAAGGAAACATATCCACATCACATAACCTTGCAACCGCAAAAGTAAAAATCGATTTTAACGTAACCGCAAAAGTAATATTTAACGGGGATATTGGGATACAAGGAAAAGCTTCCATCGTTAGCGGGGGAAGTGTTGGGGGATTTGCTTTTGATGCGGGTTCAATAGATAATTATTATGATTATAGTGTAATGGGGGGAAGCGATTTTTTTCGAATCATTAGATGATACCCTTGTTTACGAGTATGAAGTGAAACCATATAACATTTACCCATTAGATGTGGTTTTATGGTATAATGCGAGTGTAGGGGGGAAAGCTGAATCCGAGTTATCAATAGATTTAGAGCAAACTAACACGGTTGGAAGTAAAATCGAAGCTGATTTATCCCTTGACTTAGATTATGAATATGTATTAACACCACCATCCTAAACCGCATAAAACATAAATATATATCTATTTTTATCATAGTATTATTTGGGTATAAATTATGTCTAAGATTGGATTATATTATGAGGTCATTTTAAAGGATAGGAATGGGAAGGTTGTTAAGCGGTTTAAACGTAAAAGTGAAAGTTGGTTAAGAGCATTCATAACCCTTCTTAGAGGTTTGTATCTTCAGCGGTATGGTGCGGGTGTTGTAACGGTAAATATTGTATCGGAAGATGGGGTAACGGGTGCATTTCCATGTAACTATTCCCCAACAACAATATCATGGGTTTACCCATGTTGTAATGGAGATGTTGGTGATGTAAGTCAAGGTATAGTTGTGGGAAGTAGTGATGTCGCTAATGATATTAACACTTATGCATTGGGTTCAAAGATAAGTCATGGGACGGAAAGCGGTCAATTAGTCTATAATGCTATGACTTTTGAGGATGTAGTTAATCCATCTGGAACCATACTACAATTCCGTATGACAAGGGTTTTCACGAATAACTCGGGGGCTGATGTAACCGTTAAAGAGATGGGTTTACTCGCAAGAATCTTAAGCTCAAATGTTGGAGCAAAAAGCTTATTACTCGCTCGTGATGTCTTATCAACACCTATAACTATACCCGATGGTTATTCATTGACATTGAGATACATCGTTAAAATCACGGTCGCATAAAGGGGATGACTATGGAAGACTATGGAATCATAGCGACCATCATCGCTTTACTTATCACACAACTTTTTTATGTAAACCGAGTTATTGGACGGTTGGAAGCAAAAATGAGATATTGCATAAAAGAGATTAGACGGTTAAACAAGCAGTTAGAAACACTTATAAACGACCGTTACGTAAAAATACATGATGATGGGAATCATTGATTTATTCAGTTTAAGTATAGGGGGAATAATTGGGGTAATTGCGACCGTTACGGGATTCTATATCAAATACCGCAATTACCTAAACAAGTTTATAGGGGATTTATCAACCGCTATAAAGGATGGTCGCATAGATTTCAAAGAATTCTTGTTTATGGTATTAGACGCATATTCATGGAAAACGGGTAAAAGATTCATAGACGTATGCAATGAGGTAAAACAATGGATGGATGAATGGGTAAAAGAATAAAACCCTCAGCATTTATATACATCCGAAACTATAATAAATGTAGGTGATATTATGAGTATTGCGGGTATCTCAAAAAGTAGATTGGAAGATATTGCTCGGGATATTGCTAATATCATTAGGGAATTAATGCGATGTTATGGTTATGCGGAAGAGGGTAGGCTTGATACCATACTTGTAAGATTTCCCTTAGAGGTTAAGCGACCATTGGAAGCTTTAGAGCGGGAAGTAGGTGTAAGATTAGATAAGTGTTGGGAAGCTTATGATACGGTTCTCAAATGGTGTAGAGAGCGAGGTTATGAACCAACTAAATTCGCATTATTAGACTTTGCGACCGTCCTATGTGTTGAACCCTATGAAAAACTAAAATAAGAGGAAAACCAATAATAATTATAGGTGTTAAGCATGTCATTACCCCCATTCATGAAAACCCGAGAGGAAGCAATCGCTTATGATATTGCTGAGGTAATAGCGGATGTGATTACCGCAATTGGGTTATTGCATGATGGTAAACTTGATACAATTCCAATACATCTAAGAACCTACATTAAACCACGATTGGAATCAATTGAAAGACTTGTAGGGGGAAGGTTAGATGATAGTAGGAAAGCGTATGATGATGTCATATATGCATGTGGTAAAGGGGCTTATGAATTGGTAAAAGTGTATCTAACAATATTAGCGAAACGGGTATGCATTGAACCCTATCAGGTATTAGCGGGTTCTAAATAAACCCCATCTTTTTTTCTTTGACCAAAAAAATAAGGGGATTTATGGGTATTTCACTCAGCTTTTTCCCATTTACATCCATAGCTTTTCTTTAGGTATGAACCCATTGGTGTTTCGCAATATGGGAATAGCTTAGCAATTTTTTGACTTGTCTTCATTTCATATCCACCCATTTGCCATATTTAGCGGGGGTTATATAAAAGCATTGAACACTTCCCAATCGCTCTTTTGCTTTGTTGATAAAAAACATTATTGCGTCTTCCATTGTTTCCGCTTCAACCGTCCATAGATAGAAACCGATGTTATTGTATTGCTTGTAGAATACCATGAAAAGCATGGTTTCCCCCAAAATTTTAGAGGTCAATAGATATTTAAATCATTTAAAAAATAAAACATGGTTTACCATCAAAAACCCATGGTTACCATAAATTCATGTTGAATTGGTTTGAAAAAGTAAAAACTGATAAAAGTCCACTTTAATCAATAGTTAGTTTAATTGATATTATACTAACCATTATTAGCGAGAGCTAAAGGAAACCCGTTAAAACATCCATAAGTAGGTCTATCAGCAAAATCATGCTAAACAATAACACCAAAAAGATTGGAATCATGTTTATTTGACTGATATCAATTTGACTCATTTAGAACCCCCAATAAAAAGTATAAAAAAAGGATGCATTTATGTTTATTTCGTTTTATATCCTACACGCTTAAGCAATTCCTTAAACTCGCTAACCGTCCTAACAATCTTTGCGTCCTCAAAGCATTGATTGAAATACTCTTTAGGTAAATGTATTTCAACTTGCTCATTACTCTCAGCCCTAGCTAATGCTTGTATCTCCCCAACAATAACAAAACCCGTTCTATTCAACAAACGGATTAGTTTAGCATTGTAGGAAGACCTATCCAACACCAACGTTAATGACATTTCCGCTTGACATAAAGCTGGTTCATATTTTAAGCATATCTCTATTTTCTCAACTTCCCCCCGCTCATTCGTCCACGTCTTCCTTGTCAATGACTCAGCCCCACGAATACTTAATGTCTCTAATTTCTCCATTTAATCCCCCCATATTAAGGTGGATAAAGGTATATAAATCCTCAAACCAATTATAGTATTGATAAAAAATGGTAACTCAAAGTCTATTTACAAGTTATGAGCTTGTATTACCGCATTTTTGGAGTAAAAACGTGGTCTATCGTGATATAGTTTTCAAAACGAAACCATCAAGCGTAACTCTTAGGTATATTATTCAATCGGTTGGAAGATACCATTTCGGGGTTAGACGGGAAGAAACAAATGCATTCTTAGGATTTAGCATAGTGGTAAATGGATATGATGCAAAAGTATTATATCCCGTTAGACCATCCGATTGGGAAACTATTGACATATCAAGCTTAATTGTGGAAGGCTCAAACCGTATATCATGCGTGATATGGAGAAGCGTGATTGATTGGGTTGATGACTGGTTTGTTGATTTCAGCATAGACATGATTAGCGATGTAGAGGGAAGCCTACAACCATTACCATCCCCAACACCATCGGGAAGCGTATTTGATTTCTTTAACAATATAATCGCTCAATTCCTACAGTTAATGGGAATATTCTTTATACTCTACATATTCATACAATTGCTTCCAACACTAATTGACTTTATTAAAGTGATAACTGAGGAAAAACGAGCAAAAAGGAAAAAAGAGGAAGCTGAGGAATAAAGTGATATAGGGATAACCCAATGAAAAGAGTGAACATAATAATACCCCAAAACAGATTTAGCAGTTTCGCATACGTGGGAAGGATTTTATACCAGCTCATACTATCATTGATGGATAACGATACACCAATAAGCAATGTAACCGTAACCCAAACATACATTAATGGCGCATTAAACATTTTAATAGACGACGCATATCTAACCGTAAACATACCAAAAGTAAGCGATATAGCATTTATAGATACCGCTTTAGTAATCAATACACATAGGGTAACAAAGCAATGCATAATATACACATGCTCGGAAAGAGATAAACAACAATTGGAAAGAATTGGGTTAAAGGTAAGCGGGGTATATCCGAGACCATTTAACCCATTAGCATATTCCATACGGAATATTCCCGCACCAAAAGAATACGATATATTTGTGTGCGGGTGGTATCGTGAACCCGATAGAAAGAATTTTTTTGAGACCAAAACAATAATAGACCAATTAAACCTTAAATGCGTAAGCATAACCAACTATCCGCTTAAAAACCGCTATGATTTCGCTAAGGTTGATGATTACACCAAATACATGCTAATGAAAAAGAGCAAATACATCCTACAACTTAGTGGTGTGGAAGGTTTTGGGTTACCCCCATTAGAGGGGATGAGTGTAGGTGTTCCAAGCATTTTTTTAGACGCACCCGCAATAAACGAATTTGCAGTTGGATTCAGAATACCCGTATCCCATTGGATAGAAAAACCTTTACCGTTATTGGGATTCAATTCAACATGTAGATACGCTAAACCCAACATGCGGGAAGCAATAGAAATAATCAAATATGCAATGGGGGTAAGCAAAGAGGAATACTTAGACCTATCAGCTAAAGCAATTGAACGAGCTGACCAAATGCAAAAGCGGGTTATCGAGCTTATACGTAATATAATATTATAATGTATATAGATACCAATTTCTAAGGGTTTAAATACCTTTTGACATAATATAAATGGGGGGATAACAAAATGAAAAAGAGAACGAAAGAAAGAACAAGCTATATCAAAAAGATACCCTACACACCTAAAAATGCAAAAAGGTATAACTTACCTGAAAACTTCCCATGCTTTGAACCACAATGCAATAATAAACCCGCATACATCATAATAGAAAGTGATGGTCTATTTAGCATTATATACGGGGTTTGTAAAGAGCATAGCAAAAACATGAAACCCATATTTGCATAAACATACCCTCTTTTTTCCTATAGGATTTAAATACCCTTTTTTACCCTTAGATTTTGGGGTTTTAAATGAGTGAACAAGCTTTGAGTGAAATAAAAGAGAGGCTCGCAAAGTTAGAGAAACATGTGGAAGCAATTGATAATCAAGACCTCAGAAAAATCAATAAAGAGATATGCGACATCTTAGACCACATCCAACAAGTATATGAGAGTCTAATAAGACATTGGAAAAAGATAGAAGCGATTGAGAGATATGTCAAACAATTAAAGCAAAACGTTATAGACCTACACAAAGATGAGCTGAGCGTGGAAGACATATTAAACATGTTTCCAGATGACTCCATGTTAGAACCCGAGAGCTAAACCCCTAAATTTAACCCTATTTTTTTAGGGTTTATATACAATTTTTACCATATTTATATTGGGGATAAAAACATGAAGATAGAGGTTGATGATTGGGAAAAAATGACGGGGATTTTCCGAGTATGCAGAAAGTGTAAATATAGGAAAGGTTTGGATTGCATGTATGAAGGGGAATGTGAAGCACTTATTGAAAGATGTGAATATTACCCGCTTCCCGAATAAACCTAACCTTTTTTCCCATTTTTTAT
>Ga0209225_1004714_pt1 | contig 10634 bp, 10 predicted proteins | sample WasSprMetagenome_FD_184732 | JGI IMG/M metagenome (GOLD analysis project Ga0209225, IMG submission 184732) | Sulfidic aquatic microbial communities from Washburn Spring, Yellowstone National Park, USA - WS (SPAdes) (version 3) | ecosystem: Environmental > Aquatic > Thermal springs > Hot (42-90C)...
TGGCGGAGTTGCTCTTCGGCATGCGGAGCCCGAGCGGTAGGCTCCCGATCTCTGTTCCAAAGTCCGCCGGCCACGTCCCCGCCTACTACTGGAGGAAGCCTTCCTCCTTCAACCCGTATGTCGAGTCTGACTCGAAACCGCTGTTCCCCTTTGGCTTCGGGCTTAGCTACACGAGCTTCAGGTACAAGGGTCTGCGGGTGGAGCCGGAGCTCCTCGGTCCCGAGAGCTGGCTGGAGGTTTCCACCGTTGTGGAGAACGTGGGGGAGGTGGAGGGCGCTGAGGTCGTCCAGCTCTACGTCTCGAGAACCTACGCAAGCGTTGCGAGACCGGTTAGGGAGCTCAAGGGTTTCGCCAAGGTGTGGCTCAAGCCAGGCGAGGCGGCGCGCGTGACGTTCAGGGTGCCCGTGGACCTCCTCGCCTACTACGATCGGGAGATGCGGCTAGCCGTCGAAGCCGGCGGGTACAGGGTGATCGTTGCCAGGCACGCCGAGGACGAGGGGCTGCAGGCTGCGGTGAGGGTGGAGAAGGGCTTCACGCTCCCCGCGAGGAGGAAGCTGCTGAGCGAAGTTCGAGTCGAGCGCGCGTTGTAACGCACTCTCAAGATCAAGCCATTACCAATTTCTTAGCAAGGGATTTATAGCTTAGAATTCGTCGAGGCTCTAGGAAATATGGGCGCTCGCGCTAAGGTGTCTAGGAAGGGGTTGACTACTGTACCAGCGCGGATAAGGAGGGAGCTAGGTATCGAGGAGGGGGATTTCCTGATCTGGGAGGTGGACAGAGAAAGAGATGTGATAAACGTTAGGGTTGTGAAGAACCCTTTGAAGCACTTAAAAGGCAAGTACAACGACCCTCGGCTCTCGTATGAGATTGTTGAAGGGATCGCTGATTCGCTGCTGGAAGCGCGCGCCCGCGCGGGTTTCCCCGCGCTTTTTCTGCCCGCCCTAACCCGTCAGTCATCGCTCCAGCGGGCCCACGGGGGCGCAACCCTTCATCGCCCGAGAGCGGACTCTCTCCCGGTCTCATTCAGTCCGCTGGGTGCATCCGGCGCGCGCACGGGCGGCGGGGCGGCACCGTTGGGCGCCTCCCCACCAACTCGCGCCTGGCCCTCATCTAGGGCTTCTGAGCCGTTGAGCTCCAGGTCTTCCGGAAGCTGCAGTTTTCGCAGCGGGTGCTTCGGCAGCAGCAAGCCCTTTGAGTGCTGTCGGCTTCTATTTAAATCCATTGTCGGATCTTTTTAAATAAATATCCTTCAGCATATAATGTTAAAGAATATTTAGCCCCACACCGCTTTTACTTTAAAGCTTAAATTTTTAAGGAGGGGGTTACAAAGCGTGGGCAATGACAGACGGCCATAAGATGAATAGAATAGTGATTTACGCGGTTGTCGCGATAATTCTGGTAGCGGCGATTGCGGCGTGGGTCTACTTGGGCAAGATGAGTCAACCGGCTCCTAGCAAATCGGCGGCTCAGGTGGTTAAGCCGCCGTTCCACAAGCAATTACTGTACATCATTGTGAATGATGAGGGCACGAGGATCAATATGTACAAAACGGGGGTTTTCGACATAGCCGCAGTTGCTCCATCTAGGTGGCCTGACGTTAACAATACGCGGGTGGGTAATTTCACATTGCATCTTGTTAGAAGACCGGACAGGCCGGGGTTGACAATCCAGTACATAGGGTTGAACCCGATGAGGGAACCGTTTAACATAAGCGAAGTGAGGTTAGCGCTCGCTTACGCTGTCCCCTACGACGTAATACTTAACCAAGTGTTCAATAAACTGTACACTAGGCTGTACACTATCGTACCTAAGGGCATGCCCGGCTATACGGAGTTCAGCATCATAAAATTTGAATACAATATGACGAAAGCTGTGGAAATAATCAATTCGTTAAAAACGAAAGGTTTCGATCCGAGCAAGTACACGATAACCATCATCTACAACGAGGGGAACACCGCTAGGCAGCAGATAGCCGCGCTGCTGCAGCAGTCGTGGAGCCAGCTGGGCTTTAAAGTCACCGTCGAAGCTTACGCCTGGCCCAAGTACCTCGAGCTGGTAGACCACTTCCAGTACGACGTGATGCTGCTAGGTTGGATACCGGATTACCTGGATCCAGATAACTACCTTATGCCGTTCGTGTACGGCGGTGCAGAGTTCAAAAGCATTGACTACTTCGTTAACGTCACCCCCGCCAACGTTGGTAACTACTTATCCAAAATAGACGCCGTCATCGAGACAGAGAAGTTCGTTGTTGTCGCAGGCGTGAAAGGTAGCGGTGCCACCTACACCGGGCCCACCGGGAAGCCGGTGATCCTCGTGGCGTACGAGGTGGATTGGAACGCGACTAAAAGCAACTGGGAGAACCCTGTAAGCATGGTTACCCTCGGCGCTGGAGGGTTGAAGGACGTCGTCCTCAGCGCGCTGTGCAAGGTTTCGCAGAAAATAATCGAGGAGAACGTGCGGAAAGCGGTTATCCAAGCGGCTGTCATAAGGTTCAACCACGAGAGTACGTTGATAATGCTGGGCCAGAACATTATAGGTGAGAACTACGGCAGCTGGGTTTACGGCATGTACTACCCGCTCTCCACGTTTGCTAGGTACGACCTCGTTTACGAGAACAGGAGCGCCCCGGTCGTCGATACCGGTGTGTTAGGTATCAAAAACGATCCTGAAACAATGGTTATCGGTACCATTGGGTGGCCCGACACTTTCGACCCCGCGAAGTCTTACGAGTCGTTCGGCTGGGAGATATTCTGGCATGTATACGGTAGGCTCGTGACGCTCTGGAGGGAGGAGACGGACCCAACCCCTGAGCTAGCGGTCGCGTGGGCGTTCAGCAAGAACATGACCGACCTGTACTTCGTGTTTAGAGGGGGCATTATCGCTTACGATCCTTGGAACAACAAAACGTACAAGCTATCCGCTGTGGACGCGCTTTTCAGCGCTTGGAGGGCGGTGAGGCTCAACCTCCCAGGAGGGCCACAGTGGATGATAGATAGCTTCATAGATATAAACGCTTCAAGTGTGATCACCGAAGATGAGCTAAATAGTATAGCTAAGAGCGAAGGTTTGATCACTTCATACAAGGGCAAGAGCGCGACTGTAACCAGCCTCAACGATCTGCTAAAGTTCTTTAACTATACTGGGCCGACAGCTGGCGTGGTGAAGTTCAAGCTAAGGTTCCCGTACGTGCCTATCCTTCAAATCTTCACGACAGGCGTCGGCTCGGTGATCCCGATGCAGTACGCGCTAGGCGATCAGTACCAATCGGCTCTCGCAGACTCGAACAACGGTCGGAACCCAGCTGCGTGGGCCAAGTACGTGCAGCCCGGCGAGGACGATGCGACTTTCAAGCTGTTATCCACGAAACCTGTCTCCACGGGTCCTTACTACGTGGCAAGCTACAAGGAGGATAGCTACGTCCTGCTAAAGTACAACCCCTACTACTGGAACGCAACGCTGTGGCAGGAACTGTATGGTTTTAAACCCTGATTTTTCCAGGTGTTTTTTATGGGTTTAGCTAGTTTTATAGTCAGAAGGTTAATTACTTTGGTACCTAGCGTGATCGGCGCGCTCCTGATAACTTACTTGATCGCCTACGTGATACCGACGGACCCCGTGAGAGCGTGGGTTGGGGAGAAGCTTCTGAACCCAGAAACTTTGGAATCGCTAAGGAAAAAGTATAAATTCGATGCACCGTGGTACGAGCAATTCACCTACCTGGTCGCCCAGCTGATGAGCGGGAAGCTTGAGGATCCGACGCGTGGCGTGCCCGTTGTCGCTCAGGTTGCCGAGCGTTTCCCTGTAACGGTAGAGGTCGCGATATTCGGCTTCCTCTTCACGGTGGCTATCGGGATACCGTTGGGTGTGCTGGCAGCGGCTAAACGCGACAGCGTGATCGACTTGGCGGTTAGGGTTTTCGCGCTTTTCGGGAGCTCGATGCCCTCGTTCGTCCTGTACTACTACCTCATCCTGCTCTTTTACGTGCAGACGCAGGCAACGCTGATGGCCGGTGTCCCCACCCCATCCTACACCTGCATGCTGAAACTTGCGAGCTTCAAGGATCAAGTCCCGATCATCGGCGCGATCGCGTGGACGGTTGGGCAGGTACCGATGTTTGGCGCTGCGATGTGCGGCGAGTACGGCGTTGTTGCCGATACGGTCGCGAGGATGTGGCTGCCGGGGTTCGCGCTGGGGGTTCTCGCGGGAGGCTTCATAGCCAGGGTTGTGAGGAACAGCTTGCTCGACGCTCTGAGCTCCGACTCCGTGCTTTTCGCGAAGGCTAGAGGGCTTTCGAGCGCTAGGATCTGGAGGCACGCTTTGAAGAACGGCTTCGCCCCCATTGTCACGATACTGGGGTTGCACTTCGCCGGCTTGCTCACGGGCGCGATAATAGCGGAGACCGTGTTTAACATCCCGGGAGTTGGGAGGTACATCTACCAAGGGATCGGAAGGCTGAACTTCCCCGTGATAATAGCCGGCACTTTCCTGTTCTCTATAGTGTACGTGGTCGCGAACTTCGTGGTCGACGTCATCTACGCGCTCGTGGACCCGAGGGTGAGATACTGATGAGCTTGAACCCCCTGTTCAAGCTGAGCGAGCTGGCGCTTGACGGTTACGTGAAAGTGAGAGAAAAACTTAGTCCTGGATGGTTGGATAAGAATAAATCTAAGATTCTGGAATGGAAACTCACATTGTACGCGCTAACAGCTTCAAAGACGGGCTCGACAGGCATACTGCTTGTTTCGATTACGCTTTTCTTAGCGGCGTTTGGCCCAGCGCTCGCTTGGGAGCCTTACGACGTGTACCCGGTGCTCGTAAACCCCGAGCTGGCGGGGAAGTGCCCATACCCGCCTTGCATCGGCGGCTGCCGAGGGATGCCCGCAGCGGGGACAGACGTGTTCGGCAGGGACGTCCTGTCCTTAGTCGTGAGGGGGTTTAGGATATCGCTGGTCATGAGCGCGGTGATCGTGGTCGCTAGCGCCGCGCTGGGGGTTGCCATCGGCTTGGTATCCGGTTACTATGGCGGTGCGATCGACGAAGCGCTGATGAGGTTCACGGACATTATGCTGGCCTTCCCGGGCCTCGTGCTGGCGATAGCCTTCAGCCTCACCTTGAGGTTCTCGATACGTTCTCTCCTCTTATCGAACCCTGCTTTAACCGGCTTCTTCGCCGCACTCTTCGCGCTCAACCCTTCAGACGCGCCCAATATAGCCAACATATTGTCGCTTTTCCTAGCCTTAATCCTGGTGTGGTGGCCCCCTTACGCGAGAGTGGTTAGAGGTTCGGTGTTGACCGTGAGGGAGCAGGGTTTCGTGGAGGCGGCGAAGGCGCTCGGTCTCTCGACGACGAGAGTTTTACTGAAGCACATCCTACCCAACGTGATGTCGCCGTTGCTCGTCATGGTAACCTTCGACTTTGCCACCGCGACCCTCTCGTCAGCCACTCTTTCTTTCCTCGGTCTAGGGCCTCAGCCGCCCGTACCGGATCTCGGGCTCATAATTTCGATGGCTGGAGAGTACTTCCCGGAGCGGAGCTGGTGGGTGGTGGTGGAAGCTGGCGCGGCGCTGCTGCTAATGTCTCTCGGCTGGAACCTGCTGGGGGACGCTCTCAGGGATGCATTTGACCCTAGGAGCAGGAGATCGATGGAGGTGAGAGCCAAGCTGAAGGTGGGAGCGTGAGCGGTCTGGAGGAGCGGCAGGTGTTGAAGGCGAGAAACGTGACTGTGCGCTTCTACACGTACGCCGGCGTGGTTCATGCGGTAACGGGCGCTTACTTGGACGTGTACGAGGGTGAAACCATAGCGATAGTCGGCGAAACGGGCAGCGGGAAAAGCGTTTTCACGAGAGCTCTAACGGGCTTGATCGAGCCGCCGGGCAAAATCGAATCGGGCAGCGTGCTATTCAGGAGAAGGAACGGAGAAGTCGTTGACCTCCTGAAATTGAGCAGAGAAGACTTGAGGAGGGTGAGGGGCGACGAAATCTCCTACGTTTTCCAAGACCCCAGCAGCGCTCTCGACCCGCTTTACACAGCCGCTGATCACATTGTTGAAACAATTCTCGTGCACAGGGACGTGAGCAAGGGAGAAGCCTTCTCTGAAGCTGTCCAACTGCTCAGAGACGTCGCGATCCCTAACCCGGAGCTTCGCGCGAAAAACTACCCGCACGAGCTGAGCGGTGGGCAGAAGCAGAGGGTCGTCATAGCAACAGCGATGGCGAACAAGCCGAGACTCCTCATAGCTGACGAACCAACAACGAACCTCGACGTGACAGTGCAAGCCCAGATCCTCGACCTTTTAGCATCCTTAAAGGGAAAGTATGGAATGGGCATGCTGCTTATAACGCACAACCTCGGCGTCGTCGCGGAAGTGGCTGATCGCGTGTACGTGATGTACGGGGGGAGAATAGTGGAAAGCGCGGATGTTTTCACGATCTATGAGAGCCCGGCGCACCCGTACACAGCCATGCTCTTGAAGAGCGTACCCGATCCCACGCGGAAGATCGATAAGCTCGAATCGATTCCAGGCACGGTTCCCGACCTCATCGATGTGGGTCCCGGCTGCCTTTTTGCCCCCCGCTGCCCTTTCGCCAAGGACGTTTGCCAGAGGCAAACTCCGCCTGCGATCGAACTGGGCGATCGCCACGTTGTTCATTGCTGGTTGCACGCTAAGAGGTGAGCGGGATGACGCTTCTGCGCATGGTAAACGTTAAGAAGCACTTCAGGGTGCGAGGCTCCCTCTTCAAGACGCTCAAGGCGGTTGACGGCGTAAACCTAGAGGTCTACGCGGGGGAAACGCTGGGTCTAGTAGGCGAAAGCGGCTGCGGAAAGTCTACGCTTGGCAGGTTGGCTGTGCACCTGGTGGAGCCCACTTCGGGCAAAATAATATTTGATAGCGTGGATGTGACGAAGTTAAAAGGTGACAGTCTGAAAAGTTTTAGGAGGAAAGCTCAAATAGTATTTCAAGATCCGAACTCTTCGCTGAACCCTAGGATGACGGTATTCGAAGCTCTCCTAGAACCCCTCAGCGAGCACGGCATGCTGCCCGAAGACCCAGAGGCTACCCTCGTCGAGCACTTAGCGTCGGTGGGTTTGAGCAAAGAGCACCTGCACAGGTACCCGCACGAGCTGAGCGGTGGGCAGAAGCAGAGAGTCGCACTGCTCAGGGCCTTGCTGCTCAACCCCTCGTTCATCGTGCTAGACGAGCCGACCTCATCCCTAGACGTTTCAGTTCAAGCGCAAATCTTAAACCTGCTCAAGGATATACAAAGGGAAAGGGGAATCTCCTACCTCTTCATCTCTCATGACATAGGGGTTGTCAGGTACATGAGCGATAGAATCGCTGTAATGTACCTCGGCAAGATCGTTGAGGTGGGGTCTGCGGATGCGGTATTCGAAAACCCGCTTCACCCTTACACCAGGTACTTGCTGGCGTCCATCCCGATACCCAACCCCAAGCTCGCTAGGGGTAGGAGAAGGGAGCTTATTCAAGGGGAGCCGCCGTCGCCGATCGATGTGCCACCTGGCTGCAGGTTCCACCCGAGATGCCCCTTCGCCACCGAAAGGTGCAAAAGGGAGGAGCCGCCGCTCACCTCTGTAGAGCGCGATCACGCTGTAGCGTGCTGGTTGCACGCTAAGTAGCTTTAAAACCTTTCCCGATAAGGAGCCTTTCCAAGCCTTCCTCTCTAATGTACTTTTCGTGAAGGCGCGAACGCACTTTTTCATCCCCCACCAGCAAGAAGAAGCGTTTCCGCGCGTCAATGCAGGCTAGCACGTAAACGGTACCCGCGTACTTGAGTCTCTCCGGCTTTACCGCTTCTGCGAGAACCTTCAGGTGCTCAACCGGTTTTACGAAGTTGCAGGAGCTCTTTTCAAGCTTTTGGAGGGCATGTTTAGAACCTAAAAGCCTAGCGGCGGCGTAATCGAAGTAGTCGAATAGGGGCGGTGAGCGTGCGGGCTGAGCCGGTAGGTTGGCTAAGCGAGCTATTTCGTTCAGTACCTCCTCGCTACAGCCTAACGGCTCTAAGATCGGGGCCGCGAGAGGGGGCTGATCTAGCGCAACCAAGCGAGCGGTCCCCACTTTGCGCGAAAGCAGGAGCCGAGCAGCGGGTCCGAGGAGAGGGGCTATGAAGCAGTCGAAGAGGTAGCTCCAGCCCGGCTCGTCCCAGCAGTCGAATTTTGCGAAAGGGTACCACAGTAGGATCCCGCCGCTGCAGCCTGCTAGGAGTTTGCTGTTGAAAGCTAAGTAGCGCACGTGGAGTGAAGGTCGCCGACCCTTACTTAACGCTGTTGCAGGAGAGGGGTAAGTCACCGGAGATGGGGAGAAGGCAGCCGTGCTCGACCACGCGCTGGCGCTTAAGGTTCCTCGCCCTCCTCGCCCCCTACGGCGGCGAACCCAGCCTACCGTGCGGAAAGCCGTGGGGCTCCTGCAGGTTTTGGCTAAAGGCTCTACGCCGGGCGAGGTCAAAGCCGCCGTTATCGGGGGGCTCAGGCTGCGGTGAGGGTGGAGAAGGGCTTCACGCTTCCCGCGAGGAGGAAGCTGCTGAGCGAAGTTCGAGTCGAGCGCGCGAACCTCTAGCGGCGAAAGCGGCGGCGGATCCGGAGCCCCTGAAAGCGGCGCGGAGGGCACGAGCTCTTGGTACCGTGGGGTCGTAGGAGCTTAGCTGCGCGGATCAATCAGCCTGTGGAATTCTCATCACCGCTCAGCCGCGTCACCACTCATCAGCGGGGTCCTGGAGCCTGCGCGCTAGCGCGCGCTCAAGACTAGGCCATTACCAATTTCTTAGCAAGGGATTTATAGCTTAGAATTCGTCGAGGCTCTAGGAAATATGGGCGCTCGCGCTAAGGTGTCTAGGAAGGGGTTGACTACTGTACCAGCGCGGATAAGGAGGGAGCTAGGTATCGAGGAGGGGGATTTCCTGATCTGGGAGGTGGACAGAGAAAGAGATGTGATAAACGTTAGGGTTGTGAAGAACCCTTTGAAGCACTTAAAAGGCAAGTACAACGACCCTCGGCTCTCGTACGAAATGGTCGAGGGAGCCGCCGACTCGCTGCTGGAAGGTGAGGTTCTTGCCGGTGATAGAGCTGGACATGATCCTAGCGCTACTGAACAGGGCCGATAGACTGCACGCTGATGCCAGCAGGTTGTTCGAAAAGATAGCGAGCGGCGGGTTGAAGAGGGTGGCAGTCGCAGTTTCAGCGTACTTGGAGTTGGAGCTTATAATGAGATCAAAAGTTTCGATCATAATGAAATCACAAAGAACATTCTAATGTTTAAGAGTATTCCGAAACTGGGAGAAGCGCCTTTAACTTCAGACACCATCCTCAACGCGGTAAGGATAAGAGCGAATTACGGGCTTACGTATTTCGACTCCCTTCACGCATCCACGGCTCTCCTATACGATGGCGTCATAATATCGGTGGACGAAGACTACAAGAGGGTGCAGGGTCTAAAGGTCGTAGATTCCAAGAAACTTTAACGGCAGCTGCGGAAAGGCTGTCGACTTCTCGCAGGGGCTGCGGGGTTATCAAAGGCTAGCTGCGCATAACGCGAGACGGTCAGCTTGTGAATTCCGCATCTCTTGCTTGATGCGTTCGAGCCCGGGAGCTCCTCTTCTCAGGCTGTAGGAGCAACGCATTTTTACCTTGCAGAAGCAAAGGCTGCGTGCTCGACCGCAGGATGTTCTCCAACCCTCCCAGTGAGTACAGGGGTGCGCCGTTCTGGTCTATCAACGACGAGCTCGACCCCGCGGAGGTGGCGAGGCAGGTCCGCTTGATGGCGGACGCCGGCTTCGGTGGCGCCTTCTTCCACGCGAGGGAGGGGCTTGCGACCCCCTTCCTCGGCGCCAGGTGGTTCGAAGCGTTCGAGGCGGCGGTGAAGGCGGCGGAGGAGAGGGGGGCTCACGTGTGGATTTACGACGAGCTGCGCTGGCCCTCGGGCTTCGCTGGCGGCATCGTGCCGGCGCTGGGGCCGCGCGCTAGGGCCAAGGCGCTCGTCGCCGTCGCCTCGGAGAGGGCCTTCGCTGGAGAGGGGGTCGTCGCCGCGTTCCGCTTGAAGCTCGACGAGAGGGGCGTTCCCGTAGGATACGAGCGCGCCGAGCCGGGCGAGGTGGGCAAGGCCCAGCTCTACCTCACCTTCGTCGAGTACGTGGCTCAGCCGGGCGAGACGTGGTACGAGGGCTTCTGCTACGTGGACCTGCTCGACGGAGAGGTCGTGGCGGAGTTCCTGAAGGCGGCGTACGAGCCCTACCTCGCGTTTAAAGGGTACTTCGGCAGGGTCGTGCCGGGCGTCTTCACGGACGAGCCGAACATCGAGTCGAGCAGACCCCACGCGAGACCGCAGCTGCCGCCGAGGGGGCCCCGCTTCCCGGCTCTAGCCTTCCCGTGGACCACCAGGCTGCCGGAGAGGTTCATGGAGCTGAACGGGTACGACGTGAGGGGGCGGCTGCCCGAGCTCGTCTTCGAATTGGGGGACTACCTGAAGACGAGGTACGACTTCTGGCGGACCGTAACGCTGATGTTCGTCGAAGCCTTCTCCAAGCAGGTTTACGAGTGGTGCGACCGCCACGGGCTCAAGTTCACCGGACACTACCTCGCCGAGGACACGCTGCTGAGCCAGCTCAGGTGCATCGGTGCCG
>Ga0209225_1004715_pt1 | contig 10634 bp, 12 predicted proteins | sample WasSprMetagenome_FD_184732 | JGI IMG/M metagenome (GOLD analysis project Ga0209225, IMG submission 184732) | Sulfidic aquatic microbial communities from Washburn Spring, Yellowstone National Park, USA - WS (SPAdes) (version 3) | ecosystem: Environmental > Aquatic > Thermal springs > Hot (42-90C)...
CCTGATAGATGTATGTTATCCTGACTCCAAATTTCTCCCCATCTCCATAGTGCTCCTTCACAAGCTCCGGAAATGTTTCACCCAGTACTATTGCAATATCCTTTATGCCACAGCTTCTGAGATCCTCCAAAACATACTGGCTCACCGGCTTATTTGCCACAGGAATCAGCTGTTTTGGACCGCTGTAGGTGAGGGGCCTCAGCCTAGTTCCAGCACCACCATGAAGTATTATTCCCTTCAAATAACCCCCTCTCCAGCTCTCACAGCTCCAATATAATTGTTGCGTACAACGGTTTCAGGAGATCATTGTAACTGAAACGAGCGAGTTTTAGCGCATTTGACAGGAAGTTCCTGATGACCTTTAAAAAGCTTATATAGGATGTGCAGCTGAATTGCTTATGGAGAGAAAGAGAAGGAGGTTTGGAAAGCTGCGCCGAAAAAGGGTTATTGGAAAGATAGTGAGGACAGAGGAGGAGATCCATGGCAGTAAGGGTGAGGCTTAAGCTCACTCATAATGACAGGGAAGCTGAGACAGTAGCACTAGTGAACACAGGATTTGAGACGGACGAGCCCGAGATACTTCTGCCCCTCAAACTTGCTGAGAAACTGGGTCTTCACCCTCCTCCTGAGGGCTCCTCGCTCGAGGAGTACGATGTGATAGGAGGAACTGCTTTTATGTTGAGATGCCCTAAAGCAATACATGTCCAAGTTTTGGTAGAAGATAGGGAGACTCTGCCCGTTGAGGCCATACCTCTTGTATCGGATAGGGAGGAGGAGGTCCTGATAAGCGATATTCTAGCCTCAAGGCTTGGTATTGCGATAGACGATGCTGGAAGGGGGATATGGAGATTTGCGGATGAACCGCTGATGAAAAGAAGGAAAAGTGAGAGGCCCATGCTATGGAGGTGAGCTGCTCCACGACTGAAGTCGGGAGCTTCCAGCGTTTAGAGCAGGCTTTACGCCTTTCCCCTCATCTGCTGGTTCGGGGGACCCACAGCTCCCCCATCCCATGCCTCTCGTTAAGGCATGGGCTAAAGGCGTCTTGCCTCCCCCACCTCTCTCACGGACTCGGAACATCCGAGCCATGGATTTCAGGGGGGTTTGTATTTAAGCTTTGCCCATTCATCTCGGAGCTAAAGCTCTGGGTTTTCTGGGTGCCCATTTTTATAATTAGGAGATTTATGTCATTGATCTCAAGAAATAGAGAAAAGCAGGACTTGAGTGAAATAAAAGTTTTAAATTTTAAATACTGAATCCTTCAATCCCTTCTCTAAAGCCTGTTAGAGAGGTAGTTGATGGACAACTTTTTAACTTGCTTTTTTCAGGCTCTCTCATATGCATTGTTATTTTGTATTGACAGCTCTTTATCCCCTTATGCTTTTCAATACTTTAACTAGGCTGAAAATCTTCCTTCAGCCCATTTTCGCCTGCTCTATTTACCGAATTGCATATTCTCATTCCTCTCCCCTCTCAGCATTTTTGCCTTGATGAAACTAAATCTCACTCCTGATGACGCTCAATCATGGCGCAACTAGTTTTCTGACGAGCTCCACATAGTGAGTTGCCCTCTCGATCAGAGGCCTGTGCTCAGGCTCCTCATAATTCAATCCGTAGAAGCAGCCTCCATGCAGCCTATCCCTGACATCTATGTAGTAAGCTGCCCAGTCCGAGGCCTCCTCCTCATCCAATCCAGCTTTCAGAAAAGCTCTTTTAACAAACTCTCTCCATGATATACCTTCAGCTGGAACAGATCTGCCCAGAAACTTTGTGGTTAAAGCTGCTGTGGCATGCTTGACTGATGCCCAAACCTTCTCAGCAGCATCATATGGATCGTTTTCGAGAAGCTTAAATGCCTCTGAAAGGTACTGTTTGGCCATTCTGATATGCCCATTAACCTCTAGGATCATCAACAACGCCCATCGGTAGCTGTACCTCAAATTTTAAAAATCTTTCGCAAGACTAGAGAAAACTCCAGATAAAGCTGAAGAGATGAGAAACCATTAAAGATACTCAGGGAAAAACTCAAGCTTATGAAAACGCTATTTTAACTCCTTAGACCAGTAGCTCTGCTTTATATTTCAGACAAGATTTACAAAAACTCGACAAGAAGGAAAGCTGGAAATTGAAAATCTTCGACTTATTTATAGAGGGTGTAAGGAGTTTTCATCCGAAGGAAAGAGCCTTAGGAAAATCCAATGGATTTCACTCCATTTACAAACCTGCAGCTTTCTTTCAGAGCGATTCAGCAGTACTTTTGCCATCAGGCCACCTTGCAGGCTTTTTCACAGTATTCCCTCAGTTGCTAAAGATGCAAAGTTTTTATTAGACAAAGCAATTTAGCTGATAATGTCCGCTGAATCCCTAGAGAAACCTTTGCCTAAGCCTTCTACCGAGGACTATGTCGTGGCTAGGCTTTTAGAGTCTATTGTTGAGGCAAAATTAGCCCTTGACTTCCTGAGCAGGGGTCTCATCAGAAATGCCTCTGGCAAGGCCTTTCAATCCTGGAAAGCATTTATAACTGCATTGCTAAGACTTGAGCTTTCTAAATTGCTTGAAATTACGAGCAGGGAGGATAAGGAGTGGCTGGTGAAAAAGGCTGTGCCAAAGGCACCAACAACGAGAATGAAGTGGCTGTCACAGTTGCTCGAGCAGATCGGGCATGATGACATATCCGTGTGGACCGATAAAGCGCTGAATCTACATGATTATCAGTATAACGGTCCAGATCCGGACATGACACTTTCCAAGTATCGAAACAGAGAGGAGGCGGCTTATGATATCATCAAGCTTGTAAGTGAGGTAGCTAAAAGGACAGAAGGACTGAAAGAAAGGATAAAGTGGAGTCCAGAACTGGAAAAAGTGTTAAAGGAACTGGAAGAAATGATGAGCAAGCCTAAGAGTCTGCAAAAATGACGTGTAGCATCGATAAGCTTGTAATTTGGTTCAAAAATATCTTTAAAGCCACATCTTGAGTACTGCTTCTAAAGCACAATTAATCTGTTGCCCATTGCCGTAGTCATTGATCTCGAGGTAGACGCAAGTATCTATAAAAGAGGACTCTGAGATAATATTTTATAAATGCAAACATTACTATGATAAAGTTAAATAGATGTATCTGCATGTCTGATGATGTCGATCGAGCACAGAGACGATATTTTCACCTTGACCGATAATATCTCCATCGACAAATCCAAGAAGATCATCTTTCTGAGCAAGAATGAGCTTGTTACAGAGGACAACATTGCTCTTGCATTCGCCCAAGTGCTCGATGAGCTGGAGATAGGATATTCTGTTGTTGCTGAGTATGTGACTATTCTCTTCGGCAGATCGAGGAGGAGCGATGATATAGACATAATAGCCAGATGGATGGATGAAGAGGAGTTCACAGAACTTTGTAAGAGGCTTAAAGCCTGCGATTTCTCGCTTATGCAGGGAATTATCAGCTCTGAGGAATCTGTGAGAAAGGTGTACAGGGAGTATCTGAGCAGAGGACACAGCATAAGGTTTATCTACAGAGATATAATATTGCCAAATATAGAGTTCAAGCTCGCATCCAATCTCCTTCACAGCTACAGCATTGAGAACAGCTATACAGTGATGATAAACAAAGATAGGATAAGAATAGCCCCGCTGGAGCTGCAGATAGCCTATAAGCTCCATCTTGGAAGCGACAAAGATATCGCTGATGCAGTCTTCCTCTATGTACTTTTCAAGCCAGTATTAGAGCAAAAAGAACTTGAAAGGTGGTGCAAGGAGCTGGGTGCTGATGTAAACATGCTGAAGGGTGTGTAAATGGGGCTAAAAAAGCTTATTGAGGAGGATCTCAGGAGGAATTCAGAGGATATGATCAGAGAGGCTATATGGAACGCCGAAATGGTCAAGAAACTGGGCAGAAAATGGTTTGAGATCAGGGACAGGTGGCTAAACGAGGCATCTAAGGATAGAGAGCTATGGAGGGATCCAAGGGTAAGAGAAGCATTGATAAGAGCAATTCTCGCCAAGGATAGAATAAGCGCATCCAAAACAATTTAGATTAAAATACATTCACTAAAAATATATAATTTGGTATGAAAAGTTTACCATTTTAATGGCAAACTTTTTTAAGTTGTTTTCCCATACGAAGTCACATGAACGTAGCAGAGATAAGGAGAGTTATACAGGAGCAGGAGGAGGAAAGGAAAAAGCTGATGACAACAGAGAGGATAATAGAGAGAGAAGGAGGAAGGGAAAAAGCGTTAAATGCGATCAGATTCCCAAACATCCTTGCGATATTGGGTGTGAGAAGGTGCGGAAAATCTGTGTTCTCATGGCTTCTCTTGGGAGACAGAAAGTACGGCTACATAAACTTTGATGATGAGGCGCTTTATGGAATCACTGCAAAGGATCTAAATGTTGTGCTTAAGACTTTTTACGAGCTTTACGGAACTGATCTAGAGTTCATAGTCCTGGACGAGATCCAGAACGTTGATGGATGGGAGCTATTTGCCAATAGGCTGAGGAGATCAAAGAGAGTGATAATAACAGGGAGCAACTCGAAGCTCCTATCGGGGGAGCTTGCAACGCATCTCACCGGAAGACATATAGACTTCTTGCTCTTTCCCTTCAGCTTCAGGGAGTTCTTAGCTTACAACGGAATATCGCAGAATGAGCTGAAGGACAGCTACCTGACAGAATCTTCGGCCACAGCTGAGAGGATGTTGAGGGACTATATTGTAAAAGGGGGATTTCCTGAAGTATACAAGCTGGGAGATGAGATCCTGAAGTCTATATTCAGTGATATAGTGAAAAAAGATGTTATAAGAAGATATAACATAAAAAATGTAAGGGTTATGGAGGTGCTTGCAAGATACCTAGTTTCCAACTTCTCCAATGAGATAACCTTTAACAAACTCAAGAATATATTTGAGATAAAAAAGATAAGCACAATAAAGAACTATATTAGTTATCTTCAGGATGCATATCTGATTTATATTATAGAGAGGTTCTCCCCGAAGCTAAAACAGCAGATAATAGCCCCAAAAAAAGTTTACTGCATAGACACAGGAATTATAAACAGGATCTCGCCAGGATCTTCTGAAAAGCTGGGAAAGATGATGGAAAACATTGTCTTAATAGAACTTTTGAGGAGAAAAAGCTACTGGTATGAGGATATGGAGGTGTACTACTGGAAGGATTATCAGCAGCATGAGGTGGACTTTGTCGTGATAGGCAAGGAGGATCAGTTGATTCAAGTTTGCTACAATATTGAGGAATTTAACACAAGAGAGAGGGAGATAAGATCTCTCCTGAAGGCATCTAGGGAAATTGCCTGCAAAAAGCTCCTTGTGATAACATGGGATTATGAAGATGAGATTGAGGTAGAGAACAGGAGGATAGAGTTTATTCCTCTCTGGAGATGGCTTCTCAGAGTTTCATGTGCATAACTGAGCAAAGAATGATCAAACTGAAGCTACTTCGTGAGAAGCCTAGCCAATGCCTAAAGTTTCCTTAATATGCCTTGATTTCATCAAAAATCTCCCTTAAGCAGCGCTATGAATTTTTCAGATTTTCTTAAGGAAATCTTATATATAATTCTGTAGACAGATTTCCGGGGAGCTCATGGCTATTGTTATGTTGTCGTCTTATATAGCCGTTGTCCTCTTCATCATAGGAGTATTGTTTAGGTGGAGAAAGTGGAGCACAATGCCAATTCACCTCAGATGGGAGCTGTATCCAGTGCCCCATGAGGCTGGCAGACATCACTACGGAGGAAGCTACATGGAGGAAGTGGATTGGTGGAGGAAGCCTAGAAAGACCACGATGCTCGGGGAGCTTAAGGAGCTCTTCTCCGAAATGCTCTTCATAAAAAGGGTTTATAAGTACAAGCGATCTCTCTGGTGGCTCACCTATCCATTTCACGGCGGGATATATCTGATACTTGTCTGGTTTGCCCTTCTGCTGATCAGGGGGATAGTTGAGGCCTACACAGTGATAGACCCAGCTGCTCAATACGTGCTATCATTAATAGATGAACCCATCAGAGTCCTTATTCAGGCAACTGGATCCATTGGTATAGTTGCTGCTACGTTTGGATGTATAGGCCTCCTTATAAGAAGAATAGTGGACTCCAATCTGAGGAAGTACAGCTCAGGCCTTGATTTCTTCAACCTGCTTTTCATCCTAACTGTGCTTCTGACGGGAATAGGAGTTTGGATAAATGATGTCAACTTTGACAATGCTATGAAATATATGTCGTCTATGCTCAGCTTTAATGCCATAAAAGCACCTGTTCTCAGCCCTCTCGCCCAGGTTCACGTTGTTTTGATGGGCTTGCTCTGGATATACATACCCTTCTCAAAGATGTCCCACTTCTTCGGCAAATTCTTCACATATCACAGGGTTCTTTGGGATGATGAGCCAAATATGAGAGGAGGGGATATAGAGGAGAGAGTTAGGGGTATTCTGAAGCTAAAAGTGCCCTGGGGTGCTCCCCATATGATGGCGGGGAAGAGCTGGGAGGAAAATGCAAAGGGGTGATTCCATGAGGAGGATAAGGATAGAGGATATAGGAAGCCCCGAGGATCAGCTGGTAAAACTCAGAAAAGAGGATCTTGCAAGGCTTCCACCTCCATACGACAAGCCAGAGATGGAGCCTGATCTGAAGGAGCCCAGATCAGATTGGAGAGAAAAGTATGCAACAGATCTTGATGGCTATATCGCAATAGATATTCCCTGGAAGCCGAAGACAAAGGAGGAAGAGGAGAAGCTGGTGAACAGGTTCCTTGAAGGGCTGGGAAAGCTTCTGTCAAAGGAGGGAAACTGGACCTTCCTCCAGCCCCTTCTTCTATCTCTGGACTACTGCGCAAAATGCCAGACATGCAACGAGGCATGCCCGATCTATGTGATGTCGGGAAGGCAGGAGATATACAGGCCCACATACAGATCTGAGGTTTTGAGGAGGATATGGAGAAGATATTTGACAACAGGCGGAAAATTGTTTGGAAAGTTCGTCAGCGGGGATATAGAGCTAAATGCAAAGACAATTTTAAGGCTTGGGGAACTTGCTTACAGGTGCACTCTATGCAGAAGATGCACTCAGACATGTCCTATTGGCGTGGATAACGGCTTGATAACACATGAGATAAGGAAGCTTTTCAGTTCAGAGCTGGGGATAGCTCCAAAGGCCCTTCACGAGCTTGGAACTGTGCAACAGCTCAAGGTTGGATCATCAACTGGGCTAACGCCAGATGGCTTCAAAAATATAGTAGAGTTCATGGAGGACATGATAAAGGAGAAGCTCGGCAAGAACATAAAGATCCCCGTAGATGAAAAGGGAGCTGATATCCTTCTGATACACAACGCAGGTGAGTTCATATCATGGCCTGAGAATCCTGCTGCGTTTGCAATACTGTTCGAGGAGGCAGGCCTTAGCTGGACTTTGAGCAGCGAGCAGGTGGCATATGATGCTGTTAACTATGGAGTATGGTATGATGATGTCCAGCTTGCGAGAATTGCTGCAAGGCATGCCGAGGTTGCAAGAAAGCTGGATGTGAAGAAGATAGTTGTGGGTGAATGTGGACATGCCCATAAGGCTTTAACAGTGGTTGCGGATAGAGTTCTTCATGATGAGCTCAACATACCAAGGGAGAGCTGCCTCCCAATACTCTGGGAGATTGTGAAAAACGAGAAGATAAACTTCGACCCGGAGAAGAACAACTTTCCAGTCACCTTACATGATCCTTGCAACATAGTTAGGCTGATGGGAATTGTTGAGCCCCAGAGAAACATATTGAGAAAGCTTTGTCCGCAGTTCAGGGAGATGGAACCTCATGGAGTTTACAACTACTGCTGTGGTGGTGGCAGTGGGTTTGCTATAATGCAGTCGATGAACTTCCCCGAGTGGAGGAATGCTGTGGCAACTAGGATGAAATTCAAGCAGGTACTTGAGGCATTTAAGGATAAGCCATCCCCTGATGTGAAGAAATACATCTGTGCTCCGTGCTCTAACTGCAAAGGAGCTATAAGGGACATGTTAGCTTACTGGAAGGCTCCACAGATATATGGAATATACTATGGAGGTCTTGCTGATCTCATGGTGAATGCAATGGTTGATCTTAAGAAGCCCTACATAGAGTGGGAGTTCCACTAATTTAATCAAGTATTTCATTCAATGAAGCTCTGCTGAGCACATAGAAGCATTTATTTTCCCTTTTTATAACATCATGGGCTGTGTAGACGGCAATTATACGAGGGGGAATAATTCTTCTCTTATATCTCTACATATTCCTAGTGCGCTTTTACACTAAAGACTTAAAGAGGTAAGGTGAAGGGAGGCTGAGACATCGACCAAGCAAGTGGTGTTCACTGCCCATGCGATGATTAAGCTTCAGATACTTAGAAAGCATGGTTCTATATCGAGGAGAAAGACGTAATCGATGTAGTGAGGCATCCAGACAGGGTATTAAGAGGCAGCAAAGGAACTTATTGCACAGAAAATTTACGATGAGAAGCACCTGATAAGAGTTATATATGAGGTTTCAGATGAAGATATCTTCAAGATATCTTGGTGGTGACATTCTATCCAGCGAGAAGGGAGAGATATGAGGGTCAGGTATAGCAGAGATGAGGATATCCTCATAATAGAGCTTTCGGATGATAAAATAGATCATGCTGAAGAAATGGAATCTATAATAGTCCACTTTACGGAGAATAACAGACTTGTTATGCTTGAGATACTGGATGCAAGTAGATTCATAGCTGAGATAAGCAGTGCGATGAGAGCTGGGGGAGAATTCGTGGAAGTTCAAATGTGAGGACTAATAGAACCACCTAGTCACAGCTTCGCCCTCTTGCCAAAAAATGTTATTTAATAGGAAGATATAGATGTTGGAACATCCTACTTAATGGTTTTTGCATAAACCTTACTGCTCAGAACATCCTCCAGCTCAGTTTTGCTTAGCACATAGAAACATCCTCTCTCATCCCTCAGCACCTCATGAATTATATAACCGGAGCTCAGGTAATTTGTTAGCTCTGATCTCACTCTCATGAGCCATCTTTTTGCTTCCTCTATGTCCCTTTCCTTTATTTCATTTATATTAACTGGTATTTCCACTAGAATTGAGCCCTCCGGTATCCGATCAGGTCTTTTGCCTGATATTCTCTCCTCAACTCTCCTGCTCCTTATCCACCACTCAGCATAAAGCCTGTCGCTCTCGAGTCCCCTGTTTATTTTATCATTCAAGGGGCCATAATGGTTGACGGAATATCTCCTCACTATCACCCCCAGCTTTCCTATGTTGAACCAAGCATTGAGACACTGAAGAGGATCGAATGTCCAGACTATCAGATCTACCCCCTGAGCCAGAGCTCTCTCCCTCTGGAGAAGTTTTAACTTGAACCCAACCCCCCTGTATCTCTCGCTTGGAATAACTGCTGTCATATGGGAGTAGTGAATAAGCTTTCCATCATAAATTCCGGGTATGCCAAAGACAAAGCCTATCAGCTTCTCTCCCTCAAATGCTCCTATCGCTATGCCCCCGAACTTCTTCGCAGAGATCAGCATGTGATGGGGGACCGCAAACTCCCTTCCCCAGACCTCACTTTGCACTTCAACACATTTTAGAAAGTCATCTGTAGTTTCCAGATCTCTGTATTCTACCATAGGGAAATCAACCTTCTTGAGAGATAAAAGCTTTCAACTAGGGAATTTTTTAGATAATCACCTGATGAAAAATATCAGGATCTGTAAAGCCGAATACAAGCTAAAGAGTTATGTTTCACACAATCCAAGTTGACATTCTCCACGGCTAAAGCCGGGAGATTCCCGGTTTGTCAGCCTTAGGCCTCATCCTACCGAGTTCAGGGCTGTGTCAAGACCAGGGCATTATGCCCCACCAGCCCCTGCCATGGGCATATAGCCATATCCCCGCTTTGCTGGAACCCCTTCCCCTTTTCAGCCCGGAGCCTTATTCCAGCCTTTGGACATCCGGGCTACATCCGAGCGACACGCTCAACACAACTATCATGGGCTTGTATTTAAGCTTATCGGCAATTCATCCCACGGTTAAAACCGTAGGCTTTCTTGCCGAGTTTCTGTAAAGAAGCTCTTCATGTGCTTCCATTAGGGGCAATATCAGGAATACCTCTCCATTCTCTTTAGCTCCTCTATGTTCTCGATCTCACTTGGATCCGGCTTCTCGACTGAGAGCCATGCATCTATTATCTCCCTCGCAACTTCATTGCTTGTAAACCTTCCACTTATGGCAAGTACATTTGCATCGTTCCACATTCTAGCTCCCCTAGCTGTTTGAGAATCAAAGCAAAGGGCTGCCCTTATCCCTTTGACTTTGTTGGCAGCTATGCAAACCCCTGTCCCAGTGTAGCATATCACAACACCAAATATAGCTTCTCCCTTTGCAACAAGCTCTCCAACCTCAAATCCGACCTTTTGCCATGGATATGGCTTTCCTTCCCTGAGAAAACCCACTTTTATCAGGTCAAAGCCCCTCCTCTTAAGCTCCTCCATGATGAAATCCACTACAGGATAGTGATCATCCGAGCCTATGGCAACATTCTTCATATGCCACAAAGAGCCTCTTAAATAAATCTTTTAGACCTCCTCTATCCTGTCTATGAACTTAAGATACCATCTC
>Ga0209225_1004718_pt1 | contig 10630 bp, 15 predicted proteins | sample WasSprMetagenome_FD_184732 | JGI IMG/M metagenome (GOLD analysis project Ga0209225, IMG submission 184732) | Sulfidic aquatic microbial communities from Washburn Spring, Yellowstone National Park, USA - WS (SPAdes) (version 3) | ecosystem: Environmental > Aquatic > Thermal springs > Hot (42-90C)...
GGCCCACCAGAAGAGGTGCGGCGAGACCAGCCTGGCGGCCTTGGGCGTCATGAAGACGTGGACGTCGGCGCCGTGTCTTATGAGGAGGCGGGCGGTGTCGATCGACTTATACAGCGAGACGCCGGAGGAGACCACCAGAGCTATCTTCGCCCCGCGGAGCAAGTTGCTGTATGTGCCGCGTATCGCCTCTACTTCAGACACGGCGCTTCCTGTGGATGGGCAGGTTCATGAGGCCTATGTGGGTCCTGCCGGAGTAAAACGCCGTGGACACGCCTCTCTCCTTCAGACTCTTGTCCACCTCGTCTGCCGTAAGCGCGGCTGGGTCGTGTCTGAGGGAGCCCAGGATGTAGTTCACGGCGTAGCCGAAGGAGGGGATCCACACCTCGTACTCTGCGACGATGGGGAAGACGGACCTCACGCCGTTAAGCACCATGTCGTAGGCGGCGGGGAAGAAGAAGCTGTTTCCTGCCTGCGTCACGACGACCCCGTCGTCTCTTAAGATCTTCCGAATCTTCTGGAAGAACTCCGGGGCGTAGAGCTGTTTGGCGATGTCGGAGCTGTAGGGGTCTGTCAGATCCATTACCACGACGTCGTATCTATCGCCGGTCTTCAAGGCGTTCTCCACGTAGACGAAGCCGTCTTCTATCACCACCCTAGCCCGGGGGTCGTCGAAGGAGCCTTGATGCATCTCTGGGAGGTACCGCCGCGACAGCTCCACCACGTCGCCGTCTATGTCCACCATCACGGCTCTCTGGACGGTCTTGTGCTTTAGTACCTCTCTTAACGTGGCGCCTTCGCCTCCGCCTAGTATCAACACGTCGCGGGGGGCCGGGTGGGTGACCATGGCAGGGTGGACGAGGCTTTCGTGGTAGAAGTGTTCATCATTATACGATGACTGGATGTAGTCGTCGAGTATCAAGGCGCGGTCGTAGTCCTCGGTGTCTGCGACGATTATCATCTGGTATTTTGACCGCTTCACGGCGTGTATTGCCTTTATCCTTATCAAGAGCGTGGTGTTGCCGCTCAGCGGCTCGATCAAGACTACGGGGCTTGGGGGCTTGGCCATATCCTCTTCTGCACAGCTGCTTTTTTAATATTGCGGCTAGTGTTGCGAGACCTCTAGGTGTTGACGTATGAACCTCACCACCTCGGTGTATATCTTGATGCGGTTTTCCACCTTGGAGATTGTGTGTCCCTCGTCAGGAAGGATGATCACCTCCACCCGTCTTCCCAGCTCCTTTAGGCGTTGGGCTAGTTGCTCCGCCTCGTAGACGGGCACCCTTATGTCGTTGGCGCCGTGGATGATCATCAACGGCGCCTCTATCTTCTCCACATGCGTCGCCGGGCTTAATTGCGTTAAGACGTCTCTGTGTTTGTCTAGGTAGCCGTATTCAGCCTCTCTGTATTTCCTCCGCCACGGCGCCGTCCTCTCGAGGAACGTGACGAGGTTGAAGATGCCGACTATCTCCACTCCGCAGGCCCAGAGGTGGGGGGCGGCGGCGAGGGCCATCAGGGTGAGGTAGCCGCCGTAGGAGCCGCCCATGACGCACAGCTTCTTCGCGGCTATGCCTTGCTCCGTCAGCCATTTGGCGAAGGCCTCCACGTCTTTTATCGCGTCCCACCTCTTCTCCACGTCGTCTAGGTGGACGAAGGTTTTGCCGTAGCCGGTGCTTCCTCTGTAGTTAGGCGCCGCCACTATGTAGCCCGCCATGAGGAGGGCCGCGACGAGGGGCTTGAACTCGGGCCGGTCCTGGCTCTCCGGGCCTCCGTGGAGGTAAACCACGGCGCCTTTTGCCTCCCCAGGGGGTTTGTATATGTTGGCGTGTATCCGCCTTCCGTCGAAGCTTTCGTACCAGGTCGACTCGGGGTCGGGGATCCGCTCAAGCTCTACGCCGAACCTCGGCGAATACGTCAGCCTCCTGACTGCACCTGCCTGGTATGTGTAGATCTCGTGGCCGCGGTTGATGCCAGAGAGCGAGAGGAGGACCCTGCCGTCTCTGAACTGCAAGGAGGTCACGACGCCTGGGGGCAGGGCGATTTTGTGGGTGAGACCTGACGGGATGTGCATATAGTAGAGGCCGGAGGCGCCTCCCTCGTTGAGCGCGAAGACGAGGTAGTCCCTCCAAACGTCAAACAGCTCCACGTCTCTGTCCAGCTGTACGACGTATTTCCAGTTGCCGGTGGAGATATCCATCTGGGCTATCCCGACGTATTCGCTGTCCATATTTGTTAGGTACAAGAGCCTCCCGTCCCCCACGTATTTGGGTGAGTGGTTAAGCGCCTCACTTGCGTGTTTGGTCAGCTCCCGCACCTCCCCCTCCCTAATCCAGTAGATCGTGCTGTCGAGGTTCGTCTCGTAATGCGTGACGAAGATGCCCACCTCGGACCACTCCTCCGCCGCGTTTATCCCGGGCAACTCCGCCGCCTTTGTCACCGTTCCGCTGACCTTGTCGTATAGGTAGAGGTGGAAGTTCTGCCCGTCGTCTCTGGTGGAGGTGAAGGCCAGCCTCTGGGAGTCGGGGGACCAGGCCCCCAGGTTGTTCACGCCTTCTGTGGAGACGGGGGTGATGTCTCCGTCGACAATATAGATGCGCCACTTCTCGTCTCCACCCACGTCCGTCGCCACGGCCACTGCGCCGTCTCCGGCGACGCGGAAATCGCCCACTCTCCCCTCCCAAGGCACAACCACGTCGTGTACAACTCCGTCGAACCTCCACAGTTGCATTACGCCAGTTACGTCGCTTAGGTAGTACACGGCCCCGCGCGGCCCCGCCCTCGGGGAGGTTGCCGAGCGTATAGAGAGCGTCCTCTTGATCAAGAGCTCCATAGGGGCGATGAATGGGGGAGTTATATCAATTAGCCTTCAGTAATTTTTTAAGTTGCCGTATTATCGTGAAGGCGGAACAACATCTACCAGCCCTGATTTGGTACCTCCAGAGGCGTGGGAGGAGCGACCGGGAGGTGGTAATCGCCGTGTGGACCCGCGAGATCTGTGGCGTAGATAGGCGATGCGGGTGGGCGCTCCGCCGCCTGATGATGTCTCTAGTGGCCCAGGGCCTGGCTAAGCGCCATAAACAAGGGGTCTACCTCATAGAGAGAGAAGCCCTAATTACAGTCCTTTCAGTTCTGCAGAAACTGATTTAAAGCTAGCATTCGGCACATCCGTGCATGACCCAGAGCTGAGGAGGCGGGAGCTGATGGATATCGTAATCTCTCTAGTGGTGCTTTCTTTGGGCTTCTCGATTTCGATGGCCGGACGGGGCATCGTCGGCGGGATACGCTGGAACCTCGTAGTTGCGTATCTACCCCTCACCGTCTTCGTCCTCCTCTTCGCGTTCATAGGCCACGAGCTGGCCCACCGCCAAGTCGCCAGGAGGCTTGGGTACATAGCCATGTACCAGGCTGATTACAACCTCCTGCCGCTCGCCGTGATTCTCCCACTGCTGTTCGGCTTCGTGTTCGCCGCGCCTGGCGCCGTGGTGATCTCGCCCTTCAGGCTCCACGGACACGGCGACGAGAGACGTGACAGGTTCTTTATATCAGCCGCCGGGCCTTTGACAAACATAGCATTCGCCGCGGCCGGCGCCGCGTTGATGACGGCGTTGCAGTCAGAAATCTGGTGGTTCTTCGCGTACATAAACGCGTGGCTGGCGTTCTTCAACCTCCTCCCCATACCGCCTCTCGACGGGTCGAAGATGATACGCACAAACCCCGCCATGTGGCTTCCAATAATAGCAGTGGCGGCGCTCCTCGTTCTGTGGCTCTGGTAAAGACATCTGTCCCCGGCAGGCTCGACTTCCTAAACACACACCAAGACTACAAGGGCCTGCCGGTGGTGTCTGTGGTGGTCGACCTACGTACCCGCGTCGCCGTGGAGGAGGCGGCCATGTACGAAATCACGTCGCAAAACACCGGGGAACACTGCGTCTTCAGCCCCGGCGAGCTGCCGAGCGGCCGCGCCTTCTGCGACTACGTGAAAGCCGTCAGAGGAGTGGTGTAGATAGAAAGGAACTTGTCTGCACTGCCTAATCACAACGCGAGAAGAGAAACGCATCGTCCACCAAAACGCCAGCTGGAAAAGCTTCGTGCCCTACAACGCCAGGTGGCCCCACGAGGTGCACATATACCCCAAGAGACACGTCAGCCACTGCACAGCCCTCAGAGAAGACGAAGTAGGACACCTCGCCGACATGCTGAGAAAAACCCTTTGCGCCTTCAAGACAGCATTAGGCAAACCCATGCCCTACATAATGGTGCTACACCAAGCCCCCTTGAGGGTGGAAACCCCCCACTACCACCTCCACTTCGAGATATATGGGATGTATAGGCCTGATGGGAAGCTTAAATACGCCGCCGGAGCAGAGCTAGACGCCTCGCTATACACGCTAGACACAACGCCCGAGGAAACCGCAGAAAGGCCGAGGAAAGCGCTCGCCAACTGCGTTACAAATCCCCACCCATTTAGGGCGGGGATGGGAAAAGTCTAAAATGTGGGTGTTGCTTATCCCAGGCCCGCGGTTTTGGGCGGATGACCCGCGGTGCTGGCCCGGGTAGCTCCATGACCTCGGCCTGAGGGGCCGTTGAGGGCCGGGCGAGGGCGTCTGTGAGTTGCCCTGGAGGGAACACTTGCCCTTTAGGGCGGGGAGGAGGTCAGAGCATCCGGCGGATCAGGTCGTTAATAAGCGGACCCCTGTAGCCCAAGTCGCCGCCGACGGAGAAGTGGAGCTTGACGCTGTTTAGCCCGCCCCGAGGCGGATGTAGCCTGAAGAACGGCTTGAGATACGGTATGCAGGGCGGCCTCTGGCCGTCCTTAAACCTAGCCCTTTTGCCGCACGAAAGGCGGTTTATCTCCCCCGCGACATATGCCAAGGCCACCTCCTCAAACGACTGCCACCCCCACTTCTGGAGATACTCAAGCGTCAGCGGCTCGTCGCCCGCGATTCTCCCCCTCCTCCTCAACACCTCCGCGAGGGTGTCGGCGTCTATCTCGCCCCAGGTAATCCAGTCGTTTGCCCTTTCGATCATGCCCATGACGTCGGGGGTGCCTGGGACCACCACCATGGTGAACTTCCTCCTCAGCAGCAGAAGATTCAAGGCGGTTGCTATGTCCCTGGGGGTTGTGGGTATGCCCCTAATCCTTATGACGGCGTAGCGCGGATAGATCATCCTCTGCACAGCCTCCGTCATACCCTGAAGTAGTAGGTGTTCCTCAATGCGTTGTACACAGCTAGGGCGAAGTTCAAAGTGGTTCTGGTCTCCCCGCGCGTTCGGGTCCAGACGTCTTTAACGCCGGCCAGCCGCAGAACCGCCTTTGCCACGTCCCCAGCCACAAGCCCGACTCCCTTCGGCGCAGGTATCAAGGTCACCTCCACGGTGCCTGACCTCCCCCTCACCACAAACGGCACGCTGTGCGGCTCATCGCAGGAACACTTCCAAGAGCCGCAGCCGCGTCTCACCGGCACCAAGTTAAGCTTGGCCTCCCTAGTCGCCTTCTCAATGGCCTGCCTAACCTGCCTCGCCTTCCCGATCCCCACCCCCACGTATCCATCTTCGTTGCCCAACGCAACGACGGCTTGGAACTGGTTGCGCTCGCCTGCATGCGTCTGGCGTTGCACCAGGTTCACGTTAAGTAGCTCCTGCCTCAGCCCCGGCAGAAGGACGTCGACGATCTCCGGCTCCTTTATTATGTGGTTGTTCGCAAAAACCTCGTCGATGGTTCTGATTTTCCCCTCCTTCACCAGTCGCCCAAGCTCAGTCCTCGGCTCCCAAAGACTCATATCGACGACGCTCACGTACGAGGCAGACAGGACCCCTTTAAATAATTTATCCGCGGACCGTACGCCAACTCCACCGCACGCACTCAGCCGGAACCCTGCCCGTCCGCAGAGCCTCAACCGTCTTGGGATCGGAGGGGTAGCCGGTTCCAGCACTACCTGCCTCCTGCGCGACCAACTCCATGAGGCGGTCCCTCACCACCTTAGCCACTATGCTAGCCGCCGCCACCTGCGGCACCTCCTCGCCGCGGTGAAGCGCCACGAACCTGCGCCCCGTCAGAAACGACAGCGCCGCCCCGTACCGCTCCGGCTTGACGTCTGGCGAATCCACGTAGTAGAGATCGGCGGGGCACGCCTCCACGAGCCTCGCCGTGAAGTCCAGCTCCAACGCGTTCAAGCCGCCCCGCTGTATGTACAGATCGACGACATGAGGCTCCACCACCACGTAGTTAACGCAGTCAGCCGCCTTCAGCACCTCGTCGAACAGCCGCCTCCTCGCCGCCGGGCTCAGACGCTTCGAGTCCCTAACCCCAAGCCGCCGCAGCGCCTCCCCGTCCCCCACAACCACGGCGATGACCATGGGCCCGACCACAGGCCCCCGCCCCGCCTCGTCGATCCCCCCAATCACAACACACATAAACCCACCCCTAAATAAGCCCGATGGAGATCCCGCAGGAGCTCACCAACCACCTAAAGGTTGAGGTAGATCAGTGGGACGTGGCGCATATCGTCTGCCTAAGGTGCAGAAAGAAGTTCTTCACGCTGAAAGATGCCGCGCTCCATCTGTATTACGTCCACGGCGTAAAAACCGCGCAGAAATACGCCGAGACTTAACGCGCCCCCCGCAACTGCGCAAGACGCGCAGACACCTTCTCCTCCAGCCTCCTAAGAAGCATCAAAACCTCCTCCAGAAGCGCCTCGTCCCTCCCCTCCACCTCGTCAAACACCTCGTCTATATACACAAGCTCATCCCTAATAGCCGCCAGGAGATCGCCGGCGGCGGCCCCGCTTTCTAACATCTGTACGAGACCCCTAAACTCCTCAACCTCCATAAGCCTATCCAGTTGCTCCTCGCCCTGCGGCGTGAGTTCGTATATCTTCTTCCTGCGCCGCCCCACGTAGATCTCACGCGCCGTGATGAGCCCCTCAGATTCCAAATACGCAAGTAGGGGGTACAGGGTTCCTGGCGACGGGACAAACCTGCCGGCGGTGAGCCTGCTCAGCTCCTTCAACATCTCGTACCCACTCATGGGCCTCTTCCTCAGCACAAAGAGGACAACCCCCTTGAAGATCCCCCGACGCTTAAACATCCCTCCTTGCCGGCGACAAATCAGGGACAAGAGGAGGCTTGAGCTTATGCGCGTTAGCCCTCACGCGGCTTATCACCAACTCAGCCACGCCGCCGAACCTCGCCCTAACCTCCTCCAGCGGCATCTTCCTCTCAAACAAGGCGTAGAGGACGGCGTCGATAACCTCGTAGGGAGCCCCCAGCTCCCCCTCCGCCGTGTGCCCCCGCCACAGCCTGGGGCTACTGGGCTTCTCGGTGATCCAGCCGAAGCCCAGCCGCCTAGCCATCTCCCTGACCTGCATCTTGTAGAGACCGCCGATGGGCAGAAGGTCCACCCCGCCGTCGCCGTACTTGGTGAAGTAGCCCAGCAGAAGCTCGCTCTTGTCGCCGCCACCCAGCACCAAGAGGTTGCGCCTATTGGCGTAGTAGTAGAGAATAGTCATCCTAATCCGGGGCAGAATGTTGCCAGCCGCCAGCTTATCCTCCGGGGAATAACCTGGAAGAGCCTTATCGAAAGCCTCAAAGATGGGCGTCACGTCAATACGCAGAAGCTCAACGCCAAGCCGTCTCGCCACCTCATATGCATCTCGTTCATCTTCAGGCGTCGTGTAGACAGAAGGCATAAAAAGTGCAAGCACCCCCCCGCTACCAAGCGCCTCCACAGCCAAAGCGGCGGCCACCGTGGAATCCACGCCTCCGCTCAACCCAACCACGACCCCTCGAACACCTGCGGAGGCCACGTAGTCCCTAATAAAAGAGACAATGACGCTTCTCGCCTTCTCGTAGTCTATTGCCTCTACCACACTGCGGGTATCCACCACCGGAGAAAAAGATGACGATTAAATAAGTTCTATCGCCAAGGCGGTGGCGCCGCCGGTGCCGTGGCACAACGCGGCAACCCCCCTCCTTCCGCCCATTCTTCTCAACACTGCAATCAACGTGGTGACGATCCTAGCACCTGAGGCTCCTAGCGGATGACCCAACGCGATGGCGCCTCCAAACACGTTCATCTTCTCATAGGGGACCCCCAGCACCTTGTGAACAAGGGCGTTCACCACGGCAAACGCCTCGTTGGCCTCCACGTAGTCGAAATAGTCAAGGCCGACCCCAAGCTTCTGCAACAGCCTCTGGACGGCGTAGACGGGGGCCTCGGTGAAACGCCACGGCTCTATCATATACCAGCTGTAGCCCAAGATGCGGGCCACCGGCTTCACACCAAGCTCCTTAGCCTTCTCCTCAGACATGAGGAGAAGGGCCGCGGCGCCGTCGGAAAGCTGGCTGGAGTTCCCAGCGGTCAAGACGCCGTCTGGCCTAAACGCCGGCTTTAACTTGGCAAGCTTCTCCAACGAGGTATCAGGCCTAACTCCCTCGTCCCTATCCAGCTTTACTTTGACGCCTCCAAGCTCCTCGTCGATTGGCTCGAGGTCTACGAACCACCTATTCTCAGTGGCACGCCAAGCCCTCACATGGCTCTCATAAGCTATCCAATCCAATTCCTCCCGCGTCAGTTTATGCTCCCCAGCCACCATCTCCGCCTCCTCCCCCATGACGAGGCCGTTGGAGGGGTCCGTTAAGCCATCGTAAACCATGAGATCTACCATCTCCCCCCTCCGTCCAATAAAGTGCCGTAGACCCCACCTGGCCTCCTGAGGCAGGCAGATGGGCGCCGCGGACATGGAATCGGCGCCGCCGGCGATCACCACCGAGGCGTCGCCGAGGGCGATCTCTCTATAGGCGTCGATTATGGCTTGCATGCCGGAAGAACAGACCCGGTTAACTGTGTAGGCGCTCACCTCCACGGGGAGACCGGCGAGGAGGGTAGCGTAGCGGGAGAGATTCTGCCCCATCCCCCCCTGGAGGGTGGAGCCGAATACCACCTCCTCCACCAGCTTCCCCTCCAGCCCAGTCCTCTCTAGAAGCTTCTTTATGGTGAAGGCGGCGAGATACGGTGTCTTCACGTCCTTGAGCGCCCCACCGAACTTGCCTATGGGCGTCCTGACGAAATCTGCAATGACGACATTCATAATAAGTCGATTCGTTGAGACTTTTAAATATGGTGCGACTGGGCACGTAGCTTATGTCTTTTTATCTGCGAATTAATCAATTATAATTCTTAATATTTAAGCCGTCGCGGAACAACTTTACGCCTTCCTTCTTTAAATAAACCCTCGCCGAGCCGCCCTCCCTAAGTTTGCTGTACATGACTGCCCGTAGCTCTGTTTTTTCCCACTTCACAACTGCGATAGGAGTGAATCCTAGGTACTCCACAAGTTTTATCTTGCCCGGCGGGGGCTGCACATCCCCCGGCGAAAGAGGCGCATCTGCAACATATATGTCAGTAGGCCTAATGCCTACATGAAGCCCCCCTCCGGCGTCGATATGGGGATCTTTAGATCTCCCAAATCCACGTGGTCGCCTCTGCAGACACCTTCCACTAGGTTTATAGGCGGATCGCCGAAGAACTGAGCAACGAAGACGTTTGCCGGGTTGTTCAAAATCTCATCTGTGGCGCCGATCTGTTGCACCGCGCCGTTATTGATAACCATGATTAGGTCGGCGATGGCGTAGGCGTCGTGCTGATCGTGCGTCACCAAAATCGTCGTGATCCCCAGCCTCCTTTGCAGACTCTTCACAAACTCACGTGCCGAAACCCTCAGACGGGCGTCTAGGTTAGAAAACGGCTCGTCCATTAGCAGAACCTGCGGCGCCTTCACGAGAGCCCGCGCTATGGCAACCCTCTCTTGCTGGCCGCCCGACAACTGCCGCGGGTAGCGGTCGAGCAGATGCCCAATTTCAAGCGCCTCAGCCACCTCCCTAACCCTCTTCTCGATTTCATGCCTCGGCAACTACCTGATCTTAAGCGAAAACGCGATGTTGTCAAACGCCTTCATGTATGGGTACAAGGCCCAGTTCTGAAACACCATCCCCACATTCCTCTTGGCAGGCGGCACGTTGACACCCCGCTCAACATCCACGACAGGCCGATCGCCGAAGAGTATCCGCCCCCTCGTCGGTGCCTCCAAACCGGCAACGCACCTAATAAAAGTGGTCTTCCCAGACCCAGACGGCCCCAGCACCACGAGGAACTCCCCGTCTCTGATCTCCATATAGACATCTCTCAGCGCGTAGACGTTAGGAGGAAACACCTTCTCCAAGTTTGAAACAGACACAGAAACCACGACATCTACAAAAGACGAAATTTTAGACGTTAAAAACCATATAAGCCAGCTAAAACAGTTGCCTGTGACTTGGCTAGACGACGTCCAGAAGGCCGCCGCCTTAATCAAAGGGGGAAGATATGCCGCAGTTACACATGGCGGGGTCGCCCACATGGACGACACCCTAGCCGCGGCCCTCCTCCACAGACACGGCGCCGAGGCAATCTACCGATACAACGCCGCCGAGGAGGTGCTGGCCGTGGAGGGGTACGTGGTGGTGTTTGACATAGGCGACTCATTCCGCGACAAGTTGCCGGATAGATACGCCGTGTTGGACCACCACGGCGTGGCCGACCCGGCGGAGGAGCCGTCAAGCGTTGTACAAGTGGCGCTGGCGGTAGGCGCCAAGC
>Ga0209225_1004727_pt1 | contig 10616 bp, 9 predicted proteins | sample WasSprMetagenome_FD_184732 | JGI IMG/M metagenome (GOLD analysis project Ga0209225, IMG submission 184732) | Sulfidic aquatic microbial communities from Washburn Spring, Yellowstone National Park, USA - WS (SPAdes) (version 3) | ecosystem: Environmental > Aquatic > Thermal springs > Hot (42-90C)...
TCTTTTTGATTATGCTCTATTTGAATTTTTCTTCTTCTATTTGTCTCTTCAATTGCTTCTTTCATTGCATCGGTTATCTCATCTGCAAAAAGGATTACTTTTCCACAAGCATTTCTTGCTGCTCTTCCTGCAATCTGGATTAATGTTGTTTTATTTCTTAAAAATCCACTTACATCACTATTTAAAATGGCTACAAGTGATACCTCAGGTATATCTATTCCTTCTCTTAAAAGATTTATTCCAACAAGAACGTCAAAATCGCCTTTTCTAAATTTTTCTATTATATCAAGCCTCTCAAGTGTATCCATTGATGAGTGTATGTATCTTGATTTGATTTGTTTTTGGTTTAAAAAAGAAGAAAGGTCCTCACTCATTTTTTTTGTTAAAGTTAGAACAAGTGTTCTTTCTTTTTTCTCTATTCTTTTTTTAATCTCATCAATTAGATAATTTATCTGATCTTTATAAGGATGAACCTCTATTTCAGGATCCACAAGTCCAGTTGGCCTTATTATCTGCTCAACAACATCTTTTGATATTGAGAGTTCATAAGGTCCTGGTGTTGCTGAAACAAAAACTGTGTTTGGCCTAAGTTCTTCAAACTCTTCAAATTTTAATGGTCTGTTATCAAGTGCTGATGGCAATCTAAAGCCGTAATCTATGAGTGTTTGTTTTCTTGATCTATCTCCTTCATACATTCCTCTTATTTGAGGGATAGATATATGTGACTCATCTATAAACAAAATATAATCATCTGGAAAATAATCAAGAAGGCATATTGGTCTTGAACCAGGTGGTCTTTGTGATAAGTGCCTTGAGTAGTTTTCTATTCCATGGCAAAAACCAGTTGTTTTTAAGAGTTCTATATCATAAAGCGTTCTTTGTTTTAATCTTTCAGCATAGAGATCTTTTCCTTGAGTTTTTAATTCATTGTATCTTTCTTCGAGTTCTTGTTTTATTGTTTCTATGGCTTTTTCTATATCGTATATATCAGTTATAAAATGGGATGTTGGGGATATGATATATTCTTTTAATTCTCTTATTGGGTTAAAATTGATTGGTTCAACTTCAAGAATTTTTTCTATTTTATTTGATGTCTCAATTCTTATAAATGTATCTGAATCTGATGGAAAGATATCTATTATACTTCCCCTTAATCTAAAAGTAGATCTTTTAAACTCAAGGTCATCTCTTGTATATCCCATTGAAACAAGTCTTCTTGTAAAATCAACTCTTGAAAATTTCATTCCTTTTGTAATTAAAAATGAAAATTTCTTAAAATTTGCTGGTGAGCCAATATTATAAATACATGAAACAGATGCAACAACAATTGTATCGCGAAAATTTAAAACAGATGATGTTGCTTTTAATCTAAGTTTGTCTATATGTTCGTTTATTGAAGCATCTTTTTCTATATATGTGTCTGTTTGTGGTATATATGCCTCTGGCTGATAGTAATCATAGTATGATATAAAGTATTCAATATGATTATGAGGGAAAAACGTCTTAAACTCAGAATATAGTTGTGCTGCAAGAACTTTATTTGGAGAGATTATAAGTGCAGGTCTATTTAATTGGGCTATAATATTTGCCATTGTAAATGTTTTTCCACTTCCTGTAACTCCAAGAAGGACAGTGTTTCTAACGCCTTTTTTCAAATTTTCAACTATTTTTTTAATTGCCTTTGGCTGATCCCCTTTTGGTTTAAAATCAGATACAAGTTTAAATTTCTCATTTTTTCCCATATATAAAATTTTAACATTTTGGTGTTAGATCAAAATTCTATGTCCCTGAAGTAAGATTCGTTAGATCAAAAAAATGTCTCTGAAATCTATGCATAAACTTCTAACTCCTCTATTATTATTTTACTATTTTTCTTTTCCTTTAATCTCATAAGTTTTTCTATCAACTCTCTTTGTCTTCTTCTTAACTCAACAAGATTTAGATTTTTGTATATTTCAATTAGTTCATTTTTAAGTTCTTTTGGTAAATCTGATTCTAAAACCCTTTGATATGGCGTTTTTGGTCTGTCATATTCTTTCTTGATTACTCTATGATCTTTGTCCCTTATCTTTCTTACAAGTTTTGATGATGGAATGAAAAAATTATCTATTAAATCGCTTATCTCCCAGATTTTGTTTAATAAATCAACCTCATAATCAGTATCATATCTAAAATATCCAACTATCTTTCTAACTTTATCCCAATTCTTTTGCTCTACATTACAGTTATCATTGCTATGATTTGACCTGTTTCGGCTTATTATGATGGTTTTATTAGTTTTTTGAATATTTAAAAGATAACTTAACACTGATTTCTCATTATCACTATGAAAACCTTTGATTATAGAGTATCTTTGAAATGGATTTCTTTGATTAAACTTATCAAGGATAAATCTTACTGAGCTTCTATCTTTATCTAATGAACTAACCCTATTTATCCACTGTGTGTATAACTCAACTATTGTAGCAGTTATAGCATATAAGCCATAACTATTTTCACCTTTGTGCTCTACAAAATCAAGACCTATATAGCCAGGTGAAATACTTGAGTATTTTGAATAGTTTATTTTTATTGGAATTTGTCTATAAAGTTTATTGTTGGAATAATAATATCTTTTCTTTTTTTCTTTTGGAAATCCTTGAATAATTCTTTTCAAACTCCCAAACGTAGTATAATCTCTCACAAACTCAATATCAGATAATGGAAAAATATATTTAAATTTATCTTCTTTGTCGTTTAATAACTGCTCTATTGATGTTTTAAGCATCTCAAATAGTCTCTCAGCAGATATAGAATCATTAAACTCCCATATGTATTTGATGATATCTTTGTGTATTTGATTATATTTTGGTGGTCTGCCAATAGAATTTGATTTATCTGAATTCTTATCAAATCTTGATTTATTAACATATCTAAATATGCGCTTTTTTGCTGTATCCCGCTTGATATTACATAATCTGGCATATGTAGTGATTATCCCTGATTTCATTTTCCTTGAAGTTGTTGTTAAATAATATTGTTTTGCAAGTTTATCTAATAGTTGCATATCAAACTCCTTTAACAACTTAGTTCCTTTATATGGTCTATTAAACCAAATAAAAGAGGTATTTCGTTCAGGGACATAATTTTGATCTATCTACATTATCTTCAGGAACAAAAATTATGATCTAATGCGATTTTTAAAAAATTTGATTCAAATTTTGTAGAATATCGTTATGGTTGATACAATCAAAAATGATAATGTTGTTGATAAAAAAAGAGAAATTAAATATTTTTATCAAAATGAAGATTATAATTTGAAATTGATACATGGGGACTCTCTTGAAATATTAAAGAGATTAGATGAAGAGAATTTTGATATGATTTTTGCTGATCCTCCATATTTTCTTTCAAATGATGGAATAACATGCAAAAATGGAAAAGTATCATCGGTAAATAAAGGTGATTGGGATAAAAGTAAGGGTTTTTATGAAAACTATAAGTTTACAAAAGAATGGCTTTCTTTGTGTAGAAAAGTTATGAAAAATAATGCAACAATATGGGTAAGCGGAACAATGCATATAATATATATAGTTGGTTTTGCTATGCAGGAACTTGGATTTAAAATACTTAACGATATAGTATGGTATAAGAAAAATCCACCACCAAATATTTCTTGTAGATATTTTACTCATTCAACAGAAGTTATTCTATGGGCTAAAAAAGATTCTAAATCAAAACATTATTTTAACTATGAACTTATGAAGAGATTAAATTATGGAAGGCAAATGAAAAATTTATGGGAAATACTTCCACCTTCAACAGAAGAAAAAAAGTTTGGTAAGCATCCTACTCAAAAACCTTTAGCTTTGCTTGATAGAATAATAAAGGCTTCAACAAAAGAAAATGATTTAATTCTTGATCCTTTTTGTGGAAGTTCAACAACTGGGGTTGCAGCAGTTTTAAATAATAGAAAATATGTGGGTATTGATAATAATATTGAATACCTTGAAATTTCTAAAAAAAGATTAGAAGATGCAATAAAGAAAAAAGAAAATTTACTTTTTAAAAAAAATGAATTTTGATTTTTATAAAAATTTGGGATATAAATCCTTAGATGAAGTAATAAAAGATTTTTTAGATACACTTGTTTATACCAATAGAACATATGACTTTTTGTTAATTGGGAGAAAGTTAAAGAGAATGTTGAGAAATATAAAATTGAATTGAATACTTTAAATGCTTTAATAAGAGATAGAAATTTTGATAATACATTTAGAGAAATAGTAAGAAAGTTTCCATCAGTTATAAAAGTTTTTCCAATTCTCTTAGCTATAAGAGATGTTGAACTTGAAGTAATTGATTTGAGCAAATCACTTGCTGAAAAATATGATTTTTCTTTAAATAAACCAACAGAAAAAGATATAGAAAAGTTTTTAACCTTTTTTAGAAAAACTGGTTTAAAGGATTTTTTTGTTAATATGGTTGAAAAGTCAATATATGATTATATAATGGGTGTGGAAGTTGGACTTGATACTCATGCAAGAAAGAATAGAAGCGGTGATATTATGGAGAAAGCTATAAAACCTTTTTTAGAGGAGTTGGATGATAGTTATAAAGTTTTATTTCAAAAGAAATTTGATTATTTAGATAATTACAGAATAAAAGTTTCTAGTGGGATAAAGAATAGAAAAGCAGATGTAATAATTATTAAAGAAAATAAGAAAATCATAAACATAGAAATCAATTTTTATGAGGGCAGTGGCTCAAAACCTCAAGAGATTGTTGATTCTTATATAAATAGACAAAAAGATTTAAAGAATAATGGTTTTTATTTTATATGGATTACTGAAGGGAAAGGATGGGCTAAACAACAAAATCAATTAAGAAAAGCTTTTAATGAAATAGATTTCATACTTAATCTGAGTTTTGTTTCAAAAGGTTATTTAACAGAAATTATAAAATCAATTTAATCTTTTTATCCGAGTATTTCTTTTAAGAAACCTTTATGTTTTGTGATAAGTTTTTCTGCTGTTTTTTTATCTACATTTTTTACAGCCATAACAACAGCAGTCTTTAGATTATAATTTGTTTGTTTAAGATATTTTTTTGCTTCAGATGGTGGAAGTCCTGTAATTTGTGAAAAAACTCTTTCTGCTCTCATTATAAGTTTGTAGTTTGTTGGCTTTACATCAACCATCCAATTATGATAAACTTTCCCTGAAATTATCATTGCCGCAGTTGTTATCATATTAAGAACGAGTTTTGTTGCAGTTCCACTTTTCATCCTTGTAGATCCATTTATTGGCTCAGGTCCAACATCAACAGCAATTATTACATCACAGTTTTTAACCTTTTCATTTTTATTACAAGTAACAAATATAGTTTTCATACCGATTTCTTTTGAACTGTCTATTGCTCCTCTTACATAAGGTGTTATTCCACTTGCAGCAATTGCAATTAAAACATCTCCATTTTTTGCCTTCTTTTCAATTATTTTAAATCCGTCATCATATTTATCTTCAGCACCTTCTTTTGCTCTAAATACGGCATCCTTTCCACCAGCAATTATTGCAACAAACTGCTTTGGATCTACACCATATGTTGGGACAAGTTCAACTGCTTCAAGTATTCCAAGTCTTCCACTTGTCCCAGCCCCAATAAAATATGTTGTTTTTCCATTCAAAAATGCTTCAGATACAATTCTTGCTGCTTTTTCAATATGTTTTATTTCTTTTCTTACAGCGGGAGGGATTTTATGATCTTCATCATTTAGTTTTTCAAGAACTTTTCTTAAAGGAATTCTATCTATGTCAAATGTGTATTGGTTTATTTTTTCTGTTGGAAGGTTTGAGTATTTTAAAAAATCATTTAAGTTATTTTTCGTTTTCATCTATTACTATCACCTCCGGTTTTGATGATGGTGTTGAGATAAAGATTGTATCACTTGAGATTTGAGTTTTGTATTTATCAGGTTCAATTACATTTGGCATTACAGGATATTTTATCCAATTAAGTATTTTGTGTATTTGATATTTTTTAAAAGCATCTGCTGATGTTACAGCGTATTCCGTTATTATGAAAGTGTAGTTTGTTCCGTTTTTTCTTTTTGTTAGATTATAAAGAACAAAAACCTCTCTCATTCTTTTTTGAAAATTTGCGCCTGTTATAAAAAGAATTGGCTTTTCTTTATAAAGCATCAATGGATTTATTGTTGTTATATCGTTTATGTTTGAGGCGGGATTTATAGCAACAATTCCTTTAATTTTTTGATTTATAGCAGCATATTTTATTGCTATGTTTGCCCCAAGATTTATTCCTACAAGAAAAATTCTTGATTCATCAACTCCACTTGAAGAAAGATAAATAACACAAGCATCAATATCTCTTATCATTTTGTTATAATCATTGTTTATACCAGATATGCTAAAAGTTTTATATGTTTCTGATGTCCCATCAAGATGATATATTGATGCCCCATGTCCTCTAAGATCAGGGACAAGCCATCCATAACCATATATTTCAATTTCATGAAACCAATTTTTAAACTCAAGATGATTTGACTTTGCTGAATGTATCAAGAGTAAAACAGGAAGGTTATCTTTTTTTGGTTTTACATATTTAGAATGTATCTTCCATCCATCATCAGTTTCAACATAAATGCTTTGCTGAGAATAAAGAAATGAAACAAAAATAATAAAGATAGAAAATTTAACTATAAAGATTTTAAACATTTTATTCTATTATTTCATTGTCTCTAAACCAGAGTTTGATTTCTCTCTCAGCATCCTCTTTATTCCCACTTGCATGAATTACATTTTCAAACTGGCCTTTTGTTGTTATTCTTCCAAAAGAGCCTCTTATAGTGTTTGGTTGGGCTTCTTCTGGATTTGTCGCACCAACAAGTTTTCGCATCTCAGAAATAACATTTTCACCTTTATATACAAGAGCAAGGATTTTATTATTTGGGATTTGATGAAGTTCTCCGGTGATATATTTTATTAAGTTTTCAAAAAATGGTTGGTTTCTCAATGCTTCATAATGTTTTTCTGCAAGTTCCCTTGTAACTCTTACAAGTTTTGCTCCAACAAGTTCAAAACCAGAATTTTCAAGCCTGTCTATTATTAGACCTGTGAGCTTTCTTTTTGCTGCATCAGGTTTTATGAGGATAAGTGTTTTTTCAATAGCCATAATTTTCTCCTTAAAAAATGTTTATAATTAAATTTTATAAAATATTATGTATGAGTAAAAGAAGAGGATTTTTTATTGTCTTTGAAGGTCCAGATAGAAGTGGGAAAACAACGCAAATAAATCTTCTTTTTGATTTTCTTAAAAAAAAAGGTTTTGATGTAATACTTACAAGAGAACCGGGTGGAACAGATGTTGGTGAAAAAATAAGAGAGATAATACTTGATCCGTCAAATAAAATTTCTCCTCTTTGTGAACTTTTTTTATACGAAGCATCAAGAGCACAACATATAAATCAAAAAATCAAGCCATTACTTAGCGAAGGGAAAATTATCCTTTGTGATAGATTTACTCTTGCAACTGAGGCATATCAAGGTTATGGAAGGGGAATTGATATTGAAACAGTGAGAACCTTAAATGATATAGCAACTGATGGAATTAAACCTGATCTTATAATTGGCTTTAAAATTAAAAAAGAGGACTATATCAAAAGGAAAAGAAAAACTGCAGATAGAATAGAGCAGGATGATGTTTTTGGTGAGATAGTTTTTAACGCATATGAAAAAATATATTTATCAAGAAATGATATTTTTGTTGTAGATGGATCGCTTTCAATCGATGAGATACACGAGATTATAAAAAAAGAGGTTTTAAAACTTATAAATGTTTTTTGAGAATATAAAAGGACATAAAAAAATAATTGAATTTTTAAAAGATATTGTTGGAGAGGAAAAGATTCCATCATCTTTTATTTTTTATGGACCCCAAGGTATTGGCAAAGCAATGGTTGCAAAAGAGTTTGCAAAATACATACTTTCATACACGAAAAATGGTCTCTATGGAGAGGGTATAAATGAGGAAAGTTTAAGAATGTTTGAAAAAAATGTCCATCCAGATTTTCTTCTTGTTGATTTTGCATATCAAGCAGTTTTGCTTGATGAAAAAGAGGAAGAACAAAAAAGCATAAAGATAGATACAATAAGGTCCCTTATAAAATTTGCATCTCTTGCTCCATCTTATTCTAATAGGAAGGTTATAATAATAGATGATGCAGATACAATGACTATTGATGCTCAAAATGCCTTATTAAAAACACTTGAAGAACCACCTTCATCAACTATAATAATTCTTGTAACTTCAAAAGAAAATCTTCTTCTTCCAACGATTATCTCAAGGTGCATGCGTATAAAATTTTTAAAGCTTTCACCAAATGATGTTATGAATATACTCGTTGAAAAAGGCTTTGATTTTAAAAAAGCAGAGATATTATCAAATATATCTGGTGGATCTATATCTCTTGCTATAAAATATCTTGAGTTAATTGATATGATAAGTTCAGATATAAAATATGGGGCGGTTGCTCCTTTTATAATAACATCAAGAATTTTAAAAAGAAAGGATTTTAAGGATTATGTAGAGATGTTTTTAAATTTTATGAATTCATATATTTATTTTGGTATAAAAAAGGGAATCTTAAATATTGAAGATGGTTTTTTGTTAATAAAAGAAAATAAAAAATATGCAACTTATCTTAGACATAATGTAAATTACAAATTGATACTTGAACTCTCACTTCATAAATTTTTAAGAGTTTTTAATTATTTTAAAAAAGGAGTATATGTATGAAAAAATATTACATAACAACCCCACTTTATTATGTAAACTACACTCCACACATAGGACATGCTTATACAACACTTGCAGCAGATATCCTTGCAAGGCATTTGAGAGCAAATGATAAAGAAGTTTATTTTCAAACAGGAACTGATGAACATGGAATAAATATTGAGAGAACCGCAAAGGAAAATGGAAAGACACCAAAAGAATGGGCTGATGAGATTGTTGTTAAATTTAAAGAGATGTGGAATATACTTCATATAGATTATGATTATTTTATAAGAACAACAGATGAGTATCATGAAAAACAAGTTCAAAAGGTTTTTGAGAAACTTATAGAGAGTGGTGATATATACAAAGGAAATTACGAAGGGCTTTACTGCCCTTCTTGTGAGAACTTTTATGATGAATCTGAACTTATAGATGGAAAGTGTCCTGTTCACAAAAAGGATGTAGAGAAAGTTAGTGAAGAGACATATTTTTTTAGGTTATCAAAATATGAAAAAGCTCTTTTGGATCATTATAAAAATAACCCTGATTTTCTATCCCCATCATATAGAGCAAATGAGATAATAAGATTTGTTGAGATGGGACTAAAGGATATTTCAGTTTCAAGGACAAGGGTTAAGTGGGGAATACCTGTTCTTTCAGATCCAAAACACACAATATATGTTTGGTTTGATGCACTTTTAAATTACATAACGGGTGCAGGTTATGATGTTGATAACCCAGATAATGAAAAATTCAAAAGTATCTGGCCATGTGATGTTCATCTTATTGGGAAGGAAATATTTAGATTTCATGCAGTTATTTGGCCTAGTATACTTATGGCTTTAAAACTTCCTCTTCCCAAAAAAATTTATGCTCATGGCTGGTGGACTGTAAATGGTGAGAAGATGTCGAAATCAAGAGGCAATATTATAGATCCTTCCGATATAATTCAGGAATATGGACTTGATGCTTTTAGATATTTTATATTTCGTGAGGTTCCTTTTGGTCAGGATGGTGATTTTTCAACAGAGATGTTTAAGGTAAGATATAATAGCGATCTTGCAAATGGACTTGGAAACCTTTTTTCAAGGGTTATAAATATGATAATAAAATATCTTGATAATGAAATGCCAAATGAACCAAAAGACTCTCCAATGTTTAATTATCTTTTATCAAAACAAAATGAAATTTATAGACATATAGAAAATCTTTCATTTAATCTTGCTCTTGATGAAATATGGGATGCGATAGCATATTTGAATAAGGAAATAGGTGATAAAAAACCATGGGAACTTGCAAAAACAGATATAGAAAAACTTAAAAAATTTTTAAACGAGATGGTTTGGTGTTTAAGATTGATTGCAAGATGGATTTATCCTTTTATGCCAGATACATCAGCAAAAATGAATATGTATCTTGCTATTGGGAAATCACATACAAAAGGTGTTGAGGCAACAAAACCATCACCGTTATTTCCTAAAAAAGATTGATTTTTTTGTTTCTATTCAATTTTAAAAGTTTAAATTTATAATTCATAATCCAAAATTTCTAACGATTTTCACTTTCTTACCTTTTCACCTTTCACTTTCTTATTTATTGAATCCCCTTTTTTAATTTCCCCCTTTATTAACCTTAATTCTGCAATTCTTTAGGGAATAAGTCATTCATTTTTACATAAAAATAAACTCAAAATCCTCCTTTAATTCCCTTCCGACGTGACGTCGGAGGGGAGTGAGGGGAATTTTAAAAATCTTTCTTTTTTCACTAAAAATAAGTTAAATTACCACATTTTTACTTATACCCTAATAGGGTATAAACATTAAAATAAATTCTGCTTATTT
>Ga0209225_1004728_pt1 | contig 10614 bp, 11 predicted proteins | sample WasSprMetagenome_FD_184732 | JGI IMG/M metagenome (GOLD analysis project Ga0209225, IMG submission 184732) | Sulfidic aquatic microbial communities from Washburn Spring, Yellowstone National Park, USA - WS (SPAdes) (version 3) | ecosystem: Environmental > Aquatic > Thermal springs > Hot (42-90C)...
TCCCAGCATATATCTCAAAGTAGATGGGTTTAAGAAAGAGTTCTCCGAACTCCTCTATATTGAGCCAGAACCAGAGGAGCTGACCACCGATGCTGGCGAAGATTATTATGAGCACGAGTAGTAGAGCTATTATAGTTATCCATCTCCCAGCCCGTCTACTTGGTTCAGAATACATACCGAGGGTAGTTGAGATTGATTGCGTTAAAAGTTTTCCTATTGGTAAGCAGATATCTTTGCCGCGCGTCAATTGAGTAAGATGAGGGTTGTCGTTACTAGACGCATCGCCGATTCGGCACTCCAAAAAATCAAGAGCCGTTACGAAGTCGTGCTCTACGACAGTGATTACCCTCCCACAAGAGAGTGGCTGGAATCAAATATACGAGGTGCGGATGGTGTGCTCTGTATGCTTACTGATAGATTCGATTCTGAGCTCTTGGAGAAGGCTGAGCGTCTTAAGTTCTATGAGTGTAGGGTTAGATCATGTGGATCTCGATGCGGCTACAAGGCGTGGCATCTATGTAACCTATACGCCAGATGTGCTTACAGATGCTACTGCGGATTTAACGTGGGCGCTGCTGCTAGCAGCCGCTAGGAGGGTTTGTGAGGCAGATAGGTTTGTTAGAGGTGGTCTATGGAAGGTGGCTTGGGCGCCTAACCTTCTACTTGGCTCAGACGTCTATGGTAAGACCCTTGGCATAATCGGGATGGGTAAGATAGGGTATGCTGTTGCAAAGAGGGCTACAGGCTTCGGTATGCAGATCCTCTACCATCAAAGACATAGGATTCCTGAGGAGAAGGAAAGGGCTGTGAATGCGAGGTACGTAGCTCTCGAAGAACTTCTCTCAACATCCGACTACGTAACCATCCACCTACCGCTGACAGAGCAAACCAGAGGTCTTATAAACGAAGAAAGGCTACGGTTGATGAAGCCAACCGCATATTTGATCAACACGTCAAGAGGACCCATAGTAGACGAGAATGCGCTGGTCAAAGCGCTCAAAGAAGGGTGGATAAGGGGAGCGGCTCTGGATGTTTATGAGAAAGAGCCTCTACCTGAGGGCAGCCCGCTGCTCAAACTGGATAACCTCGTTCTAACACCACACATAGGAAGCGCGACCACAGCTACAAGAAATAGGATGGCTGAGGTCGCAGCCGATAATCTCATAGCGGTCCTCTCAGGCACACTCCCAAGATACCTAGCTAACGAAGGTGTGGTTCGTGTGAGACCCTTAGTTAGTTAGGTGGCTGCGAATCAGTAGTATGCTGCGCTCCCGCCGTCTTTCTCCTAGATCTTTTGGCTGATCTTGCGCGTGTAGCGCTTCTCCTTCTTCTAGCTCTGCTACTTGTTTGTTGTTCTACTTCTTCACCCTCTTGTACCGATGGTTCCCGCTGCGTTGCCTCAACTGCAACGGTGGCTGCCGGTTGCTCGATGTTTAGGTGTGTTTCAGGAGGCTTTTCATGGGCGTCGTTTGACGGCGCTACGGAAATGCTGTGTGTGTTATCTTGCGCGGGTCGGTTTTCTTGTAGAGGCGCTTGAATCGCTTCGACAGAAGCCGCTTCAACCTGGTTCACAGCTGGCGGCGCCTGGTCTTTGTAAACTGTTTCAGCAGCGTTGAGTGGGCTGCTGTTCCTGAGCGCTCCCCTCCAAAGTTTCTTATAAGAGTTGGCTAGTACGGTCGACGCGACTGCCGCTAATACTATTAGTATAGTTACCACAATTATGTCAGCCAATCTGTTCACCTTCGGTTACTAGTTGTGGTTTGCCAAAGATAGTGTATGTGAAGAATTCTCGACTCTTTAGACAAATTTAAGGTAGCTGGTGTCCACATGTTTTGAGTAGGCTGTCGACGGTTTTGAACTTGGCGTTATAGAGCGGGGTGGCGGTAACTAGCCTACGCTATGCCAGACTTTGCATCTAAGTGGGATAAAAGAGATAAACTTACATTCGGTAAAAAAATTGTCAAGCGCCTTCGTAACCCGACTTTAAGTAGGAAGAAGCTTGAGGAAGCGGTCAAATCTATACAGACTCAGATAATTTCATTGGACAACCTACTGCTGCGCCTCAAAGAGCGGGATAAACACATATTCAGCGAAGTTATAAAGTGCATAAAATTGAGGAATAAGAGGAAGGCAAGCATCTACGCAAACGAGCTTACGCAGATAAGAAATCTCATAAGGCAGGTGATCTTCGCTAAACTCGCTTTAGAGAGAATCTGCATAAGAATCAATACAATCACAGACGCAGGAGAAGTCGCCGCAGCACTTGCGCCAGCGGTATCAGCCGTCAGAAGCGTCCAAGACGTAATTAGGGAAGTCGTACCACAGGCAGAAGAAGGCTTCACAGAAATCTCAACCCTCCTCAGCGGCATACTTGTAGACGCGTCTGCAAACGAAGGTTTCCAACTAGACATTAGGGAAGCCAGCGCAGACGCCGAGCGGATCATCGAAGAAGCGAGTAGGGTCGCTGAAGAGGAGCTGAAAGCAAAGTTCCCCGAGGTGCCGCAGGAATTCTTCATACGTGGGGATAACGAGATATCTATTTAGAAAATCAAAAATAACACCTCGCTTACGCCCATAGCTATGTCAGCTTCTGGGTATGATGCCGTAGTTATAGGCGGTGGTCCCGGAGGCTACGTTGCAGCAATAAGAGCGGCACAGCTGGGTGGGAAGGTTGCGCTTGTTGAGGCTGCCCATCTAGGAGGTACCTGCACTAACTGGGGCTGTATACCAACGAAGGCTTTGCTTAGAAGTGTTGAGTGCTTGGCCGAGGCTCGGAGGGCTAAGGATTTTGGGGTCATCCTGGGGTCGATAGACTTTAGTCTAGAAGCTATCGTTAGGCGGAAAGATGAGATTGTTTCACGCTTAAGGGATGGCATCAGATATCTGCTAGATTCATACGGCGTTACTTTAGTTTGGGGCAGAGGGAGGCTTAGAAGCCCAAATAGGGTTTTCGTAAATAGGACAGATGGCTCTAATTTGGAGTTGGAGGGTAAGGCTATCATATTAGCCACTGGGTCGAAGAACCGTCTACTTCCTATACCTGGGTTGAGCGAAGTCGACGTGATGACGAACGAGCACGAAGCCCTATCACCTAAGAAGATACCTGAATCGATCCTCATAATAGGTGGGGGACCAGAGGGTGTTGAATTCGCAACCATCTACTCGAACCTAGGCTCTAAAGTTATCTTAGTTGAAATGATGCCAACATTACTACCCTCAGAGGATGAGGAGATCGGTACTAGGCTCAGTAGGGCCCTAACATCTGGAGGAGTCGCGGTCTATACTAGAAGCGTGGTTAAAGAGGTTCGGCCTAAGAATGGGTATATAGATGTAACGATAAGCGCAGATGGTGTTGAATCGAGGGTCTTGGTCGAGAAGGTGCTTCTAGCTGCTGGGCACATACCTAATCTTGACGACTTGGGGCTGGAGGAGGTCGGCGTAGCCTACACTAAGAAAGGGGTAGCGGTTAACGAGAAGATGGAGACGAGCGTTAGAGGGGTTTACGCTGTAGGCGACGTTGTAGCAGTTAGCTTGGCGCACGTCGCGTCGGAGCAGGGCATCGTTGCAGCGGAAAACGCTATGGGTTTGAACTCGTTCTACGACTCAAGAGTCGTGCCCAGATGCATCTACACCCTACCTGAGGTCGCTGCTGTTGGTTTGACTACGCAGCAGGCCCGTGAGCAGAAGATCGAATTCATAACAGGTAGATTCCCTCTTAGCGCAAGTGGTAGAGCTCTTACTTTAGGTGAAACAGAGGGTGTGATAAAGGTTTTGGCTGAGAAGGGCAGCAAAAGGATAATAGGGGTGCATATAATTGGTCCGAGGGCTTCAGACCTTATACCTGAAGCTGCTTTGGCCATGAAGATGGGTGCAACGATATATGATGTGGCGAAGACGATCCACCCGCACCCGACGCTCTCAGAGGCATTTAGGGAAGCGGCGTTGGATGCGGTGGGCGAAGCTATACATCTAGGTAAGAAGATTAGAAGAGTGGGTTGAAACCCTTCCTTTCTCTACTTCTCTTCCACCCTAGGTGCGAGGTAGAACCCGATCTTCCCGCCTTGATCCCCTAGCTTGAATTCTAGTCTGAGGGGCATTTTAGTCGAGTACTCTAGGGTCACTGGTTGCTGCTGTGAGCCCGCTGCTTTAGTTATGTTAAGAAGGTATTCTATGCTGTAGGTCGCTTTCGCCGGCTCACTTTGGTTCAAGGTCAATTCGAGGACCTCTGGGCTTCTCCTGTCGAGTGTGGCTGAGGCTGTGCCCTGCTCGCTTCTCCCTGTGAACGTCACCCGCTCCCTGCTCGTTTCTATGGTGATATGATCTGAGATAGTCGAGATATCACTTAGGATCTCCTGGAGGGTTGCGCCTGTTAACATGAGCTTGGCGTTAAAGGTTATCTTGGGTAAGGGGGTGGGCTGAGATGGCGATTCAAGCAGGTTTATGCTGAACTCTCTTGTGTAGGAGTTGGAGAACTTGAGCGTTAACTTGCCCTCATCTTTAGACGAGACCTCAACGCTATCCTTCGGATCTGCTCTGCTGAGGAGCTTGGCGAAGTCGGCAACCCTAACCGTGAACCTGAACTGCTTATCGCACTCATACTTCTCGAAAGCTGAGTTAGGCCAGAAGAGGTCGATCAAAGCGACGTGGCTAGGATCCATAGCCCTAAACGAAATCCCCTCAGCCGAAGCCTCGAACGTAGCCTCCTCAACAAGCGTAGAGACAGCCTTGGCTACGACACGCCACTCAGCAGCAGAAGCAGACTTAGCCACAAAGACCATCTAACACACCTTCCACATACTAGCAAAAGGGGTGCTAAAAAGAATTTCTTCTAAGCAGCTTTCACCAGCTACGCAGGATACGAGTAGTTCAGCCTACTGGATCCGAGAGCTGTAAGAGGGTTTGAGCACGCTTTCCACATCCAGACATCTCAGCGCACTTTTCTCCAAAAAGCTGGTAGAATTTTTGTGCCGCACGAAGATCCCGTTTGTTTGACTCGAATAATATCTTTAGAAGCAGCCTCTTCTACAGCTTCTCCCTTGAAACCAGAACACCACCCCTAGCAAGGTTAGCATCTGGCAACTCTACGATAGCTACTACAACCTTCTCCTTCTGCGTGTTGAGAACCCTACATGTTACTTCAGTTATCCCTTTGACCAGCTGCGCCTTCTGCTCCTCACTCCTACCCTGCCTAATGTAGATGGTTATGATTGGCATCTACTCACTTCCTTAACCTTCACCGTTCCAGCCACTCTCTCCCAGTACGCCATATTCAATTTACATCCTGGGTCTGGTGCGAGTATGTCACCAAAATAGTTGTATGCTCTTGCCCTGCAGCCTCCGCAGATGTAAAGGTATTCACAACCTTTACATCCCCCACCTATAAGATCCTTCTCCCTCGTTTTGCGCAACAGATCAGATTTCACCCACAACTCTTCGAAATCGTCGCGTATTAGGTTACCTATCCGAACCTCATCTACGTGCGGGAAGAAGACGCAGGGATATATGTCGCCATTCGGCTCTATGGAAACGTAGAACCTTCCAGCCCCGCATCCCCCGATGAAGTCAGCGAGCCTCGTGAGCTCACCCTGAAGCTTAGGGTTATAGAAGTGGGTTGGTATGACCAGACCATCGCACTCTAGCTGAGTCGTGCCATTAGACCCTTCAAACGCTTTAGCCAGCTCAGCTTCAACCTCCTTCGCCACCCTAGCGTACTGAGGTGCTGTAGACAGGATTTCAACCTTCTTCGTCGTCTTCCTCTTCAGCCAAAGTGCTCGTAATAGGTGCTCACGCTCATCTGGTGTTAGGTCGGCTGCGACGATATCCCTACCCCTACCTGTAGGTATAAAGTTGTAGAGCATGAACCAATCCACACCCAACTCATCGCAGAAATCAACCAAAGCCGGGATCTCTTTGTAATTGAAGTGCGTTCCAACACAAGCGACTTCAGTAAACAGCCCCTCCACAACACAATTCTTTATTCCTTCGATCGTCTTTTCAAAAGCTCCGGGTACACCCCTAAACTCGTCGTGAGTGGTGGGGTTTAGACCATCCAAGCTTATTTGGACGAAGTCGAGACCCGCCTCTTTAAACTCCTTAACACGGTCACGGGAAGCGAAGACGATAGCGTTAGTAGCCATTGCAACATATATCCCCCTATCTGAGGCGTGCTTAATGAGTTTGAGAATATCTGGTCTAATCGCTGGTTCTCCGCCTGAAAACGCTATACTCACCACACCAGCCTTACTGAGCCGATCGATGCCCGTGATCGCTTCCTCTGTGGTGAGCTCGTCAGGTGCTTGCCTACCTGCGTTTTCGTAGCAGTGCTTACATCTAAGGTTGCAGAGCTTTGTTATATTCCAGACTATTTGGAAAGGTGCGCCTGGTATAAACGGTTTGTGCACACCAAAATAGCTTATCCCCCTGATCACATTAACTAAGCCCCTTCTCCAATACGGATCCTTGAACTTAGTCTTTATCTGCTCCTCGCTTGCTCCGAAGGCGCTTGCCCCGCTTTTAACAACTCTTTCAACAATAAATTTTGCGGCTCTACACTTTAGGCAGGCGTCTCTTCTCGTGCCTATATAGAGTTGAAGAGCGACCTCAAGCCTATTCTCGTTACAAGCAGAGCAGTAGCCTGAGATGCGCCGTAGAGTCCACCGAGCAAGAGGGTTGTCAACAACATTCTTAAAGAGTTTTATCGTATCTGTAGTACTCAATCCTCTCAACCCTCCTTATGTCTTGCTTATATTTTAGCTTGTTGCCTGCTGGTTAGAGGGGATACTGCACACCTTTTACTGGTTGGATTATTTGCGCACCTACATCTGCTATGTATCTTGAGAAGAGCCTCGGGTACTCTGTGTGAATCGGGTAGAGTTTGGCGCAACCTATCCGCTGTATGGCATCTCGGAGCTGTGTTGGCATGATGTGTCCTGAGACGTGAATGTGGTACTGTGGCAGACCCAAGTGGTTTAACCAGTTGCTAAGCCGCTCAAAATCGAGCTCCATCTCTTCGTTAAATGGTTCAGATGCTGAGAGGATGTAGCAGCTTCCGGGCTGAGGCTCGACTTCGATAAACTCCTCAAGGTCGTAGTAGGATGATACGAGTATGAGTTCACGCTGCCTCTTAGCTGCTTCATCCGCGTCAACACTGTTTACAGAGTTTAGGATTTCTTGCTCCCATCTCTCATACCTCTTCTTATGCTTCCTATATACAACCAGATTGCCTAAGTTGGGTAGCTTGAGTTTTGGGTCTTTGCGCAGATGCCAGAGGAGTCTAGCCTGCTTTAGAGAAATGGCTAGGGTCCGACCGCTTTTTTCTGCGACCGTGTAGAAGGAGCGTAGCCTATCCACATCTGTTTTAGAGAAGTCTGCGATAACCAAACCTCTGCTCTCCGCCACCAGCGTACCAAGTTTATCCAAGACTTCTTCTTCAGACGAAACCGACGCCCCGATCATATTTGTCGCCTCGCAGAGTAGCGCCTCTGGTTTACAATCAGCGGCTTTATCGATAAACTCATCAGTCATACGCCAGAGCGGACCGTGCCTTCTAAAGTCGCCAGTATATGCCACTGAGCCTTCTGAGGTGTGGAGTATGATGCCGTATGCACCTGGTATCGAATGGTCAACGTGTATAGGCTCTATAGTTATGGAGCCTATCTTGATCCTCTGGCCTGTTCTAAACGTGTTTATCTTCTTCCCTACGATATTGAACTCTATCGTCGGCTGCCTAACTTCGGATAGGTAGTTGAGTATCTTAGCCGCTGCTTCCCCGCAGTAGATCGGTATATCGTGCCTTAAGAAGCCGATGTATCCCACGTGATCCAGGTGTGCGTGAGATACCACAACCGCATCTAACGCACTCTCATCTTTATTTACTTCATAAGCACCCTTTATCTGAGGCAGAAGACCGAGCTTAAGTAGAGCGTTTATGCTTCTTGGGCTTAGGTAAGGGGGGGAGTAGTATCTGCTTCGAGAGGTAAAGGGCACACCAAAGTCTAAGATCAGCCTGGTGTCTCGATCCTCTACTAGAATGCAGTTACCCCCTACTTCACCTACGCCTCCGTAGAAGGTTAAGGAAACCATCAGCAATGTTTAGAGGGAGCGGTTCTTTAAACATATGGTTGGAGACGATGGGTTATGCTCATACTCCCAGAAAATGATCTTAGGCAGCTGCTTGCGATGGGAGATGTGATGAAGGCCGTGGAGGAGGCTTTTCTTGAGCTCGCTGAGCTCGGTACGAAGAGCCCTAAGAGGACAGTTCTTGAAATACCCGAGTATAAGAGTTGTATGCTCTTCATGCCAGCCTATCTCCAGAGGTCGAAGAGTGTCTCCCTTAAGGTTGTTGGCTTATATCCCGATAACGCGAAAAGAGGCTTGGAGACACTTTCATCCATTCTCTGCTTAATGAACCCAGAAACAGGCATGCCGCTCGCGGTTATGGATGGTAAGCATATAACGGCGATGCGAACCGCGGCTATGACTGCTATAGCAACGGAGCATCTAGCTAGAAGGAGCATAGAGTCGGTTGGTGTAATAGGTGCAGGTGTGCAGGCTGAGTACCAGCTCAGAGGCATATTAGAGGTAAGAAGTGCTAAAAGAGTATATGTCTATGATGTCTTGGTTGAAAAAAGTCAGAGGTTTGCCGAAAAAATTAGGGAAGAGTTGGGTTTGATGGTGCAGGTGGAGGAATCGGCGAACGATGTTGCGTCGAAATCAGACATACTTATCGTTGCAACAACGTCTAAGCAGCCTGTCTTTGATGGCGGGGTCTTAGCAGAAGGTGTGCACGTGGCTTCGATAGGTTGGGTTGGGCCAGAGGGGAGAGAGTTGGATACAACGACGGTAAAGCGTGCTAAGGTTGTGGTTGACACCAAGGAAGGTGTGCTTTCTGAGTCTGGCGACATACTGATACCCATACGAGAGGGGGCTATCACGGTAGATCATATATGGTGCGAGCTCAAAGACCTTGTGTCGAATCGAAAGAAGGGTAGGGAGAGTGAAGAAGAGATCACTTTATGGAAGAGTGTTGGGGTGGGTGTGGCTGATGCTGCAGCGGCCAAGCTAGCTTACCAGAAGGCTCTGGAAAAGCGTGTGGGTTTATGGGTGGAGATCTAAGAAGTTAGATTTATCTTACCCGGGCGACATAGGTACTGTGCTATGCCTAAGGCGTATGTGCTAATAAACACTGAACCAGACGTGGAGGAGGAGTTCTTAGAGGAGCTTAAAAAGATAAAAGGTGTGGTCGAAGCCACTTCCGTATACGGCATATACGACTTCATCGTTAAGGTTGAGGCTAGTTCGCTTGAGGAAGTGAAGGAGATCATAACCTCTAAGATTCGTAAGCTAAAGGACTTACGCTCATCCGTAACATTGATAGCAGCAGAAGGCTAGCAGCCGCGATTCGATCCTCTCTATCTTCATCGAAATCATAGGATCACAAAGTATCTTTGTAAACCGCTTCGCTTACCATAATCCTTAAGGTAAATGCAAGGTTATACAAGCTGGGCGGTAGATAAGGAGATGCGTCTAAGAACGGTAATAATCTTCTTACTCGGCGCGGTTATAGGTGCTCTAGTAACAGCCCCACTTTACCTGGCACCAGCAACCCCATCCAAGAGCATTACGGTCTTTGCTGGTGCAGCCGCAGCGCCAGTGTATGATGAGGCTGCAAAGCTGTTCAAAGACAAATATGGGGTTAAGGTCGAGTTTCGGCTCGGCGGCTCAGGTAGCGTGCTATCAGCGATGAAGATAGCGAAAACGGGAGACCTGTTCATACCCGGCTCGCCAGAGTTTCTCCTCGAAGCAGCTAAATCTAATGTTATAGATAAGGGTTCGGTGAAGAAGCTTGCTTACCTTGTTCCAGCGATAATCGTCCAGAAAGGTAATCCGCACAACATTACTTCGCTTGAGGATCTTTCTAAGCCTGGGTTGCGGGTAGGTATCGCTGACCCTATCTCGGTGTGTGTAGGGCTTTATGCAAAAGAGCTGCTGGAGAAGAATGGTTTGTGGGAGAGTGTAAAGTGTAATATCGTGGTTTACGCGCAGAGCTGTGATGCAACTGCTGCTCTAATACCTACCGGTGCTGTTGATGCGATCATCGGTTGGCACGTGTTTGTAGATTGGTATCCTGATAAGGCTGAGAGGGTATGGATCGAGCCGAGTAAAGTGCCTAAAATTGGGTATATTGCTGGTGCGGTATCTGTGTTCGCTGAAGATAAGGTGTCAGCTAAGAAGTTCCTTGATTTTCTAGCGTCTGAAGATGTTGCCGGGATCTGGGCGAGGTATGGATACTTTGCTAGTGAGCAGGAGGCTAGGCAGTATGCTCCGAACGCAGCTGTTGAAGATATAATTTAGAGAGAAGGTGGTATAGGATGAGCCCGCTTAGGGCTACAGCCTTCGCCTGCTTGATCTTCCTTTCGCTTTTCATAGTTGCGATTATAGCTTCGTCCAGCCTCTTCACGAACCCCTCAGCACTAGCTTCAGCCATCTTATCTGAGGAAATAAGATTCGCGATCTCCCTCACCCTATCCACAGCGACCATCTCAACAGCAGCAGCCCTAGCCCTAGCGATTCCAGCAGCCTACGCTCTAGCGTACGCTAAATTTCCAGGTAAGA
>Ga0209225_1004730_pt1 | contig 10613 bp, 7 predicted proteins | sample WasSprMetagenome_FD_184732 | JGI IMG/M metagenome (GOLD analysis project Ga0209225, IMG submission 184732) | Sulfidic aquatic microbial communities from Washburn Spring, Yellowstone National Park, USA - WS (SPAdes) (version 3) | ecosystem: Environmental > Aquatic > Thermal springs > Hot (42-90C)...
TTTTGGGTCTCTTACTATCTCAATCCTTGCTTGATACTTGGCCTTTAACTCTGCGAGAAGATTTTCATCTGGGTCGAACCCTTCAGGGCAGCAGACAGTTATAGGCAGCCCGAGGATAGCGCATACTTCGAGCCAAGAGTGAGCAACGTTGTTTCCGTCCCCAATCCAAACGACCTTTTCTTCAGGACTAAGTCTACAAAGTTCATACAGGGTCAAAAAATCAGAGAGCGCTTGGCAGGGATGATGCTTATCCGAAAGACCGTTTATCACTGGGATTGTGGCGTAGCTTGCAAACTCTTCTATAGTTTCTTGCTTGTAAGTCCTTAGCACAGCAACATCAACATACCTTGAAAGAACTCTTGCCGTATCTTTTATAGGTTCCCCTCGAGCAAGCTGAAGGTCCTTTGTCGATAAAAATATAGTTGACCCGCCAAGCTTCAGCATCGCCGATTCAAAAGAGACCCGGGTTCTCGTTGAAGGCTTTTCAAAGATTAAAGCCATAACTTTACCTTGAAGGGAGCTTGGAAGCCTTTTTAAAGACTTAAGACGCAAAGCAGAATCCCAAAGAGCCAAGATTTCATCCTTAGTTAGGTCAACAACCCTCAAGAGGTCCCTTTTCCTCTTCATCAGCAGACCTCCTCTTGTGTAATTTTCTCATCATTCTTTCATTTGTAAAGAGTTTAAAGAAGAATGTTCAAAAATTTCTTAGACTGTCGTAAATGCTTTTTGCTTTGGGTTCAGGTTTTAAAGTTATCCTGTGTGTTCCTGCTAATGTATGCCCAGAGCGGATTAAGCTTCTAAAGCTCTTTGGGGTAAAACTGATGGTTACAATTTCTTGCTACTCGCAATTTAGAAATAACATAGAGCTTCTTTACTACGAAAATTTGCGATATTACCCTTCTAACAAAGCTTTATGGATGAAATCCACCATCCTGTCCTGCCGAGCCCCTTTTTTGTCATCCCGAGCGATAGCGAGGCATCCCCCACTTCGTTCGGGGTAACACCCCATCCATGTCATTCCGAGGCACGCATGTGCCGAGGGACCCCTCGCTTGCGCTCGGGGTGACAGAAAATGGGGTTCGGGGTGACTTAGGAGTTTGTTCGGGGTAACTTAGGAAAACGAGGAATCGCAGGGGCAAAAGGGGCTACTCCAATCTTGACTAAGGTGGTCTTTCATACTCATGCCCCAAATTTTTTTAGTTTTCCAGCATGGGCAAGAAGGAGAGGCATAAGCTTTACTGCTTGGAATATCCCAAGTTCCCCTTTCAAACATTCTCTTTCAGTAAACCTTTGAGATAACCCCCCAAGCACATAAGGAGAATGAATAAGGACTGGCACAGGATGCCAAGAATGCCCCTTCATCGGACAAGGCGTGGAATGGTCTCCGGTGATGCAGAGCACATCTGGCTTTAGCTCTAAAACTCGAGTTAGCTCTCTGTCAAATTCCTCTATCACCTTGACCTTACCTTCAAAGTTTCCGTCCTCTCCGTAAGAATCCGTCTTCTTTATATGCACAAAGAAAAAGTCGTAATCTGAAAAATGTTCTTTCAAAGCTAAAAAGGCAGATTCAATGGTTCCACCAACATTATCTAAAAGCGTCATTCCAACGAGGCTTGCGAGCCCTCTATACATGGGATAATAGGCTATGCAGAGGGCTCTAACTCCAAACCTCTCAGAAAATGGGACAAGCTTTGGCTTTATTGAGAAGCCTCTCAAGAGCACATAATTTGCCCGCTCCTCATCCCTCAAGACCTTTGAACAAAGCTCAATAAACTTCTGCGCAACCCTGGCCACTCTTTCTGCGGACTCATTCTCACCCTTTGGGGGCAAAGGTGGAAGGTTTACTCCCTGGGGGTCTGTGTCGTTAATTTGGGCTGACCCTTCAGAAACTTCATGTGGGAACCTAAACACCACAGAAAACCTATGCTCAAGTCCAGATTTCAGAATAACTTCAACCCCATCTATCTCTCTAATCTCCTTTTTTAGCTTCTCGATGAGCCTTTGGTTTTCCTCCGTTGGGATACGCCCTGCCCTCCTATCAACGACTATAGGGGTATCTCCTTCATAGCGCACGGTGGCAAAGTTTCCTCTTGCGGCTATGTCCCTTTCGGTAAGGGTTAACCCTACGCCAAGGGCTTCAAGTACTCCTCTTCCGATGACTATTTCCTTTGGGTCGTAGCCAAAAAGACCAAGATGACCGGGACCACTTCCAGGGATTATGCCAAGGTCAACAGGAATGTGAAGCCCCGTTGCGCTATCCTTTGCTAAGGAATCAAGGTTTGGTGTTTTAGCATACTCAAGAGGAGTCTTTCCATCCTTGCCGGGAAGGTCCCCTATCCCATCAAGCACTATAAGAACAATCTTAGCCTCGTTCTTTTTTATCAAATCCTTGAGTATGTCCATCGTGAACCCCCAGGGTGCAGTAGTTTTTTAGAAAATCTTGCCACATCTTCTCTTTTGCTTTTTCTATCTCCTCCTCATAGTCTTTTGCGCTGAACTCAGCTCCGCAGGTAAGGCACCTTACCTTGGCATTGGCTCAGGTGCCGATAAGCTCTGCTTTTTCCCCGCAGGCTTTGCAAAAAAGCTCCATCTATTCTGTCCTCCTACTCTCAACCTGCTCGATGTATTCTTTAACTAAGTCATCAGGATTTGCCTTTTCTTCGTCGGTTGCTAAGACCCTTAGACCAAGGAGGTTAAACCGCTCCGCAAGCTCTGGTGTTGGCTCAAAGAGGACGATGTGGGTTGCCACCTGCTCTTTTAGGAACTCGTTCAAATCCTGGTCATCTGGCTTTCTAACTACATCTTTAACTAAGATTTTCCCCTTTTCTACATCGTAGAGAGCAAAGAGCACTGCTTGGTTTATGTCCTTCTCTATCTTTGTGGGCGTAGAAATGGGGATAGCAATCCGCATGAAGGCTTCCTCAAGGACCTCTCTTCTCATCTCTTCCGTTGCCGAAACAACATTCCTTATCAAATCTTCAAAAGCTTTAGCGGTAACGGATTCTGGGTAGCTACCAACAATAGGTCTTCCCGCATCGCCGGTATCAACAACCCTCGGGTCAACGGGGATCCTTCCCAAGAACCTCACTCCCATCTCCTCGGCAAGCTTTTGCCCTCCACCCCTCTTAAAGAGGTCGATAGCTTTTCCGCAGTGGGGACAGATGAACCCGCTCATGTTCTCAACGATGCCAAGGATCCTAAGCTTTACCTTTTGGCAAAAGCGGATGGACTTCCTTACATCTATCAGCGAAACCTCTTGCGGAGTGGTGACGATCAGGGCATAAGCATCTGGGATGGTTTTAGCTATCGTCAGAGGCTCATCGCCTGTCCCAGGAGGGGCATCGATGATAAGGTAGTCAAGCTCTCCCCAATCTATGTCTCCAATGAACTGTTTTATGGCCGAGATCTTTATCGGTCCCCTCCAAATTACTGCAGAATCCTCCGAAGGAAGAAGGGGCTCGATGGAGAGGAATTTTAGGTTTGGAGAATACTTGATGGCTCCAAGCTTTCCGTCAGGGCGCCTTGTTAGCTTGAGGTCTCTTGCTCCGAGCATCTTAGGGATGCTTGGACCGTGGAGGTCTACATCAAGAAGCCCTACCATAAAATCCTGCAAAGATAAACCAACGGCTAAGTTTACCGCAACCGTGCTTTTTCCTACACCACCCTTGCCAGACATCACCATGATTTTGTGCTTAATCTTTGACAGTTGTTCCCTAACCCGCTTGTCCTGCTGGTCAAGCAGAAAACCTTTCTCTTTCAAAAGCGCCATTGCTTCCTCCCTAAATGAGTTTTAGAAGAAATTATAATACGAAAAAGTGGATTGTCACCGAAAGGCTGGTATACTTTAATATTACCTATGGATGGGAAAACCCTTGCCCTTTGGCTAGCAACCATCTTATTCTGGGGTATTACCCCTATCATAGAAAAGGCTGGGTTAAGAAACGTTGACCCCTTAGCGGGTTTGTTTGTGAGAACGATTTCCGCCTTAGTCGGCATATCTCTCATCGTTTTAATTTTCTACCCGCAAAGCCTTAAAGAGTTAAGCCTAAGGGAAGTTCCCATACTTAGCTTAAGCGGAATAACGGGCGGCTTCTTTGGCATGTATTTTTATTTCCAATTGTTAAAGCACAACCAGGCTTCCCAGGTCGTCCCCCTTACTTCAACCTATCCGCTGATTACGACCCTCTTTGCCATAATTATCCTCCGCGAGCCCATAACCTTTCAAAAAATCATAGGCACCCTCCTCATAATGAGCGGAATCTACCTCCTTTTTCGTCAGGGATAGAGGCTATGGTCAAAAAAGAAGAGCTAAAAGATTGGGCAATCCTTATAGATGGGAGCTCTTTTATCTACCGAGCTTACTTTGCCATTCAAGGCTATCTTTCAACCTCAAGAGGGTTTCCCACAAAAGCCATCTTTGGTGTCACGCAGATGCTTATCAAAATCTTAAAGGAATTTGAGCCTCAGACCATCGTCTGGTTTGCCGATGAGAAGGGACCTACCTTTAGGCATCTTGCCTTCGCAGAATACAAGGCACAAAGACCAGGAATGCCAGATGACTTAAAAGTTCAGATACCCTACATAAAAAAAATCGTCCTTGCCTTAGGCATACCCTTTGTCTCTAAGGAAGGCTTTGAGGCAGATGACCTGATCTCGACCTTTGTTCACAAATTTACTATCAAATCTATCATCGTAGCCCCGGACAAAGACCTTTATGTCTTAGTCTCTGAAAGGACCATTCTCTACGACCCGGTAAGAGAAATCTTCATAGACAAAGAGGAATTCCTGAAAAAATTTGGCTTTCCGCCCGAGAGGTTCCCTGAGTTCCGGGCTTTGGTTGGAGACCCAAGCGATAACATAAAAGGGGTGCCGGGAGTTGGGGAAAAAACAGCAAAAGAGCTAATACTTCGCTTTAAAAGCCTTGAAGAGCTGTTTGAAAATTTACATAAGGTGACCCCTCTTAAGCTTCGTGAGGCTTTAGCAAAGAATAAAGAAAGGGTCTTTGAAAACTTAAGCTTAATGAGGCTAAGAATTGATGTCGAGCTTCCTTCTTGCGACCTAAACTTTTATCGAAGGCGTGAGCCAGACCTTTTAACCCTTAAAAGCCTTTTCAAAGAGCTTGAATTCAAAAAGTTTTTAAAGGAGTTCAACTTCCCCTCAGAAGAAATAGAGTACAGCCTCTTAAAGGTTGATGAGGAAAGCCTTGATAAACATTTAGAAAAATCCGAGTTGATTGGTTTTAGCCTAAAAAAAGGGGAAATAAGGCTCTTTAATCTGGGCTTAAATAGAGAGGTCTTCTTAGCCCCATCGGACAAGGAATGCTTATCTCTCCCTCTAAATGAGCAAACCTTATCCCGTCTAACCCAAAAGCGCCTCTGTTTTTTTGACCTAAAAGAGAACCTCCATGAATTGAAGAAGACCTTTAAAGTTGAGCCTTTTTTTGAAGCGCTTTCAAATTTTGATGATGTAAAGCTTATGGCTTATCTTTTAGACCCTGGCAAAAAAAGCTACGAGCTTTCAGAATTAGCCTTTCACTACCTTGATATCAACCTTAAAGAGACCGATGAACCCTGTAAAAAGGCTATCGTCGTTAGACGCCTTGGCAGCGCCTTAAAGGAGGAGGTTTCAAAGGAAGGGCTAAAGGAGTGGTATCAAAGCGTAGAGGTTCCGTTAAGCTATGTCCTTTTTGAGATGGAGGATGCAGGCGTAAAGGTTGACCTTTCCTATGTTAAAGAGCTAAGCCAAGAGTTTAGCGAGAGGCTAAAAGCCATCGAGGAAAAGCTCTACGAGTTGGCAGGCTTTCGGTTTAATCCTCGTTCTCCGCAGGAGGTTGCTAAGGTCCTTTTTGATAAACTAAAGCTTCCCAAGGTTAAAAATACACCTAAAGGGGAGCAGCCCTCAACGGATGTTGAAGTCCTTGAAGAGCTAAGGGGGCAACATCCCATAGTTGAGTATCTATTACAATACCGAAACCTCTACAAGCTAAAGAGCACCTATCTTGATGTTTTTTTGAAGCAAACAAGCCTTAAGGACCACAGGCTTAGGACTACCTACAATCAGACTGGCACGGCAACCGGAAGGCTTAGCTCGCAGAACCCAAACCTGCAAAACATTCCGGTTAAAGGAGAAGAGGGTCTAAAGATAAGACGGGCTTTTATCGCCGAGGAGGGGTATTATCTTTGTAGCCTTGATTATTCTCAGATTGAGCTTCGTATCTTAGCCCATTTTTCCCAGGATGAAAACCTTATCTCCTCTTTCCTTAGAGGGGAGGACATTCATACAAAAACAGCTTGCGAGGTCTTCGGGGTAAAACCTGAGGATGTAAGCCCGGAGATGAGGCGCGTTGCTAAGGTCATCAACTTTGGTATTGCCTACGGGATGAGCCCCTTTGGGCTGGCAAAGGAGCTAAACATAGATAGACACTCGGCGGAGCTTTATATTAAAAGATATTTCGAGAGGTATCCTCAGGTAAAATCATACATAGAAGAGGTCATAAAGTTTGCCCAAGAAACAGGGTATGTTAAGACCATTTCCGGTAGAAAAAGATACATCCCTGAGATTTTTAGCCCAAACAAAAACTTAAGAGACCTTGGCTTTCGGATGGCTATAAACACTCCTATCCAAGGGTCAGCGGCAGACCTTATGAAGTCCGCAATGGTTGCTTTAGCTCAAGAGATGAAACAAAGAGGGCTTAAAAGCAAGATACTCCTTCAGGTTCACGATGAGCTTATCCTTGAGGTTCCGGAAGAAGAATTAGAGGTTGTTCGAAGCTTGGCTATTGAAGTCATGGAAGAGCCCTTTTCCAGGCTTTCTTTATCTATTCGGCTTTCTGTGCCGATTAAGGTAAACTTTGCCTACGGGAGGACTTGGGCAGATTGCAAGGAACAATAAGGCTTGATAAATATTTAACCCATATTGGGGTTAGCTCTCGCAGAGAAGCGGTAAAGCTCATCAAAGCCGGCAAGGTCAAAGTAAACGGCAAGAAAGTCTTTGACCCTGCTTTTAAAGTTAACCCAAAGGAAGATGTGGTAGAGGTTGAAGGTTTTCGGAAAATCTCTTTCCAAGAACACTTCTACTACAAGTTCTACAAACCCAAGGGATACATTACCTCAACCAAGGACAAAGAACCAACCATTTTTGAGCTTCTCCCTAAGGATTTACCGGGTTTTAAGAGGCTTTTTCCTGCTGGTAGGCTTGACAAGGATGCCGAGGGACTTTTGATCTTGACAACCGACGGCGAGCTTGCCCATAGGATCATGCATCCAAAATGGAAGCTTGAAAAACGCTATGAGGTTCTCCTCGATAAACCTATAACAGATGAGGACGTAAAAAGGCTTGAAGAAGGGATTGAGCTTAAAGAAAGCAAAACCCTGCCAGCAAGGATAAAGGTCTTAGCCGAGGATAGAAAATTCTTAGAAGTAGCAGTGAGAGAAGGGCGGTATCATCTGATAAAAAGGATGTTTGGCAAGCTTGGCTACCAAGTTTTATCCTTAAAAAGAATAGCAATCGGTCCCGTCAGTTTAGGTGACCTAAAGCCAGCTGAAGCATTGCCTTTGTCTCAAGAAGAGTTAGGAAGTCTTAAAACACTCTTGGCATTGAAGTAAGGTCATTTTTTAGTAATAGGAAACTCCATGATAAATCTTGAGCCTCGGGGATGTGTCCTTTCACATACTATCCTGCCGTTATGTAAATGGACAACAGTTTGAATGACTATAAGACCTGTACCAAATTTTTTTAGGCTTTCCCATTGACCGCTGTTAAAGGTAGAAATTACCTCATCCGGAAGCCCCTCCCCTGTATCGGTAAAAACAATCACTACTTCATCCGAGTTAGCCAAAACATCGATCGTTATGCTTCCTTCCTCTTTCATAGATTTGATAGAATTTTCAAAAAGGTTTATCCATAACCTTTTCATTACCAACGGGTCAAAATGAAAAACCACATCCTTGTCGGTATTAAGCTGGATAGTGATGTTAGGATAAGCCAACTTGTAAAGATTGATCACTTCTTTTATATTTTCTATTAAACTTCCTTCCACTTTATCCAAAATAGGCTTCTTAGTTAACACATATAGATCATGGGATAATTTTTGGAGCTCTTCAATAGACTTTAGCACTACATCTACAGTTTGGTTTAAAAGGTTCTTATCTTCCTCTGATAAACTATCAGATAGTTTCTTTCTTAATCTTTCAATTGATAACTTAATTGGAGTTAAAGGATTTTTTATTTCGTGGGCTATCCTGACTGCAACTTCTTTCCATATAGATAATCTTTTTAAAACCTCTTTTTCAGTAAGGTTTTCTATAATAATAAGATAATGCAATTGACCAGTCAACTCAAATGGAAAAACAGAAATTCCTAAATTAAAAACACCTTTTTTAGTACCAAATTCATAAACTTTATAAAATCCGTTAGTAATGTCAATAGATGATAAAACATCAAAAAGTTTAATTTGATCGCATAGCTCATTACAATCCTCTAAACCAATATTATTTAAAAAGTCAAGTATAAATCGATTTTGAAAGATGGGGTGAAAATCCTTCGTTAATAAAAGTATACCAATTGGAAGTTGATCTAAAATGGCTTTTAAAGATTCTATATATTTTTTTCTTTCCTCCTCAAAATCTTTTAATCTTCTTACCATATCGTTAAATCTCTTAATCAACAATCCAATTTCATCGTCTTGGTAAAAAACATCGGGCAAATTAATATTATAATCTTGATGTGATATCTTCTCTGTTGCTTCGCTTAACAATCTTAATGGTTCAGATAAACGCTTACCAAGCTTGTTGCCAACCCAAACGCCAATAAACAAAACGAGTAAAAAAAGAAGAATGAGAAGCAAGAAAATAGATAGGCGAAGGATCTTATCCCAAGGCAGGTCTTCAGTTTTAAAAATTTCAGAGGAATCTAAAACTTTACCTACTGCAAGAATATAAGGATGACCATCATTGGTTTTAACATAAGTAAAAACCCGAATATAATATTTTCCACCTAAATTGATTATTTGTCTTTTTGGAGTTTTATCCTTTAAGAGTTCTTCAAGAATAGAAGGTGGTATACCATACTTTTTAAACTCATCATTTGAGTAGGTCTTTTTGTATAAATCCCCGTCAAGGGTATAAACCTCAATAGCGTCAAGATTAAGAAGGTATCTATACCTTTCCCGTAGGTCTTTACTTCTAATTATATCTGTTTTAGTAATATATTCATTTTCTATGAGATTGGCTTTGGCGATTAATTGGGATTCCAGTGTCCTGAAGATATCTTCTTTCCCAAAAGCAGTTAAGTATAGTTGAACAGCTGAGTATTCTTTAAACCAAAGCTCTAATGTTTTTTTAAAAAAGAAAAATCCAACAATTATTAATAAAGTCGAGGCAAAGACCATTGAAAAAAGATATATAAACAACAATTTTACTCTTAAACTCTTTGAAAATCTTTGAATTTTTATTTCAAAAAAAGTGTAAAAGATATACCTAAAAATTTGGTAAATGAGAAAAAGAATAAGAATTAGATTAATTTGAAAAAGTAAGAAAAGATAAAAATATCTTTGAGAAAGATTTAACAGATTAAGCCTAAACAAAAAATACTCGGCTATTAAGAAAAGGATGAAAAGTAATAAAAATATGAAACGCTTAGGCTTAGTCTTTAGAAAATTTATAAATTGCTTCAGCATTTTTAATATAAGTATTTAGCTTTGAAGTATATCGTAATTTAGAATTTAGATGGCTTTTATAAGTTAGGGTTGCTTTGAACAAAACAAAGTGTCTTTCATGAAGCATTTCTGAAAAGGGAAAATAATAAGATTCCGACCTTACTAAAAAAAGGGCAGCATCTTCGGCTGAGTTAAATGTTAATGTCGTCTTTTCGGTATCTACTCTGTAAGCGTTGTCCTCAGGATTAAAATAAGCCTTTTTAAAATAGACAATCCTCTTGACCAAAATTTCCGGTAGTAAGAAGCGCCTTTCATAGAGGTTCGCTTCCAGAATTAGCAAGACTTCTTCTTTCTGTTCTTTGAGGCTTAAAATTACTTCCTGTAAGGGAAACTCTTTATACATAACTGAAAAGATAAAACCCTGCTCTTCCTTTTGCACATAGGGTATAGAAAGATTAAAAGCATTTAGTTTAGATGCTAAAATGAGAAGAAAAAATATAAACAAAAAGGGAATTTTTAGCATGTTCTTTTAGAATTTTACCACAGTCCCTCCTGTTGACAAAGGCAAAGAAGAGACTAAATTTTTTATTAATACCGGGGCGTAGCTCAGCCTGGGAGAGCGTCGGCTTCGGGAGCCGAGTGTCGGAGGTTCAAATCCTCTCGCCCCGATTTGCTTGAAAATCTTTTGTTCGGTTTTAAAATATTCAAATAGCAAGTGCGCCCGTAGCTCAATTGGACAGAGCATTGGACTACGAATCCAAAGGTTGCAGGTTCGAGTCCTGCCGGGCGCGCATACCTCGACCCTACTCTTTTTCAACTAATAAATGCTCTCTAAGCCCTTCCCCATTAGCGTCATCCTTGAAAACATAAGAAGCGCCTACAACGTAGGCTCAATGTTCCGAACTTCAGCCTGCTTCAACCTTGAAAAGGTTTATCTTGTCGGGATCACCGCAGCGCC
>Ga0209225_1004731_pt1 | contig 10610 bp, 3 predicted proteins | sample WasSprMetagenome_FD_184732 | JGI IMG/M metagenome (GOLD analysis project Ga0209225, IMG submission 184732) | Sulfidic aquatic microbial communities from Washburn Spring, Yellowstone National Park, USA - WS (SPAdes) (version 3) | ecosystem: Environmental > Aquatic > Thermal springs > Hot (42-90C)...
AGTTACGCTGTCATTCGAATATGGGGAAAACGTTCCGAATCACCCCCATCCATCACTTTGAAGGTCGCACCGACAAAGGTTGAGGGCATTCCCATAAACAATATTTTCGAAATCAACATTTGGATATTAAACGTAAACCAGACGTATGAAATAGCAAACTTCAGCATAACCCTAAACTTTAATTCCACACTCATAAAAGCCCTAAATATAACCGAAGGACCATGGCCAGAAAGCTACGCTAACAGCTCAAAACAGATTCTGAACATGATCAACAACGAAGAAGGAACCGCAACCTTCGTCCTTCAACTCATTCCACCTTTAAAGGATAACCGCCCAGCAGCCGGCATCCTATTCACTGTAACGTTCAAAGTTACATATGAGCCAACGGAATATCCGCCACCAACATGTGAGCTTACACTGGAGCCCGCAATAATCTTCGACGAAAATATGGGATTGATTAAGCCAATAGTTGAAAATGGCATATACACCGCTTTCAGAACGCCACCAACAGCAAAATTCGCATGGTCCCCTGAAGGCAAAATCTTGCCAAAAGGGCAAATAATAACCTTTAACGCCTCAGAAAGCTACCACCCGTTAGGCATAAAACTTTACACTTGGGACTTCGGGGATGGCAACAAAACATCAGTGCCGAATCCAGTAATAACCCACATCTACAAGGAAACCGGCACGGTAACCGTGGTCCTAAACGTGACAGACAAAGGAGACTTCTGGGCCGTCACAAGCGTAACGCTTTATATAATCGATGAACCAAAAACTCTTCCGACGATAACCGTCGTTAACCCATTAACCAAAGATACGAACTTCAGGTTTTACACTAACACAACTTCAATAGGCTCCCGCTTCAATATCACCATAAACGTCTATAACGTAGCAGACCTTCAAACCTATCAAATATACTTAGAATACAACTCGACATTTCTAAAAGCTACTAGGGCATGGATACCCACATGGGAAAAAGAATGGGTCTTCCACGGTAAAACAACAACAGAGATTCAACCAACCATCAGATCAAATTATGTACAGATCAGCGCCGCCATCCAAGGCAATTATCCAACATTCAGCGGAAATGGTTTATTATGCATAATAGAACTAGAAATAATACACGCGCCTACGATTGGGGAAATATCCTGCAACCTAAACATAAACAACAAAGATACATTTCTTTTAAACTCAAACCAAAGCGAAATCTCGGCAATTAAAATAGACGGTTATTACGTATGCATATTTACAAAGCTCAACAGCCTCATCATTCTCAATGTAAGCCCGGAAAAAATCGCTCTTGGCTCCAGTGTGACTATAAGTGGAACCTTAATTCCCGCCAAACCAAACGTCAACATAACCATAGAATATCAACTCGAGGGACAAAATGATTGGACCTTAATCATAATCAAATCAACAGACAACGATGGAAACTTCAATTATACGTGGACACCGCCTAAGGCTGGCAGCTACACCATTAGAGGTAGCTGGTCAGGCGACAAAAACACAAACCCGTCTAAAAGCGAAGTCAAAATTGAGGTTGAAGCTCCCCCAACCGGACAAGAACCATTATATATTGTGGGAGCGGCAGCGGCAATAACAACAGTTGCGTTAGGAGTATACTTATGGATCAGAAAACGCAAGTAAATACTGGAGCACGCCTAGAAAACATTAACATAATATAAGCTGTGCCGGAAACATGCACTAAGCGTCAAAATTTCATGCATCAAGTGGATGATTATTACTCACTTATTGTCCATTGGGTTTATATTTTGCCCAAACATAATAATTTATGAAATTTACGAGGACTAAAAGTGATTGGGAAAAAATTAGTCACATTTATCATTATTCTCACGTCACTTTTAATCCTAAACATTAAAACAGACACAGCCATAGCCCAAGTAACAGGTGTTATAGTTAACCCATCATTAATCGAGTTTCATACAAACGCCACAGGACAACAGTTCACAATAGCCGTTAAAATCGTCAACGTAGTAAATCTCTACGGCTTCGACATACAATTCAAATGGGATACAAAATACCTTGAATATGTTAGCCGCTCCGTCCGCGTGCCAAAAGACGACTATCCAGACGGCGTTCTATATAAACCAATACTGCCAATAAAAGACGAAGTCAACACCACAGCAGGAACCTACTGGATCGCCATAGCATCAATGTGGCCTGCCCCCACATTCAACGGTTCAGGCACCGTGTTCACAATGACCTTTAGAGTGAAATATCATCCCGTACAGCCAGAGCCAGACGCAACCATAACACTAGAACTATACTCAACAGAATTGGCAGCCATCGGAGGAAACCCGATACCCCACTACAGACAAAACGGAAAAGTAATATTATACGCATTACCCGCACCCGTGCAAAAACACGACATAGCAGTGTTAAGCGTTAACCCACTAAAAACAATTGTGGGACAAGGCTACACCATGCAGACAAATGTTACGGTAACTAATCAAGGCGATTTTACGGAAACTTTCAATGTTACACTTTACGCAAACACAACAACAATAGAAACAAAACAAGTTACGCTCATAAGCGGCGCATCAACAATCATAACCTTCACATGGAACACTACCAGCTTTGCTAAGGGAAACTATACAATTTGGGCTTATGCTTGGCCAGTTCAAGGCGAAACAGACACTAATGATAACACTCTGGCATCCAACATTCAGGTTCATGTTGGTGTTCCAGGAAATGTTTGGGGCAATCTTAATCCACCACCAGCCTACGACAGCGTATGCAACATGAGGGACGTTACATACCTAATCTTACACTTCAACACCAAACCCGGATCACCAAACTGGGACCCAAACACAGACATAAACAATGATGGAGTATGCAACATGAGAGATGTAACCATAGCCATATTAAACTTCAACCAAAGAGAGGTATAACCATCCAACCCAATTTTTCTTATACGTGTAAAGTCGAGTTTGGTGTTGAAGTTGATGCCAACCGATACTAGAACATTGTTCAACACAAGATTTTTATAAAGACTTTTTATTACTATCAATTGAGTTCGTACTTTACTTCTTGAAAATTAGAGGGAGAGAATGGGATGAAAAAGAAAATTGTTGGCACTTTCATGTTAGCACTACTTCTTACAAGTATGTTAGGCTTTACGTCTATCATGAGGTCATTTTCGGCATACGAGACTGGAAGCAACCGTTTCAGCGAAAATTCTGCTGTAAAAGTTAATGAAACTAACTCAGCAGATAAGATAACCTATTCAAGTGCTGGTAAGAGTAAAGGTTCTAATGCTTCAAGTGAAATTATGAGCAGATGGAACTTTAATGGAACAAATGAGTGGAAAAATTTCACTTACGCTAATGGCGACAAGACCAGGCTGATAGTTGGATTAGATGGTGAAAGCTTTGAAGATATACTTAAATTGAAGGAGATAGCTGCAAAATACAAGTCTCAAATTGTTAACACGGTTTCTTTTGGGGGAATTGTTAAGGCTGCTGTTGTCGAGATTTCCTTTGAGTATGTAACTTCTTTTGTACAGGAGGTAAAAGCTATGGAATTAGCCAGTTATGTGGAGCCCAACATGAGGGTTCAGGTCCAATGGGTTCCCAATGATCCGTATTGGACATACCAGTGGGGTCCAAAGAAGATAATGGCGGACTGGGCGTGGAACACGACGATAGGCAGTTCCGCAGTTCTCGTAGCGGTCGTTGACACAGGCATCTACTATTATCATGAGGACCTTGCTATAAACTATGCACCCTTAGGGCGTGACTGGGTTAACATGGATGAAGACCCGCTAGACGATAATGGACATGGGACCCACTGTGCTGGCATAATTGCCGCAGCAATCAACAATAGTATAGGCATAGCAGGGCTTGCTCAAGTTAGGATTATGGCTGAAAAGGTTCTGGACAGTGGGGGCTATGGCTACGCTGACTGGGTTGCTAATGGAATCATTCACGCCGCAGACAGCGGAGCAAAAATAATCAGCATGAGCTTGGGCGGATATGGCTACAGCGAACTTTTACATGAAGCTGTTAAATATGCTTATGACCATGGAGTTTTAATTATTGCCGCAGCCGGTAATGACAATACTAACATGAAGCTGTATCCTGCCGGCTACGACGAGGTCATAGCCGTAGCTGCAACAGACCAATATGACAAAAAGGCTTGGTTTTCAAACTGGGGTGACTGGATTGAACTGGCAGCTCCAGGCGTTGACATCTACTCCACCGTGCCTTGGGGCTACCAGTCTTGGAGCGGCACTTCGATGGCTACTCCCCACGTTTCAGGAGTGGCAGCGCTTGTATGGAGCTTACACCCAAATAAGACAAGGGACTGGGTTAGGCTTTGGCTGAGGTATACCGCCGACGATCTGGGCGATCCGGGCTTTGACGTTTATTATGGATATGGAAGGATAAACGCGAGAAAAGCTGTTGAGCAAACTCCACCAGTCCATGAACTAATAGCTTATGAGTGGGCAACTCCGCCCTTTGTAAAACCTGAAGCCATAGGAACCATAAATGCCACAGTGCTAAATTTTGGAGAGAGCAATGAAACTGACGTGACAGTGCAGCTTCTAGCAAACAGTACTGTGGTAGGATCCGCGTCGATTGAGTTTCTAGAGAGTGGAGATACAGCAACGGTTAGTTTCGCTTGGAATCCGATGGTTGAGGGCTTATACAATGTTACCCTTTACGTAGTGCCTGTGCCTGGTGAGACTGGTTTGGAAAACAATGTGCTTTGGAAGTACATTTATGTTGGATTTCCAGTGAAAGCGGTTGTATTGCATTCCGCAGGCAACGTTTACAGTGAAATAATTACTAACTGGCAAGTGTTGAGCAGCGAGTGGCATCTTTTTGGCGACACTATGGTTTACGTTGACTATACAACATTAAACAAGAAGGATCTAACCTATGAGGATATTGCCAACACCGAGGCAGATGTGCTAATCATTTCATGTGCTTACGACCCATATGCTGGTTGGGAGTTCACAGACTCTGAAATAGAGGCCATCAAGCAGTACGTTTATGAAGGGCACGGATTAATCGTCACGGCCGGAACATTTTACTACATGGTTCCAAACAATAACAAGCTGGCTCCTCTTTTAGGATTGAACGAAAACGTAATGTGGACTGCGACCGGAACGGATCTTCTACATTTAATAAACACCACACATCCTTTGTTTAACAAAGTTCCAAACCCCCTCGTATTCCCGCAGGTTGGAACCGCGCTACCTTATGATAGAAGATGGGACCAGAACGAGTTAGTGGACGGTAGATATCTTGCACTTGGACATTATCAGGAAAGCGCCATAGTGGTGTGTCGAGGTTTAGTGTACATTTCCCCATGGCTTGAGGTTATCCCAGCGTATTATCACCACCATCTGCAACTCCTCTATAACGCCATCTTATGGTCCCGCTACCAGAAACCACAACATGAGCTTATCGTGTCGTTGGAAGCTCCAAAGTCGCTTAAACCTGGCAGATTAGCAATCTTAAACGCGACTGTCTACAATATGGGGTTGAACAACGAAACCGATGTGCAACTGCAATTGTTGATAAACAGTGAAGTTGTTAACTCAACCGTTGTTTCAGAGCTTTATTCAGGAGGCTACTATACAATTAGTTATCTTTGGACGCCAACTGACGAAGGTATATACAATGTAACAGCTTATGCTCCCCCTGTGCCGGGCGAGGAGAATCTAATAAATAATGTTAAATCAGAAAAAGTTTTGGTTTCAGCTTTACTTGTGGCTATATTCCAAAATTATGATCCATGGGAATATCCAGCGAATCAAGAATCCCTGAATCGTTATGGTGTTCCCTACGTCTTGTTCCGTTCAAGTGATTTTGGCAAAGTCGACTTGAGTGTTTTTACAAAAGTTGTTATAGCCTCTGATCAAGATCAAGCCTTCTACAACAGTATGGATACTTATCGATGGTGGTTTGAAAATTATGTAAGTAACGGTGGGGTGTTGGAGATTCATGCTGCAGACATGGGCTGGCATGGAGGTAGATGGATTGGCTTCCTTCCAGGCGGTTTGCAATGGACAAGTTATTATGGAGAATGCGTCACTGTTGTAAATTGGGCACATCCCCTGTTAAATACTCCTAACATGATTACAGAAGCAGAACTTGACAATTGGAATTGTGCAGTTCACGGATACTTTAGTGCTTATCCTGCTGATGCCAACATCATAATAATTGAGGACTACACAAGGATGCCGGTATACTTAGAATTTAGTTACGGATCTGGCTTCATTATCGCCTCTTCTCAAACGCTTGAATGGGCTTATAAGCGTCATTTTAGCCTGATACTTGAAAACAGTTTGCTATACATGCCTAAAAAATATGAACATGACCTTGCAGTGTCACTGGATGCTCCTGCTTTTATGGAGCTAGGAAATTCCATAGTACTAAACGCAACTGTTAGAAACAGGGGATTAAGCAACGAAACAGATGTGGAGCTTTACTTGTTGATTAATGGCACTGTGGTTAGTTCTGTAATGATTCCTGAACTTCTTGTAGGCGAATCCTACACCATCAATTACGTGTGGGCTCCTACCAGTACTGGAAGCTATAACGTAACGGCTTATGCTCCACCCGTATTTGAAGAGGAAAACACGGCAAATAATATTGTAGTCAAGAGAGCCCATGTATTCTTTTACACACGGCTTTATATCCCCCATGAGTGGGTTGGCGCTGGAAATCCTATGGGTTGGCATGCCGATGATGCTTGTTGGCAGTACACTTTGCCCTTTGACTTTCCATTTTATGGCGTTAACTACAGAACAATATACATTTCAAGCAATGGGCTAATAACTTTCCTTGGTCCAGACGTTAATCGGAGTAACAGCATACCAGACTTGGCGGGTAAATTGGCGATCGCGCCAGCATGGGATGACTGGGTAACATATGCGCCCTACGACATTTACATATGGCAAAACTCCACTCACGTGGGCATCCGATGGTATGTGCGCGCCTACGGCTCAACCACAGTTGCCAATTTTGAAGCAATCTTATGCATCAACGGTACAATTCAATTTAACTATAATTACAATGATGGACCCGTATCAGCTACTATAGGCATTTCGAACGGTTCAGGCCATATCCTTGCAGAAAATGCGGCAAACCTCAACTTTATCCACACAATAGTTTTCCTGCCGTTCCAGCTGCCTAAACATGACGTGGCTGTAATAAACGTTACACCTTCTGCCAATGAAGTTAGGGCGGGCGATACTTTGGACATTAATGTTGTTGTTAAGAATGAAGGAGAAGCTGCAGAAAACTTTACAGTCACAGTTTACGCTGCTTTTCAGGGTAACACATCTTCGACAACTTTACACTCGAGTTTAATAACTTCTGCAAGAATATACTTGGACCCATCAAACTACATATTCAACACAGATACGGTTTCTGTCGGCTACAAATTTAACGTGACGGTTAAAGTAGAGAATGTACAAGACCTTTTCGCGTGGCAGGTGGGAATGTACTACGATAACAGTATAATAAATGCGACCCGATGGTTCGAACCATTATGGGATCCAGAATACGTCTTTTATGGAAAGACAACCCTCAATGCTTACGGTTTTGAGCCGGGCTTCGTTTTAGGCGGGGCTGTTTTAATTCCTGGACAAACAACTTTTAACGGTTCTGGAAAATTATGCATAATCGAATTCGAAGTGATAGCTGTTCCTCCAGAAGGCGAAGTTTACAGCTGTTCTCTTAATATAAACAACTATGATACATTTCTACTAAATTCAAATGGACTTGACATTCCAGCGGTTGTAGAAAATGGGTACTATGAATTAAGCTCGCGTTTACCCTATCCAATCGTTTATGTTATAGGGGCGTTAAACGTGACAAATCTACCACCCAATGAAACAGTAACCTTAACATTCACCTGGAACACCACGGACGTAGTTGCTGGCGATTACATAATCTATGCGGTTGCTTCAAGGGTCCGCTATGAAACCGAAGTGGAGGATAACACCTTTTACAATGGGGTGGTCAGCGTTATACCTCGGAAAGTATTTGTCCACGATGTTGCCGTGATAGGCTGTGATCTTCCATTCAACTTTGCCTATGAAGGATGGGTCATAAACGTTAACGTGACTGTTGTTAATCTTGGAAACGCAACTGAAACGTTCAATGTAACATTATATTACAATAACACTGTCATAGCAGCTAGTAGTGTTCAGAGCCTAGAGCCTAATACAACTTTGACGTTAAGCTTTAATTGGGATACGAGGGGCGTTCCATGCTGTGAAAACTACGTTATAAAGGCTATTGCAAGCAATGTTTTCGGAGAAACAAATGTGGACAATAACATTTATGTATGTGGCTTGGTTAGGGTTAAAAAAATGGGCGACGTTAACGGCGACTGCATAGTGGATATCAGAGACCTAACAACCGCAATTTTAGCGTTCCGCACATTTCCAGGGCGCCCAGGATGGAATCCTGAAATGGACTTAGATAGAAATAACATAATCGACTTGCGGGACTTCGTTATAATTATTTTGCACTTTCATAGATGAAGCTTGCAACACCCCCTTTTCTTAATTCTTTAGAGCATTGTGAATAATTAACATGTTTGTGTGGAATGTTATGCATCGATGGGTAACCATTAATGTAATTTTGAAGGTTATAGTTAAACTAATATATCGTTAGTCCTTATATATTATTGGAAAGGAGAGATATTAGTGAAGAATATTGCGTCTTTTGTTGCGGCAATGTTGATTTTAACAGCTATGATGCAACTGTTTAATGTGATAAGGTTTTCTTCTTATGCCAACCCTGGAACTATTTTATACGTATCTCCATCTACAAAAACCGTGCACACCGGCAGCATTTTCTCTGTAAATGTTTCTATTCAAAACGTCTTTGACCTATACACGTTCCATTTGTTCTTGGGTTACGACACAACCGTCTTGGATGCTCTAAGCGTTTATATTTACCCGCCTTTCAATCGTGGTCCAATCCCCTTTCCAATAATTAATGATGATGACGGCTATGTTGAGTTTTCAGGCAACGTAGGAATTCCAGGTCCAGGTGTTTCAGGAAGCTTTCCTTTGGCAAAAATAACCTTTAACGCCACAGCCCTTGGTAACAGTAAATTAGACCTTTACAACACCGATTTGTGGGATTCCATGTCAAATCCGATTGCACATTCGGAGGTTGATGGCGAAGTTACAATTTACCCACGTATAGCATGCAGCGATTTTGTACTTGAGGTTTTACAGGTTCAGTGTGAGATTTCAAGGGAAAGTGGTGTAACATATTTCAAATTGCCAACATGGAGTCTCTTTGGTCCAAACACGCCTGTTTATGATCATGCGAGGCAAACGGTTTGGATGACTTCAACAAACATTACTTATGGCGATTTAGGCGGAGCTATTGAAACATTTAACGGCAATATGATAATGTTAAATGTAAATGATGGTTCAGCGTTACTCTACGAATTTCCACTAGATGTTGGTGGAGGCTTCAAGGGTTTAGGTCCATTCTCTTGCACATTAGATGATGATGGCAACCTATGGATGGCCATAGAAGAGTGTTTCTGGGTTCCGGAAGAACTTCCTGAAAGCATTCCTTCCCTCGCAAAGCTGTGTCAGGAAAATAGCACCCTAACTGTTTTCTGGCTTCCCAAAGAGTTTGGGTGGGTAAATGATGTAAAGTTCTATGATGGATATATCTGGTGCTTAAGCGATAAATATCTAATCAAAATGTCTGGCGGTGATTTAGAAGGGTTCTGGAAAATTTCAGACACTTCATCCTTTGGCTGCTTGTATCTGGATGGCGATTATGTATGGATTACAAGATACGACGCTAACGAGGTGAAAAGATTCAATAGATTAACGGAAACCTTCGATGCTAATTTTACGGATATTAATAAACCTAAAGGCATTTGCGGAGACTCCAACCACATATTTGTGGCCGAGAGCGGCGGCACCTCCATCATAGCGATAAACAAGGAAAATCTGGCGTTTTCGCGAATATCAGTGGATAAAACGCTAACCTATCTGTGCATTACTGGTAAAGGCAGTCTTTGGTGGACGAGTATTAACAGTTCTATTGGAATGTTGAGCAAAATCTACAATTACACTTATGGCATAAAATGCAGGTCCAGCGGTCCAATAACTACAGGCCCAAACAATACAATTTTGTTTAGCGGTCGTAACATCTACTATTACCTTGGACCGCCCTATGTTACATGTGCCATTTACATATGTATGAGAGGCGACATTAAAAGTCCAGACGTAAATGGGGATGGCATAGTAAACATGAGGGACATTACAGAGGTAATTCTTGATTTTAACGCGAAGGAGGGGATGGAAGATATAGGCCTCAATGCGACATAGATGGCGATGGCATCGTTAATATGCGTGATGTTGTCATAGCGATATTAAATTTCAATAAACGAGGCGCATGACCGTTTATGAGAAAAGCATAATTATCAAAGAAGCAATTGCCAGAATAATTCCTACTGTTAAGCATGGAGAAAATAGCCAAGCATATCGGCGAATCAACGTCTTTTTAGTCCGCCAATTGGATAAAGTTCAGGTCCTGGAAGGTCAAAAACATCTCCGCGAGGAGATCTTATTGGAAATATTTTATAAA
>Ga0209225_1004734_pt1 | contig 10607 bp, 9 predicted proteins | sample WasSprMetagenome_FD_184732 | JGI IMG/M metagenome (GOLD analysis project Ga0209225, IMG submission 184732) | Sulfidic aquatic microbial communities from Washburn Spring, Yellowstone National Park, USA - WS (SPAdes) (version 3) | ecosystem: Environmental > Aquatic > Thermal springs > Hot (42-90C)...
TCCAGCGTGGGCTTCTCGATCACCACGAGCACATTCGAATCGTAAACCTGATCATCCGGGCTAGGAAGAGCTATTACCCTCTTCAAACGCTTGCCGAAGTGAAGCATCAGTCCCTCAGCGAACTTGATGATCGAGGCCGTCCATCCCTCTGGCCCGTGCATCTCGAGCACTATGGGGAGCATCTATCTCTCACAGAGGATGAGGTAATAAAGGTGAGGTATCCCGCTGACCTTGAATGGCCTCTGTTCATAGCTGATATTACCTTTCCAGGATCGCTCCCCTCATCGAAATGGGAGCGAATTCTTATCGAGCCCTTGTGACGCGATTTATTGAAGCGACTCCCCACGGCAAAGTTTTTATACTGAGGATGAACCTCAGGGAGGTGTGCAGCTTGAGGAGGGATCGAGAAACTTCTTAGCTGCTTGAGTCCCGAGGACTCTATTCATCCGAGCCCGGGAGGTGTCCCCCTTTGGTTAAAGTTATAATGCCAGATGGGACTACCTTGAACGCTGAAGAGGGGAAGAGGATTTTAGATGTGATACCTAGAGGTATAGGACTGATAGCAGAGGCATCAGGGAGACTTCTGGACCTCTCAACTGTGATAAGCGATGATCTAGGCGAGATAAGAGTTCTGGACTTCAACAGTAGGGAGGGAAAGGAGGCTTACTGGCACACCACATCTCACATATTAGCTCAAGCTGTCAAGAGGCTCTTTAAGGAGGCTAAGCTGGGGATAGGGCCTCCCATAGAGGAGGGCTTCTACTACGAGTTCGACCTGGGGGGTAAGACCTTCTCTCAGGAGGACTTGGAGCTGATAGAGGAGGAGATGAGGAGGATCGTTGAGGAGGATATCGAGATAGTGAGGGAGGAGATGAGGAGGGAGGAGGCCATAGCTCTCTTCAGGGAGGCTGGAGAGCCGTATAAGGTCGAGCTCCTGGAGGAGATAGAAGAGCCAGTGGTATCGATATACAGGCAGGGGGAGTTCTTCGACCTCTGCAGAGGTCCTCACTTACCTTCCACCGGTTATGTGAAGTATATGAAGCTTCTTCAGGTCTCCTCATCCTACTGGAGAGGGGATGAGAGGAATCCGGTGATGCAGAGAGTCTACGGGATATCCTTCCCCTCCAAGGAGATGCTGGAAGAATTCTTAGTGAGGAGGGAGGAGATAAGGAAGAGGGATCATAGGGTCGTAGGGCCCCAGCTAGATCTCTTCTCCATGCCATCCGAGATAATAGGTCCAGGCCTCATCCTATGGCATCCCAAGGGAGCTAGGGTCAGGCGTATAATAGAGGACTTCCTAGTTAGGGTCCACCTGAGCAGGGGATACGAGCTCGTCTACTCCCCGCATATAGCTTACAGCACCCTCTGGAAGATTTCGGGGCACCTGAATTATTACAGAGACTTCATGTACGTCTTCGAGAAGGAGGGGATAGAGCATGCTGTAAAGCCCATGAACTGCCCCTTCCACATACTCATCTACAACTCGAAGAGGAGGAGCTACAGGGAACTCCCACTCAGGCTATTCGAGCTCGGAACTGTCTATAGGTTCGAGAAGTCGGGCGTCCTTCACGGCCTGTTGAGGGCTAGGGGGTTCACTCAGGACGATGCTCACATATTCACCACTAGGGAGGATCTTGAGGATGAAGTCGTAGGGCTCATAGACCTCAATGAGTACTTAATGAGGTCCTTCGGCTTCGAGGAGCTGAAGGTGGAGATATCCACTTGGGATCCTAGGAGGAGATCTGAGTACATGGGCTCCGATGAGGACTGGTCAGCAGCTCAATCCTCCTTAGAGGGTGCTCTGAGGAGGAAGGGGTACAGATATGAGATAATGGAAGGGGAGGCGGCATTTTACGGCCCAAAGATAGATATGAAGCTCGTAGATTCAATAGGAAGGGAGTGGCAGCTCAGTACGATACAGATAGACTTCAACCTCCCCAGGAGATTCGATCTGAAGTACGTGAAAGCTGACGGTAGCGAGGAGCACATCGTGATGATACACAGAGCCCTATTGGGATCTATAGAGAGGTTCTTCGGGATACTCCTGGAGCATTACGCTGGAAACTTTCCCCTATGGATAGCCCCCATTCAGCTAAGGATACTCCCAGTCTCCCAGGCCCAGGAGGGGAGAGCTGAGGAACTATTAGCTCTCATGTCAGCTAGAGGGGTCAGGGCGGATATTAGGAGAGCAGAATCTACTCTAAGTTACAGGATAAGGGAGAGCGAGCTGGAGAAAATACCTATAATCGCTATAATAGGGGAGAGGGAGATGAAGACGGGCGAGATCTCAGTTAGGGTCAAGGGGAAGGGGAATCTGGGGAGCATGAGCTTGGAAGATTTCTTCAGGACATTCGGGAAGGAGCTACTCCCTCCAGATATGAGATAACATTATTTTATTTATCCTCGGGCTATCAGCGTATGAAGCGGGGAGCTACGCTTCTGGGCGCTTTAGCGATAATAGTCCCACTATTCTCAATATTCCTCTCTATATACCTCTCACCATGGTTCAGATGGGAGGAGAATGCTTTGAGCGATCTAGGGCATGCCTCTAGGAGCGGAGTGGCCCCTATCTTCAACATAGGCCTCGTTACCGGGGGCCTCCTCTTCATGATCTTCTCCATAATGTACATGCGCGGGAAGTACCCTCTCACATCTAAGCTCATGATAATAGCATCCTACTTCCTGATACTGATAGGGACTTTCGATGAGATCTACGGCTTCCTCCATTTCTTGGTGAGCTTGATATTCTTCATAATGCTCGCATTCGCAGCACTAGCTTTCAGTTACGAATCCAAGAAGAGCTATCCTATCTTAGTGACCCTGATAATAGGAATCTCCTGGGCCCTGAATATGTCAGGGATCTGGAAGTGCGGCGCTGCCGTACCGGAGATGATATCAGTGCTCGCCACCCTAGTATGGTTCACCGATGCCCTGAGGAATTTGAGGAGATCTAGCTGGGGCTGATCTCCCCATCATTAAATTTATTTAAAATAATCGTCAGCAAATTATAAGAATTTACAATTAATAGTTCATTAAGTTTTCATCAGAAAAGCTTATATAGAGTTTATGAATAGTTATAAATGATATAATGATAAGAGGCTCCTCGATTCCCCTTCTGCTCCTTCTCCTAATTCCTTATATTCTGGGGATCGCCTCCCAGATAGATCTCAACTCGATGGAAAGTCCTCTCAGCACCACTACGTCAGCTCACCCCACTGTGCCAGCTATGCCGGTTCAAGTGGTATCGCCTGCCGCTGATGTCACCATAAATGAAAGCGCTCCCGATATTAATTATGGAAGGGATCCGAATCTCTTCGTCGGAACGTACTGCGCTCATGTGGGAGAATTAACATGCATGGATAAGAATCTAGAAACTCTCATAGTATTTTCCGAATCAATAATTGTACCCTCTGGGTACACTCTTTCATCCGCAAAGCTCAGGCTTTACGTCTCAAAAATCCCTTCCGGAATAAGTGATATTGATACTTACCTCATACTAGCAGTTTACCCCCTCACCCTAATTCCGGTCCCCGAGTCCTCCACTACTTGGAGAACCCATGGGAATTTTGATGAAATCAACTTGGATGAAATCAATTCCGTGATGGATTTGAAGACGATCGTCTACTCAGAGAGGGGATTAGAGCGTGCTAGAGAACTTGGGTATGCTGATGCGATCATTTCACCATATAACATCTATTCAAATGGCGTAGTAGTTAGGGAAGGGAGTTTCATCGAATTCGATGTCACTCCTTATATCAGGCAAATCATCAAAATGACATCATACCAGGGCTTTCTCATTAAGATGGTTCAAGGAGATGTATATTCATATGTAGGGCCCCCTCATAATAGCATTTTACTCTAAGGATTCAAGTCCCCCTCGTCTAGACTGGTATCCCTCCCTCCGTATAACTTACGCTCCCCTCTTCTCCCTCTCAGTATCACCTAATTTCGAGCAGGTAGCCCAAGGAGGGACTGCTAAGTTCGCGGTATCGATAAATAGGGCTAGTGGCTTCTCGGGGGATGTGGTCTTGGGGGTAGGTCCGCTTCCCCCGGGCTCTAGAGTGGAGTTCATACACGAGACGCCAGAAATCGTAATGATAACTACGAGCTCCTCAACGCCGCCGGGCGATCACTCCATATATATAGAGGGATCTGGGGGAGGGCTCACTTACCGGAGTTATGTGACGCTCAGGGTCCTCAAACTCCTCGCACCTACGAAGCTGATAACGATACCTATCCCGATTCTAACGGGAACTAGGCCTATCACCGGAACTGAGAGCACGACGATCACAACTGCAATACCTACGACGCTGATAACAATACGTCCCCCCAATACGGCAGGAACGGTTTCGACAGCTACTGGAAGCACAGCTGGACCTGGGACAACGAGGAGGGAACCGACTTTCATTATGGATGTCCTTGACACACCAGTTACCCTCAGAGTCGGTGAGCAGAGCTCCTTCAGGATCACAATATCCAGTTTCTACGGCTTCTCGGATGATGTGACTCTGACAGCATCGAACCTGCCTCAGGGCGTATCGATAACTAGCGATACCAACAGGGTCCCACCGAACTCGACAGTGAAGATGACCCTCTCAGCCTCATCATCAGCTCCCCCCGGGACTTACACGGTCACGATAATTGCCTCCGGAGGTGGTCTGATGAGGAGCTCCACCTTCAGCTTGAATGTCCTAGAGGCTTCAAAGAGTCAGGGGGCCACTTCAATGAAACAATCGACTTCCGCGAATCAGATAGTTTCTGGTGGGAGGGATTTCTCGATTAAGGTTTTCCCTGAGAACCTATCCATAAACACGGGCTCATCTGGCTCAGTCGCTGTGACCGTCAGTTGGCTTCAGGGGAATGGGACAGTCGGGCTCAACGTTACCGGCCTCCCACCGGATGCTAGGGCTGAATTCAACCCGTCTTCCCTCAAAGAGGGGACCTCCTCCTTAGTCATAAGGGCTGGGTCGACCCAGGGTACTTTCACAGTCATCGTAACCGGTAGCTCTGGGGGAATAACGAGATCGAGCACTTTCCAGCTCCAAATAACAGGAGGAGAATCTAGATGCTTTATAGCAACAGCGGCTTACGGTTCAGAACTCTCTCCCCAGGTCTTCTTCCTGAGGAACTTCAGGAATGAGGTCGTGATGTCTACTTACTCAGGATCAAGATTCCTATTTGCTTTCAACATATTCTACTATTCATGGAGCCCTAAGGTCGCTGAAATGGTGAGATCTAACCCATTAATAGCTGAACTCACTAGATACTCGCTCTCACCCCTCTTAGCTACGCTGAGCTTAGGAACTGAGGTGCAAAAGTTGGGCCATGGGGAGCTCCCCATCATACTGATGGGGATTATAGTCAGCATGATCCTGGGCTCGATTTACCTAGCACCCCTGAGCTTGCTAATCCCGCTCTTACATAAGCCATTGAGTGAGAAAGTTCCTAAAGCAGTGATCTTGATGATGATCGCATCGATCCTATATCTACTCCTCGGCCTGTACGCATATTCGGATATAATCACCATGATATTCAGCTCCCTCCTCGTGGTGAGCAGCCTCCTCCTGATCCCTTGCTGCCTATCGACGATAGATCTGAGGGGATTGATCAAGTATTTACTCGGGAAATCCCCTTAAACATACAAATTTTTGTAATAATCTTCAGATCTTGTAATCGGGAGATTGTTATCATGTGAGGGACCCACTGCTAATATATGAACTCGCATCATGATGAGAGCATGAATATCAAAAAAGTGATCCTAGGAGATCTCGAGCAATGCTTAAATCTTAATTCTAGAATGTTCGTTATGCCCATCAGGAGGGTCGAGGTATATACCGTTGAGCTCCCCTACAAGAAGCCCTTCACAATATCTATGGGCACTTCCTACAGCAGCACGGATGTCGTAGTTAAGCTGATAGATGATGAGGGCAATGTAGGTTGGGGAGAGGCATCCCCATCTAGGAGAGTGACTGGGGAGAGTGAGGACACCATATTATCGGCTATGAACGTCCTCGCCCCTCAATTGATCAATGAGGATCCGCTCAATGTCGAGGAGATCGAGAGGAAGTTAGCAGGAGCTATCCTCGGAAACACTTCAGCGAAGCTGGCGCTCGAGATGGCTGTCTTCGACCTGAAGGGGAAGATACTTGGCGTGAGGGTGAGGGATCTTCTGGGAGGTTATAGAGATAGAGTGGAGACGGATTTCACCATAGGAATAATGTCGCCCGAGGAGATGGCCTCAGATGCCCTGAAGTACGTTGAGATGGGCTTCAGGATATTGAAGCTCAAAGTGGGCCTAGGTGTAGAGGAGGATATAGCGAGGGTCAAGGCCGTAAGGGATGCGGTGGGCAAGGACATAAGGATAAGGATAGATGCTAATCAGGGCTGGACAGTTAAGCAAGCTAAGAAGGCCCTCTCATCTATGGAGAGGTACGATGTGGAGCTCGCTGAACAGCCAGTGAAGTGGTACGATTATGAGGGGATGGCTGAGCTTACTAGAGTGAGCCCCATCCCCATAATGGCCGATGAATCGGTCCATTCCGCTAGAGATGCTCTCTTAGTTGCGAAGATGAGGGCCGCTGATTACATAAACATAAAGTTGACTAAGGCTGGGGGCCTCCTGGAGGCGAGGAGGATAGCAGCGATAAGCGAAGCTGCCGGGATCCCTAATATGATAGGTTGTATGATGGAGGGAGGTATAAGCATAACTGCAGCAGTCCACTTCGCCACAGCCACTAGGAATCTGGTCACAACGGACCTAGACTCAGATATATCCCTGAAGGAGGACTTCGTGGAGGGAGGAGCTAAATGTGAAAAGGGCTTCAGGATACTGCCGGAGGGCCCCGGCTTAGGGAACTTGAGGGTCAAGGAGGGGATGCTAAAGCTGAGGGGAGTTTTCGAGGAAGGGAAAGTATCTACGCCTCTGTAGGGAGAGAGCATGATAGAGTCATATTATCCTTCTGTATTCAAATGCAAGCCCTCCTTCCCCATAGTAGTCGATAGGGGGTTCAAAGCTGAGATATGGACGAAGGATGGGAGGAGGTTCCTGGACTTCAGCGGGGCTGCCACCTCCTTAGGTCAGGCGCATCCCAAGGTAGTCGAGAGCATCAAGGAGCATGTGAATAAAATAACAGGATTCTCAGGTCTATTGGCTCCAACGGAACCCTTCTTAAGGTTGGGTGAGGAACTGAAATCTATAGTGCCTGTCAGGGACGCTTCAATAGCTTACGCTACTACAGGAAGTGAGGCGAGCGATTTCGCGATCCAGCTGGCTAAATACGTCACGAAGAGGAGCGTCATCCTCTCATTCTTCGGGGCCTATCATGGTCTGACGGGTTACGCTCTGATGTCATCACCGACGGAGGGAATGAGGAGAGTGGCCCCTAGGGTCAGCGATACTCTATATGCGCCATATCCCAACTGCCTCCCCTGCAAGATGAGATCCCTCCCATGCGATGATTGCGTGGATCTCTCAATCTCGTTCATAGAGGAGGAAATAATTGGGAGAGCTGTCGAGCCAGAGGATCTCGCGGCTATAATTGTGGAGCCTCTACAATCGCATGGGGGCATAATATTTCCGCCAGCGAGGTTCTTCCAAGAACTTAGGAGGATATCGAACGGGACAGGGGCTCTCCTGATAGTGGATGAAGTCTATACCGGTTTCGGGAGGACGGGAAAGTGGTTCGGGATCGAGCACCATGGCGTCGAGCCCGATATAATGGTAATGGGTAAGGGGATGGGCGGGGGACTCCCCATAGCTGCCGTGGCCTTCAGGGGTAGCCTCCTGGAGGACTGGTACCTCTGCAGTGGGGGTAGCCTCGGGACCTTCGCTGGGCACTACCTATCGGCAGTAGCTTCCCTGGCAACTATAGAGGCCATAAGGGAGGAGAATCTGATCGAGAACGCCAAGGAGAGGGGTGAGCAGTTGAGCTCATCCCTCAGGGAGTTCGTCGAGAGATATGACTTCCTGGTCGATTCCAGAGGAACGGGATGTGTTCAGGGAATAGAGTTCTATGAGAAAGGCAAACCTTCTAAGAAAGTAGCTGAGATGGTGAAATGGGCTTTATTCGATCGGGGTCTCCTAGCCATCCAGGTGGGGAGGCATCATAACGTGATCAAATTGACCCCGCCCATAACGATAACAGAGGAGCAGATGGATGAGGCCATAAGGATTATTGAGGATTCCCTTAATGAGGTAAAAAGAGTTAGAAGAGATGGCTTATGAGGATGACCAGCAGCACCATTATTATGATCATCAATAGCAGGGGGAGGAGGTGAGTCGTTAGAAGCGCTATTAGGAAAGCGATATAATCCTTCAAACTCAATTTTTGCTCATCGCTCAAGGTCAGCTCAACTCTCTCCAAAGATGGCATGCCACATAATGTCCCTCAGAGATCTCCTCGATCTTTGGCTCCTCAGTCCTGCATACTTCCTTAGCGTAAGGACACCTCGTGTGGAACCTGCATCCCGATGGTGGATTCATAGGGCTCGGTATTTCGCCTAGAAGCAAGAGCTTCCTCCTGGATTTAACTAACTTGGGATCGGGGACAGGAATGGAGGAGATCAGTCCGATCGTATAAGGATGCCTCGGGTTCTCGAAGAGTTCCTCGGTCGGGGCCACTTCCACCAACTTGCCCAAGTACATCACACCAACCCTATTACTAAAATGTCTGACTACAGCGAGATTATGACTTATCAGTAGGTATGTTAGTCCAAATTTTTCCTTCAAATCGGATAGCAAGTTCAATATTTTCGCTTGTACGCTGACGTCCAGGGCTGAAGTGGGTTCATCCAAGACTATGAACTTGGGCCTGAGTATGAGCGCTCTAGCTATTACTATCCTCTGCCTCTGTCCCCCTGAGAACTCATGAGGGTATCTATGCATATGCTCGGGGTTCAGGCCCACTAGCTTTAACATCTCACTCACCCTCTCCTCCACTTCCTTCCCCCTTAGCCCCTCATGGATGATCAGGGGCTCACCGACTATATCCTTGACCTTCTTCTTGGGATGTAGGGCCTTGTACGGGTCCTGGAAGACTATCTGCATCTCCCTCCTCAGGGGAAGGAGCTCCTTACCCCTCAGTTCAGTTATATCCCTCCCATCGAAGAATATCCTCCCGGACGTAGGTTCTATCAATTTGAGGACAACTCTTCCCAGCGTTGTTTTCCCGCTCCCAGACTCGCCAACCAGCCCGAAAGTCTCCCCTTCCCCTATATCCATCGATACTCCATCCACAGCTTTTATCTCCCCGATAACTTTCATCAACACGCCTCCCCTCACGGGGAAGTACTTCTTGATATCCTGGAGCCTGAGCATGATTATCATCTCCCATAGATGAAGCAGGAGACGAGATGATCATTTCCCACATTTAGGAGGTTCGGAACTTCCTTATCACATATATCCATCCTCTTCGGGCATCTGGGGTGGAAGAGGCAACCGGGAGGAGGATTGAGGAGGGAGGGTATCTCCCCTTCCATTGAGAAGAGCCTACTTCCGGAGGATTTCGATCCGGGGATCGATCTGAGGAGGCCCATTGTGTACGGATGAAGGGGGTTCTCGAATAGTTCCTCAATCCTAGCTACCTCAACTATCCTCCCAGCGTACATAACGGCTATCCTATCTGATATCTCAGCGGCTAGAGCTAAATCATGCGTTATATAGATGACGCTGGTGTTGAACTCCCTGATAAGCTCCCTGAAGAGGTCCATTATCTGGGCTTGGATAGTGACATCCAGCGCTGATGTGGGCTCGTCAGCTATCATTAGCTTCGGTCTCAAGGCTAAAGCCATCGATATCACTATTCTCTGAGCCATCCCTCCGCTCAATTCATGCGGGTAGCTCCTATAAATCCTCTCCGGATCGGGAAGGCCAACTTTCCTGAACATATCCAGTACTCTCTCCCTCGCCTCCTCTTTACTCATACTCTCATGAGCTAGGAAGGCTTCAGCGACCTGATCCCCGACTTGTATGACGGGATTGAGCGCTGCTTTCGGCTCCTGAAATATCATAGATATATCCCTCCCTCTTATCTTAAGGATCTCACTCATCGGAAGTTTCAAGAGGTCCTTTCCCTCGAAGATCACCTCTCCTCCAGCTATCTCAGCGTTCTCATCCAATAACCTCATTATAGTGAGCCCCGTCACCGTTTTCCCGCTGCCAGTCTCTCCCACTAATCCTAAGACCTCGCCGTAGTTCACTGAGAAGCTCACGCCATCAACAGCTCTCACGATTCCCCTCAACGTGTGGAATCTGACCTTGAGGTCCCTAACATCGAGTAGCATAGGCTATCTCCTCGCCCTCACATTCATTATATCGTTTATCCCGTCCCCAAGTAAGTTGAAACCCATCGTAGCCAGTAGTATCGCGAAGCCAGGGAACGTCGAGACCCACCACTGCTCAGTTATGAACCTCCTCCCCTCGCTCACCATGACGCCCCACTCTGGAGTCGGCGGTTGAACTCCGAGGCCCAGGAAGCCCAGGGCAGCTGCCGTCAGTATGGTCCCACCCATATCCAGAGTCGCCCTCACTACCAGAGTGGGTATGGCCATGGGCAACACATGCCCTACGATTATCCTGATGTCGCTAGCCCCTACCGCCCTCGCAGCCT
>Ga0209225_1004743_pt1 | contig 10597 bp, 13 predicted proteins | sample WasSprMetagenome_FD_184732 | JGI IMG/M metagenome (GOLD analysis project Ga0209225, IMG submission 184732) | Sulfidic aquatic microbial communities from Washburn Spring, Yellowstone National Park, USA - WS (SPAdes) (version 3) | ecosystem: Environmental > Aquatic > Thermal springs > Hot (42-90C)...
ATAGTAGAACTAATTACTGCAGGCATTTAATCCTCCCTCACCCTAACTTTACCAGTTAGAAGCATATCCATTAAACCCATTTTTAAGTTCTTAAGCACATCTTTCTCTTTATAATAAAGTTCAATGGTTCTATCAACTGTTGAGAGGATATCAGCGATTCTTTGTTGTTCTGGAAGTGAAGGTAATGGCACAATTACATTACTGAAAGTTGACATCGATATCTCTTTATATGTGCTTCCTCCCGCTAAGTTTTCGAAGAGGCTCTTTAATTTTTGAAGAAAGTAGTAAAAGAAAGTAACATCAATGTTTGCATCTTTGGGTATGAGTGAAATTATTCCTTGATTTATTGCCACTTCAGTCTTATTTATTGCCAAGTATCCAATGGTGGCCCTTGAAGTGAAAAGTAGTGAATCCTTGGGAACTAGCTTAAGTCCCTTTGATTTTAAGCCTTTTTCTGTAATATAATTTTCAGTAGTCTTAAGGTACATTTCATTTAAATCGTTTATTTTGGTTATATCGGTAGGCGTTACAAATGGAATAGTGCCATTCCAATATTCCTTAATTTTCGTAGAAGGTGTTGTTCCCTTATATAAATCGAAAAGCTTATTGACTTTAACAACTTCCCATTCTTTTGGTATTTTTCCTATTTGTGTTTCTTGAAATTCAGTTTCTGTGTGAAATGTAAGTTTGCCATTTTCTTCCCTAACCCTTATCCTCCCTGTTAACAACTCGTTCATTAAAGCCTTCTTCAAACGCTCAAGCCTAGCAACAGCACTATCAATACTCTTAATAGCATTATCAACTGTCGAGAGGGTGTCAGCAATTCTCTTCTGTTCGTATAAAGGAGGCATTATAATCTTTAATTTACTTGTCAAATCAAGATTTAAGTGTAAAACATTTGTTCCATGTGCAAAACTCTTCATTACTTTCCTAATATTTTCCCAGGAGAACAAATAGAAATAGAATTTAGTGTTAATATCTTTTTTTGGAATCAGCTTCACCAGATCCATTGAGTATACTAGAATCTCCCCTTTACTTCTCAAAACATTAACATAAAGTGGTGCCCCAATTATGAACCCCTTACTCATATCTGTAATAGCAATGAGTAAATCTTCTTCATTTGCTATAAATCGACTTTCTATGCTATTTTTAATTTCCTCAGAAAGATACAAAGGTTCCGATACACTTTTCCATCCTCCTTCTTTCTCTAGATCGTTTATTGTGATAAACCTGATGGATGATGTTGACTTATTAATATCTTCTTTCCTATAGGAAAATCCTCTTTGAAAATTAAATAGTTCTTCAAGCTTAACTATTTTCCATTCTTTTGGTATTTTTCCTATTTCTGTTTCTTGAAAGTCGGTTTCTTTATAGAGCTTCATGTGTTTTCACCTAGGGCTCTTGAGAGCTCGTTCATTATGTGTTCTATCTTTTCGAGTAGCTGGCTTTTCTCTTCTTCTATTCTTTTTAGTTCTTCGTATTCTTTGAGTATGTTTATGGATTCCTTTTCTTCTAAGGGTGTTACATATAATGTTACGTTTAAGTTGTAGTCATTACTCTTAATTTCCTCGATTGAAACTATTTTTGAGAAGCCATGTATTTCGGAGTAGTCTCTATAGGTTTTCACTATTTTCTCTATGTTATCCTCTCCTAGTATGTTTAGTCTTCTTATTTCTGGGTGGGGTTTATATTCGTTGGTCGCGTTTATGAATATTATTTTTCCTTTTCTCTCTTGTGGTTTGTTTTTGTTGAAGACTATTATGACTCCTGGAGCGGTAACGTTGTAGAAGAGTTTTTCTGGTAGTAGTATTATGGCTTCTATGAGGTCTTCTGTGATAATTTTGCTTCTTATTTCTCTTTCCTTTCCACCTCTAAATAGTGCGCCTTGATCTATTACTACAACTGTTTTCTTCTTGGCGGTGTGTAGCATTAGTTGGATCCAAGCCCAGTCTGCGGTATTGTTTGGTGGATAACCGTATTTGTATATTTTCCTTATCTCTGGTTTGTCGAGTTTTTCTTCGCCGTAACCGTCTTGGTTCCATGGTGGGTTTGCTATTGTGTAATCTGCACTGTGTTCTCCTAGTTCTTTTAGGAATTCTGAGTTTATGAGGCTATCTGCGAAGGATATTTTTGCATCTGTTTTTATTCCATGGAGGAGTAGGTTCATTTTGGAAATAGCTACCATGTCACCATTTCTATCTTGTCCATATAGTCTTAGTAAGGGGCTCTCGCCTGCTAGTTTATCTTTAACGTATTTATAGGATTCTATGAGCATTGCAGCTGAACCGCATGCTGGATCGACTATTGTACTATAGTTTTCAGGATCCATTAATTTAACCATGAGCTTTATGACTTCTCTGGGTGTGTATGTTTCGCCCTCTTTTGCTTTCATAGGTGCGAAGTATGAGAGTATCCATTGATATGCGTCACCTATTATGTCATGGTCTGCTTGGCTGAAGTTATACTTATTAAACAGTTCTACAAGGTCTATTAGTATAGGTCTAAGGTCTTCTTTATTTGCTAATGTAGATAGTCCTACTTTATCTATGAGCTTCCTTAACTCTTCTAGACCTACTCCACCATTAGACCTATTTAATTCTGCTATTCTCATAAGCGCTTTCTCTATCTCTATAAGGGTTTCATACTTTCTAGCAATCTCTTTCCATGTGAGTAATTGTTTCTTATCTATGTCGTATAATTTGATGTATTCATTGTTTGCTAATATGTATGCTTGTTCCTCATTAAATCCTTCAGCCATATATTTAGAGGCTACATCTTCCCATTTATCACTAACAACCTTATAGAATAAGAGGAGGAGTATGCTCTCGTAGGAGACAGCTGTCCTAATTATGTCAGCAGCACTCTTTAAAAGTCTTAATATCTCATCCCTAGTTGGTATCTTCACTTCATTATTTTTCTCAACAACAATTTGGTATAGAGTCTTACTATCTCTAGAGCTACCAGTCTGCTTAATTAGACCAGCTTTCATAAGAGGTGAAAGAATCTTATATACGTTACTAACATCTTTCCCAACCTTAGCTAAAACATCATGCGCTTCTTCAGCTGTAAATGACCTACCCCTAAACTCTCTATGAAGTATAAAGAAGTATTCCATAACCCATGACTCCACTTTATTAAGCTTAATCCAGTAATCTAAACTCAATATTTAACACCTAAATATCTCTAGGTTAGGTAATATATAAGCATTACTACCCTAACTTTTTTTAGGGTAGTCATCATTTCTAATTACAACTATTGTGAATGTTAGTATTATGGCTAGTTTTATAATGTTGCGTAAAGACTCAAGAACTCTTTTATCTAACGCACTTAATTTTTCGTTTCCCTTCTATGCTTCTTTTTGATCATTGTGCTATTAGTATTTGAAGATATTTTATTAATCCAAACGCTCTTATATGGGATTTTTGTTGTTGGTCATTCTATCAAATGGTATTTTGCATATTTTTGTTTTGTAGAATTCACAACTTTTGCATTTCCATTCTTTAGGTGGTGGAGGTTTTTCTCCATTATCAATTTTCGCAAAGGAGTTGAGTGTCTTAATTGCATTAGCTTCGTTGACGTTCTCTTCCCATGTTTCCTTCTTATTCTCCTCTACTATCAAAATCTGGACTCTTTTCGTTTTTCTCTTGAAGAAATAACCATAAAGGTCTGCTTGTGCAAATGCTACAGGTTTAATGAAATATGCTAAAAACTTGTTTTTAGTCGTTTTAAACTCATAAACAAAAGTATCTGTAATGCCATCAGGTACGCCAACGACAACATAATCATTCCAATTGAAGTTCCATCTAATCGTTGGATATTGTTCTGCAAATGCAGATTCGAGTATATGTCCTCTAATTATAGGAAATTCTTTTATATTAGTAATACGAACACCTCTTTTCTTAGCTTCCTCAATCTCATATCGAACAGATTCATCTCCTACGAGGGCTGGATTTATAATCATTGCTTCATTTTCATCATGAATCAAACGCATTTCTATTATACTATGTGTAGTATCTTTTGTTTTTCTTTTCAAGAGTTCCTCTATATGGTTGAATTTAATATCATTGCCAATGTCAAGTAGTTGTTCAGGATTGTGTGGTTTATGAGGAATAAGACCGAGAGCAAATGAATATGTGATCCTATCATACAGGTAGGAACTGAAAAAACCAATTTCATTAATTCTGCTTTTTAGTAAGGATTTCATTGCGCACCAGTAATACTTTGCTATGTTTGCCATTCCTATAAAGACAAGCTGGGATTCATTCACGCCTCTTCTCTTCTTCTCAAGTTGAAGCAAGTCTTTGATTCTTTCATCAAACTTCTTATCGTTAGTGGCTAAGGATTTGTCATCAAACGCTGAGACCAAACATGAAATGAATGGGTCTTCTTCTCTCACGTATAGTGGAAAAGTAAATTTATATTTAAGGTTATAAATTATCGCTTCCCTTAGTGAGAAAATAATTAACTTTTTTTGGTAACATACGCTACTGTTGTGCGTTTTCTAGTGTGTTAATTATGTAGAGTGTTTCGTTGTTACGAAGTGTTTGAAGCGCATCTTCCCTCTTAATCCAACCTTTCTTCACTTTAGTAGTTAAATCTTTAAACTCTTTATCATGTCTTTGCCCATAGTGTGCTGCAAAATTTCCAGCTTCTCTAATCTCATTTAACTGTTGTTCAAGTTCACCATTTATATAGCCAGAAGTCTTCGCTTTACAAAGCATTCGTTCCCACTTCGCTTGTATTAAGCTATAATTTATTTCCATTTCTTGTATCATTTTCGGTTTTTCCCACCATCTCTTTATTTTTCTTGCAGTGAGAAGATAAACTCACGTCTTCGACGCTTCCTCCTGATCTCTTCGATCTTCTCCAAAACGTTTTCGCTCAAAAAACCACCCAATAATATGATTAAAAGAGCATACATATAAACTGTTCCTTTAGCTCATTATATATATGCTTTGTATAATATTTAGTTGTGGAAATAAGGTGCAAGAGGAATCAGCGCTCCCGAAGGGGAGTCCGTGATGGTGGTAACGGTGCAACCTAATCGGGAGTAGCTGATCTATTGGATGTTCATGGTTTTAGGAATGTTAGTATTGTTATTAGTGCCATTAGTACTAGGAACCAAACCCTAACCTCCCATTGAACAATAGCAAACCTGTGATTTATATCGTTTCTCAGATCATCAATTCTCTTTGATAACTCTTCAACCCTACCCTCCAATTTTGAAATTCTCTCAGCATCAGTAATGCTCATGAATTAATAATACGTAAACAATCATATAAAGCTGTTGAAAAATTTTCGTGCTTGTTTTCATCCTAGCTCTTGTAGGAGTTTTGTTATGTCTTGTGTGTATAGTAGTTTGATTGTTAGTGTTTGTTTTTTGGTTTTATAAGTGATGTTTTCTTCGATACCATGTTCTTTAATGTTTGTTTTTACTTGTGTGATGTTTCCTTTTATTCTTAGTATTCGTTTGATCTCTTTTTCTATTAGTTTCTTTGTCGTTCTTTATCGTATGATTCGAGCTCCTCTTGTGTGATGTTGAGTGGTACGAGGATTGTGTTGTAATAGAGCCAGATGTTTGGTGCTGGGACTTCTACGTGTTGCATTATTAGGCGGATGGAGAGAAATGCTATGAGTAATGCTTAGAATTTTTACTGTTTTATTCTTTATTTTTCGGTCAATTTTTCTCGAAAAAGTTTTTATATTACGTCGGCGTAATAATTACGCTGGCGTAAAATGTTATTTGATATAAGGCCAAAGGAAGATAAGAAGGATTTGTATGATAGAGAAAGAGCTTGAAGATCTCAAAAGGGCTTGGAAAAAACTCCTATACCCTGTTTTTTGAATCTCATTCAAATTTTTTGTTAAATCTTCTGCATCTTTTAAAGCATAAGTTTTATAAGTTACATTGGTAACTAGTTACATAGGTAACTATGCTTTTTGATCTTCATCCTAAGGAAAATATAAAGGATCTCTTTGGTAGAGATGAGGAGTATAAAGAATTGGAACGATTAGTAAAAACTGAATGGGTTGCAGTTTTGGGTAGAAGAATGGTTGGGAAATCAAGCCTCGTGAAAACATTCATTAAAGAACATGATGGAATTTATGTAAATCTAAGCGGCGCAAGAGGATTTAGAGACCTTATACTTTCAATAGCTTCTCAATTAGGATATTCCCTTAAGGAATTAAGTTTAGATTTAAAATTCCTAGAACTTAGATGGAGTAGGATTGCCGAGGATATATTTTCTAGATTAGAAAATAAAATTATTGCATTGGATGAAGTTCAATATGTTTCTTCAATACATTTCCTTAGATTATTAAAAAGAATTTGGGATACGTATCCTAACATAAGAATTATTTTCACAGGGTCTATGATAGGATTGATCAATAAGCTTTTAAATCCTTCACCTTCATCTCCGCTATATGGTAGAAAGCCAGCAGTTATTTACCTTCAACCATTCATCAGAGAGAAATCAAAAGAGTTCCTTATTAGAGGATTTAACGAGTTAAACATGAATGTGAGCATGGAAGAAATAGAGAATGTAGTTGAAAGATTGAATGGATATCCTGGATGGCTAGCATATTATGGAAATTTTAGATGTGTGAGAAAGCTTGACGCCGAAACTTCTTTAAGATCTGTTATAGATGAAGGTGCAAAAATTTTTGAAGAAGAACTTGAAAACTTTCTTAAAGGAAAGAAAAGGGAAAATTACATCAAAGCTTTAAGAGTTATTAGTATCGGAGCGAGATGGAGCGAGATAAAAAATGAGCTTATTGTAAACAATAAAGTGTTAAGAGACATACTTATGAATTTAAAGAATGCCATGCTGATAGCAGAAGATGATGGATATTACTACATACCTGATCCTATATTAAGATTAGCTATTAGAAACATTAGAGCTTAGTTTCACTTCAAAAAAATTCATAATAATTAATTAGTATATTTCTGTTTTTCTTTTATTTTCCTTCCTTCGCAAACTCTCGCTCAGCATTTATATATTTGTTTAAACGAATATACAGTACGTATGGAAAAAAGAAAACTGACTCTTAGTGTGAGAAGGGATGTATTGGAGGAAGTTAAGAAATATGCTATGCATGAGGGTAAAAATTTAAGTGGTATTGTAGAGGAATATTTTGAATATTTTGTATTAGAAAAATGGATCAATGATCTTGTGATCGAGCTAAATCTAGGAGAGTTAACCCCCGCTTCTGAATTGGAGATTCCCCTTAATAGACCTAAAGGTTTAGATTCTGCTAAGATTGTTAGAGAAATTAGAGATGAACGCTTAGCGGATGATTAGCATGGGTATTCAAGAGGAGATTTGCTATCTTGATACGAGTACTATAGTGATATGTTAGTGAAGCTGGTAGCGAAGTAGTTGACGAGTTATTTAAAGATGCATACCGTGGAATGAAAATACTATCTATTTTAATTGGAATATTGCTGAAATAGTTGTAGTATTCGATAGGTACGAGAGAATATTGGGCTTGAATGCTAAGAATTTATTAAAGAATTTTTTGAAAGTCATCTTTATCGCTCATTTTGACACCACCTTTGCTCTTGCATAGTTAATGCTGATGCTGAAATACACATTAGTGATTATTGGGAGTGATTCTTGTTATGAAATTTTATTAAGATAAACACCTGCAAACGTTAATACTAACAAAATTATTGCAATGATATCCTCACTTATGAATTGAAGATAAAAAGATACTTATAAAATTAGTCAAAGAGTTTTGGTATAAAACTTTTACAACTTAAACACGTGAATGACTTTCTATGTCCGAAAAAATTTCTTAATGCTTTTGCGTTAAGTTTATAAAATATTCTATTATCATGTTTTCGGACATCAACCTGAAGAGGGAGTTCCTGAGCTTGCTGGAGAGTTCCGCTACGCAGTAGGGGAACGTAATAGGTTATATAGAGGAGGAAGCGAAAAAGCGTAATATTAGGCTTGTTTATGGGAGAAGTATTCCGAAACTATAGTGGTTTTTAGGATGTTTTGTGTTTCTATGATACGGTGTTGAGGTTCTCAATTAAAGACCTTTTGTCATAGGGAACTTGTATCAGTAGAGCCTAACAAGCCTTGAATTGCCAGATTCAATAAGTTTACTATTAGGTTTATTAATTGGTATACTGAATAAATTGATGGCAGTAGTGAGTGTTAAAGTTCCAGAATGGGTGAAGGAGAAGATGAGAATGCTAAGCGATACTATAAACTGGCCTGAAGAAATTAGAACGTTCATAATTGCTAGGATTAATGAGATTGAAAGAGTTAGGGCTGTCGAAAAGGCTATTAAAATCTTGGAAAAAGTCCCTCCTGCTGAACATGGGACTGCTAAGAAGCTTGTGAGGGAGGATCGTGATAGTCATTGATGCTTCTACTCTGGCAAAATTCATCTTAAAAGAAGAAGGGTGGGAGAGAGTTGCAGATTTCTTAAAAGCTGGAACAATCTCCGTGGATCATGTTATGAAAGAAACTGCTATCTGGAAGAGACTGATACAAAGAGAAATATCTTTTGAAGATGCAAAAGCATGTTTGAGGCTATGAAGGAGATTTTAAATAAAGCTGTAGTAATTGAAAATGAGATGAATTATATTGATGAAGCTTTTGAAATATCTATTAAACGTAATATAACAATCTATGACTCTCTTTATATAGCATTAACAAAGAAGAAAAAATTGGAACTATTAACCTCAGATGAAATACAAGCGCAAACTGCATCGCTTGAAGGAGTACATGCGATGATTCTATATTGATACTCTTTTAAATTCCCCTCAATTGTTTCAATTATCAAGAGAATTTTTCTTTTCAATCCCAGTTAATATTATTTCACCTTGTGCGCATAAAAGTATTCCGAATAATGGTTTTGTTCCTTTCAGGATATTTTGTGTTTCTGAAACTATAGTCTTTTTTACTGTTTTGGATCGATTTTTGTTTTGTGAAAGCTCATGTTGTGAAGTGTTTGTTCATTGTCCCATGCTCGGAGAAGCTATGTTCCAAGTTTTTCGCTAATGTTTTCTACTGCATTTTCGAGTTATGTATTACTCCATTTGCCTCTTTTTGTATTGTTTCCATGTTTTTAGGTTTAGGTGCAATGCTAGTGCTTTTATTGTTTCTTCTGCGGCTTTGTAAAGTCTTTCGAATGTTTGCGTAGGTTTTTGTCCATTAGTGTTTTTCCATCGTTATTATATGCTATTATGGATGGTTGATTTAATGCTCAATGAGTTTAATCTAAAGAGGAAAATTGTTTTAAGATCCGTTTTGTGGGTCTAGCACGTTTCTTACGAGAGCATTTCATAGGAAGATTGATGCAGGAGAAGATGTTGATAATGCATTTAAGAATATTAGGTTATGATGCAAATCCGCTAACTATCTCTGTTACTAGGCAGAGCTTATAATAGCATATTACTCCTTTTATAGCATGTGTTTTTACTACTTTGCGCATCTAACTAAGCTAAACCATGTTATTAAACGTAGTATTGGATAATGATATTCACTCTTACTTAAAATCAATTTAATAAAAACATTCTTATGAGCATTAGAAAAATAATAGTTAATGTAACTCAAATGAAGGGCAGCAATTAACCCTCGAATAACTGAAGAAAGAATAAGCATACTACCACAAAATGGGGGCTTCGGAAAATGGGAGATCAAGATTGTTATATCATGAAAGTTCAATAATCAACTAGTTTATCTTCTCAAATACAAAAAAGAAGCCATTTCTGACACGCATATCACATTGTCGTTCATCAATCAACTTGAACTTGTAACTTAGCTTCTCTTCCAATTCGTTTTCATCTATACCCGGAGGCCCTCAATAACTTTTCCGAAAGCCCAAATCATAAATATCGAACCCTTCTCAGTTATTTCATCAAGACTTTTCACATAAAAATCTCTTATCATTCCTTAAACTGTGATAACATCCAATATCCGTAATTAATTTGAACTTTCCTAATTCCTTTACCTTATCCGCATCAGTAAAATCAATATTAAAGAATTTGACATTAATATTCTCTTTCTTCGCATCTTTAATAGCTATCTTTATTGCAACAGAAGAAATATCAATACCGCATGCATCGAAACCATTCTTTGCTAAGAATCTGACTAAATATCCTTTCCCACAACCTATATCCAACATTCTGCAAGGTTTAATTTTTCCCTTATATTCAAGTATTCAATAATCTCCTCAGGAGGTTCCTTCGTATCCCAAGGAGTAAAACCAGATATATACGCAAGATCCCAAAAAAGCTCCCCCATTTCATATCGTCAATCAAATAAGAGAGCCTGCTAATAAAATTAACACTCTAAATAAGATTTTTACGACCAAATTTCTCTTGCTCACCTATTATCATCGATCTTATTTCGAATACACCTGTTTTACTTTTTCAGAATAAAGCGTCCAAGTCATGCACCAACCACAACATTCTTATTTAAGAGCAAAATTAATAACTTTTTACCAGGAGTAATTATATGGTTTTTGGTTTCCAGTCGCCACTCCTGACGTAAAATGATGAGAGAAGCATAAAAACAGGGAAAAGCTTATATAGAACAAATGCACAATACATAAACAGATATATAAACCCGCGGTATCA
>Ga0209225_1004762_pt1 | contig 10559 bp, 12 predicted proteins | sample WasSprMetagenome_FD_184732 | JGI IMG/M metagenome (GOLD analysis project Ga0209225, IMG submission 184732) | Sulfidic aquatic microbial communities from Washburn Spring, Yellowstone National Park, USA - WS (SPAdes) (version 3) | ecosystem: Environmental > Aquatic > Thermal springs > Hot (42-90C)...
AGGTGCACCGTCTACTGCTATAGCTATCGAGGAGCTTGCTAGAGTAGGCTGTAAAACGTTTATTAGAGTTGGAAGCACAGGTGCTATCCAGAAGGGTATAGATTTAGGAGACCTCATAATATCTACAGCTGCTGTAAGACTTGAGGGGACATCTAGACAGTATGTAATTGATGGATATCCAGCCTCCGCAGATTATGAAGTTGTACTAGCATTAATCCAGGCTGCTGAAAATCTCGGGTTAAAATATCATCTAGGTATATCGGCTTCTACTGACAGCTTCTATGTCGGGAAGGGTAGGAAAGGGTTCAGAGAATATAGTTGGAGTTATTCAGAGAGGATACTGAGCGATCTTCAGTCAATGAATGTGTTAAACTTTGAGATGGAGTCATCCGTAATCTTTACGCTAGCCTCAATATATGGGCTACGTGCTGGATCCGTGTGTGCGGTATTCGCGAATAGAATTGAAGATAGATTTGGGATAGTAGGTGAAGAAGATGCTATCAAGACAGCTATCGAAGCGGTAAAGATTCTGTATGAGTGGGATCAATTAAAAAATATCCAGGGCAAAAAATACTTCTACCCAGATGTATTGAAGATTAGACGCTAAGTTTATGATTGGTGTGCTGCTTCCTAGGCAGCATCTATCCGAAAAAATATAATAACAAGCCTATGGATCTCTCTTAGGAATAGAGAGGTATTGATAACTTGAGCCGCGACACCTTAATCGGTATAGTAATACTCATTCTATCAGTAGTAGGAATAGTAACTTACAATTGGCTATTATTCTTTACTGAATGGAGTTTGATGATACTAAAGATAACTGCATTCATTGCTGTCACAGGTATTCTCGCAATATTTGCTTGGATTGGATATACATTAGCTACTACTCCGCCTCCTAAGCCGATAGAAGAGATCGAGAAAGAACTAGAGAAAGAGCTAAAAACTGAAGAAGAGAAAAAGTAGGCTAACAAGCACTTAGAATACTCTAAAACTTAATTTTTGCCTTTATGTTAATGATAAGTATGAAGATAACATTTAGGACATCAACTGGTAGATCAGCCCATCTAGAAGTAAGCAGATTAAATCCCTATGTTCTCACAGGCGGTTCACCTAGTAGAATTAAGAAGGTTGCTGAGTTTTTAGAGAAGCCAGAAGTCTTCGCGGGGGAGAGAGGTCACGTAGTAGTCAACGGGTTTCATAACGGCCTAGGAATTTCAGCTATCTCAACTGGAATGGGGCCCTCAAGTGTAATGATAATTCTTCCCGAGATCATTGAGGCTGTGGAAGATGACTTCATGGTCATCCTTAGGCTTGGAACATCTGGTTCCCTTCAACAGTATGTTAAGAGAGACCACATACATATTCCAACATCATGTGTAAGAGATGAAGGAGCAACCACAGCTGTAATAGGTTTAGAGTATCCGGCAATCTCAAGTATAGAGTTGATACCTCTATTATTGAAAGCCGCTGAAGAAAACGGGTATATTCTTGGAAGAAATCTCTGGATAGGACCAGTCCACACAAAAGACGATTTATACTTTAGGGAGAGACCAGGCTTCTCCCCTAGGAGGTTAGAGCTTAAAGAGAGGATTAAGTCTTTTGTTGAAATGGGTGTGATCTCAAGCGAGATGGAGTTTTCAGCATACTGTATATTGAGAGACTATTATGAGAGATACCTTGACAAGAGAATATTTACCGGATGCGTTCTAGCAGTAGTAAGCGATTATTCTGAAGAAGGATTGATCGATACAAGCGGGGTAGACTCTTCTAAGATTGATTATCAGTTGATAAAGATAGGCTTAGAGACATTCAGCTTATTCAGAAAATTGAAACAGAAAGAAACAGTAAACATAGATCATGTTTACAATCTTCTTCTCTCATTAAATCCTAGAAGTATTTACATCTCTGGAAAGAAAGATGATTCGGCCTCCAACTAGAATCTACAATATTTCTTTGAACTATTTTATAATGTTGAAGAGTATTAAAACGCTCTTTATAAGAAAGAGGTTTTTACGGTCGCTCTTAAATATGAATGTTGTTGGTAAGGTTTTTGTTCCTCTGCGTTGTCTAATGCAGGTATGTTTGTTCCTGAGGTTTTTAGGTTTCTTTCAAGTGATGAGGAGTGCGTAGCCATACTTCATAGGGTTCGTTGGCCTTTTTATAGTAAAGAGCATGCTCTTATTATTTTAAACACCCTATCATTGGTAAAACCTCTTAAATTGTTTTACTTGACAAACATGTAATTCTGTCTACTGTTGCTTCTCTATTCTCTCTAGAATGTCTTTGTTTAGAGCTAGATTGTCATGTACCTATCATAGTAGTACCTTACAACTCTACCATCCATGGTATGTATCCATCTAGGCTCATCCAAGCATTCATCAAAAGAACACATAACCGCCATAAATCACTAGACATAACCTCTTATGGCTATGCTATTTATATTTGTTAGAAGAGTCTAAGACTACAATCTTCCTACCATCATGAATATAGTACTATATTAAGTCTCTGAATTTCATCATATCCATTAAAGTCTCTAATAGGTCGCCTACCTCTAAACCAGCATCCTTCAAATGCTGTTTAAGCTCGTCTATAGTAATCTCAACAGTCCTTATCTCTTGAATGGTACCCCCTACTCTACAAGGCATCCCTTACAAACTTTTTAATCTCCACTCTAATACTCATCATATTATCACCATAACGTCTGCAGATACCTAGCTTAAAGATTCTAGGCCATACCCATATACTTCTTAACCGTCTCAGCTACTTCCATTACTGTCTCATCATCTACGGTCTGCATATACCAGTTCATCCTCTCAAAACCCTCAATATTGTTAAGGTTGTCGAGAACCTTTAATGTGAAACCTTTATAGAGTATCTTATTCTCCCCGATTCTACCTGAAACATACACGTATAGGTAATCGTCAAATGCTCTAACTACAACCACCACATCATAGCCTGTAGATTTAAGCTCACGCATCATCCTGTATAGGAAGCCTATATTATCCATCAATCCCTCTTTGCATTTATGATACATGGTCTATATCCGCCTAAACCCTCAGCCTTCCATCCTTAATATACAGGAATATTGACCCTGGATGGAAGATGTATTTCTTCATATCCTTCAAGATGCAGTAGTTACACTTACTAGGCTTAGTATTAAGGCTCCTCTCCAGTCTCTTCTTCAACCTTTACATCTTCCTCTTCTAGATGCTCATCCAGCGTATAGTATTCATCTAGGGATGTCTGGCTGTAATACTCCATGGAAACCACCTATGCAACCTCTAGTATAGCTCCACACTTCATACATCTTATGGTTACGCTGAATACGTCTCCACAGCAACCTGCATTAAGGTCTACGAGCTAACATCTATATTTCCAGCACTTATCCTAATATATTCGATGGCCGGTGTGTTCTACTTTCAAGCAAGAGTCTAACGGGTATATCCACCTAGAAGTATGTCTATAACATGTTTGAGTCGGGCTTAATATTAGTTGATGTAGAAGGTAAACAACTGGATGTTATAATGTTCAGAAATTTAAGGAGTATAGGTATGTTGGAGGCTTCTAAGCGGTTGGCTAGAGACTTGGCAGGACTTCTCAAGGAGTGTGGTTGAGATGTAGAATGGAGTGTTGAAGATGCCCAGGGCTGTTTATGTTGATGCCTCTCCAACCGCTACTAACGGCAGACGGAGACGGAAACCACATAACGTCTTCGATAGAGAGAGAACATTCAAGGTAAATAAATTAACGAAGCTAAAGAATGTTGGCGAGGTATTCATTGATACACTATTTCCAGAGGTTTACGATGAAGTCTTAAGACTGCTCAAAAGAAGGATCAAAGTCTATCTTCCTAAGGATCTAAGAGTATTAAAGAAGCTTAGGTTGGAGAATAATCTTAGGAAGAGTGATGAGGTTGACACCCAATTGCTCTCAATAATTCCAAGAGATGGTTTTAGACCATTGACGGTTGAGGAGTTGGAGTTTAAGATGAAGATGAGACCACTAGTAAACAGATATGAAAAGATTGTACGCTGGAGGGCTACTTTAAAGAAACTATTGAGTCAAGGCTTTAAATATAATTTCAGAGAGTCTGTAAGGCTTATGCAGAGTGATTGTGAAAGGATATCTAGAGAGATTATCAGGGAGTTGGCTAATAACAATGTATACATGGAGGCATGTAGACTGCTGGGAGTAAAGGATAGTATTGAAGTAGCTATCTTAACAGTAGAGCTTCCGCTACATCTACCGTTGAATATTCTTAAGAGGTTCGTAGGATTGACGCCGAACCGTAGCAATGGAAGGTATAACCACCGTATCCGCAGACACCTCTCCCAATTAGCTACAAACATTTACATTAATACAAAAAGATGGAGAGATAAATTAGAGGTCCCAGAAGAATTCAGAGAGGTTATCGATTCTCTACCACGAGAGAAAGCGATTTACAAGCTACAGTCAAGGATACTGAAGATGTTAGGAAGGCATATTTTCTAACAAACACCCAAACAATCAACAACCCTGCTGGCCGATGAGTAGTAAAAGGTGTGAGGCTAGTAGGGTTTAAAGTAATGCTCCAGGAAGTGGTGAGGATCTATATCTCCCGCTAGCCGAGCAACTACTATAACTCATCGGCCAGCCACTCTCCCTAAATTATTTTATTTCATTATTTTTAGGACGGTTTATTATAGTATCCTTCTTAGAAAGATTAGAATGTTTGAACAGTTACCTTCTATACAAGACTTCTAAAATACAATTACTTTAAGACCTCGACTTCTGCCATCTTGTTATTAGGTTTAGTCTTCAATGTTTTCCCGAAGTTCCTGAATTCTCCTTCTATCTCATTTTCATAGTCTGGTGTTGTTACTGCAATTATAGCTGGACCTTTACCTGATACTCCACATGCAAGTATATTCTTCTTCAATACCGCTAACATTGGTCTATAGTCTATGTTTAGAGCAGAGGCTATTATAAACCCATTAATTATCATGGCATCCCATATGAGGCCATTCAATGCTAATGTAACAGCTCTGCTTGATAGAGTTCTAATATTTTTGAAAATATCTACGTCTAATTCTCCAGTATATATCTTCTCTTCGGGTATGCTTATCAAAATGCTTAGGTCTTCTTCTATACTCCAGTGCGTAAGTATTTCTCTCTTATAATTATCTGTAATGTTTACACCACCTATCATGCATGTTACAGCATCATCGAATGCTCCAGTAATAGTTACGCCAGCTTCTATACAGGCATCAACAGCTAAGTTAACAGCCTCTATTAAGTTTAATCTAATACCTAAGAGTTTTGAGACTGCGAGTACAACTGCATCAGAAACTGCGCTTGAACTCTTCAAACCCCTAGCAACGGGTATATTGGAATATATATCTAAATATATACCAGCTTTTTCCTCTCCCACAATATTCAATAGCTTATTTACTGTTTTTTCTAGGAGCACTGTATCTTCAATCTTTTCATCTTCTACTTTAACCTCCACATCCAGCTCTCTCTTATTACTCTCAAAAAGTTCTGCTTCAACTATCGTTGTTAGGTCTATTCCTAATGCTGCCCCTAACCCAGTTGGGATAGCATTAACGATTGAGGCTGCTCCATGTACTACTGCTCTAGTCTTCATTCCCTTCCCCGCTTCTTTAATGCCTCCTCTGCAACTCTCCATAAGATATCCCTGGGGGGATGTAAACCTGTCCAGAGCTCAAAAGCTTTGACAGCTTGCTCGATAAGTGGTTTTAATCCATTTATTGTTTCTGCTCCTGCTTTCTCAGCTTCTTCTAAAAGCTTAGTCTTTAATGGATTATAAACAAGGTCTAGTACCGTTGAGTTTCCTGGGATGTCGTTAGAAGATAGTGGAGTTTCATCTTGATGAGGCCACATACCCATAGGGGTTGCATTGATTATTATAGATGATGCCCTAGAATATCTTCGTACCTCTGCGAGGCTAATTGACTTCATTTCTAAATCATACATCTTAAATATTCTAACTAATGCAGCAGCCTTCCAAGCCCTTCTATTAGCGATAACTATTTCTTTTATCCCAAGATTTTTCAAGGCTACTACTGCTGCTCTTGCCGCACCTCCAGCTCCTATAATCAATGCTCTTCCATCAAGGGTATTCCTTGAATCAAATAGGGATCTCCTGATACCTTCTACATCGGTATTATATCCTATCAATTCATTATTCTTCAATACGACTGCGTTTACTGCTCTAGTCTCCTTTGCTGTTGAATCAAGTACATCTAGAAGCTTGATTATTGATACTTTATAAGGTATTGTAACATTAAAGCCTACAACATTTAATGATTTCAATCCTTTAACTACCCTGGGTAAGTACCTCGACTCAATATCGAATGCTAGATAAACGATATTCAATCCTAGATGTTTAAATGCGGAATTATGTAGCTGGGGAGAGATGGAATGCTTTACTGGATGACCTATTAAACAGCAGAGTCTAGTCTCAGAGTCTATCTCCATATCCCTCTGCTCTCCAGCATAGTTATTATCTCGATTATCTCCCCAACGGTTGGTTGACCTGGAGCTACTTCTTCTCCTGGGAGACATGCGTAGATTATTGGTGAACCCATCAATATTGAGAGTATACGTGATAGTAGGCCTCTCTCTCCTAACCCAAATACTATAAGCTTCTCAGGTGGGTAAATCTTGTAGAGTCGGAGTATCCTTAGATTTTCCTCAAAACCATTAACCTTTGTAACTATTTTTGCAATATCACCCAGCTTGAGCATTTCTGAAGTTATCAGACTTAGTTCATCAAGGCTTGGAGTATTATCAAGGATATGCCATGAAATAATCCTAGCGCTTTCTCTGTCAAATTTCAGCATAGAATCTTGTACCGTTTTAAGTTCTAGGTCAATATATGCAGGCTTAAGTCTAACCAATTCCTTTAATAATTTGACTCTTAATTCCTCTTCTCCTCTAAACTCTCCACCCTCCCATTGTGGTCTTACAGTTACAATTATTCTATTACTTAAGTCTAATACTAGTTTCGTTAATTTCTCCATAGAGGGGTTCTCTAGATAGTCTATTCGGAGCTCGACTAAGTCTCCTCCAATATCTAATGCTCTCTTAGCTTTCCATTCTAGTTCATTAATAGTTCTAGCTTTAACACTTACACAGATTTTAGGCTTCATTTCTTATCTTTCAATAATGAATTCATCAACTATTTTTCCAAAATGCCTAGCTTTAAGTTCAGAAACATGGACGATAATTTCATCTCCAGGTTTTATCTCAGTAATAGGGATTGGTGAGCCATCGCTTCTTATAAGCCTGATTGTTTCAGCATCCTGTAAGATTACCGACCCTTCTATGTCTTTAACCTTAGCCTTGACCAATTTTAGTGGTCTCCTCTCAATTTTAACTCTACCGATTGAGGCTGTCCGTGCTTTTCCACTGCTTGAAACTATCAATACCCGCATGCCTGATGACAGTTCTGAGAGATATCTAGTTGATCCATCAGGCATCATTACATAACAGTGTACTGCTCCAGCATTTACTCTAAACGGTCTAGGAGATGTAAATGCTGAGCCTATGCTTTCATTATGTACTAAGAAGAAGAATTGAGCAGTATTACCTACAAGTAACCCTTCTCCTGTATTAAGAATTGTAACTGTATCTACGCATACCCTCTCCCCCATTCCTGCATTCTTGACCTCAATAACTTCTGCATACTCTAATCTTGTCATGTTGATTGACCTAATGACTTCGTAAATCATATCTAAATCTTCGACACTATCCACCTTGACTACTACTCCACCAACTCCTTTCTCCAATACTCCTAGGAGTGTTTCAGTCTCATTAAGGTTTGAAGAATAGGCATATAGTTTAACGTCAGCATCTTGGAGTTGAGCCACTAGGTTTTCTAGGGGTATAATCTTCCATGAAGGTGTATCTACAAATATAATTTTAGCACCTGTGGATACAGCTTTCAAGACCTCCTCAACATCTCCAGCTTCTTCTACCTTGACTTTCACAGGCTTCAGTTTTCTCTCTCCAAGTACTTCGACTACCCCATTCTCTTTCTCAAGGTAAACATTAAGGTAATCTTGTAGATCTTCAGGGATACTACATGAGATCTTACAGTATACATCTTTAATGCCAAGAGATAATGCATGCTCTATTAGTCTTCTATCAGGATAGCTTGGAGAGATTATAATTTGTTTACTCATAATTTCCTCCACCCACCAGTACTTGTAATGCTTCTTCAACGGTTCTACCTTCTATTACTACTGCTCTAAGAGCTCTCGTGATGAGCTCCGGTTCTTCATGTTGAAAGACGTTCCTACCAAATGTTATTCCGAATCCTCCTGCTCTTATAACTGCTTCAGCAAGCTCTAATACCTGTCTATCATTATCTAGTTTTGGTCCACCTGCCGCAACTACTGGTACTGGGCACCCTTTCACTATAGGCTTTATTTCGTCAGGGTTTGAGGAGGGCATGGGTACCTTCACGATATCTGCTCCTAGTTCAGCGGCTACTCTAGCTACATGAGCAATCACATTTGGGTCACCTGGGTTTTTGATATTCTCCCCTCTAGGATACATCATTGCTATGAGCGGGATCCCCCATTCATCGCATTCATCAGCCATCATGCCTAGCTTAATTAGCATATCTTGTTCATCTTTGTTACCTATGTTTATGTGGAGAGATACGGCATCTCCTCCAAGTCTTATTGCCTCTCTTATTGTTCCTATCCTAACCTTCCAGTTAGGGTTAACTGATAAATTAGTTGAAGCTGAGAGGTGGACTATTAAGCCTATTGTTAAGGGTGAGGGTAGGCTCTTGAGTATTCCTTTATGTGCTAATACTGCTGTGGCTCCTCCTCTCTCAACTTTCTTGATTGTTTCATAAATATTGTCTATCCCTTTTATTGGACCTACAGTCACCCCATGGTCCATTGGGATGCAGAGCATTCTATTATTGGAAGTTATTCTAGATATCCTAACCTGTTTACCAGAAACCATTTTCCATCACTCCAAGTATCCTCTAACCGTAAGAAGCTCAGCTGTAAGGATAGCTGTACCAGCTGCACCTCTAATCCTATTATGGCTTAAAACAAAGTATTTTAGAACATTCTTAGACTCACCACTCCTAACTCTTCCAATAACTATACTCATGCCTGGGATTGTTCCAGCATATACGTCTAGTCTAGGTTGAGGTCTATCCTCTATATCAGTAACAAGTATAGGCTCTTCTGGAGCTGTTGGGAGGTTAAGCTTCTGAGGCTCACCCCTAAACTTCCTGAATACTTCAACAGCTTCATCTAATTGAATGTCTCTCTCAGTCTCAACATACACTGCTTCTAAATGCCCATCGATCGTCGGGACTCTAGCACATGATGCTTCAACAGGGAATCTCGCATATTCTATACTGCTACCATTGAATCTTCCTAGAATCTTCTTTGCTTCCTCTGAGATTTTCTCTTCTTCTTTCTTTATGTATGGTATTATGTTTCCGAGGATAGAGTAGGATGGTACTCCTGGAAAGCCTGCACCAGTTATTGCTTGATATGTTGCTACAACTACCTTGCTTACCCCATATTGGTCTAAGACCGGTTTAACGGAAAGAACAAGCCCTACAGCTGTACAGTTAGGTGTCGTTACTATGAATCCTTCACTTCTCTTCTTTTGGATACTTATTAGTTCAAGGTGTTCCGGGTTTACTTCAGGTACCATTAATGGTACGTCAGGCTCCATTCTATGTGCTGATGCTTCGCTAACAACTGGAAAACCATGCTCAATGAATCTGGGCTCAATCTCTCTTGCAGCATCCGAAGGTAGTGATGAAAAAACCAAGTCGACATCAAACTTCTTTGGATCTGGTTCTATGACTTCAATATCTTCAACTTCTTTAGGAACATTTCTTAGGATTTTCACCGCCTCACCATACTTCTTTCCCACATTCTTCTTCCCAGATAGTGTTGATATCCTAAACCATGGATGGTTTACTAACAAATCGATGTATTCTACTCCAACCATCCCTGTTGCTCCCAGAATACCTATTTTTGTGGTCTTCATGTTGTCACCTCTTTCTTTAACGCATCTATCAGCATCTTCTTTGCTCTATCGATATCTCTACTAGACAGTATTAATCTAATTGATGAGCTTATGGTTAGTAGACCGTAGACGTTTATCCCAGATTCTGCTAGAGGTTTAGTAACTCTATAGATTACTCCAGGGCTCGTCTCAAGCATTCTCCCAGATATTACTAGCATTGATAGGTCTTGATAGAAGCTGATAGCTTTACCTATATTATTTGATACTAAAGCCGAGTGTATATCAGCTATGATCCCGTCTTTCTCTTCAACGTAGAGGACTATGGAATGCTCCTCACTGGTTACCGCTATAGTCTTTAGACCTTTCTCTTTTAGCTTGCTTATTAATTTCTCGAAAGCCGCAGCTCCATCAAGCTGATCCCCAATAATTGTGGTCATAGTTATCTTAATGGGCGGTGAATATACTTCTATCTCTGGTTCATAGCCTTTGATTACCGTTCCACCATTACTTAATAGTTCTTTTAAACTGGCAATTCTAAGTCT
>Ga0209225_1004766_pt1 | contig 10549 bp, 8 predicted proteins | sample WasSprMetagenome_FD_184732 | JGI IMG/M metagenome (GOLD analysis project Ga0209225, IMG submission 184732) | Sulfidic aquatic microbial communities from Washburn Spring, Yellowstone National Park, USA - WS (SPAdes) (version 3) | ecosystem: Environmental > Aquatic > Thermal springs > Hot (42-90C)...
CTTCGTGGTTAATTAATATTTTAAAATAAAATGGCAAAAAGGGGTGCTTGGGTATGGAGCTTAAAAAACTGATAAAGGTTAGCGAGTATGAATGGGAGATACCTAAGACTGGAAACATGCGAGTTCCGGGGAAGATATTTGCCACGAAAGAGCTGATAGAAGAGATGGATGAGAAGGTGTATGAGCAGTTGAGCAATGTGGCTGAGCTTCCTGGCATTGTGAAGGCAGCGATAGCCATGCCCGATGCCCATTGGGGCTATGGTTTTCCTATCGGAGGAGTTGCCGCCTTTGACCCGGATGCAGGCGGCGTCATCTCCGTTGGCGGCGTTGGCTATGATATCTCTTGCGGGGTTAGAACCCTTCTCTCGCCTTTGACCAAAAAAGATGTTGAGCCTTACCTTGAAGAGTTAGTTCGAGAGCTTTTTGAAACCATTCCCTCTGGGGTTGGCTCGGAAGGTGAGATAAAGCTTTCGCCCTCTCAGCTTGATGAGGTTTTAGTTGGCGGAGCAAAATGGGCGGTTGAAAAGGGGTATGGCGAGCCTGAGGACCTTGAATACATCGAGGAAAGAGGTTGCATGCCTGGTGCCGACCCATCTTATGTCTCCATGGAGGCAAAGAAAAGACAGCATAGACAGGTTGGCACCCTTGGTTCAGGGAATCATTACCTTGAGGTTCAGTATGTAGCCGAGGTCTACGATAGGGAGGTGGCTAACGCCTTTGGCCTCTTTGAAGGGCAGGTTGTGGTTAGCATCCATTGTGGTTCAAGGGCTTTAGGTCATCAGATCGCTACAGACTATCTGCCTATCTTAGCAAAGGCAGCGAGAAAATACGGCATTCCCATCAAGGAAAAGGAACTTGTTTGTGCCCCTATAAATTCCGAAGAGGGGCAGAGCTACTTTAAAGCCATGTGCTGCGGCATAAACTGCGCTTTAGCTAACAGACAGGTGATAACCCATTTGGTAAGAGAGGTTTTTAAAAGCTTTTTCCCTGGTGTACATCTTTCTCTTCTTTATGATGTGAGCCACAACACTTGCAAGGTAGAATATCACGAAGTTAACGGAAGAAGAATGAAGCTTTACGTGCATCGGAAAGGGGCAACCAGGGCATGGGGTCCAGGTAGAAAGGAGCTTCCAGAGAAGTATCGGAAGGTTGGTCAACCGGTGATCATAGGCGGGTCCATGGGGACTGCCTCTTACATTCTTGTAGGCACAAAGGAAGGAGAAGAGAAGGCTTTTGGGTCCTGTTGTCATGGAGCAGGAAGGACCATGAGCAGAAACCAAGCCATTAAGAGTTTTAGGGCTGATGAGATCGTTGAACGGTTAAGAAAAAGGGGTATAATCGTTATGGGCAAGTCTAAAAAGGGGCTTGCTGAGGAGGCACCAGAGGCTTACAAGGATGTTTCCGAGGTGATCGAAGCAACCTGCAAAGCAGGCTTAACCAAAAAGGTGGCAAAGCTCCTTCCCCTTGGTTGCATTAAGGGGTAATATAATAAAAAAACTAAGGAGGTGGGCCATGAAAAACGGTTTAAAGCTTGTTGCGTTGCTCTCCGGTTTAGCTATGCTCTATGCTTGTCAATGTCCAGCACCACAGGTAGTAGAGAAGGCGGCTGCTCAACCAGCTCCAGCTCCAGCTGAGCCTGATTGTTGCAAAAAACTCGAAAACGAGCTTTCCGCTTTGAAGATGGAGGTTAACGCTCTTAAGAGCCAGCTTGATGCGGTCAAGGTAGAAGCAAGCGCGGCAAAGGAGGCAGCTGACAAGGCTGTAGCCGCAGCAAACCGCGCTGAAGAGGCCGCAAAGAAGGCTGAAACAGCTGCTCAAAAGGCAGAGCGTGTCTTTGAAAAGGGATTAAAGAAATAGAAAGTATTAAAAGATGCGAAAACCTTTCCTCAAGCTTGGAGAGGTCTTTGGTGTTAAGCCTTCTCAGGAGTATGTTCATCCTGAGAAGGCTATCCCCCTTAAATTTGATAACTGGGAAGAATTACGCAGAGAGGTAAAGCCTTTAACAGATAAAAACCTCGTTTTTTCTGAACCTCCAAAGGTGTCTAAGCTTGTGAAGGAGGTTTTAAGCAAGCGAAGAGATGAGGAGCGTTCAATCTGGCCTCCCAGACCTTTAGAAGTTTATCTTCCTCTCACCTCTGAATACATTGAAGGCAAAAAGGAATGCGTAAGCCATGAAACCTTAAGAAGGCTTAGGGAGGGAAAATTTTCAGTTAAAGCAGTTTTGAACTTGAGAAGGCTTACCGCTGAAGAGGCTCTTTTAGCCCTTGAGGATTTCTTCAGGAAGGCTATTGAGCTTGGGTATTCTTGCGTTCTTGTCATTCATGGAAGAGGGCTATCCTCCCCAAACGGAGAGCCAGTGCTCAAACCCCTTTTTAGAAGCTGGCTTGAAAAGGGTCCATACCGGAGGCATGTTCTTGCCTATGCTTCAGCTCGTCCTTGTGATGGTGGTCTCGGTGCAACCTATGTGCTTCTTAGTCAAAGACCAGTCAAAAAATAGATGCGTCTCTTTAGCTTCCGTAAAGGTCTCTTAATAACAGGTAATCCTCGGTCTGGGAAAACTACTCTAATTAAGTATTTGGAAAACATCTTGGAGAAGACCTTCCCAAAGGTTAAGTTTTTTGGCTTCATTACCGAAGAGGTAAGAGAGAGCAAAGGCAAACGGGATAGGATAGGATTTGACCTCGTTCCGATTGGGGAAACGAAAAAAGTTTTTCCTTCGTCATTACCCTTAGCCCGGAAGCATCTTTCAGGAAAAGACCTACCTAAGGTTGGTAGTTACACTGTCCTTGTTGAAAATTTGGAAAGAATGCTTTCTTTCTTAGAACATGAGCTTTCAAAAAAAGAAGATGCCGTCCTTATCCTTGATGAAGTCGGGAAGATGGAGCTAAAATCTCCCAAGTTTATTCCTTTTTTTGAGAAGGTTTTAGAGAGAAACATCCCTTTTATTGCTACCGTTGGTAAGGGGGACCATCCCTTTTTACAGCGGATAAGGAATTTAGAAAAGGTTCTATTGTGCGAAGTAACCCTGGAGAATAGGGATTTTTTGCGCGAAAGGCTTTTGCTTGAATTTATAAGACTGGGGCTTTTGGTCGTCCTTGAGGGAATTGACGGTGCAGGTAAAACTACAGTGCATAAAGCCTTGGCGGAAAGGCTAAAAAATAATCCTAACATTGTTTTTTCCTATGAGCCAACAAACGGAGCCTACGGAAAAAAATTAAGAGAAGCCTTAAAAAATGGGGATTTTTCCAAGGAGGAGAGGCTTTCCCTTTTTATCAAGGATCGTCTTGAGCATGTTAAAAGCCTTATCATCCCTTCATTAAAGGAAGGAAAGCTTGTCATCCTTGACCGCTACTATCCATCAACCATAGCCTACCAAGGTGCTGAGGGCTTTGATTTTAAAGAGCTTTTGACACTTAATGAGACCTTTGCCCCAACTCCTGATCTGGTGATTTACTTTGACTTACCTGTGGAGGTAGCTATAAAGAGATTAAAAGAGAGAGGCAACGAATTTTCTATCTTTGAAAAAGAGGAAAAGCTTGTAAGGATTGCCGAAAACTATGAGAAACTGCTTCCACTCTTTAAGGTGCAGATGGTCGATGCTTTGCAGCCTGTTGATAAGTTGATCGCTGAAGTCTTAAATAATGTTGACTTATTTAAAAAAGTAGTATAAAATATGTTCAAATGAGAACGATAATTTCCCTCCTTTTTTGGTTTATATTATTTTCACTTCAAACGCCACCAAGCTATTCTCAAACTGTAGCTCAAACTATATCCCTTAAAGAGGCTTTACGTCTTGCCAAGGAGAGGAATTTAGAACTAAAAGCCCAAGAGCGTTTTGTTCAAGCATCTCAACTTGAAAAAGAATCAGCAAAAGGTGCTTATTTCCCAGTGTTTAGATTTGAGGAAACCTATGCTAAAACCGACCTTCCAGCCAATGTCTTCTTCTACAAGCTTAACCAGGGGAAGATGGAGGCAAAGGATTTTGAGGTTAAACGCCTAAATTCACCTTCAAGCTATGAAAATTTTGAGACAAAATTTGTCCTTGAGCTTCCCATCTGGCTTGGAGGAAAGGTCCAAGCTCTAAACAAGCTATCAGAGCTTAGGCTTCTTTCTACCGAAAGCTTAAAGCTTAGAAAAACCGACGAAATACTCTTTGAGACCTACTTAGCCTATCTTTGGATTTTCTTGAACAAACAAGCCGTTAAGGTTGCAGAAACTTCTATAGCTGAGGCTGAGGAACATCTGCGAGTGGCTCAGGCAAGGTATAGAGCGGGTTTAGCTCTTGAGGCAGATGTTTATCGAGCTGAGGTTTATCTTGCCAAAGCTAAGGAAAGTAGGGATGTAGCGGTAAATAATCTTAACCTTGCCAAAAGAAGGCTTGAAGTTCTTGTTAACACTAAACTTTCACCCTTTGACATTGAGGAGTTACAAGCCTGTCCGACGATCGAAGAGGAAAAGTATATGCAAATTGCCCTGAAGAAAAGACCAGACCTAAAAGCCTTAGATTACGAGATTAAAGCCCTTGACGAGCAAAGAAAAGTGGTTCTTTCAGACAATCTTCCGCAAATTTCTGGATTTGCCGAATACAGTATGAACGGCAAAAATTATCCCTTTGAAAATCAAGGAGATGGATACATTGCAGGTATAAAGTTTGTATGGCGCTTTGATACAGGGTTGACGGTGCTAAAGAAGGCTTCCGCGACTGTTGAGCAAAAATCTGCCCTTCTTGAAAGGTATAAATACTTACAGAACAACATTGCCCTTGAGGTGGAAAGTGCTATCAGCGACTACCGGAACGCATTAACCAAGCTTAGAAGCGCTGAGGAAAGGGTAAAGCATGCTAAGGAAGTGGTAAGAGTGATGCAGACAAGGTACAGCGCTGGTCTTGTTCGGATGGTAGACCTTCTTGATGCTCAGACCCAGCTTGACCTTGCAAGGTTTGAAAGGATAGAAGCCATAAAGGCTTGTCATGAAGCCTTTGCAAAGCTTTTATTCGCAAGTAGTTCCTTTGAGGAGTTGCTATGAAAGAAAACTTCATGAAGGCCTACGGAAAGTATATTCTTTTTGTGGTAGTTATCGTTATTACTCTGCTTTGGCTTTCGGGATTTTTTACTCCGAAGATTAAGAGCGGGGAAATAAAGCCTCAAGCAAAAAAGGTCTCTGGGCTAAAGGTTGCTGAAGTAGAAGTTGTTGAGGCTTTACAGACACCTTATTTTGGCTTGGTCCAGCCTGATGAGCGGGCGGAAATTGCGAGCAGGGTCTTTGGTAGGGTGGAGAGGGTTTTTGTGAAGGAGGGTGATGTAGTTTCAACTGGGAAGGTTCTTGCGATAATCGATGCTGAAGATATTAAGGCTAACATTTCCGCAGTTGAGGCTCAGATAAAGGGGGCAGAGGCAGCTTTACGGGCAGCAAAAGCCCAGTATGAGGCCGAACGAAGGACCTTTGAGCGCTATGAAAAGCTTTTACGCGAGAAGGCTATCACTCCTCAAGAATACGATGAGGTCAAAGCTCGGTATGAGTCCGCAAAGGAACGAGTAAAAGAGGCTGAGCAAGCTCTTAAAGCTTTAAGTTATCAGAAAAGTAGCATAAGTTCACAGCTTAACTACACTACCCTTAGAGCCCCCTTTAGCGGGACTATCGTTGAGAAACGCGTTGATGTTGGCGACCTGGCAACGCCCGGTCAGACTCTTTTTGTCTTAGAAAGAGGACCTTTTAAAGTAGAGGTTGAAGTTCCAGAAAAATTTTGGGACTATTTAACCTTAAACAGGGAGGTTGATGTTCAGCTTGACGAGGAAGGAAAGGAAATCATAAAGGGAAAGGTTGTTGAGCGCTCATCCGCTATTAATCCAGTCACACGCACTTTTAGGGTTAAGGTTCTACTTTTAAAGCAAACAGGGGTCAAATCAGGTCAGGCAGTAAGGATACTTTTGCCAGAGAAAGGGAAGTTTGTCCTAATTCCGCAGAAGAGCCTTTATCAGAGGAACGATTTTACAGGCGTCTTTGTGGTAAGACCTGATGGAACCTTAGAACTCAGGTTTGTCAAACTTGGTATTCAGAGAGGAGACAAGGTTGAAGTAATTTCTGGGCTAAACCCACATGAGAAGATTGTAGTTGAGGGCATTGAGAGAGCTTGCGACGGTTGCTTATTAGAAAAATAAGCCTTTCAAAGGTCGTCCTATGAAGGATGAAGAGCATCTTGGGCTAACCGCTAAAATTGTAAGCTACTTTATAGATTCTAAGCTTACCCCTATTTTCATTCTTGTTTCTCTTTTTTTAGGTCTCTTTGCCATTCTTAAGACGCCAAAGGATGAAGAGCCCCAGATCGTTGTCCCCATGATTGACATCATCATTCAGTATCCTGGGGCAGAGCCAGCCGAGATTGAAAAGAGGATCATTTTTCCCTTAGAGAAAAAGCTTTGGGAGCTTAAAGATATTGAGTACATTTATTCAGTTGCTAAGGAAGGGGTTGCGGTTGTTACCGCAAGGTTCTATGTGGGGACAGACCCGGTTAAAGCCCTTGTTGACCTCAATTCCAAATGGATGTCTGCTATTGATATAGCTCCACCAGGAGTTATTCTTCCACCTCTTATCAAGCCAAAATCTATCGATGATGTCCCCATCCTTAGTCTAACCCTTTGGAGCAAGGATTATGATTGGTACAGCTTAAGAAAGATGGCTTTAGCTTTAGAAGAGGAAATAAAGAAGATCCCAGATGTTGCTGAGACAACCATTATAGGTGGTCGCCCAAGGGAGCTTCAAGTCCTGCTTGACCCTATAAAACTTTCAGCCTATCGTATTTCTCCATTACAAATTGCTCAGATCCTTAAAAACGCCAACGCTCAGTGCGTGAACGGAAAGGTCAAACAAGGGAACCTTGAGTATGTGGTTAAAACTGGCGAATTTTTAAAAAGTAGGGCAGATGTTGAAAACATCGTCGTAGGTTTTTACGGTGGTAGACCCGTCTATCTCCGGGATGTAGCGAGGATTGTTGATGGTCCGAGCGAGATTAAGGATTATGTGCTCTTTGGGTTAGGTCCGAGTGCCAAGGAAAAGGGGATAAAAGTCGAAAATTCTACCGAAAGGCTATTTCCTGCTGTAACCATAGCTATCGCTAAGAGGAAGGGGACGAATGCAGTCGAGGTAGCAGAAAGGGTTATAAAGTTTGTTGAAGAGGTTCGAGGGAAGTATGTTCCAAGTAATGTAAACATCACAATTACCAGAAACTACGGTGAGACGGCTAAAGAGAAAGCAAACGAGCTTCTTGAACATCTTTTCATAGCTACCTTCGCGGTCATTCTTTTAATCGGCGTTGTCCTTGGAGTGAGAGAGGCTTTTGTCGTTGGCATTGCCGTGCCGGTAACTTTGGCTATGGCCTTATTCTTCAGCATGATGTTTGGGTTTACCTTAAACAGGGTTACCCTTTTTGCCCTTATCTTTTGCATCGGTATCTTGGTTGACGACCCGATAGTTGATGTGGAAAATATCCATCGTTGGTTTGAAACAAGGGTAGGTTTGGATAAAAGAAGGTTAATCATAGGAGCTATAAACGAGGTCCGTGCCCCTATCATCCTTGCTACCTTTACGGTTATCGCTGCACTTATGCCCATGGCTTTTGTTACTGGTCTTATGGGACCATACATGCGTCCCATTCCAATCAACGCTTCAGTTGCCATGCTCTTTTCTTTGCTCATAGCTTTAATCATAACCCCCTGGGCAGCCTACAGATTTTTAAAACAGGACCATGCACATGGTGAGCTATCTGCCAAAGAAAAAGATATTAAGCATACTAAAATTTACAGATTTTATGCCAAGCTAATGACACCTTTTCTTCTGAGCAGAAAAAAAAGAGCCTTTCTTTATTTAGGAGTAGTAGTTTTACTCCTTCTCTGTTTTTCTCTCTTTTATTTCAAGCTTGTTCTTGTTAAAATGCTTCCCTATGATAACAAGAGCGAAGTTCAGATTGTAGTTGACATGCCTGAGGGAACGCCTGTAGAAAGAACGCTTGAAGTTTTAAAGGCTATAGGTGATTATTTAGCAAGGGAAAGGATTGTTACGGATTATCAGATCTACGCTGGGACCTCAGCACCTTACAACTTTAACGGTTTGATAAGACATTATTACTTGAGACAAGATAGCAATTTAGGAGATATTCAAGTAAACCTCGTAGGGAAGCATTATCGAGATGAGCAGTCTCATGATTTTGCAAAGAGGATAAGACCAAGAGTAGCCGAGATTGCTAAAGCCTATGGAGCAAAGTATGTAGCCGTGGTTGAGGTACCACCAGGACCTCCGGTTTTATCTCCCGTTGTGGCTGAAGTCTATGCTCCAGAGCTAAATGTTCAGCAAAACTTTGCCATGGCTGTGCTTGAGCTTTTCAAAAGAACGCCCGAGCTTTCTGATATTGGAATCTACCTTGAAAGCGATGCTCCTATGGTTAAGATCCTCCCCAAAGAGGATAAGCTTAAATTAGTCGGCTTAACAAAAGAAGAATTGGTAGAAACCATAAAAGCCCTTTGTCAAGGTTTGCAGGTTGGCATCTTACAAACAACTGATGCCGAGCATGTGCCTATTATCATCAAGCTTGACGAACCATACCGCACCTTAGATTTTCTCAAAAATCTGAAAATACCAACAAGGCTTGGCAATCTTGTTCCGCTATCAGAAATAGCAGAACTTAAAGTAGAGACCATTCCAAAGAGCATCTATCGCAAGAACATGAGACGGGTAAACTACGTCATCGCTGATGTTACAGGGAAATACGAAGCACCTGTCTACGGGATCTTCGCAGTCCGAGATAAGATTAAGAATCTTCCTAATCCTTATGGTAAAGTTTCTGAATACTGGCTTGCCCATCCCATACCCATCAACGAGGTGGCAGTAAAATGGGATGGAGAAATGCACATCACTTTGGAGGTTTTTAGAGACCTTGGGCTTGCCTTTGTTGCCGCAATCTTTGTGATGTATGTTCTTATCCTTGCTTGGTTCAAAGATTTTGGTATACCGGGTGTGATCATGGCTCCTATTCCTCTGACCTTAATTGGCATCATCCCGGGACATTTAATCCTAAATTCATTCTTTACCGCAACCTCTATGATAGGCTTTATTGCCCTAGCTGGCATTATAGTTAGAAACTCTATCATCGTCGTTGATTTTGCCGAAAATTTGGTAAAAAGCGGTGTTCCTCTTCCTCTTGCTGTAGTTAAGGCAGCTGCAGTCCGGACAAGACCCATCATGCTTACCGCGGTTGGCGTGATTGTTGGAGCCTTTGTCATCCTTTTTGACCCAATCTTTAACGGACTTGCCATCTCCCTAATATTCGGAACCATCGGTTCAACAACCCTTTCTCTACTGCTTATTCCCCTTCTTTACTACGGACATAAGCTAAAGAAAGGTTATAAACAGCCAACTAAAGAAGAAATAGTAAGGCTTCTAACCTAATGAAGGTCTTTGACGAGTATGCCGAAAAGTATGACGAGTGGTATGAAAAGCCTTTTGGTAGCTCTGCTTTTAGGCTCGAATTAGAATGCCTAAGGAGACTTTCTGTAGGAAGTCCCTTATCCCTTGAGGTTGGAGTTGGAAGCGGAAGGTTTGCCTCATCCCTTGGGATAACCTTCGGAGTAGACACCTCCAAAGAGCTCTTAAAAATTGCTAAAAACCGCGGGATAAAAGCTATACTTGCAAGGGCTGAGGAGCTTCCTTTTAAAGATGGATTGTTTGACGAAGTATACATGGTAGTTTCCATCTGCTTTTTTGAAAGCCCAATCCTTGCTCTTAAGGAGGCGTATCGTGTGCTAAAACCAAAAGGAAGGCTAATCCTTGGACTGATTCTTTATGAAAGTCCCTGGGCAAAATTTTACCTTTATAAGGCAAAGAAGGGACATCCTATTTATTCCAAAGCCAAGTTCTATTCCTTTGAAGAGTTAAAATTCATGCTAAAAGAATCAGGCTTTAAGCTTGATCGCATTTTTACAACCATCTTTGATGAGCCTCAGGATGAAAGAGAGGTTAGGTGTCAGGAAGTAAGAGAAGGTTTTCATAGGGAAGGGGGCTTTTTCTGCCTTTTAGCTTTAAAAGCCTTTTGATTTTCTAAAAAGTTCAGTTAGATAGAATACCGCTATCCCAAAAGCCACAGCAACGTTTAAAGATTCCTTCTTCCCGTAAAGGGGGATTTTAATAACCTTATCTGCAAGGGTTAAAGCTTCCTGGGACACGCCGTCTACTTCGTTTCCTACGATGAGGGCAATGGGATTTTCTGCATCTTTTAAATCTTGAATAGGGATACTTTTATTGGTGAGCTCAAGGGCTAAGATAATATAGCCTTCAGATTTTAATTTTTGAACTAAGGGTAGGGTAGCTTCCCATTTTTCCCAGGAGACCATTGAGGTTGCGCCAAGGGCAGTTTTTTCTACCCCTGGGTGAGGTGGCGCTGCGGTGATCCCGACAAGATAAACCTTTTCAAGGTTGAAGCAGGCTGAAGTTCGGAACATTGAGCCTACGTTGTAGGCGCTTCTTATGTTTTCAAGGATGACGCTAATGGGGAAGGGCTTAG
>Ga0209225_1004772_pt1 | contig 10532 bp, 8 predicted proteins | sample WasSprMetagenome_FD_184732 | JGI IMG/M metagenome (GOLD analysis project Ga0209225, IMG submission 184732) | Sulfidic aquatic microbial communities from Washburn Spring, Yellowstone National Park, USA - WS (SPAdes) (version 3) | ecosystem: Environmental > Aquatic > Thermal springs > Hot (42-90C)...
TGCTGGGGCTGAGGGTGGCTGAGGCTCCTGTGCATATAAGGCAGGAGAAGCTGTTTAGGTTTAGGGATGTTTTGAGGATGTTTCTAGAGGTCTTGGGTATCGTGTATAGACTAAGGGTGTTGAGATGGTATCAGAAGAGTATAGGGAAAGAAGAGCCGCAATACAAACTTCTACTAAAAATCTGAGTTGGGGACATTCAAAGTTTTGTGGCTTAATTGGCGTTGTTGGATGAACCCTGAGATGGGTGGGGCTGAGGTTTTTACTAGGGAGGTTGCTAGAAGGTGGGTTGAGCAGGGGCATGAAGTTACCTTGTTTGCCTCCGAGTTCCCCGGTTGCAAGAGCGAGGAGTTTTTGGATGGTGTTAGGGTTGTTAGGGCTGGTGGCAGATATTCGGTTTACTGGAGGGCTGAAGAGTATTATAAGAAGCGCTTTTCGAAGGATGGTTACGATGTTGTTATTGATGAGATTAATACAAGACCTTTCCTTACACCAAAGTTCGTTAATAATAGAGAGAAGGCTGTTGCTTTGATTCATCAGCTAGCTAGGGAGTACTGGTTTTACGAGACGCCTTTCCCAATAAGTTACATCGGTTACTATTTTCTTGAGGATAGGTGGTTGAGGAATTATGTGGATGTGCCTACGGTTACGGTTTCTGAAAGCACAAGGCGGGATCTGCTAGATCTGGGGTTTAAGAAGGTTTTCGTTGTTCCAGAAGGGTTGAACTTCACCCCGTTAAGCGAAATCCCAGAGAAGGAGAAGTATCCGGTTGTTGTTTACACTGGGCGTTTGAAGAGGGCTAAAAGGCCTGACCATGCAATTAGAGCCTTCAAGATCGTTAAAGGCAAGTTTCCAAACGCTGGACTCTGGGTTATTGGAGACGGGCCCTTTAGGAAATATTTGGAGAGGATAGCCGGAGAGGATGTCAAATTCTTCGGAGGACTATCAAATGAAGAACGTAGAAGGCTTCTGGCTAGGGCTTGGGTTCTGGTTAACCCCAGCGTTAGGGAGGGGTGGGGTTTGAATGTTGTTGAGGCTGCTGCGCTTGGTACGCCCTGCGTTGCTTACGATGTGGCGGGGTTGCGGGATAGTGTTAGAGATGGGGTGACGGGTCTGCTTGTGCCTAGTGGTGATGTAGAGGCTTTGGCTAAAGCTATCATAGGGGTGTTGTCTGACGATGGGCTTAAAGAGAGATTGAGCAGAAACGCCTTGAGGTGGGCTCGAGGCTTCAGCTGGGATAAATCGGCGGAAGAGTTTTTGAAGGTTATTGAAGGTGTGGTTGGTTAGTTTTAACTCGTTTCTGAGATATTCAAAGGAGCATGTGCATTTTTATGAGGAGGATGTTTCACCGGTTCTTCAGCAGGGTTTAGCCTTGGCTTTGAGGGGTTGCCGAAAAGTGAGTATTGTAGATTTGGGTTGTGGCGATGGTAGGGTTATTTTTGCTCTTCATAGGAGGTTTTCTTTAAAGAATGTTGGTGAGGTTGTAGGTGTGGATATTTCTAGGGAAAGGATAGAACGCCTTAAGAAGAATTTGCCGTTTGTTAAAGGTATAGTTTCTGATGCTTCGAATGTTAAGGAGTTGCCGAGTCATTCATTTGGTTTTGTTATTTGTTCGCAGCTTATCGAGCACGTTGAAGATGACGCTAGGCTACTGTTGGAAATCAAGCGTCTCTTAAAGTGTGGAGGTATAGCTTATTTGTCTTCTGTAGTTAAGAAGCACCATGCTATCTACTTCTATTATAAGAATGGTTCTTTTAAACTCGATCCTAGTCATGTTCGAGAGTACAAATCTGTTGACGAGTTCGTGGATTTGGTTACAAGTAAGGGTTTTGAAGTTATTTGCGTTAGAACACGACAAGTGATGTTTCCTCTCCTAGATGTTATCTACCGACTGCTCGTCTATCTCCATTTCCTGTACCCCGACCCGAACTTCTTTCGAAAACATAAGTTTTTAGGTAAGATTAGGGGGGTTAAGATTTCTATTCCTCTGGTTATGAGATCGTAGAGGTTTTGGTGAGGAAAGATGGATGAACTTCTTGTCTCTGTTGTGATACCAACTTATAACTCTGAGAAGACTTTAGCCAAATGCTTGGAGTCTATTAAGAATCAAACTTATGGAAACGTAGAGGTCATAATAGTGGACAGGTTCTCGAAAGACAAAACGGTTGAAATCGCCAAAAGCTATGGCGCAAAGGTTCTTCAAATCAACGCCGAAAGGGCTGAGGCGAAGAACTTCGGTCTAAAGAGTGCCGTCGGCAAGTACGTCCTCTTCGTGGACTCAGACATGGAGTTGACGAGGGACGTGATTAAGGAGTGCGTCCACTTAATCGAGAGCGACGAAAAGATAGGAGGAGTGATCATACCGGAAAAGTCCGTTGGCGAGTCTTTTTGGGTCAAGGTGAGGGACTTCGAGAGGAGCTTCTACGTCGGGACAGAGGCGGAGTCCGCAAGGTTCACCAGGAAAGACTTGGCCGAGAAAGTTGAAGGTTTCGACGAGGACATTGTTTTCTTTGAAGAATCCACTTTACCACAGAAAATAGAGAAGCTGGGCTACAATGTCAAAGCAAGAATAAACGCAGAAATTTTACATCATGAGGAGGATTTTTCTTTTCGGAAGTGGTTGAAGAAGAAACATTACTATGGAAAAACCGCATCCATTTACAGAGATAGGTATAAGGACTCTAAGAAACAAACAAGTCTATTTTACAGGTTTAGTTTATTCTTAAGAAATGAAAGATTCTATTCTAAACCTTCATTAGCCTTTGGAGTCGTCGTATTAAAGCTTTTAGAATATTTCTTTGCCGCCCTAGGGTATTTAGCGAGTAAAGCGATGAAATGAAAATTTCTATGATTTGTTTTGGTCCTATTGAAAGTAGGTCGAATGGTTACTTTATCCGTTGCTATAATTTGGCTAAATCCCTCGCTAAGCTTGGTCATAACATAGTGGTAATGGAATTTTCAGAGAAGAAATCACAGAGCCTGCTGAAGTCTGAGGAAGGAATAAGATTTGTCCATTTGCGGGGAAACGAAATTGGGCACCATACGATTTTGCGCAAGTTGAAAAACATATTAACTTTCGACCCTTTCCATTTAATCAAGTTTCAGCTTTATTCGCTAGTTGAACTGATCCGTTTTAGATATTATTTAGAAGATTCCGACGTTATTTTTGTCGAAGGAGCTATGATTCCATTTGCGGTCGTACTATCTAAAATGCTTAGGAAGAAAGTAATATTGGATACCCACTGTGTAAATAAGCTTTTAGCTATTCGTTTTAAGGGTAAGAATCACTTGGTTTATTATGTGAGGAAAAACATATGGGACTTTTTAGAACGATTTGCGATGGAACAAAGTGACTTGACCATTGTTGTATCTAAAGATGAGAAGGATTTCGTTTATAGAGAATTCGGGATTAGCCGCTCAACAATATTCGTGGTTCCCAATGTCATTGAAGTACCAGTAAAAAAGTGTTCTAAGGAGGAATTAGATGAGCTAAAGAAAAAATGGAATTTGGAAAAGAAGATTGTCATAACTTTTGTTGGGGATCTGGAATCTGTACAGAACGCTGATGCTGTAAGATATATCACCGATGAACTGGCACCGTGGTTTTGGAAAAAACGGAAAGATGTTGTCTTCGTTATAATAGGAAGAGGGAAAGAGAACTTTTGTCTCAACCTGCCTAATATTGTTTTTACTGGATTCGTTCCAAGCATTATACCATTCTTATATATATCTGACATATGCATAGCCCCTTTGAGGATAGGTGCTGGAACTAAAACTAAAGTCTTAGAATATTTAGCACATGGGAAACCTGTAATTACAACACCTATTGGAATAGAAGGGCTACAAAATTTAAGGACGAATGAAATTTCGGAATGTGTGCCCGTAATTGTTTCAAATATACAGGATTTCCCTTCAATGCTACTTAAAGCTGTTAATGATGTTGATGAACTTAAGCAGAAAGCCATAAAGTATATACCAATAATAAAGAAGCAGTATTCTTCAGATGTCCTCAGTTTCATATTGGAGAGTTTAATGACGGTTAAACCTTGACTACCAGCATGTTAGTAAGGTATAATAACCTACCTTTGCAAGGCGGTTCTAGAATTTACTACGATATGATATACTCGGCTTTAGAGTCAATAATGAAGCAGCAGGCATTAATTCCACCCAAACCTTTAATACTGCTTCAAGATTTGTATCCACTAACAGCAAACTCTTTATCAAAAAGAGGTATTACTGTGTTAGTAATGGGAGGAGGTCCTATAGGGCATTATTTAAGGCATCTTTGGAGTATCGGTCTTCCTTACTTTTCTTTTTTTAATGTGTTGACTTATCCCTTCTCAGCTATGATGTATGGTTACAACCCTAGTTACATCCACGCTGTAAAGCGCACGAATTATGTGATCGTGCCCAGTTTTTTTGCAAAAAAATGGTTTGGATGTTTGTTTGGAGATGAGATAAGTAAGAAGGTCTTTGTCATATGGCCTTATGTGAAGCCCCGTAGTCTTGCTGAGTCCGATGGAGATAAAACTGATGAAATCCTTGTGTTAGCAAGATTTAGTCCTGAGAAGAAGCTGGAAGACGCTCTGAAATTATTTAGTTACTGTAATAGCGTAAAATCTGCTCGTCTTATACTTTCTGGGTATCTTAAGTGGTCACAAAGATGGTATTATAAGCAATTGATTGACTTAAGTAAGAAACTTAAGATATATGACAACTGTGTCTTTTATTCTAACGTTCCCGAAGTTGATAAACACCTTCTTTTTAGGAAAGCAAAAATACTGATTCATCCTACGCCTAACGGTTTGTTTGAAATAGCCCCCCTAGAGGCTATGTCATGGGGAGTAATCCCATTAATAAACGCTAAGAGTACTATAGTGTCTGAATTAAATATCAAAAAACCTTTTGTATATCATAACCTGAAGGAGGGTTCTAGTTACTTAGATTCGTTCTTGAACGATGCGACTTCAATAAAGAGAATACAAACTTATGTTAAAAAAATGACTTTAAAGAGTTATGAGAATAGCATCTTGATGGCAAAAGAGTTTTTGCAAGAAGTCTGCAGTTAGGTAGCGACTATGGTATTTTTCTTCGCTCATATCTGAATAACAGTAGTTGGTGGGGGGTCTCGTACATCAAATGAGAGGGAAAATGACCTACCACCATCTATATATGAGCGTTTTTCTTAATGTAGTTTTTAAGAAAACGTTTGTATTTTTTAAAAGGCTTAGGCTACCTTTACTTTTGCTTGCAATTACCTGTGTATATACACTGTTGTGGTATAGGAGTATTTGCCTAACAATCGGGGGAGATTTTGTTTTTACATTTTATCCGCTAGAAGAACTAAACAGGTACACTTACGCCTATAATTGGTTCGCTGAATTAGGTTCTTCGACCCCTTATTCAATAACGTCAGCTTATGCCTTAGTGGATACCGCGATTATGGCTTTTTATCAAATACTTAGTCCAAATTTCTACATAATCAATTTTCTGTATGTTGTCACATTAACATTTATTTCCTCAAGCTCAGTGTTTTTCTTGACATCTACGGTCTTTATGCATCATAAACATAAACTAGCTATAGGCTTACTTGCGGTCATTGCATATCTATATTCTCCTTGGGCTATAGTTGACACATATAAATCCCTAGTAGGCAACCTTTTACGGCTTGATCAATCAGCGTTCATCGCGTCACTGGCTTTACTTATTAAAATGGAAAGGGAAAACAAGTTCATATACGCTATCGAAATTGGGCTCCTCTCATTTGTGACGTTCGAAGTATTCCCTGTCGACTCGTACAGGTTCTTTATTCTCTTGACACTCGCATATGCTGCCGTAGGGTTTTATGCGCTACTTTTTAGAAATAAGGAAGATAGAATTAGAGTTTTTAGTTTCTTGTTGAAAGCATATAGTTTAACGGCATCCGTTTGTATCCTTGTTAACCTTTGGCGCATACTTCCCTTTATGAAAGAGTTCGCAATGCCCTTCGTAAAACTAAGCGCGCAATTATCCATTGGTCCTTGGAATAAAGAATCTACGTTGTTAAACACGCTAAGAATTCTTAACGCTTGGGGTTTCAGAGAATATGCACCATACGCTAACATGTATTATGAAAACCCCTTTCTTATTATAGCAACATTTACAGTGCCCTTATTCGCTTTTGGTGGCTTGTTATTCAAAAGAAACAAAAGAATATCGCATGTTGCCTTGCTAACTGTGCTAACCCTATTTTTATGCAAAGGCGAAAATCCTCCCTTTGGTGAGATTTTCATATCGTTAGTTGATTTCAATGTTAAAAGTCTCTTTTACCCGTTTAAAGCGTTCCATGGCACGGGTGTACTGACGATGCACGTTTTAACACTAGAATATGCAGTTCTTATAGCATATACCGTGTATAATATAATACGGTTAATAGGTAAAAAGCTTATTAAGAAACATATATCCCTACGAAGCTCTATTATTCAAAGATCTACTATTTACTTTATCATAGCTTCCATATTACTTGTCCCTTTATTGTACTCGTCATATCCCTTGCTAACGGGCGAAGTTCTTGAAAACTGGTGGTTGTGGAGGGAACATAATGAGCGAACGTTTGGTGTAAGAATACCAGAGGACTATTTTCAAGCGAGGAAGATATTAGAACGCGATGCATGTGATTATTACCCGCTCTTTAGAGCACTTCTTCTACCAAAGCTGCAGACGTATGTAATGACGTCGTGGGGCTCACAAGGTACCGCGGCATTTTATAATAGGTTCTTTACCACACCTTTGATTACAGGTCGAGTGATAGGATACGACATATATCAATTTAACATTGACCCATGGACTATACCATTAAATATCATCGATAAAATTGACTTAGTTCCATTCATCGAGAAAATTATTTCTTGGCAAAAAGATTTCACTCTGATGGCAAAGGAAGGCGTCTTTTGGAAAATTAACACAACGTGTTATGTAGACTCGCCTCATGACTTGGCTCTTATGTTCAAGGAAAGCTTGGATTGGCAAAACTACACACATCTAGTGCTGACGATAAATTCTAAAACCTTTGATCTAAAGCGATTATTTATAGGTCTCCGTGATATTAACGGGTTCGTAGGCTGGTATACTGCCTATAACTGCCTCGACAAGTATAATTTCGATTATAAGGAGGGTAGATCCTTCTCGCTATATGTGCCCTTGTGTACCAGACCGGAACTGGGTACATTTAATTCTACGGCTGTAAACGGCGTTATCATTAGATATCTGCCTAAAATCGGCGAAGAGGGGTCTGATATTCAAGCCTTAATAAAGGAACTTTATGTTGCTATTGGTACCCCTGATTCTAGTCTTTGGTCCAAGACGATTTCGTTGCTAAATGTAAAATATATAATCATAGATAAATCTATAGAATTAGGCAACGCAACAAATTACGCCGACTTCTTCGATTTGCTTAATTCAGAATTTTTTGACAAAATCTACGAGTCAAAGAACATTGTTATTTTCAGGAATAATCTATTAGATCTTCCCATTCACATATTTGATATAAAATCTGAGAATTCACAAAATCTCAAAACAATACTTGGGCATTACAGAGAGAAGGAGGAAGCGACTGTTCTAGATTTCAAGAAAATGCGATATGAAGGCTTTAAATTCACGGTGTATACGAATAGTACTACTTCGATCATCCTTGTCTTTCCCACCTATTATGACAGAGGTTTTAATCTAACAGTAAAAATTAGTACCGAATGTCCGGTAAAACACATAAGTTTCTTTGGTTTAAATGCATGGGTTATTGAGGACCTACCTAAGAACCAAAAAATTCCAGTTATTGTTAGGTTTGATTCACTGGTGTACAAGTTGCTTCTGTTAGTAAGTGTTTTGTCCATCGTAGTAAGTGCTGCAATTCTTGCCAAAAATAGCGGGTGCTTCTCACACTAAAGTTTACGGACTTAGTAAAGATGAAAAATAAAATATGGGAAAAACACGCGAAATTCTTCGTTTATGAGAACCTTTTTGAACCATTCGTTAACCATATCCGTCTATTAAAGAAAAAATATCGTCCAAAAGTGTGTCTCGACCTCGCTTGCGGTGATGGTAGATTTCTGGATGTAATTTCTGAAAATACAATCCTAACCTTGGGAGTGGATATTTCGAGGATTAGACTCCAACGCGCAAAAAAAAGGAAAAACACTAACATAGAATTAGTTCTTGCAGATGCATCTTGTCTTCCTTTCAGAAACTCATCATTTGACGGCGTCTTCATTATTGAACTGCTTGAGCATATGAGCGTGAGGAGCCGATGCATAGTGTTGCAAGAAACTAAACGGGTTACGAGAGGTTTTCTATTTATTACTCTACCTAATCCTTTAGCCCCTCATGCCCATGCTGATCCGACACATATCTTGAACTATTCTGTCAAAACATTAAGAAAGCTTATGCAAAATATTTTTGATACACGTAAGGTAATTATAGCAGGGTCGCATCTGCCGTTTCTTAAGACTCCTTTTTGGCGATGTAATATGGTAATAAGAAGTTTGCTTAGATACGTACCCTATGCCTCAACTACATTTATATGCGTAGTGGTTGTCGATAGATTTGGAGAGAGTACTTCTCATTAACCCTTCCTCAATCAAGGTTTAAGTGTTTTATCTAGTTTGTCTTTTGGTCTTGTATTTTTGTTGTTTTTGATTGTTTTTTATGTCTGCTCTTAAGATGTTGGTAAGTGTGGTTGGTAGGACTTGTCTTTAGGAAGAATAGGAGGTCTTTGGTGAAAATAGAGCGTAGGTGTGAAACCGTCAGAGAAATATTCCTAAAGCAGTTGTTAGAGGGGTAAATTAAAGGGGTAGTTACATGGAGGATCGCACTAAGTAAATCCATCAAACATTGCAAAACCGTCAGAGAAGTAGTCACCAGAGAAATCAAAAAATAAACGGGATTGAAGGTCAAACCCACAAGGCTCATAGGCGTCTACTCAAACCCGAATAGAAGCCCCGTTAAACACGTCGTAACCATATGCTACGAATGCGAGATAGTTGGGGGGGAGCTGAAGGCTGGTGGAGAGAACATCGAGGCAAAATTCTTCCCAGCGGACACCATACCCCAACTCGCTTTCGACCACAAAATACTCGTTGAAGACTACCTTAAGACGCTCAAGGGGGTGGTCAACTAAGGTAGCCACGAAGCTTGATTAGATATGCTTAAAGTTTTAGCCATCCGCTTAACAGCCTACGCCATCCTATCTGCGATCATTCTCTGGCACCTCCTCCAACCAGGCTACATCATCGCCCTCGATCTACCATGGAGTCCAAACGTAGGCTTCCCAAACATATATGGCTTCGAAGTAGACCCCTTAGGTCTTATTAGCCTACCATTCGGGTTAACAATTTGGCTCTTAAACCAAACTTTGCCATCAGACATTGTGGAAAAAGTGCTTCTATTCGCAGCATTTCTTTTAGCGGGCTTAGGTACCCACAGACTATGCCCATCCAGAGGTGAATACGGAAGGTATTTTGCGGGCATCCTCTACGCTGTTAACCCCTTCGTATACACAAGATTTATGGTTGGGCATTTGGGGCTACTGCTAGCTTACGCCATATTACCTTACACTATGGACTCAGCACTCAAACTTTTGAAAGAGCAATCCCTCAAGAATAGTATTGAACTAACCCTCCTTCTAACATTAAACCTGATATTAGACATCCACTTCATATTCATCTTAGGATTATTACTCCTATTTCTAGTAGCGTTTAGAGTTGTGGAGATCGGCTGGAGATGTTTGAAGCTTCTTCCATACCTCGCTTTAACAGCCCTCATCTACACAGCACTAAACCTATACTGGCTCATACCATACCTAGCTGGACCAGTTGGGGAGCCGATCATACAAAACTTCAGCTACCAAGACCTAATAGCATTCGCATCAAAGACTTGGGGCACAGGCGTGAACATATTCTTCAGCTTAGCCGCTCTATATGGCTTCTGGCGCTACCCAGAAGGCTACACATACGTCTCACAGACCCTACCAGCATGGTGGCTACTCTACATCATCATACTATGGCTAACTATACACGGCTACCTCACCCACTGCACCCACCACCCAAACGAAAAATGGGTTAGCAGAGGAATAGCTCTATCCGCCATATTCAGCCTTATCCTAGCTGCAGGAATATCTTCAGCATACACAGCCCCAATCTTCCAGACACTCTTCAACACCATACCCTTCTTCAGCGGAATGAGGGAGCCACAAAAGTTCCTAGCCACACTCACCTTAGCATACGCAACACTAGGAGGAGTGGGAGCAGGAGACATCACAGACAAACTAAGACAACACCTCAGAACCAGGCGTCTCAAATACATCGCAATAGCAGTCTCAGCCCTAATTCTAGCTGTGCCACTAGCCTACTCCTACAACCAGCTCTTCGGCTTCACAGGCCAAATAAAAACACTAAACTACCCAGAAGAATGGTACGAAGCCAAAGCACTACTAGACTCAGACAAAGGAGACTACAGAATCCTCATACTACCCTGGCACCTCTACATGTACCAATCCTGGATAC
>Ga0209225_1004775_pt1 | contig 10527 bp, 9 predicted proteins | sample WasSprMetagenome_FD_184732 | JGI IMG/M metagenome (GOLD analysis project Ga0209225, IMG submission 184732) | Sulfidic aquatic microbial communities from Washburn Spring, Yellowstone National Park, USA - WS (SPAdes) (version 3) | ecosystem: Environmental > Aquatic > Thermal springs > Hot (42-90C)...
TTCCCTCGTGCCAATACTAACGTGGTTGCAGGTCGGCGCTTTGCTTATACCCGTGATTCTGAGCCTGAAAGGAGCAATACTAAGCGCAATAGGTGGACTAATAGGGGGAATAATAGCGTCGAAGCATCAAAACTGAGTGACCTGTCTCAGGCTAAGCTTTATAATAGCTACACTTAAACCTATGTTAAAGCATATTTATAAGAAAAAATATTTTTTATTATATATATGCTGCAACTTTTATAGTTCTTTAAGTTTGCCTTTTAGCTTTAATTCATACTGCTCGGTAGGACTGAGAACTCTACTTACCTCCAGTCTTTCTAATCCTGTTAAAATAGTCTTGTTGTCCAAATATCTTAGCATTTCAGCTTTCTGTTCATTTAGGGTCATAGCCGCCCTGTTAACCCTATACACATATCTTTCTTCGTATGACATTTTGTTCAATAAATAGATACAATTGTTCTTAATAAATTTTTTGTTAAAGGAATCTTCCTATATATAATTCTTGAATTCAATATATATCTACTGAAAGGCTTCATAATGGTCAGAATAAGAGGATTACTGTTCTCTCTTCAGATTATGCACGGCCATTCGTTAATTACTACCTATGTTTGCGTCATGTAGTCTTCTCTAATAGCTGAGCATATCCCTATGTACAATTGAGCGCGAGTACAAGCTTACTAAGTAAGTTAGCGCGCGCTTTCCTTTTTTCATTAAGAGGTTTTAAAGATAAGGTAAATTCTAAAAATAAAAGTGATTAAAGTTTACGTAGCGAAGCCAGGGACATGTGCACTTTCCCAGTATTATTACACTACCTGATATGGCCAATGAAAAGTAGATATTTAGCCTAGTTTTGCCCCGCAGTTCCAGCAGTATTTTGCTCCTGGCTCCACTGGTGTGCCGCAGGCTGGACATCTAGCAGTTTTCTCTGCTACCTTTAGCCAGATAATCCTCGAGCTCTCCGAGCTGGAGGACTTGACAACGACCCTCACTGGTAACTCGCCGCTAGTCCTAGGCCTCACTGGCACCTCTACCACACCATCACCAGAAAGCTCCACAGCCCCAGGGTTAAACCACTCCAAGTCACCCTCAAGACTTAAAGAGACACTGCCAGAGTCACTAACCCTAACGAGAAGCCTACCCCACTCGCCAACGCGTAACTCTGGACAGTCTATGCCAATAATACTCGGAGAATCGGACACAGGTCGCAGAGCTGAAGCTCTCTTTGGAGCACGTTTCTCGGATTCGCTGTAGGTCTCCCTTAGATACTTCTCAAATTTACTTAATCTGAATCCATACCAGTCCCCGTTTTTAGTTTCGATATATATTTCTCCGTAGTCTAGGTTATATCTTACTACTTTTCCTACTATTTTCTCTCCCCTTGCGACGAGATAAACTTCTCTATTTAAAAGAGCTTCCAAGAGAGCTTTGTAATCTCCCTTTGTTTGGTCTTTCATTTTTCTCCATTCTTGATAAGTTAAAAATGGAGATGATTGGGGAGTCTCTTTTCCTGCTTTAGACATCTTAATCTGTTTAAAAGTAGTTCTTCAGATATTTATTTTTAAGTTGTCCTCGGTGGTAGAGTGGGTTACGCTACTTCGCACTCTCAAGGGTCTTTAACGTGTCTAGGTGCTCCTGCCCCAACTGCTCGTAGGTGATTTCAGAGATCCTTCCCTCCGTCCTCGGGGTCTCCAGCCTTCCAAGTAATTTTCTGTGCCCCTCCGCCTCTCTGGCCAGTTTCTCTAGCTCACTCCCCAGCTCGTCGGGGCTGATGGCTCGGGCTTCCTTGCTGGGATGCATGGTTGCCGCCTCCGGTCCTACTGCCGGTACAGGCTTAGCTCGACCCATCTTTCCACAGCGCGCGCCTCAGTTAGTGTTTGCACCTCCTTCTAAGTATTTCTTAACTTTTGCAAAAAGTCCCCTTCTTCGAGGGCAGTACCGAAACGCCCGGGGAAGTAGCGCTGGCTTTTTAAGGGGCAACGGTCTCTCTCGTGTACTCACCTTTCATATATGTCCTGGTCGTTTTGCGGGAGCCCTGAATATAAAATATCCCTTGCAAGTAATCGTAGCCGATTAGAAGTGCTCACTATTTATAGCATTTATCACACCTAGGGTGCTACATTAACAAAGTCCGCTCGCCAGAATTCCATAGGCAACATCGTGGCAGGTATTTTCTGGGTTCCGACTAGCAGGAGCAAGCCTTAGTTGCTTCAAGCTGCGCTAAATTTAAAAATCCTAATGCCATTAAGCCGCTGTGGAAGTTTTCAAAAACTTCAGTTTATCGCTTTGGGGTTCTCAAGTAATCGAAGTAGGCGAATGTGAACCCGAAACGGTTATCGATGCATCTCTAATTGTTGAGTTTGGAAAAGTTGAACTTGAAATCCAACTAGACGGGAAAACCATAGCTAGGACAGGCGTGGTAGGTCCAGGTTTCGGCTCAGGGGTGAAAACCGCTAAGCTCAAGGTAAAGCTACCGCACAAGGGGAAAGTCTCACTGAGGCTTCACTGCCCATCTATTCCTGGAGGGGCGGAAGGAACAGTATCATTAACTTGCCAGCCCGCAGAGATAAAAGAGCAAAGAAAAGCTTGCCCTGTCTGCGATGCGCCTGTAGAGCCTGGTGCGAAATACTGCTGGAAGTGCGGGGCAAAGCTTAGGCAATGATAGCGCATGCTCGTGCTCCCACTGGGACCTTCGTCTTTAATACCTTTCTTTTTCAAATATGCACTAGAGTCCTCAAAACCTGTGGCGCTAGAGGTTTGAAGAAGACAGAAGGTTGTCCCAGTTACATGTGTTGTTGGAAAAATGAAACTTCTAGTGTAGAGACAGGAAAAGCGAGGCGTAGTAGCGTCTTAGAGTCGTAGGACTGCGCTGAATGCTGTTGGTTTCCCGACTATTATCACGTCGTCTGGCTCTAGCGTCCCTGGTTCGTTAACTGTCTCTCTGAGGATATAGACGGGTCCCTCTGCGATGATGCTACTTTCTTTGATCTTAATTTTCGCGCTTATAGGTGTTTCAACACTCACGTAGAGTGTTTCCTTAGAGAGTCGTAGGTAAGGCATGTGCACTGGCCTAACAATTATTTGCTGTGGTATTGGCTTTAATACATATGGTCCAACTATGAGTGCATCCTGGAATGTTTTGCCGCTTAGTTCCTGGAGATTGGCTGGTCTCTCTCCTGGATGCTTTCTAAGTAGCCTTTCGGTTAAGTAGTCGATGGGCTCAGGTGAGGGGGGAGTAGTCCCCAAGATTGTGCTTATGAGGGTTGCTCCTAGGCTCCAGTAGTCGCTTTGAAATGTTGGGTAGCCGTTTTCCTGTTCGGGCGCTATGAATCCCGGTGTACCTGCGTTCAGTGCTGGGGTTTTCCCACGGTAGATGCTCACGTCGAAGTCAAGGAGCGTTATGCGTTGCCCGCTTGCTATGTTGTTTGGGTTTATGTCTCTATGTATTATGCCTTCGCCGTGAATATAATCTAGAATCTCTGCTAGAGCGATGACGATTTGCTCATCCACCTCGCTGAGTGGTGATGCCTCGACGCTTTCAAGTAGCAGGCAGTCTCCCTCCCACCCAAGGGGCTTGAGTATGCCTGGATGGTTAAGTCTTGATAGTACGTAGTATTCGTGTTTGAGGAAAGAGAGAGGCTTCCTCTCGCTGGGGCATTTCCTAAACACATAAATAGGGGTTTATGTGTCCTTTATATCAATGTCTGTAGGTAGCCAGGAGAGAGCGCAGTGGGGATACTTGGCGCTCGAGTGGGGTTATTCGAAGCCTGCCTCTGAGACCACTTTTTTCCTTAAGTTGCGCCCTGTCCGTGGAGGAAGCAAGAAGGTTGCAGCCGTCATTTGTCTTGACACGTCTCTGTCTATGCAGAACTATGGGAAAATAGAGGCCGCAAAGTCTGCTGTTCTAAGCCTGTTTAACATGGGGGAACTCTTCACGGAGGGTGACATGATTTCATTGCTGTCCTTTTCTGATGATGTAAATACTATCATAAATTTTAAGCCGGTCTTGGAGCTCGACTCTAGCGATTTTAGCTCCGTAGCTGGGATAAGGGCTGCGGGGAACACTGCACTTTACCAAGCAATGCAGAAAGCCTTTAAATTGGTAAAGAAGGTTGATCCAGCGAATTACTCTAGGCTTGTTATAGTGGTAACAGATGGGGATCCTTGGCCAAGATACAGGGAGCTAGAGCACTACGAAAAGATGGCGAAAGATTACTTCGAAAACCGGGTTTTATCAATAATCATTGGCGTGGGTAGGGATTACACAGATACATATATGGAGCCTTTTAGGAGATATGGTGGAAGGTGGATACACCTTGAGGATGAGAGGGGAGTAGAGAGGCTGGCGGAATTTTTCAAGGTAGAAATAGCTAGGGCGAGGGGAGTGTTGGAGAGAGCTAAGGTTGAAATCTGGGTGGACGGTGGAATGGTGGAGAAGGCGCAACTACATGGAATGACTATAAGGAGTGTACCCCCATCTAACCACTTCAAGCAGGAATTGGAAGAACTTACGCCACTAATTCCATACTCAGTGTTCCTACGCATTAAGAGAAACAGGAACACTTCTGTGCGATGGCGTATAGACTACCTGGGGCATTCAACAACTAATACATTGTTAATACCTTACGAGGTAGAATATATGCCGCCAACCGAAGCAACGATAGCACTTACTGTGCTTGACGACGCAGAAAAAGGTCAAGTAGACTCTGACAAGCTGTCGCAGGTAGCAGAGATCACAACGGACCCCTTTACTGGAGAAATTCTCAGCCAAGCTATCGGGCTCTCGGCAACAGAGGCGCGGTCAAGAATTTTGAGCCGCGAACTCTACAAACTGTGGGTTGAGCTTTGGACATCTCCAGCTACCGTGAGGATTGAGGGTCCCCTAGGCTCTCCTAGTCCCTTCGAGTACACTCAAAACATCAATACAAGGACTGCCTTGTTTCAGGTTCCTAGAGGCAGATATAGGCTGACCGTAGAAGCTGGAGGAGTTAGGCAGACCAGCGAGGTGGAGGTGCGTGGAGACCAACAAGTAGAGTTTTCGCCTCCTTATAACTTAACGATTCAGCGTCAGTCTGCATATTGTCCTCGCTGTGGTGCCCCCGTGGAGCCGGGTGCAAGGTTTTGCTGGAGGTGTGGCGCAAAGCTAGAGTAAAAGTTTAAATGGAGTTTTTAAAGCATGCTCAAAGTCATGATTAAAAGTTTTTAAAATGCAAATGCATACTAGTTTACAACTTATAGTTAGTGCATTTTTTTCAAAATCTTGAAATGTAAATTTGTGGGAATTTTGAATTTACTCCTTTCCTCTACTACTTCAGTTGCTCGCTTTTTAGATGCATCTTCGGGAAGCTCCTATACATGACACAATGCGTATTTACTTTTTTGAGAATACCTTGCCTGGAAGCCTTTGTATGCTGAGCTTGCATTTGCCGGCTCTTAGGTTATTTCCGCATGCTTCGGCGCTACTCCTTTTTTAGTTCCTTTCATGTACTTTATGTCTCCGCCTTTTTTCCCGCGTAATTCCTGATTAGCTCTGCTAGGTCAGTGTGGCCCATCTTTGTGGCTAGTTCTCTGGGCGTTAGGCCTTCGTTGTCCCTGATGTTTGGGTCTGCGCCGAGCCTGAGGAGAGTAGTGACGGCTTTCTCCCTGCCACTCGTAGCGGCGAGGTGTAGGGGTGTCCTGCCATCTTTGTCTTGGATGTTTATGTCTGCCCCTTTCTCGGCCAGGAGCTTTATTAGTCCAGTATAGCCGTGCTCGGCGGCATAGTGGAGAGGCGTCCTGCCAGATGTGTCCCGAGCGTCTACTTCAGCGCCCTGCTTATAAGGAACCTGGCTATCTCTATGTCTTCCCTGTTGGCTATAGCAATGCCGTGTAGCGGTGTCCTGCCATAATTGTCCCTAGCATTCACGTCTGCACCGTGCTCCACTAGGAAGACAGCTATCTCTAGGCTACCGGCATGGTGCAGGGGCGTTAGACCATAAATACACCTAGCATTGACGTTTGCGCCCCCCTCAACAAGGATCCTTACGATCTCTGGGCTGAAATTCGCGGCCAAGTGTAGCGCGGTGGATCCCGCATCATCGCCAACATTTGGATCTACACACCTATCTAGAAGCTTCTTAACCTTCCCAGTCTCTCACTCTAGGACAGCTTTTCTAAGCCTTGTTGCTTTATCCATGAAAAATGCATTAGGTAAGCATTTAAAAAACTTATGTAGCCCCTAAGAAGCTTACAGCGTCATCATAGAAAACATTAAATCAAGGTTGAGCTGGTGCAAACTTAATAATTAAAGTGACAATATATATACTAAAAATACAATTCCGACGAGAATGCACGCTGGTACTCCTAACTTTTTAGAAAAATTTAGCGCGCGCTGTCAGTGACTATTGTCTTCCCTATAATGAAGTAACCGCGTTCAATTTCGATTTATTCGCTAGAAGGAATACGGCTGTAGGAAAGTATGACTAATCCTGCACTCAACAACAAGAATGATATAGTGGCATAGTAAAACATTATAGTCTCCTGACTATATTTCATACCTGTCCACGAAGAAAAAACTTTCTCCCAAAAAAAACCAACGTGTGGTATGAGTTAATGGAGCCGTAGAAAATCGGCTGGAAATACCAGGCGAAGGATTCGAGGAGTAGTAGACATGCTATTGAGATAAGGATCAATTTTGCTAGTATGTTTCTCCTATGAACAAGGACATTTAGGATAAAGCCTAGTGCAAGGATGGAGATGAGCCAGGGAACAGGGTTTTTTAGTAGCTGGTCAACTATATAACCTATAAAAGTGACCTGGACAGCGAAGCGCTCACGTGCTTTTGGGACCCACCTGTTTCCATCCAAGTAGAAAGCGCGCGCGCTATTTCCTATGTATCTCCTTTTTATGCTTATCGGCAGGAATTGCGAGGGGGAAATTTGTTAACTTGGAGTGAATTCCTCATATGATGAGGCTCTATTTTAAGCTTGGAGGAGGCTGTATGTGCCGTGACGCCGAGTGCTTTGGGTGGTGTTTCTGTGGGGCGGCTGTTAGGTTCATGTGGGGGTATGCGAGGATCAAATGGCTGAAGGTAGTAGAGAAGGATGAGAAGTGTCCTGGTTGCTGAGCACGAGTAGAGCTCTAAGAGAAATACAGCTGGGGGCTGGGAGCGAAACTAAGGTAAAACGCGTTGCCATGGCTTATGTAGCGGTGTCAGGTTTCGAGTGAAAAGTTTTTCCTTTTATGTTCTCATATGGCATTACTCCTTGTGAGTAGCTCGCGCGTACTCCTCTATGGCTGTAACGATGTCTTCATGTCCCCACTGGCGAGCTATGTCGATTGCTGTCTTGCCCTCATTGTTCCTTATGCTTGGATCAGCACCGCTTTCGAGTAACAACCTAACGACGCTGACGTAGTCCACGTTGCAACCTTCTGTGATCGAGGAAGATAGGCCTATTTCCGAAAATGAGGTATTTGATCCCTTGCAAGCGGCCAGGTGGAGGGGTGTATCGCCGTTATTATCTCTAGCGTTCACATTCGACCCGTGCTTAACCAGTAGCTCGACGGTGTCAACGTAGCCTTTTAGAGCAGCCAGGTGCAAAGGGGTTTCACCTCTTTCATCCCTAGCGTTCACATCGGCGTCCTTCTCGAGAAGTAGGCTTGCAACTCTGACCTTGCATAAATCACTAGCCCAGTGTAGAGGCGTAGCACCTCGTATATCCCTCGCATTCACATCGGCCCCTTTTTCAAGCAACAGTTCCGCTACTTCAACACTATTCGACATAGCGGCCGTGTGTAAGGGGGTGTGGCCATCTTCGTCTCTCGCGTCTATGTCTGCACCACTTTCAACCAGCAAACTTGCAACGTCAACTTTGGTGACAAGATGCAAAGGAGTTTCTCCATTTCTATCCTTAGCATTTATATCTGCTCCACTCTCGAGTAGTAGCTTCGTAACTTCAACATGACCATGAAGAGCGGCTATGTGAAGCGGTGCGCAGCCGTATTTGTCTCTTATGTCTACGCTTGCACCTCTTTCTAAGTACTTCTTAACTTTTGCAAGGTCCCCCTCTTCGAGGGCTTCGAAGAACACTAAATTCTCGACACACTTCACAAGCTGTGCCGACCACTCGTCCTCCTTGGCAACTTTATCAAACCGCTTGAGGAGGTCGCTGAAGTATTCCTTGTAGTGGTCTGCCAGGTACTCGTGGCCTTCGAAATCTATGCTCGCTAGGAACCTCCTGATGAAGCGCTCTGCGTCTACATTGCCCTCTACGAGCTCGCGGACGTAGAGGTCGAGGAAGATGCAGGAGAGGTATATGTAGTGGTCGCCCAGGCTTAGCACGATGTAGGCATGAGGGGTTCCACGCTCGTAGATCCCCACGTGGTAGAACCAAGCCTCTAATGCCTCTGAAACCATGTCGTAGACTTCTTTGGGCTCGCTACCGCACCTTGGGCACTTAACCCCCCTCCTGAAGGGCGCGTACTCCAACCCGCAGGAAGGACACTTATAATCAAAAGAACTATGGTAGGTCATACCCGCACCATTTTTAGTAAAGCGGTGAGCTTAGAGGGGTAGATCTTGGCTGGCGAAAATGCCTCATTTTCTCGGCACGTCATGATTACACGTCAATATATGCAAGGACGTTTATTTATGATTTGCTGTGCCTTGCGGGCGAGCGCGCGCTCTAGTTTTGTAATTACGCGATGGGTTGTTCTCATTAGTGGGATTGCCTTGTGTAGCGGGCCGGGGGTCTTTTGTGTATATGTGTTTGGCGATGGGTATTGTTGGGCGTGTTACTAGTTTTTGTTGGCTTGTTTTTCTTTTTTGAGTGCTTTTTCTAGGTCGTGTATGAGTTTTCTTGTTTCTTCTCTTAGTTTTTCTACGTCTATATTTTCTAGCATTGATATTTTCCGGCAGTCTATGGCTTCTTTTTTCAGGTTTTCTAGTGTGTTCCAGAGGTCTAGGTAGTGGGGCTTGATTTTTCCTGTGTCTATGAAGTCTCTTTTGAAGGCTTCTTTGATGTTTGTCCCAAGGGCTTTTTCGAGTTCTTCTTGTTGCATGTCTGGGGGTAGACCGTGTAGGCGTGTTAGCTCGATTGTGACGATTTTGAGTAGTTGTGTGTAGGTGTGTTCGAGGATGAGGTACTTCTTTAATATTTTGAAATTGTCCTTCAACTGGCTCATTTTTTCAAGGTATTTTTCGGTTCTTTCGATCCATATGTCAATGTTCACTTTGAGGCTTTGGGCTGTAATTGATTGTTTTTTTAGCTCTATTATTTCTTTTAGCCATTCCGCATACTCGTCCTCTAGGAAGCCTTTCTCGACGAGATTCATTTTTGTGGTTTCGTATAGCTTGTTGGGCGGGACTGGGTCGAGGTCCATGAGCATGAGTATTGCCTGTGTGGAGTCTACCATCGCGTTGTAGCAGTCTTCTTGGAGTATTAGTAGTCTTACAGCGTAGGCTCTAGCGAGCTTTTTAAAGGATTCCTCGAGGAGCTTCTCTGTGCTTTCCCACGTCTTTGGGATTTTTCCGCTTTCTAGGAGCTTTTTCCAGGGGAGGAAGAAGCCTGTGTCGTATAGTGGCTTGCCATATTTGATTTGGTTGTATATTATGGGTTCTCCTGTTCTAGCATACTCTATGAACTCTGTAAGGGTGTAGGATGGATGTATTGATATTTTTTCAGAGATTTCTTCTGCGATTTTTGAGAGGTCGTTGTCAATTTCCTCGAGTTTTTCTCTGCTTATTTCTTGTCCTGTATCGTCAATTATTAGGAAGATGTCGGCATCGCTGTCTGGAGTGGCGTCGCCCCTCGCTATTGAGCCGAAGAGAACGACACTCTTTATGAGACTTCCATACTTTTCTAGAACCTTTTTTGTAAATTTATTTGCTTCTTCTAGTCTGAGGGCCAAAAAATTGTTATGTTCGGTTGACGCAGAGGAGTTTTCGGTCAAAAGTTTCCCCAGGTTGGATGGCGTTAAATCTTTTAAATTTTCCTATTATTTGGAATTAGGGTGCGCGTCATTAAGCTCTGAAAGTAGCTTAAGTTTCTAGTTCTTTAATGAGTTTATTTCTGTGATACTTCACGAGATTGAAGATTTTCATTATTTAGATTCGTGTTGTATATCAAGAGTGAACGGTTAAAGTTCGACAGAGCGGATAATAAAAATGTTTATCTGAAAATGATGTATCGCTTTTGTTTTTAAGGGCGCGTTAACATCTTTAGCCATTTGCCTGCGTCTTGGAGAAATTAATGGTCGACTTTGAAGCGTGTTGCTAGTGAGACAGGTGTTTTTTGATTTCTTCTATTTTTTGTGTGTATTCTGTTTTGAGTTGTGTGTATATTTCGTCTGCAATTATTCCTTTTTCTTTTTGTGACTCTAGCCATTGGAGGTTTTCCTCGAGTTTTCTAAGCTCACTTTTTAGGTCTTCAGGGCTTTTTCCCGCATATAGATTTTTAGTCGGATAGGGTGAAGGCGTATAGGAGCTAGTAGGTTCGGTTTCCATTCCGAAATATCTTTGTACGTGGGGCTCAAACATATACCACAGAATAA
>Ga0209225_1004783_pt1 | contig 10507 bp, 8 predicted proteins | sample WasSprMetagenome_FD_184732 | JGI IMG/M metagenome (GOLD analysis project Ga0209225, IMG submission 184732) | Sulfidic aquatic microbial communities from Washburn Spring, Yellowstone National Park, USA - WS (SPAdes) (version 3) | ecosystem: Environmental > Aquatic > Thermal springs > Hot (42-90C)...
TGTTTATACCTCGAGACAACCCCGCTCCATCACCTGCAACATAAATCCCCTCTACACTAGTCTCCATATTCTTACCTACCTCCACTACTACGCCATAATACTTGATCTCTGGAGCGTAGATCAATGTTTGTGGGGAGGCTAAACCAGGGTAGATCACATCTAGCCTCGAGATAGCTTCAAGAATATTACTTACAACCCTATGTGGTAAAACAAGGCTAATATCTCCAGGTGTTGAGTCTCTGAGTGTTGGCGCAATAGTACTCCTAGAAATCCTCTCCCAAGTACTCCTCCTACCCCTCTCTAAGTCGCCAAGCCTCTGTATAATCGGCCTTCCAACACCCACTTTCGTAGCCATTCTAGCTATTGACTTACCTAGCTCTAGTATGTCAGTGTATGGATCTGTCAACTTCAATGTAACTAATAACGCGAAGTTTGTGTTCTTAGACTTGATCTCTCTATAACTCTCTCCATTAACACCTATTGTCCCATCGCTATAATACTCCTTGATTACAAACCCCTGTGGATTTGTACAGAATGTTCTAACCATGTCATCCCATGTTTTAGTGTACATTACTATCTTTGGGTCGTAGTTAATACTCGTAACGTGCTCAGTAATATAGTGTGGAACTTCAACTCTAACACCAACATCTAGAACACCTGATTTAACACTCAACCCAATAGACTCAGCAATATGCCTCAACCACTCAGCTCCTCCGCGTCCAGGGGCTAATAGTATTCTCCTAGCTTGGAAATCGCCTCGATTTGTTTTTAACCTAAATGAACCACTAGTTTTGTCAATAGCAACAACGCTTGTGAAGCTATGGATGTCGACTCCGGATTTCTCCAAGTACTTAGTGATCTCTGAGACTATGTTGACAACAACCTCTGTTCCAAGAATCCTCTGAGGCGTAGGTATGTACTTAGCCCCGGCCTTTGCAGCAAGCTTCTCTATTTGTCTAGCCTTCTTCGAGTCTGGTACTAGTAGACTATCTTTAGGGGCACCAAACTCCAATAATACATTGTCAACGTACTTAACCAACTCCTCGGCAGCCTCCCAGCTACCAAGTAGTTTATCAAGGTCTCCTCCAACATCTGGCCTTAAATTAACAATACCACTACTAAAAGCGCCTGCACCACCAATACCGTGTAGTACATGGCATATACTACAAGAGCCGCAATTAACGCTGTCAAGGGGTTTACGCCACCAATCCTGGGTTTTAAATGCAATAGGGCACTTCCTCTCCTCAACTCTACCCCCCTTATCAAATAACGCTATCTTTAAGTCACTACGAAGCTTTACCAACTCTAATGCAGCAAACAGCCCAGCTGGACCCCCACCAACAATGCCGACATCGTATATCCTCATAACTCAACACCCAAGTCCCTAGACCTATCTACTACATCCTCTAATTCCTCACCTGTACCAATTAATACCACGGGTTTATTCAATCTAGACTCTACCTCCTCAACCCAAGCCCTCGCATTTCTAGGTAAATCCTCCCACTTCCTAACATGCCTGGCCTCTCTAAACAACGCATCTATTTTTGTAATCGCGATTAAAGTTGCAGAATTCAGCATTAACGATCTCTCAGCTAGTTTAAAGTTAAATGGGGCCACTCTACGAAGCCTACCCGTAACAGTCCCTCTTTCCGCCAACCTCATTTTCTCAACTTCACTAGCAGGTAGCTCTCCTTCAAGAGGTCCTTCACCAACTCTCGTTACATAGGATTTGAAGACTACAATCACGTGATCTACCCTCCTAGGGCCAACACCGAGCTCTGACAGTATTCCAGATGCTGTTGTATCTCTACTTGTTACGTATGGATATGTACCGTGGTAGAGAGATAGGAAAGTGCCTTGAGTCCCCTCAACTAAGACCCCCTCACCTCTATCTAGTGCATTATTGATCAACAATGGCACATCCGTCAAGAACTTTGCTAATGCTGGGTAGTCTCTAGCTAGCTTCAACCTCCTGAGTACACGATCTGCCATTGCAGCGCCAACACCTTGGGCTGTTGAGCCAATACTCTTGAGTATGGAGTCTCCTCTCTCCTGGTTAACATGCTCCTCTGTGATAACACCAGTGTTGTAGTCAATAAAAACTCTATCCTCTACATTCAACTCCCTTAACTCATGGAAGAACACGTCAAGTCTAATCAATGCACCCGGCGGTATTAGTAACTTAGCTACTTTATTCACAAACCCCGCTGAAATAGTTCTAAGCTTGTACTCTCTACCATTGTAAACCACTGTGTGACCTGCATTTATTGACCCAGTTCTCACAGCGTACTTGTAGTTCTTGGATAACGCAATGTAGCCCGCTATCTTGCCTTTACCTTCATCTCCGAAGAACCCACCAACAATTAATGTTAACACATTGAGCCACCTACACATGTAATTACATTCAACACGGCTCAATAGTGCTAGGGGGCTTCGTTGTCACAGCGTAAGTAACCATTGTCACGTCATCAATACTCCTAGTGATCTCCCTAGCGATCTCGTCTAGGACATCATATGGTAATTTCGAGTAGTCAGCAGTCATAGCGTCAACGCTCTCAACAACTCTGACAGTCACTATGTAACCCTGCCTTCTAGCGTCACCCTTTACCCCAACCCACATGTCATCACCTACAACGGCGAATGCCTGCCAAACCTGCCTATATAAACCATGCTTTTTCAATATACTCTCGACGATGGCTGAGGCCTTTCTACAGATCTCTAGCTTCCTCCTATTGAATTCACCTACAACTCTAACAGCGAGGCCTGGTCCTGGAAATGGATGTCTATAGATGAAGTACTCGGGTAGCCCAATGATCTTTGCAATCTCCCTAACTTCGTCTTTATAAAGGTATTTTAAAGGCTCTAAAACCACATACTTTTCTCTAAACCAAGATGGTAAACCAGCAACATTGTGGTGTGATTTAATCCTGTCAGATACACCTGTACCACCGCTTTCAACAATATCTGGGTATGTAGTGCCCTGGACAAATAGCTTAGCTTTAGACTCCTCCATGAATTCGTCAAAGACGCGTGTAAACTCCTCACCTATGATCCTTCTACGTTCTTCACAGTCTCGCACACCTTCAAGCTTACTGAGGAATCTATCTTGAGCATTAACCACTACCGGTTCCAACCCAATGCTCTTTAACATCTCAACCACTTCCTCAGGCTCACCCATACGGAATAACCCATGATCGACGAATAAAGGCAGGAGTCTATCGCGGAATACCCTCTTAGCAATAAATGCTGAAACAGTTGAATCAACACCTCCACTAACAGCCGCAACAACGGGGCCTTCTACATTTCTATATTTCTCGAGTTCACTCAATATTCTCGCGTAATATAAGTCACTAGTCCACGCTCTCTTCAAGCGGGCAATACCTATGAAGTTATCGAGGAGTCTAAGTCCTTTAGGCGTGTGCGCTACTTCTGGGTGGAATTGCACTGTATATATTGGTGCATCCAATGCTTTAATTCTCAATGCTGCTATGTAATTATTCTCTGATACAGCGAGTACTACGCTATCCTTAGGGGGCTCGACTACGCAGTCCCCGTGGCTCATCCAAGTATACTCCTCCTTACTCCAGCCAACTAAGAGAGGATCACTAGTTAAAATCCTCACTCTTACACGTCCATACTCACTACACCCCGACTTTACAACCCCTCCAAGGATTTTAGATACCAATTGATGCCCAAAGCAAATACCTAGTATGGGTTTGTGTTGATCCCTTAACAACCTCGCAACTGTGTCCTCTAAATCTCGAGAAGACTCAAGTACACTCTTATGACTACCCGATAAGACTATTGCATCATACCTAGAGACATCTAGCTGGGATACCCTATTATAAGGCACTATGACAGTTAATACACCCAGCATCCTGAGTCTTCTTGAAATAAGGTGTGTGTATTGCCCGCCAAAATCTACTATTAAAACAGTTCCTCCTGGTATATGGAATTCTTCACTCCACGTCATAGTGTACTTAATACAATGTAGGGTTAATAAATAAATGAGAATATATCGTGGTTAACCACGCACCATACACTCCGTTCTGTAAACTCAGTAGACGACTATTATATATATTTAGAGAGAAAGCTTAATAGTCTCTCCACATACTCACTACTGTGTCTTTGCCATGCTTCAACATGCTTTGAGTCTACAAACCACGCCTCGACATTTGGAGATGACTTCTTTAATTCCTCGTAGAGTGCTTTGTACTCATCAACTGTTATCAAGTGATCTCTCAATGGAGCCACCATTAAAACAGGGGCTTTAACTCCCCTGGCATACATAGTTATCACTAATTCTCCAAGTGAAAACCCAACTCTAGCCTCGACAATTTTAATCTCTAGTGGATAACTCAAACGCAGCATGCAGCCCACGAGGCCTTTGATTCTACTTACTAGTCTTCTACCTGAAGATACTATATTAACGTATGGACTATCAACTATAACGGCGTCAACTAGAGTCTTTGTTGCAGTTATTATTGATATAGCACCACCCATTGAGAATCCATAAATAGCGATTTTCTTAAACCCTATACTTCTAAGTAGATTTACAATTTCTGCCACATCATCTGATTCTTTGTATCCCAGTGTAGTGATCTCGCCTCCACTCTCACCATGGGCTCTCATGTCGACGACTAGAACACTATATCCTCTTTCTCCAAGAACTTTCATGGCTGGCTTTATGCAGTACTCATCCCACTTACTAGAATTAAGTCCATGGATCAATACTATTGCTTTTTCTCCACTTCCTTTAACAAGCCAACCTTTTAAATCAACGCCATCCCTTGTCTTGTAAATAAAGTCTTCATATTCGAATCCCAGATCTCTAGGTGTCCACGATAATATGATCCTTTGCGGCTTAACGATTTTACCAGTAGCCAGTATTGAAAAGACCATCAATAGGGCTATGATAATTGATAGTAACGCTAATAAAATTGATATTAGAGTAATAAAATATACCAAGGGAAACCCCATTAAGTATATTTCCTAAGAAGGCTTATAGTAATTAAAGTAGAACAAAGCAATATATTAATAGTTTCTACGTAATAAATAATTCACCCCTAGTTATGATTTACGTGGATTTTATAGTGACCAAGGGATGAGGTTAACAATCTTAACGATGTAATATAGTAAGTAAGAAATATTACTCTGCATATAAACGATATAGGCACCTACAATGCACACATAGTGAATACTATACAATATCTGTTCAAGCATAATTATGCAAATTAAGGAGATTCATGGAAACCCAGTAGCTACAAAACCGTCACATTAATAATTATACGCGCCATTCTCACCGCAATTGTTGGAGTATTGATAGGATACATTATGCAAATAGACCCACCGAGATAACAACGCCAACAGAGTCTGCAAAGGTAAAAACGACTTTTATATTTCCAGGTAGCGTCACCGATACCGCTTGGAACGAGGCTGGATATAGAGCAATGGAGGCTTTTAGAGGTAAACACCCCGAGGTGGAGGTAGCCTGGGTTCAGGGGGTTTATGACCCGGCTCAAATAGAGTCAACTATTAGGAGCTATGTACAGCAGGGATACAATCTAATAGCTGGTGTTGGCTTCCAGTTTGGAGAGCCAATGGCGAAGATCGCCAAGGAGGTCTCGGGCGATGTCTACTTCCTCGCGATCGCTGGTGCACCCCAGTATATTGGTCCACGCGTAAGCGTTGCGGACGTTAGAACGGATCAATCGGGCTTCATAGTAGGCTACTTAATGGCAAAACTCTCCAAGACTAAGAGCATGGCTTTTGTAGCAGGCATGGCTGTCGCGGAGCTGTCTAGGAGTGAGGTGGGCCAGAGAAAGGGAATTCTATACGCTGGGTATAACCCAGATGAAGTATACCACGTCTACTACGTTGGAGACTTCCACGATGTAGTTAAGGCGAAGCTAGGTACATCCAGCTTAATAGAGCAGTATAAAGTAGACGTTATTAAGGCTATGGGTGATGGAGTACAACTTGGTGCAATATCGGCAGCTAAGGAGAAAAGAGTATATGTAAGCATGAGTGGGACTTATCACCCAGAGATATACCCTGAAGGCACATTCCTGTACGAAGTATGGCGCTGGGAGGTAGTATTTGAGCAATGGTACCAAGACTACAAGTCAGGAGCGCTCAAAAACGGTGGTAAAATCTATTGGCTATCTCTAGAGAATGGTGGCTTAGAGCTCATTAATGGTCCAATAGTACCTGGAGACTTATGGAGTGAAGTACAGTCACTAATCGAGAAGATCAAAAAGGGAGAAATCGATACTGGCTTTAAACCATAATTTTAAACTTTTTTGCCTCTCCTTACTTACTTCTCGAGATGAGAGCATGAATTCGAAATATGTAGTTGAGATGAGGGGGATTACTAAGAGGTTTCCAGGGGTACTAGCTTTAGATAATGCGGATTTCAATATTGGTTCAGGGGAGATAGTTGCGTTACTAGGTGAGAATGGAGCTGGTAAAACAACCTTAATGAATATATTGTATGGACTATACACAGCAGATAAAGGAGTAATACTAGTCGACGGCCGAGAGGTATCGATAAGGTCCCCGCGGAACGCTATAGATTTAGGAATAAACATGGTCCACCAGCAGTTTATGTTAATAGACGAGTTCACGGTTCTTGAAAACCTTGTTTTAGGGAGTAGACTCATTGGGGCATCTCTAAACTACCGTAGAGCAATAGATGAAGTAAATAAGCTTGCAAAAGAACTCGGCTTCGAGGTTCCTCTATATAGGAGGATCAAGGAGCTATCTGCGGGTGAAAAACAGAGGGTTGAAATAATTAAAGCTCTCCTGAGGAAACCCAGACTATTAATTCTAGATGAACCCACAAGTGTATTAACTCCGCAGGAGACAAGAGAGCTCTTTAATTTATTGAGGAAACTGAGGGAAATGGGTATAAGTATAGTATTTATCTCGCATAAATTGAATGAAGTCATGGAAATAGCTGATAGGATCGTTGTTTTACGTAGGGGTAGAAAAGTTGGCGAGGTATTGAGAGATGAGGCGAATCCAATAATCCTAGCTAAAATGATGGTTGGCAAGGAGACGCTGATTTCTCTTAGTAAAAAGAATGTTAAATATCTAGATGTAATTCTACTTGTAGAAGACCTATCTATACGTAGTGAAGATGGTAGATTAGTTGTTAAAAATGCAACACTATGAGTGAAGAAGGGAGAGATCGTTGGTATAGCAGGTGTCGCTGGAAATGGTCAGAGAGAACTCACAGAGGCAATTTATGGATTGAGAAAAGTGTCTAGTGGGAGAATACTGTTGGGCAATACTGATGTAACCCACATGCCCATAAGGAGGAGGCTTGAGATCGGTATTAGCTATATACCGCAGGAGAGAGTTAGATATGGGGTCATTAGGTCTTTCTCAATACTAGAGAATATTTTACTAGATAGATTTGAGGAGGATATGTTCTCAATTAAGCGTGTTCCACTGTTAAAACTACTGGACTACAATAGTATATCTAAATATACCGAGGAGCTCGTAAGAAGGTATGAAATAGTTACTCCCCACATACGTGAAAAAGCGGGGGCATTATCTGGTGGAAATATTCAAAGACTAATACTCGCGAGGGAGCTCGAAAGGCTTCCAAAGATCTTGATCGCTGAGGAGCCAACAGCAGGCCTCGATATAAAGGCAACTGAGTATGTTAGGCAGAAACTCTTAGACTTGAAGGCTAGCGGGGTTGGAATACTGTTAATATCTAGTGATTTGACAGAGATATTTCAATTAAGTGACGTCATCGCGGTCATGTATGGTGGAGAAATCGTTGGCGTGTTTAAGCCAGAGGAGATTTCATATGAGGATATAGGACTATATATGACTGGAGTTTCCAAAATGCCGAGAGATGAGGTTTTAAGGCGATGGGAGTTATATTAAAATTTGAAAAAGAGAAGTGAGTAGCTGGGTCTTGGCAATAGCTCCATATGCTAGCATCCCCGCATCCTTTATACTAATGGCATTAATGCTGTACATGACAGGCTACGACCCAATACGTGGTTTTTCAGGCTTCTTCCAAGGAGCTTTCCTAAATCCAATGGGCATTGCAACTTCACTAGCTAGGAGCACTGCGTTTTTATTCATGGCTGTTGGAATTGGATTAGCAATTAATGCAAGGGTATTGAATATTGGTGGTGAAGGGCAATACATTATTGGGGCTATAGTAGCTACAGCTATAGCTTTAGCTACTCAAAATACGATGCCAGAATATTTAAGCCTTCTACTCAGTTTAATGACGGCACTAATTGCCGGCGCAATGTGGGCAATTATTCCGGGTATATTGAAGGCGTACATGGGGGTTAACGAGATTATTACGTCGGTTATGATGAATATACTAGCATTTAGGCTTTTACAGTGGCTTCTAAGAGGACCGCTTAAAAACCCACTATCGGAAGCTTGGCCTATGTCTCCACCACTAAAACCCATGCTTATAGAGCTTGTTCCCGGCAGTACTCTGAATGTTGGATTCATAATAGCGTTAATTATAGCGGTTTTCACATATATACTCTTATATAAGACTGTAGAAGGCTATAAAGTGCGCGCAACAGGCTTAAATCCAGATGCTGCCACATATGGAGGTATAGACGTTAAGAAGGTCATGGTTTATGTTTCAATGTATAGTGGAGCTTTATGCGGCCTTGCAGGCGCAGTAGACATTCTTGGTGTATTTCACTTCCTATACGAGGGGATAAGTATTGGTCTTGGATACACATCGGTTGTTGTTGCACTAGTTGGCAAGGCAAATCCACTCTTAATAATACCGGCTTCAATAATGTTTGGGGCTATATATAATGGATTTACACACTTGCAATCAGCAATTGGAGTATCATACACTTTATCCAAGGGAATCGAAGGCTTGATATACCTCGTCATTTTACTGATAACCGTGTTTGTAGAGTATCGTGTAAAGGTGATTGTGAAGTGATATCGCCTGAAATGGCATCATCCATTATAAATTTAGCAATTGTCATGTCTACGCCAGTAGCTATTGCGAGCGTAGGTGAAGTGTTCTCTCAGAGATCAGGGGTTGTTAATCTCGGGGTTGAGGGCATTATGCTAATGGGGGCTTTTCTATCATTCCACCTCTCCTACATAACTAACAACCTCCTACTCTCATACATTGTGGCGACCGCGGTTGGAACATTACTAGCTCTACTACACGCTTTTCTCACTGTCACACTTAGACTCGATCAAACCATATCCGGCATGGGCATATATTTCCTTGGATTTGGACTATCAGACTTCCTCTACAAAGTACTATATGGGACTAAGTATGTATCTATTTCAAAAGCAAACCCAATATCAATTCCAATACTATCGAGTATACCAATAGTTGGTTATAGTTTCTTCAATCAATACCCATCTGTGTACACTCTATACCTACTTCTCCCGGCAGGGTGGTTTATTTTAGAGAAGACAAAGTATGGACTCTACATGAAAGCTGTTGGTGAAAACCCACGTGTAGCTGACTCTCTTGGAGTCAACGTGGTGCTTTACAGGTACATAAATGTAGCCTTTGGAGGAGCCCTCGCAGGGCTTGCAGGTGCATCTCTATGTCTAGACATAACGGGGTTATTCTACGAGAATCTCACAATGGGCATGGGGTTTATAGCTGTGGGGCTAGTTGCATTTGGTAAATGGAGTCCACTGAGAGCATTTGCAGGCTCATTAGTATTTGGATTCACCTGGTCTATCTCTTCAACTCTACAAACCTACTTCCAAAGGATTGGTTTAGCATCATATGTATACTTACTTCTAATGTTACCATATCTAGCAGTTATAGCTGCACTAGTAGTAATGTCTAGGAAGGCTAGAGGGCCCGGCTCACTTGGTCAGCCATACTATAGAGAGTCAACATGATGAATTGTATTATAGATTTAAGTTAAATACTATAATCCTCTCAATAATTTATCTAATCCATCAATTATAAATATAGTAGAGAACCTCTAGAGGACTATTAATGTATGAATTTATTAATATAACTATTAATATCTAGTGTGAAGGTGTTGATTTTGAAAATAGTGATTGCTAGCTTCGCCTCGGGCTTGCATGGTGTAAGCTACTATGAGCATATTCATGAATTGTTCAAAAAACACTTTGACAAAGCGAATGTATCTTTAGAGTTCACTCCTATTATTACAACACTAGATGAAGCGAAGAGAATAGGAGATAAATATAGGGTAACATAGGTGACGGTGAGAAGCAAGTATAAAGGGATAATCGAGGCTTTAGGCCTCGAGGACAAAATGGAGGAGTAGATAAGAAAAACTTGTTTAGGTTAATCCACGATTAAAACGTTCTCTTGTGGGAAGCCGATCTCGTTGACGAGTATCTTCTTCACTCTGTGCCTATGGTCTCCCTGGAGCTTTATCACCCCATAGTCTCTGTAAGTATCACCGGCAGTCAGCTTCGTCTTCAACGCCTTAGCAATGCTCTTCAACGTCTCTTTATCGCTAGGTAAACCCTCGACCACAGTTACCGCTTT
>Ga0209225_1004788_pt1 | contig 10498 bp, 7 predicted proteins | sample WasSprMetagenome_FD_184732 | JGI IMG/M metagenome (GOLD analysis project Ga0209225, IMG submission 184732) | Sulfidic aquatic microbial communities from Washburn Spring, Yellowstone National Park, USA - WS (SPAdes) (version 3) | ecosystem: Environmental > Aquatic > Thermal springs > Hot (42-90C)...
GGAAGAACAGAAGGTTGAAGAGAAGCCTGAACCGGTTCAAGAAAAGCTTCAGGTGCCAGAACAGAAGCCTGTCGAAGCGCAGGCGGAAGAGAAGATGGAGATACTCTTCAGGTTCTACAACAGAGAAAAATATGATGCAGTGAAAAGGTTTTTCATGAAACCCGATGGGACAATGGACTCGAACCTACTCTACGATATTGTGGAGGAAAAGCTCGCGGAACAAGCGTAGCCTCCACATTCTCCCCCCTTTATTTTTGTATCTGATGAATTGATCCTGTACCGTTCGACTCTATTTTTGGTGTCAGGCCTATGCAATAAAGTCGCACACTTTATGATGCAGGTGCTTCAAAAGCATCTGAAGCAACTGCCGACTGATACTTTTATCCCAAGTTTACGATCATCAGAAGCCAATTTTTGTATTGAAACCGTAGACTTGGAAAGATGTTGAACCAACATTGATTATTATACTCAATAGTCATGTTATAGAGTGACTGTACAGGTTCGCTTATATACTAAAGCCAATAAATGGTGTCCCGTACCTATTCGACAGTAGCACTAAAGTCATTTTGTACGTTTACCGTACGGAATGACTTTGGAGTGGATGCAAGGACAATGTGGGCACTAAGAGTGATGCCGGGTATAATGTCGTTTTGTACGGTAAACGTACATTTTGCACTTGACACCTATGCAAGTTGTCCCCCTATATGGGGACAAATGACATTATCACCAAAGCAAAAGCAATGCGTCCGCTAGCGGACGCTCTAAGATTAGCAGACGCAAGATGCAGAACGTCCGTTTACCGGACGGAATGACAAGGGGTGCATTCTCTACCGTTGGGTTGCAAAGCGTCCGTTAGCGGACGCTCTAAGATTAGCAGGTGGTGCAAATCTAATGCGTCCGTTAGCGGACGCTCTAAGACTAGCAGGCACAAGGTGTGTCCTGAATCGTACAGGTTCAGGCGCCACTCCCTTCCTTTAGGCGGCTGGAGGAGAACCTATGATGCGTTCGCTTGCCGAACACTCTAATTTTAGCGCCGGCACAGGGTGCATTATGTCCGCTAGCGGACATTTTGACATTATAGATGGTGCAAAGTGCATTTTGTACGTTTACCGTACAAAATGACAGACAGCACATCCATTATCGCCGGCACAAATGCAGAACGTACGTTTACCGTACAAAATGACATTGGTGGGCGGCACAAGTGCATTTTGTTCGCTAGCGAACAAAACGACATAATCGCAGATGCAAATGCAACGCGTATGATACCGTACGGATTGTATGGGATAAGATTGTGCATCCTCTACTCCGCATCGGATAATATTTGAATAGAAATTTACATTTTATGCAATAGTCCCCTATCTTTAAGTCCTTTTTAGTGCTCCGCCTCCGATATTTTTGCCTTGCATGCCGTAGATCCTCTGCAAATGTTCACTGACGGAGTGTTCGAGAGAGAGGTTGGACTGGACCTGGGGGACGGTTTCAGGCGGTTTCTAGTGAGGAGCAGGAGCGAGTTGGAGGAATGTGTTAGAAAGTGGAACGGTGTATGCAACATTTACTGCTCGATCCAGGACTTGAGCGAGATGTCCGACTACATTATATCTGGGAAGGTTAGGTTGAGGAGGATGTTCTTCGACTTCGACTCAGAAGACATTTCAGCCGCCAGAGCTGAAGCGGAGAAGGTTTACGGTTACTTTAACACTAGAAAGTTCATGGTGTTCAGCGGAAACAGAGGCTATCACGTTCACATTTTCTTTAAACCTGTTGTCCTGAACAGCTTTAACGCCATGAGACTCTATGTGCTTGACCTCGTGAAAAAGTTTGACCTGAAAACTCTTGACGTCCAGTCATCGTACAAGCCTAGGCAGCTTGCAAGGCTTCCTGGCACGGTGAACGTGAAAAGCGGAAGATATGCTACGGTAGTGGAAAGCGACTTCGATGGAGAAGATGCTTCAATGGACTTCAGCGTATACGATAGGGTTGAGGAGAAACCTCGTCCCACAGTATCTTCTACAGTCTTCAAGAGGAACGAGAAGGTTGCTGAAGTTCTTAGGAGGAGGGGAGAATATTTTTCGGCTGCGATAGCGCAGTTTAGGCCGGAGGTCGCTAGGCTCGTCAGAGAGGCTACAGTGAGAAACCTTGAGCACGAGGAGAGGCTAATAATACTGTTCGAGGCTATAGCCTGCGGATGGGAAGACTACGAAATAGTCCCCCTTTTCTCTTTCCAAAGCGACTTCAGCGTTGAAAGGACGCTTTACATGATACGGCATGCAAGGAAAAGGGGCTACAAGCCCTACAGCAGGAAAAAGATTATGGAGGTTTTCGTTAATGAGCCTGATAGAAATCCATGAGAAGGTTAGGGAGAGGACTACACTGGAGAGGCTGACGCTAAGCCTATCGCTTCAAGTGGAGGACGTGAGGGTTGTTGGACAAAAGTATACTGGAAAGGTTTCAGGAGACGGTGGAAGGACTATAGCGCCTTCAATAAACGTTGAAACAGGAGAATGGAGCTGCTCGTGCGAGGACTTTATCGCTAGAAAGAATATCATGTGCAAGCATGTGCTAGCGCTCCTAAGGTACATAAAAAGCACTTCACAGCCCGCTTTCGACACCTTCATCAAAAACTTGGATGGAAAGCCTCCTTCAGTGGAGACAGCGTCTGTTCCAAGCGGAATATCTGCGCTCGACGAGTGCATAGAGGGTATACCGAAGGGCGTAGTCCTAGGGATAGCTGGAAGGCCGCAGATTGGGAAAACGTTCCTATCATTCCATTTCGCATACTACGCTTACCTGGCGTCCGCGAGGCCCGGGCTCTTCATAAACACTGAAACAGATTTTCCGATAAAGAAGATAAAGTTCCAGGACATTTACGCCCAGAGGCTGAAAGTTCCAAAGGACGCTGTAGAAATAATTAACATGACAACCTTAGCTGAGCTTGGAACACTCTTCGGCATAAGGATCGAGCTTGAGGCAAGCGGGAAAAAGGTTACACCGTACCTATCTTATGTCGGCGGAGAAAGAGATTTTCCAGCATACATTCTCGCAAGAGAAAAGAAGCTTTCAGTAATGGTCGTAGACAGCCTTACCGCGCCCCTGAAGAGGGAAATTTCTGTTCCACCGAACCAGAACCTTCCAGCAAGAGCTTCCGTAATAAACTTCCTTTGGGCGAGGATGGAGAGGATAGCGTACGACCTGAACATTCCAGTAATCATCACACACCATCTTTCAGTGAACCCTGAAGGGTACGGGCACGGCCTTCCATGGGGAGGAGACTCGATACTATATCATACAAAGTTCTTCATGTTCCTATTGGATGGAGCGAAGGAGGAGAGGGACAAGTGGGGTGAAGAGGGGAGGAGGATAATGCTCTTCCGCTATCCAGGAATACAGTCTAAGACTGTAATAATACCGGTGAGGCTGAAGAAGGACTTCGGATTCTGCGAAGACAATATTAAGGAGGCGAAGTAGGGTGAGCGAAAACGTTGACGAGAGCACACTATCGAAGGTTGAAAAGCTCTCTCTCCTCACTGGAGAGTCTAGAGAGAAGATATTGAACGAGCTCAAGGCTATGGCTGAACAGTATCCTGAGCTAAAGGACAGCCCATCAGACCTCCTAATACTCTACGCCTCGAAAAAGGGTGTTCCACCAACACGTCTCGAAACAGGAAACTCTCTTGAAGTAATCATATTGGGTAAGACGATCTTAAGGAGCAGAAAAAGCGGGGACGAATACGTACAGTTTCGAGCTGTAGAGGGCAACGGTAAAATTGTTAGAATACAGTGTTTTCGGCCTGACATAGACTTTGACCCAATGTACCTGTGGAGGTTCGACGGAATCAAGAAGGTTGACGATGGACTGTACAGGATCCAGGCTACAACGGTGGCGGAAAAGATTGGAAGAAAGCCTTTAAGCGAAACAGTTCAAAGCGTCCCACTCTCTTCCATTGTCGAGGGCGGAGAAGGGTTCTGCAAGCTTGTAGTATTAAACATGTTTATCGGAAACAGTAGAAGGTGTCCAGAATGTGGTGGAAAGGTTGCTGGAAAATTTTGTCCAAAATGCGGTAAAAAGGTTGAGCCTGAAACAGTAGACTGGACAAAGCTTACCGTATCAGATGGAGTCACTAGAGCAGACGCATACCTCCACTATAATGAGACAGCCTCCATAGGGGACAGGATCTTCGCCCTAGTCAGAATGTGGAACCAGAGGTACAGTATAGAATATTTTGAGAAGATCGGCGAAGAAGAGAAGGAGAAAAAGAGTGAGGGGGAAAGTGGGGAGCAGTCGGATGTTAAAGACGTTGCAGCAAAAGTGTTGAACGTTATATTGAAGAAGAAGGTGAGCGTTCAAGAGGCTTCAGAGATGATCAAAAATCTTGGAGGAAAACCTGACGAGATCCTCGAAAAACTCTACAGTTACGGGGTTAAGAGGGAGGGTGACAGCCTATACATTTGAAAATAGTTTCTGGAACGTGGAGGAAGAGGGGAGAAAACCTTCTCAGCGTATACTATTGCAGGGGAGAAGATGGGAGGAAGCACGTGCTTCCAGTAGAAGTCCCCAGAGAGGCGAGACCATACTTCTACATCTTCGAAAGGGACCTTGAAAAGGTTAAGGACATCATCCCATCAGAAGCTCTTGGAAAGCCTACGCTCAAGCAAGTTTATTCCCTCGGAGAAAGGTGCAAGGTTATAAGGATAGAGCGTTCAACACCGTCTGAAGTCGGAGAACTTTCTAAGAGGATAGAGGAAAGAGGCGTGATCACGCTAGAATCTCATATAGAGTTTCACAGGAGGTTTATGCTCGACGTCACAGAAGCTCCCATCTCGAAAGACTATAGTTCAATACTCAACGTTGTGCAGGGAAACAGTGCAAGATTTAATGGAATATGGGTTGCAGTAGACGCTCCAGTCGAACGCGGGAAAATAAAGTTAAGGAAATGCTACATTGACACGGAAGTAAGCGAAGAAGATGAGAAGACGATATTGGCTTTCACGGTTGTAGGAGACGGTGAAGCAAGGACAGCCTTAGGAGAGGAGGAAGCATGCGACCTTTTCGCGGAAACACTTGCATCATATGATATCATAGTGGGGTGGAACGTCGAATACGATTTCAAGAAAATGGGGAGGGTGCTGGAAAAACGTTTCGGAGAAGACAGCGAATCGGATGCAAGAGAGCTTCTAGAAAGCGCTGTAGCATACGATCTCCTGGAAAGGTACATGGAGTTCAGGAGACTGAAGCCTCCAGCACCGAGCACGTGGAAGCTTAAGGACGTCTACGCCCACGAGTTCGGGAAAAAGCTTCCGACAGCATACGATATGGGCAAAAAGTACATTCAACTCTATAGAGAAAACCCCGAGCTCCTCAAGGAAATAAACATGAGGCATGCGATGGCACTCTATGAGCTGGACACAAAGTACGAGCTAAGCGGCCTCGACGAGGGACTTGCTGAAACAGCAGGGCTGCCAATAGACAAGGTTTCATCCAAAACAGTCCTCCTCCAGACACTACTCAAGAGAAGGTTCCCCTTCCTACTAATTCCAGGCAGGGCACTGCATCCGAAAACAGAGGTTAAGGGAGCACTAGTCCTAGAGCCCCTGATAGGATTGCACGAGAACGTTGCAGTATTCGACTTCGCAAGCCTATATCCAAGGATAATAGAAAGCCTCAACATACCATACGTTTCACAGGTTGTAGGAGAGCTTCTAAGGAGAAGGCTTGAACTAAAGAAGGTTATGAAGGAGGCTTCAGGAAAAGATCAGGCATTATATGATATGGCTAAAGCCCAGCAGACCGCGCTCAAGGTTGCAGTCAACGCAATGTACGGCTGCCTCGGAAGATACGGTGGAGAAGAGGAGGAAATGGGATTAAATGGACTATATTGGCCACACTATGCGAACAAGGTTACAGAAAAGGGTAGGATGCTGATAGAAGAGTGCAGGAGAAAACTTGAAAGCCTAGGATATGGGCGCGTCGTGTACGGTGACACGGACAGCATCTTCTACAAGTTCAACAGGAGCCTAAGAGAAAACTTTCACCTCGCAGAAGAAGCTCTAGAGGAACTCAACACTATAGCGAGAAGAGAGCTTACATCAGAGGCTGCGGTAGAGCTTGACAAGATCGCTGAAAAAATGGTAATGGTTTCAAAGAAGAAATACTGTATGCTCCTATCATACGCTGACGGAAAATGGCTTAACACACCATCCATACAGTTCGTTGGCATGGAAACCGTCAGAGGAGACTGGACCCCTATAGCAAGAGAAACCCTGGAGAAGGTTGCTGAAATGGTCTTCTCCAACACTGGAAGGGAGGAGATAGTATCATATCTTCAGGACGTCTGGAGAAACCTTATAGCTGGAAAATACGACGAAAAACTTATCCTGTACAAGACCCTATCGAAGCCTCCAGGCAAATACGGTTCAAAGGAGGAGGTTAGAAGCTTCTTCGGGGAAAGTGAAATGGTTAAGGCCGTCCCACCCCACGTTAGAGCCGCGATAAAGGCTGAGGAAACGGGGTACAGGTTCAGGGTAGGAGATAAGGTGGAATATGTTATAGTTTCATCAGACGACAAAATCGAAGTGGAGCCTGTCGTCGACGGAAAAATTCCGAAGATAAGCCTCTCAGGATACACGCACTATTTCACAAGGCAAATCCTCCCCCCAGTAGAAAGGCTTCTAAAGGCAGCGTACGGGGAAGAGTTTAACGTGAACGTTGTAGCATCAAAAAGCATTCTAGAATATGTTTAGAAAGGTGATAGGATGATAACAGTAGACTTTAGGGAAGCATCAGCTTCAAAAAGCATATTGGACGGGCTCATAAAATTGGGTGTAAAAGTTGAAATTGGAAGGCTTGACGCCGGAGACTACGCGATATCATCAAACGAAACACCAGCGCTTGTTGAGAGGAAGGAGATATTCAACTTCGCTGGAGACGTTGCAAGCGGAAGGCTCTGGCAGCAGCTGGAAAAGCTTTCAAGCATACAGGATTTCAGGAAGGCTGTTCTAATAGAAGGTTCTCCAGCACTCCTCCAGAAGCTCGGAAGAAAATGGAACATGAGCAGCATATACGGTGCACTAAACAGCATATGGCTCGAATGGAACATTCCACTACTCTTCACCCCATCAAAAAATCACACGATAATACTGCTAGCGAACCTTGACAGGAGGCTTTCTGGAGAAAGGAAGGTTGAAGCCAGAATATCAAAGCCGAAGACAGAAGACTACAGAGAAGTAGCCACCGCAATGCTATCGCAAATACCGTACGTTAACACGGTCAAAGCGAAAAGAATACTTGAAAAGTTTGGAACCGTAAAAGATGTGGTGGAAAACCTTGACAGGATCGAGGAAGTCGAAGGCATAGGAGAAAAGATATCAGAAGCAGTCAAGAAAGCGTTCACCACAAAATTCCAGCAATAGTATCTTCAGCAGACAGTATCAGTTCACTTTCGGATTTTCGGAGAACCCTCTCCCAGACATGCGTGGGCGACCATAGTTGCGCAGTTGGCAGAGCAATAAATTATTAAAATCTGAGCCTCCAACTCTTTATGTCCATGCTTAAGGAGATCGTTGCCAGTTATATGGAGAAGGTTTCAGGCTTGAGGGAATATTGTGAAAGATGTCTTAGGACTGAGAGATGGGGTGGCAGTGTTGTTTTGATGGTTGTTGATGCAGCCTTCACTTCTATAGGCTTAAACTATTTTACTGCAGTCGTTCCAAAGGTTAAAGAATTTAACAGAAGGTTTGTTGAAAGTGGAAGGATAAGGAATCTTAAGGATCTTGCGAAGGCGGACGTGAACGAGTTGAGAATTGTGTGGAAGAATATGAGGTCTTGGACCATAGCTAGGGAAATCGCCTCTTATCTATCAACATTAAGTGAAGACGATAAATTAGCTCTTAGAACTTGGGCAAAAAATGCTAGGCTTGAAAGTTGGAGAAAAGATCCAATTGGAAGGATTAAAGGTGTTGGATTAATAACATTCCAATATCTTAGAATGATGGGCGGCATAGACACAGTTATGCCAGATAAAATTGTCAAAAGAGTGATAAACGAGATTTTGGTTAAAGCCGGATTAGAGCCTGTAAACGATGACATAGAATTCATTAAAAAAGCTGAAGAAGTCGCTTTAGCTAGCGGATATAGGCCTATAGAGCTCTGCTGGATGACCTGGCTAATACAGCCAGAAGGAAAAATGATAAGGATGGACAAGTATTCAAATATGCTATCGAAAATTTAGCCTATGAATTTGAGCCGAGATAGTTCTCCGGAACGTAGAAGCATGTGCTTCCCTTCTGGCGAAGTTAGACTTTAGGAAAGGTTGCTAATCTTAAATAGGTGAACATCCCCTCCTTGCTTTAACCTTCTCAGCTAAGAGGAAACATCACATTTATTTTCTCGCGGTTAAAGTTTAAATATTTTTTGGTTGTGTTTTGTGGTGTTCGAGTTGCCTGAGGATAGGCTTGCAGAGTTTCTTAGGAGTGGTAAGGATTGGGGTAGGTTGAGGACTAGTGTTCCCGGAGTGTTTGTCTTGAAGCTTCCAGCTTATAAGGGTTCGCCTAGCAGGCTCGCTATAGAGCTTAATCCTGTTGGAGAGGATGGTCTGCCGAAGAAGAAGAGGGGGCTTGTGCTGAGGTCTAAGGCTGAGCTCGAAGACTTTAGGCAGCTCTTCCAGTACGATAAGCTTTCTAAGCTTATGGAGCTGCTTGAAGCCGTTAACCCGAAGGCTGAGGCTGGGAAGAGGGGTAAGGGTGAGGAGGTTATAGAGCTGTAGGCGTATGCTCGAATACGTCGAGCACCCTCTCGTCTGGCCCGGTAGGGTTGAGTTCAGGCTCTACCAGAAGCGTATAGCTGATGTAGCGTCTGAAAGGAACACTCTTGTAATATTGCCTACGGCTTTAGGTAAGACTGTGATCTCAGCACTTGTCGCAGCGAACATACTCTACAGCTACAGGGATGCGAAGGTTCTCGTCATGGCCCCCACTAGGCCGCTTGTAGCACAGCATAGGGAAACATTCCTCAAAATGTTGAAGTTGAGGGAAAACGATACCGTTGTCCTCACCGGCATGACGGCTGCTGAGCAGAGGACAATATTCTGGCAGGGTGATGCGAGGATATATTTTTCAACACCTCAGGTTGTCAGAAACGACCTTCTAGAGGGGAGGCTTAACCTTGAAAGGTTCATGCTCCTCGTCTTCGACGAATGCCATAGGGCTGTGAAAGAATACGCTTACACGGACATCGCTAGAACATACGTTTCACAGGCAAGGTACCCGCTTATCCTTGGAATGACCGCATCACCCGGCTCAGATCCGAAGAGGGTTGAGGAGGTTTGCAGAAACCTGTACATAGAGAGGGTTGAGTTCAGGACGGAAGCGGACCCAGACGTCAAACCCTACATCCAGCCCATAGAAGTCGAATGGAAGCGGGTGAACCTTCCAAGAGAATATCTTGCAATAAGGGAACATATTAGGGGTATGCTCGATAGGAGGTTAAATTGGCTCTTTTCAAACGGGATAATAAGGCGCAGGCCAGAATATGTGACCAGAAGGTGCCTTATTGAGGCTGGAGAGGAGCTGAGATACCTACTAGAGGCTGAAAGTGTTGAGGAAGAGCATGGTAGGCTGTTCACGGCCATAGTGAACCAGTCCCTAGCCCTCACACTCTTCCACATGCTCGAGCTCCTCGAAACCCAGGGACTGCACACATTGAAGGCTTTCATGGAGAAGGTTGAGGAAGAGAAGAGAGAAAAGCACAGCTATTCAATTCTAGTAAACGATCCAGAATATTTGAGCCTGAAAGCGCTTGTACGCTCTACAGCAGTAGAGCATCCTAAGGCTGAACTCCTCAAGCAGATAGTCGGAGGCCAGCTTACGTTAAAGCCTTCCTCGAGGATTATCGTGTTCACACAGTATAGGGACACGGCAACACATCTCGTGGAAGAGCTGAGGAGGCTTCCAGGCGTGAGGGTTGAAAGGTTCGTTGGACAAGCTTCAAAATTGAACGATAAAGGGTTAACTCAGGAGGAGCAGGCTGAAAGGATAAGGATGCTTGAAAGAGGCGATCTAAACGTTCTTGTTGCGACGAGCATTGCTGAGGAAGGCCTAGACATACCTGCAGTGGACCACGTAATATTCTACGAGCCGATACCGAGCGAAATAAGGTACATACAGCGCAGGGGCAGGACTGGGAGAAAGGCTCCTGGAAAGGTGACGATATTGGCTTCAAACGAAAGCCTCGACATGATATACTTTTACGCGAGCAGAAGACGCGTTGAAAGGATGAAGAGGATAGTCGAGGAGCTTAACCCGAGGCTGCCAACAATACTGCGCCACAGCAGCAGGCCAGCACCAAACCCCCTAACACGTGAAGAGATAGCGCAGCTAGAGAAGGAGGCTGTTAAAATAGAGGTTGAGGCTGTGAAGGCGGAGGCTGAAGCCGTAAGAGAATTAAATAGGAAGGCGGCCCACGTTTCAAGAATAGCCTACATGAAGCTTTTGGAGAAGGGTTTCG
>Ga0209225_1004797_pt1 | contig 10484 bp, 10 predicted proteins | sample WasSprMetagenome_FD_184732 | JGI IMG/M metagenome (GOLD analysis project Ga0209225, IMG submission 184732) | Sulfidic aquatic microbial communities from Washburn Spring, Yellowstone National Park, USA - WS (SPAdes) (version 3) | ecosystem: Environmental > Aquatic > Thermal springs > Hot (42-90C)...
GGACTGTTGGGGATCACGCGCGTTTAACTTCGGCATGAAACCACCTCCTGAAAAGCATCATTCAACCTCCTAGGGAGCCGAAAAGGCTCGGGATTTAGACGCCCCGTTTAAACCCTAGGTTTAGAAAAAGGCGGGAGGAATTAGAGCTCGTTTAATTTTTTCTCGAGGACCGCTATGGCCTCTTTGGCTGCGCTGACGGTCTTTGAGCCTACGCAGACGACTTTGCCGGTTGAGAAGACGAGGAAGGACGGCTCAACGTCCCTGAGCTTAACGACGACGCCTGGGAAGCCTTCAGGCTCGTAGACCGTTGCGTTAAGCCTCTTCACGGCCTCCTTTGCGTTCACGCTCGTCCTCAGGAGAGCTGAAACCACGGCGTTCTCAACCTTCACCTCAGGCGGTGAAGGGAGCACGAACCCTTTCCGCCTCATTGTTTCCACGAATTCGCCTATGACGCTGGATGCCTCCCTCTCCGACTTTGCCCCTGTGCATACGATCTTCCCGGAAGCGTAGATGAGCAGCGTAACGCGAGGCCTCTTAAGCTTGTACGCGAGCGCTGGGAACTTCCTCATTGGCCGCGCCTGGGGAAAGATTTTGGCTAGCGCCGACAGGTCGAGGCCGTGTTTGAACCTCGCGGTTACAACCACGTTTTCCACAGCAACGTCGAAGGCTGCAAAGTTTGACATGTGCCATCGGAAGATTTTGCAGCCAAGCCTTTTAAGCTTAGAAGCGCCGACAGCATGCGATCGCCGGTTCTCAGGCTGCCTTAAAAGCGTGGAAGAGGAGGCGGTTAAATGAGGCTGCAGCTAGGAGTCCTGTGAAAGGCAGAGTTTGTCCATGAATTCCATGAAGGACGTGGGTTTCCCAGCCAACGCTCAACCCGTTGCTTAACCACGTACAACGCTTCGAGCACCTCGAGCGGGTCGCCGCGTTTCAGGCACGTTTTCCGCGTTTGATCCTTCGAGAGTATTGTTTTGATCAATTCAGCGTCAGGGTTAACTGTTCGCCTTTCAGCCTTTCGGATTTCCTCCAAGAGCGCACGCACGTGGTCAGGGTTCGTCAAGTCAAAAGTTTTCCGCTTTGATGGCTTCGGCTGCACCGTGGCCCTCCTCCACGTTCTTTGTAAACCTCCAGCCGAACCTTTTCAGGCGGGAGCCAGGGTTTAGACGCTCCCGTCGCCTCGGCTGGCTTAAATAGCGTTAAGAAAAAAGGGAAGTTGGAGACGGAAGGCTTGGTCACGCTGCCTTCACTTCCTCAGCCACAATGAACCATCCATTTCGCCATCGCTCCACGCAGCTTTGGGCGTGAACTGCTCGTCTTGAAGCATGAGCCGCATCAGCCTTTCAGCGCCTTCAGGGTTCGCAATGTTGAAGACAAGCCTTTTCCGGCTGGGAGGAGCCAATTGAACCTCCTCCAGTTCAGGTTGCACTTCACTCCTCTTCAGCGCCTTCGCATGCTTTCCGGCATACCTTCCAAGCGCAAAGTAGGCGACGAACAGGTAGATGGCTACGCAAACGCAGGCTGCAAGGTCCAAAGAGCCGCTTGCAACCGTGAACGCCAACCCAAACGCGAAACCTGCAAACAGGCCTGTCCTATTCCTTGCACACCAAGCGAGCATGCGCCTTGAAGCGCGCTCCAAGGCTTCGGCGCAAGCCATTGCTATTATTCTTGAGACCCAGAAGACTCCGACGAAGTAGAGGTCGACGACGGAGAAGAGGGCGCTTCCAACGACCGTTCCAAGCTCTACATGTCCAAACTGGACGTAGTCGAACGCCGAAAACAGCGAGGTTATGACGGCGAAGACGGCAGGCCTCCACTTCAAAGTGCGCTTAACCCAACACTTTATCCAGCGTAGGCCAGACAACTCAACAAACATTTTCCTTTTTCCTCCTTAACCTCCCGTTTAGCCGGAGCCCTAGGCTCCGTTGCCCCCGGCCCACCACGTGGAGGCGGGAGGATTCGGGCCGGATGCAGAAAAACCGAGGAGTCTGCCGCTTGAGAAACTGCGGTTTGAATGTGGAAAACTTTCAGGGTTCCGTCAGCGCTTTTTCGCCGCCAGGATTTCGTCGAGGTTCAGTTCTTCAAGCTTCATGTTCCACCAAATTTTCGGGTTCTCAACACCGCGCGCGCATCGCCTGTTGTAGGGAGCCTTAATTAGCATGGCCACCACCGTCATACAAAAAAGGCGTTTTCAACATTACTTGTATGACAGTCTTCCAATAAAATATGCCTTTTTGTGTGACAGTGCTTCAACGTGCTCCTCTATTTTGGCTGTGCCGCCGGCTGGGACAGGCGAGTGTGCAGCTAGGTGCCCAGCGGTTCTGATCGCAGGGTCTTCGATGAGCCTGACCGGGAATGACCTTCACTCACCCAACTATGTGAACCACCGCATACTTAGACGAGACCAGTCTCCTTCTGTTTCCTAGCCCTTATGAAGGCCTCTACGGCGTTTTCCGTGACGCACATGCGTATGTACTCTGATAGGTCTAGAAGGTACTGCTTGGCTGCAAATTCGACCAACCTCCGCTCTGAGGCTGAAACTCTGAAATGCATTATGAGGGGTCTTTTTGGCTCGACGTGAATAACTTCATGTTCCGCCTCAAGTTTCTTAAAGCCGTTCCAAACTTCCATAGTCTTGAAAAATTCGAGAAAGTCGAGAGGCGATAGTCTAGCTTGTGTTCTCGATATTGCATATGAGGTCGGTGACAAAGCGATGAAACGCTCACCCTCTTCACGCACCACAAACCCTCTCGCCTTCAAAGCTTCAGCAACCGACGCGTACTTTTTGAGAAACGCAATCTTCAAGCCGTCTTCTCCAATTATTTCATCCAATTCCATGCCTTTCACCTCTTGCAAGTTCAAACGCTCCATCGACCGCATGGAACCTGATGAACTCTGCCAAAGTCGCCCCTTTCTTTCTTGCAGCGTCCTTAATGAGCGAGAGCTCCCCCTCGGCGAACCTGATAGTAACTTTGAAGGGCCGCTTGGGCTCAAACACGATGTGGTCTCTGCCCTTCTTTTTAGATCCCCCCACAACCTCGACATCTCTGTAGAAGCGCCCCAGCTTTCTTTCAGTCAGCCCTAAGGCTATTCTATCAAACGACAGGCTCGTCAGCACCTCAAGTTCGTAATGATCATCATACTCTTTCAAGCGGTAAAGGATCCCTGAACCATCGCGGAGGTGGGCTACGACATCTCTATATTTGGCAGGTATCATGACTCTCATAGCGTCGTGCCTCTGTATTACAAATTTCTTTTTTGACAGTCATTTTTAAATTTTGTAGTACAGATTTTTCGCGTCGAGCAGCGTTGGCAACATCTTCGGAATTACGTTTGGAGCATACGGTCTCTCAGCACTGTTGTCTACAAGCCAATGAGGGCAAACCTGCCACGGATTGTTCAGATATGATACGGCAGAATGCGCGTAAGGCACCCTTGCTATTGCAATTGTATAGCCACTGTACCGCTTCTTAAACCTTTCAAACACACTTTTTGGGTCATCGGATTCGTCGATGAGGATTAGCTTGTACTTGTGGACAACAACAGCGTAGGACTCAGCGTAATCGTAACGTAACCCAAGAGCGTTCTCTTTAAGAAATAAGTGCCCAATTTCATCCGCTTGAACTCCTTCAACGTTCACTTTTACGCCGAAGCTCTCATAGATTTTTTCCAAGTTTCTAACTTGGCTCTCCGCGGTAAATACCTTGCACCCTTCTGGCGGGATGCCGATGTGGTCTAAATGCAGCTGGAGGACGTAAAGCTCTTCAATAGCTGATGTCAACGCGCATGCGTCGAATCCCACCTGCCTAGGGAATGGTAATGGTGGCGGCATAGGCCGCCCCTGGGGGCCCTCCCTTACCGGCGGGCCCCCACCCGCCCCGCATGAAGCTTCCAGCCCGTTTATAACCGCGGGAGCGTCGACGTGCCGAGCGTAACTCTGGAGTCGAATCTTCTTAACCAAGTTCCTACACTTCATCCTTTCACCTCCTTCAAGTCGAACACACCTCCAGCCGAACCTTTTCAGGCGGGAGCCAGGGTTTAGACGCTCCCGTCGCCTCGGCTGGCTTAGAAAAAAGGAGGATGATAAGCTGTCAGCCCTTGTTCTTCGCCGTCTTCAACATCTCTGAGAAACGAAGGAAGTTGCGCAGGCTTGTCCTGAGGCATTCGTCGCGCAACGGACAAACGCAGAACCCGCTCACCGCCTCTGGGTCGCCGAAACAACGCTTCAACCCTAGTAGGCGGACTTTCAGCTCGATAGGCAGAACCTCTAATCCCACAAAACCGCCTCAGGCGCCTTCAAACTGGCTAAAGAAAAGCGTTTACTTAGGAGCTACAACCGGTCGATCAGTAAGCCGAACACCGCGGCAATTCCGGATAGCGCGAGCAGCCCAATCGACTCCGGCGGAAGCGCTGCTCTAAGGGAGGCGAGGAGCCCAGCGGCGGTTAGGCTCGTCCTCGGCGTCGAGTCCAGCAGAAACTGCAATACGTTTAGCGTCAGAGCTAAGCATATGGCGGCAACTATTGCCGCCGCAATTGCACCTGCTTTCACCCAAACCATTTTCGTCCGAACCCTCCTCATCCCAACACCGCCCGACTTTCAACGGCAAGCAACTGCGTCATCCACATGTGATGCCAACCTTAGAGGACAAACTGCGCTTGTAGTCACGCACAGCGACATCATGTAGTTGCGGAGGCTCAGTGTAACTACATTCCGTAGTTACAGGTAGCCGCGTAACTACAATTGCATGTCTGTAACTACAGAATTTTCCGATGGAAATTTCATGTAACTACAAAAAACCCTCAATTTAGCCTTCTTTTGACGCGTAGTTACGCTGTAGTTACGCGTTAAAAGCTTGAAAAAGAGTGTAAACTACTGCGGCAAAACGTAGTTACACCGCCTTCGCGGTCGCCGGAGCAACGCCGGCTATGGCCACTGACGCAGGCCTTTCGCCTTCGGACAGATGGATGTCAGCCGAGAGAGTTATTTAACTCGATTACGTCTGTGCGTGAGATCTTAAAAATGAAGCTCATGGTGGAGGCCGTTGCAGGGCAGGCGAATCTATGCCGCAAGGCACCATTTGTTTGCTGTACGAGCGTAGTTACAGCGTAGTTACAAAGACGATCGGTCAGACGCCTGTAACTACAGCCTTCAGGTTTCCTTTTCTGCCTCTCTTTTTGCGCCTTTTCCGATTTTTATGCCGAGGCGCAAGGCAATTTCGCTGACCTTCTCATCCCATACCGCGACGGACTTGCTTTTCACCTTCCCCTCAATACGCTTCTGAGCATACAGCCACGGCTTGCCCCTGATCGATTTAACTGTGAAACTGAACCCGAGCTCGGAGTACTTTCTAATCTCTTCCTCCAAGTCCCGCAGCGGACATAAGGATTCAACGCCTTCCTCAGTCTTCGGAACCGGTTTTTCCATGCCTCCTTCGTACTGTTGGGAGGAGGCTTCAAAAACGGCCTCAGTTTTCATTGAAGTTTCAGCCGCGGGCTGAGGGACTTTTTTCTCCGCCATATACGGCCTGAAAGCCGGCTCGATTCTAAGCAACTTCAAGGCTTTCTCGTGTTCCTCGTACGGGCCGAGCGCGACTGTGACAACTCCGCCGGCGGCCTTGGCCTCCGCGACAAGGACTATTTTTCCGTCAGCGGTCTCCTGCTTCACAAGCCGCCACGGGTCTTGGGTGAAAACGGAGTAGAGGTGCCTCACGTCCTCGGCTTTTACAGTTGCAACCACGCCAGCAGGCTGTTTTTCAGGCTCCTCCACCTTTTCCTCCGCTGCAGGCTCACCCGCTTTGACTTCAGCCTCCTCCTTTTCAGTCTCCTTTTCAGCTTTTGCCTCCGCTTCGCCTGCTTTTTCTTCAGCCTTTTCGGTTTTTCCTTTGGCTTCTTGTGCGGTTTTCTGCTGCTGCGCGGCTTCCTCCTCCTTCTGTGGAGGCTCTTCTCGGATTGGTAGAAGCTGGTTGTTCGCGAGGAACACGCGTTCCCCTGTTTCTGGGTTGAAGTAGAGGACTGAAACCTTCGTGTTGTCCCATACGCCGCCGAAGAGCCCTGTGCAGTCGAATACGACGTCCTCCTTCAGTTCGTTGTGGAGTATGTCCACGAGCCCGTTCGCCCACTTTTCGCGTGTTGTGGCGAATATCACTGGCTTGCCGAAGCCCTTGTTCTTCACGAGGTTGTTTACGACGCGTTGCCTGTGTTTGATCGGGTCTATTTCAACTTCGATTGTGAAAGCGTGAGCGTTGTCCCAGTACCTTGGGTTCCACTTTCCGTCAGGGCCCCTGGCGAGGGGGACGACTGTTATGTCTGGCATCTTCTTCGTTTCGTATTCCTCCTTTCCTCCTTCAGTTTTCTTGGGGGCTTCCTCGCCCTCGTCAACGCGCACCCAGCAGTAGTCGTCCCAGAGGAGCTCCTGAAGCTTGGCTATCAGCAGCGTGTGCTCTGGCCCGCCGCCCCTTCTTCCCGTCGGGATCTGCTCAACCTCGTTTATGCCTCTGGTCGTCAAGTAGAAGAAGCGCTTCACGATCCTTCTCTGGACAGGCCTGTCAGCCCTTATCTTGTCCGCGTCTAAAGGTGGCTCAACGACGTCCTCCGGCGCATAGTCTCCGGTGTAGAGCATCTTTTCAAGGCAGAGCTTGCAGATGAACTTTCCGCCTTTAAGGTAGTACGGCCTGTGGGTTAGCTCGTCGCACTTGCAGCAGAGCTGCGGTTTCGGCTGCCAGTCTGCTTCAACTGGGACGGCGAGCGCATCCCACACGTACGGCTTCTCCCTGTAATAAACGTACCCAGCGTAGACGAGGTGGTTTAGGGCGGCGTCAACCTGGGCGGGTTGAACGCCGAACTCCCTGTGCATGGCCTCTACGAGCTCGCCCCTCTCCATGGCTGGCATCGACCCCTGGCTTGCCATCCCCCTTCCGCGGTTCTCCACGTAAAGCCTGTAGAGCTTCAGCGCTATGGCCCACATTAACGGGTTCTTGAAGCCCCTCCTCGTCGGGTGGTCGAGTTCGCCGGCGGCTGGGACTCCGGCGTACCTTGACATGTCGACGGGTTCAGCCCATTCCTTCTGAAGGCTGTAGGCTATGACCTCGTCGGGGTTGTTCGGCCCCCGTCCAAGGTCTATGGACCGCAGGATCTGGCACTCCCTTTTCCCGCCAACTACTGCTGAGGCGGCAAACGTGAACTTCGGCAGGTGTGTGAGGTCGCTGTAGCTGAGGAAGGGCTTGTAGAACTCCTGAAGCTTTTTGGCGGTTTCCTCGCCGGTTGAGAAGGTTATTATGGCGTCGCAGAGGTGGGGTATGGATTCGGCTATCTCCTTCTTGTACTGGCCCAGGTACTGGCTTGCAAGCGTCATGTACACGCGGTACTTTCTAAGCGACTGGAGTATGTCCCTTATGCTGTCAGACACGAAGCGGTAGGCCTCGTCCACGTACACGTAGAATGGAACGCGCTTCTCTTCAGGCGTGTCCTCACGGCTCATTCCGGCAAGGTAAACCCTTGAGAGTATGAGGCTTCCGAGGAAGTTTGCAACGTCGCTTGTTATGGCTCCCTCGCTGAGGTTAACAACTATTATCTTCCCCTCGTCCATAGCCTTCCTGAAGTCGAAGCCGCTTTTCTCGCATTCGAACATGGGTGCGACTATGCGCTCCTGGACTATGCGGTATATCTTCGTGAGCGCGGCGCCGCTTGCGTCCTTAGGCATCTTCTTAAACTCGTTCTCCCAGAATGCCTTAACCCTCTCGTCTCCAACCCTCTGGAGGCAGTCCTCCCTGAAAGTTTCGTCGGCTATAACGTTGTACAGGTGGCTGAGGTTTGTGTCGCCTGAGTCGAGGAGCGTGTATATGGCGTTCATGAGGATCATGTCCAAGCGGGGGCCCCAGAACCTAGCGTAAATCTTCTCAAGGCTCTCCATGAAGCACCTGGCAACGATGTCCCTGTCCTTCGGATCCCTCACTTCGAGGAAGTTTATCTTCACAACCCTCCCGTAATCCCTCGCCGTAGTAGGGTCTATGTATATGACGTCGTCCCAGCGCTCCCGAGGAACATGCGTCAGGAAGAGCTTGACGAGGTCCCCGTGGGGGTCAATTATGAGCACGCCCCTCCCCCTCCTCACGTCCTGCACGGCGAGGCTTAGAAGCAACCTCGACTTGCCCACGCCTGGAAATCCGACGACGGCCATGTGCACGCGCTCGTCCTCAAATATGCCTCTAGGCCTCCCCTCCTCGTCGACGCCGAGGGTCAACACTGGCCTTTTAGGCTGAACGGGCTGAACAGTTGCCCGCTGCGCTATCTGCTGAACCGTTTCCTTAGGCTTGGAGCGCCTGAAAAGCATATTTCATCAAGACGAATGCGGAACGTGAGCTTAAAAGTCCGGGGCATGGAGGTATTGCGGGAGCAGCTTGAGCGGTGAGAGGTGCAGGAGCCCGCTTAACCCGAAGTGCGGGAGCACGGACATAGCCGTATACATAATGTACGGAGGCGCGAAGCTTCCGGTCTGCAGCAGGTGCTGGGGGCAGATCGCGGAGTCGGACATGGAGTGGGGTGAGGGCGTTTCAGCTGAAAAGCGGCGAAGCCAAGTTGAGGAGGCTAAAAGGAGGATGCTGGAGGACGCTAGGAGGCAGGCTCTTGAGGAGCTTGCGGACAGGACGGTCAGGAGGCTGAAGCGCTTCAAGCCTTAAGCTCCTTTTTAAGTTTTGGCACGCATGGCTTTGGGAGCATGATGCCGCGGGTAAACCTTAGAACTTTATGGTTTGAGGACATTGGGCTTGTGAACCAGCCCTTAATAGACACGCCTTTCGGCAGGCTAACCGTCCGCCAAGCGGCCGGCATAGGGTTTTTCGCGCTTCTGGCGTGGCTCACATTTTCAGCCTTAGGCTTCGTCGGAGACTTGGCCTTGAGGGCGGTTCCTGCTGTGCTCATCTTCGCGGCCGGCGCAGTGGTCTTCTCTTGGAGGGTTAAGACTGTGCCTCCCGAGAAGATTCTGATCCTCGCGCTTAGGAGGAAGCGCGGAAGAAAACCTGCAAAGCAGAAAGCCGCTAGGGAGAAGGGCGCTGAGAAGGTCGCTCCGAAAGCGCCCGTAACAGTGAAGGTTACAAAGGCTCAGGCGACGGTCGGCGAACCTTTCAAGGTCGTCGGCGTTCTGAGGGAGCCGAGCTCGGGAACTCCTCTTGCCAACCGCAACTTCGACGTCATCGTCGACGGCGTACTACGTTATAAGGGCGCGACGGATGAGCAGGGAGGGTTTGAGGTCGTCTACATTCCTGAGAGCGTCGGCTTGGTGAGGATAGAGGTGAGGCCTGAAGGGTACGCTGGGGTGAGCCAGAGCATCGAAGTCGCCGTCAGGGGACAGGCGGTTGGAGGGGCGAGGAGTTGAGCGACAGGTTGAGCGAGAAGGCGGCGTACGTTTACGAGGTTTTCCCCATAAACTTCAGCCTGCTCTCAGACGAAAAGCAGGCTGAGGTTGTGGACAGGTTCAAGGCCTTCCTCAACGGCTTAAGCTGCGAGCTGCGCATCCACGTTGTGAAGTCCAAGAAGAGCGTTGACCTCGGAGGCGGAGAGGCCTTCGAAACGACTTTCTACAGGTTCTTCATGGAGAGCTTTGGCTCGCCCGTAGACCACCTCCTCGCCCACATGGGTTTGAAGTTCCAGCGGGTCATGGAGGCGCCGACCGTTGAGCCCGTTAAGGTTTTCCCCCGGTATATGGCCCTTCAAGGCGGAACGCTGATGAAGGCCTACACGATATATGCGCTTCCAGGAAGCCTAGTCGAAGGCTTCATCACTGAAACCTACGGTGTAGTCGAACGCGTTTTAATGTCCTTTAAGCCGCTTCCCCCGGAGCAGGCTGTAAGGCGGATCGACAAGTACTCGAAGCTCATAGGCGGGCTCAGGCTTGCAGACGTTTCAAGGGGGAGGTCGGCTCCGAAGGAGGTTGAGCTTAAGGCGGCCATGGCGGCTGAGCTGCACGACAAGCTGATAGCGGGCCTTTCAAGGCTCTTCGAGGTTAAGGCAAACCTATGCGTGGTCGGAGCTGACAGGAATGAGCTTAGAGCAAACGAGCGCAGGCTGAGGGACACGCTTCAGGCGAGGCTTGTGCGGATAGACAGCCCATCGTACATCCAATACGAGGTCGCCACAGGAGCTGAGGGGAAAAGGCTGTTCATGGACACGGACACGGCCGCGTGCTTCTTCCCCTTCATAAGCGAAGACGTCATCGAAACGCCTGGAGGCATATTCCTAGGCGTCAACACCATGACGGGCGCGCCTGTAATATACGATCCTCTTCTCCGCATGAACCAGAACATATTAATCGTCGGCAAGACGGGATGCGGAAAAAGCTTCACGAGCAAGCTTCTCCTCTCGCGCCTGGCAAGCCGCCACAGGAACCTGGCCTTCTTCATAATTGACCCAGAAAACGAGTACGGCTACGTAGGCAAGGCCTTCGGAGCCGACGTGGTTGAAGTTCAGCCTGGAAGGCTCCTAGGGTTGGATCC
>Ga0209225_1004801_pt1 | contig 10478 bp, 9 predicted proteins | sample WasSprMetagenome_FD_184732 | JGI IMG/M metagenome (GOLD analysis project Ga0209225, IMG submission 184732) | Sulfidic aquatic microbial communities from Washburn Spring, Yellowstone National Park, USA - WS (SPAdes) (version 3) | ecosystem: Environmental > Aquatic > Thermal springs > Hot (42-90C)...
AACCTTGGTTTTCCCTTGGGGAGCCAAGCGTCAGCGAGGCGACAAGGAGGGGAATAAGAAAAGAAATTAAATTTTCATTTGAGGAAGAGGGGTGACAGTGAGCGAAGCTCACGCCAGAGGGGAGAAACCTTAGGTTTCTCCCTTATGGGGAGCCGAGCGCTAGCGAGGCGACATGATGCCTTGATTTTTTCCAAAAAACTTTTTAATATTTAAAATGTCTAGCGCCGTAGAGGAGTAGTACCTCGCCGGTCCCATAAGCCGGAGATCCCTGGTGCAAATCCAGGCGGCGCGAATTAAGCCAGGGTAGCTCAGTGGTAGAGCAGTCGTTTCATAAGCGAAAGGTCGTGGGTTCGACCCCCACCCCTGGCAAAACGTTCATTATAAAGAAAGCAAGTAAGCCAACACGGGTCAGACCGGTGAAGAAATCTTCAGAAATTTTACCTCTAGGAAAAGGGGCAGGGTGAAGTTTTCAAAGCAAAACAGAGAAAACGAGCGTCAGAGGGGAAAACCTTAATTTTCTTTTAGGGAGCCGAGCGTTAGCGAGGCGACAGTGGTGAACTTCCGTTAGGGGAAAGGGACACCTTTTATTTCTTTGGCGGTTGGATACCTTTCTTTTAAAGAAAGGGGTCCAAGGAGCGAGCCGAAGCCCGTAAGGGCGCCAGCGCTTCGCGCTGGGGAGGCGAGCGACATGGGGGCGTAGTTCAGCCAGGATTAGAACGTCCGCCTGTCACGCGGAAGGTCGTGGGTTCAAATCCCATCGCCCCCGCAAAATGAAAAATTCTGCTTGATGCAAAATATTTATACTCAAAATTCTCGCAGAAGACTCAGGATCTTGATAATAACTGTCTCAATTACCACTGGGTTATTATTTGCTGGCTTATATTATTATTTCTCAAATAAATACACACGACCAGTTAAGAATTCACATAAGGAGGCAATTAAAACAGAGGGGTTTATACCCTCAGATAAAGCCTTTGAAGATAAAATCCATTCATCCAAGAGAGAATACAAAGTTGGGATTATTTATATTTGGGAAAGCAATGAGACTTATAATCCCAATTGGCTAAGGGATTTATCTTCGAGTAAACAAAAAATTGAAAGTGCACTAAACGAAATTTTTAAGAAACAAGGGAAAAAATTTGACGTGGAGTTTTTTGGGAGAATTTAAAGCGGAGAATCTCTGTTGGAATCCAAGCAAAATAGCTTTTATTTTAGAGAATTCATATTACCCTAATTCTATTGAAAAGGGATCGTATATATGGATGCCAGGGAGTCAACTTACACCGACTGGCGATGAGTATGACTATCTCTGTTTTTCCAAGAATTCTAAAATTCTATGGTTAGATTGTCCTCTAACAAGATGTGAAGAATTTACCCACCCCAGTCGCCCCGATGACAGGTGTTTTAAAATTAAATGCGACAATAAATATTTCACTTTAGCGATAGAGAATCAAGAATGGGTAAAATTTTTGTTAGAAGAGCTTGGAGTAAAATTTAATCTTTCAGAGTATGACTTTAAGCTCATTATTTTGGGTAGGGCAGGACCAATCATCCCTCTTATCATCGTACTGGGGAGGTAATTTTTATCAAATTTTTTATGCCAGGTTGGCAACAAGTGGTTCATGAAATTTTGCATCATTTTGGAGCGGTTGATGTTTACCCACCGCCACTTTTTGAGCAAAATCCACATAGAGAAAAGGCTTTGAAATTGGAACCGGAAAGTGAGGTAGACAAAAGTATTATGGCCAATGGTTGGGCTGGCTATTGCAATAAATATGCTTATAATCAATGCACACCAGAAGATCCAGAGAAAATTTATATTGATAAATACAACAGAATTAAGTTAGGAGTAGAGTAAACCTTTGTGTTTTCATTACACTGCAGTTACTTTAAAACCTTGAGAACTTTTACTCTTTCGCCACAACCAATCCCCAAATTTCTTTGGTGCGGTATTTTTTTAAGGTCCTTGCCGCTTCCTCTAAAGTGGAAAGAGTTGTTGCTACATCATCAACAAGAATAATTTTTTTGCCCTGAACGAATTTTTCAAATTTAGGATTAATTTGAAATGCATTTTTTATATTTTCTTTTCTTTCCTTTTTACCTTTTACTTTAACTTGAGGCAAATTTAGTTTTTTCCTAAAAAGCAAATTATTTTTTAATGGAATTTTTAGTTTTAAAGAAAGAATTTTAGCTATTTCTTCAGATTGATTAAAACCTCTCCATCGAAGCCTTCTTTTGTGTAAAGGCACTGGAGTTAAAATAAAATCAGTTGGATTTTTAAAAAATTCAATCTCTGGGTTTTGAGTTAAAAATTTTAAAATTAAAGAAGCAAGATAAGGCGCTAAACTTTTTACAAATTGATATTTAAAGGTTTCAATTATTTTCTTTATTCCTTCAAATTGATAATTTGTAGCAGCTACAAAACCTGAAAGATAAATTTTGCATTGAGGACAAATTTTACCATCAGCTCTTCTTTTTTGGCAGTAGGGGCAAAAGGGGGAAGAGAAGATTTTTAAATCAAAAAAACAATTTTCGCAAAGATAGCTTCCTTCTTTGTGGCACAAAATACAAACTTTTGGAAAAAAGAGATCCAAAATCTTTTCAAAAGCTTCTTTCATTATAAAGAAGATTTATTTTAAAAAAAGCTAATTTTTGCTTTCATTAAAAGGTAATTTGTATTTGCACTTTGGAAAATTAGAGCAAGAATAGAATTTTCCGAATTTACTTAAGCGAATAAGTAAAGGAGCACCACATTCTGGACAAGTTTTTTCAGTTTTTTGAATAGCAATTTTTTCTTTTGAAACTTCTTGATATTTTTTTTCCAAAATTTTTTTGAATGGTTGATAAAATTCATTTATCACCGGTACCCACTCTTTTTCGCCTTTGGCGATTTTATCTAAATTTTCTTCCATTTTAGCGGTGAAATTTATATCAACAATTTCAGGGAAGTGAGTAACCAAAAGATCATTTACAAGAATTCCAATCTCTGTTGGATAAAGTCTTTTATTTTTATCTTTTTTCACATAGTTTCTTTCCTGAATTGTTGATAAAATCGGAGCATAAGTTGAGGGCCTTCCAATACCATTTTCTTCCAAAGTCTTAATTAAAGTTGCTTCAGTATATCTTGGCGGTGGTTGAGTGAAATGCTGAGAAGGAATTAATTTGATTAACTTTAAAATTTCATTAATCTCCAAAGGGGGAAGCTCTGTTTCTTCATATTTTATTGGATATATTTTTAAGAATCCATCAAACTTGAGAATTTGCCCAGTAGCTTTAAATACATATTTGCTTGCTTCGATTTCTACGACCGTAGAATCAAAGCTTGCTTGAGCCATTTGGCAGGCGACAAACCTTCTCCAAATTAAATCATAAAGCCTAAGTTGGTTTTTTTCCAATTTTGAGGCAAGTCTTTCAGGCGTGTTTTCAATGTATGTTGGCCTAATCGCTTCGTGTGCTTCCTGAACCCTGCCCTTTGCTTTGTATTTTCTAAAAAAACCTGCCCAATAATTTTCACCATAATTTTTGACAATAAAATTTTTTGCCAAAACCAATGCCAAATCTGAAATATTTAATGAATCGGTTCTGTGATAAGTGATATAACCCATTTCATAGAGTCTTTGACTAATTTGCATTGTAAGTTTTGCGCTAAATTTAAATTTCTTCCAAGCTTCTTGCTGGAGGGTACTTGTAGTAAATGGGGGTAGGGGATTTCTTCTAACTTCTTTTTTTTCAATATTAATTACTTTATATTCCGCACCCTCTAAATCTCTGACAATTTTCTCAACTTCTTTTTTACTCTTAATTCCCACCCTGGGAATAACTTTACCCTCTTTTTTAACTAATAATGCTTTAAATTCATTTGGGATTTGGGATTTGTGTCGAATTCCGAATTTTGGATTTTGGATTTTTTGAAGCATTGCTTCAATACTCCAGTACTCTTGGGGAACAAAATTTTTTATTTCTCTTTCACGCTCAACTACTAGTCTCACTGCTACCGACTGAACCCTACCAGCTGATAACCCTCGAGCTACTTTTTTCCACAAAAAAGGCGAAAGTTTATATCCGACAATTCGATCCAAAATCCTTCTTGCCTGCTGGGCATTAACAAGATTCATATCAATTTTTCTTGGATTATTTAGGGCTTCTTCAATTGCTGGTTTTGTGATTTCGTGGAAAACAATTCTTTGATAAGGTTTTGTTTGATCTAGTTTTAAAAGTTGAACCAGATGCCAAGCAATTGCTTCGCCCTCTCTGTCTGGATCGGTCGAGAGCAAACAAAGCTCCACTTTTTTTAAGTCATTTTTTAGAAGTTTTATTATTTTTTTTGATTTTGGAAGGATGACATATTTTGGCTCGAAATTGTTTTCCAAATCCACGCCCAGTCTTTTTTCGGGCAGATCTCTAACATGACCAAAAGAAGCTCTAACCAAAAATTCTTTCTTGTTAAGAAACTTTTGAATTGTTTTTGCCTTTGTTGGAGATTCAACTATTAAAAGTTTTTTCATAAAGAATATTTGTTTTGACTTCTTTTAACTTTATTTTCAATTTCCATCATAATTAAGGTCGAGGTTACTTTATCACAAGAAAGGTTAGTTTTTTTAACTATTTCATCAACTGTTAGGGCACCTTCCTTTAAAGCTTCAAAAATTATTTTTTCTTCTTCGCTTTGAAATTTAACCTCTTTTTTCTTTTTTGCCCAAAGTTTTAAATCAAATTTCTCAAAAATATCATTGGCAGACCTTGTAAGATAAGCTCCTTCTTTAATTAAAAAATTTGTCCCTTCAGAGGTTTTTGAAAAAATTGATCCGGGCACCGCAAAAACCTCCCTTCCATATTTTAGCGCCAAGAGGGCAGTAATTAAAGCGCCACTTTTCTTTTTTGCTTCAACAACCAAAGTTCCAAGGGACATTCCTGCCATGATTCTATTTCTTAAAGGGAAATGATAGGCTTTTGGAGGAGTTCCCAAAGGAAATTCCGAAATTAAAGCGCCATTTTGTTCAATTTTTTGAGCCAAAGTTTTGTTTTCCGGCGGATAAATGATATCAAGACCACTTCCAAGTACCGCTACTGTTCTTTGATTCTCATTTAAAGCCAATTTCTGAGCCAAGCCATCGATCCCTCGAGCTAGTCCCGAGACGATGGTAAAAGCTAAAGAAAGCTCAGGGACAATTTCTTTTGCTACCAATTTCCCATAATCTGATGGATAACGAGGGCCAACAACAGCAAAATATTTTTCCTCTGGCAAAAGAGATCCTTTAAGATACAAAGCCACTGGTGGATTTGGAATTTCTTTTAAAAGAGGGGGATATTCCCTTTCGTCAAAAGTTATAAGTTTTACGCCCAATTTTTCAAGCCTTTTCCATTCATAATCAGGGTCAATTGTTGATCGCTTTTTAATAAAATTTGAAACCGTCTTTTCTTTAAATCCTAAATTTTTTAATTCCTCTGCTGTCAATTTAAATCCCTTTTCTGGAGAATAAGATTTAAGTATCTTACTTACTGAATCGGGAGAAGCAAAAAGAAGATTTAAAGCATTGAGATATTTTTTCTTTAGTTCTTCCATGATATTTAAGGAGATTATATTTGAAAAATTTCTCTATTATATTTCAAAATTTTTCTGGAGACAAGAACAAAACTAGTTAAAAGTTTTCATGAGATTTTTATGAAACTCTCTTTTGGTGATTATTTTACCAACAATCTTGTGTAAAAAGCACTCTAAGATGTATAATAAAAAAAGGAAAACCAAACAAAGGTCGATTTAGTTATTTTCCTACCTTAAAATGTCAAGAAAAATTGTCACATCAATAGACTCTTTTTTAAAAAGAAATATTGCGTGTATCTCTATTTTTGGAGGAGTGCTTTTTATTCTTACTGGGATATTATGTCATGCCCCAGTGGGTTTATTGTTTGAATATTATCTCATATCATTAGCGAGAAATTGTGTGCTAGCTCGCTTGAAATTACTTTCTTCCGAATATTTGTATCATTGTGATGCGGTGAAAAGAGAGCCATGGCCTTTTACCATTTTTCTTCGAGCACTTTCTTTTATAATGGTAATTCTTGGCTTAATTTTAATCCAGAAAGGAAGAGAATTGAGAAAAGAGACATTTATTAAAGGGAAAATGGCTTATTTTTTATTTTTTCTTTCACTTATAGCTCTTGTGTCTTGTTGCTATACTATTTGGTTTTACTCGCAAAGTGTTATTCATATTTGGTTAATTTGATTAAAATGTGCTATAAAAAAGTGGTCTTTTTGCGATCAAGGGCATTCAATTCTCCATAAAATTTTTTAACATTTATGGCTCAAGATTATAATATTTTAAAAAGGGAAGCTTTCTGGCAAAAATTTTGGGACAAAGAAAAGATTTACCAGTTTCAAAAAACTGCTAAAAAACCTATTTTTTCTATTGACACTCCTCCTCCTTATATTTCTGCTGAACATTTGCACCTTGGGCATGTAATGAGTTATTCTCAGGCAGATTTTATTGCCCGTTTTAAAAGAATGCAGGGATTTAATGTATTTTATCCAATGGGTTTTGATGACAATGGCCTTCCAACTGAAAGATATGTTGAGAAAAAATATAAAATTGACAAGACAAAAATTGATCCCCAAAAATTTATTGAACTTTGTAAAAAAGAAAGCGATCTTGGGATTAAAAGTTACAAAAAACTTTGGAAACTTATTGCCCTTTCAGTTGATTTTACAAAAACTTATCGAACAATTGGGGAGTTCTGCCAAAAAATTGCTCAATGGTCATTTATTGACCTTTTTAAAAAAGGAAAAATTGAAAGAAAGGAAGAGGCAATTTTATGGTGCCCTGAATGTCAAACTGCTATTTCTCAAGCAGATGTTGAGGACAGGGAGGAAGTCGGATTTTTGCACTATATAATTTTGGAATCGAATGGAAAGAAAATAACTATCTCTACCACAAGGCCAGAATTTTTGCCTGCCTGCCAGGCAATTCTTTATCACCCAGAAGATAAGCGCTCAAGTTGGCTTAAGGGAAAGAAAGCGAAAATTCCAATTTTTAATTTCGAAGTTCCCATCTTGCCGTCAAAAAGAGTTAAAAAGGATTTTGGAAGTGGCCTTGAGATGGTTTGCTCTTTTGGTTCAAGCCAAGATGTTGAAATAATAAGGGAAATGAAACTTGGAGTAAAAATTATTCTCCAAAAAGATGGTAGGTTAAATGAAAACGCTGGAATTTTAGCAGGTCTTAAAATAAATGAAGCAAGAGAGAAAATTTTAACTCTTTTAAAAAGAGAAGGTTTATTAGAAAAATCTGAGAAAATTTTCCACACTCTTCCTTGCCATGAAAGATGCCAAACTCCAGTTGAGTTTTTAAAAGGATGGCAATGGTTTATTAAAATAGTTGATCAAAAAAATAGGCTTTTAGAACTTGGCTTTAAAATAAAATGGTTTCCCAAAGAGGCTCATAAAATCTATCAAATTTGGACAAAGAGCTTAAAATGGGATTGGTGCATTTCAAGACAAAGATACTATGGAGTTCCTTTTCCAGTTTGGTATTGCAAAAATTGCCAAGAAGCTCTTGTGCCAAAAATAAAGGATTTGCCGGTTGATCCAAGATTTGAAAAACCTCCTTTCAAAAAATGTCCAAAATGTGGATCTTTAGAATTTTTACCCGAAAAAGATGTAATGGACACCTGGATGACCTCTTCTTTGACTCCTTTGATTGTTGCCAAGCTCTCTGGAAAAAGTTTTAAGAAAATTTTCCCAATTTCCTTAAGACCCCAAGCTTTTGAAATTATTCGTACCTGGCTTTTCTATAGTGTTTTAAAATCGTATTTCCATTTTAACCTTCTTCCCTTCAAAGCAGTAATGATTTCGGGGCACGGTCTTGATAGTCAAGGGAGAAAATTTTCAAAGAGACTTGGCAATTATTTTCCACCAGAAACTTTAATTCAAAAATATGGAAGCGATGCTATAAGATACTGGGCAGCCAAGGCAAACCTGGGAGAAAATTTAAGATATAGCGAAAAAGAGATTGAAAGAGGTAAAAGAACGGTAATCAAGCTTTTAAATGCTGGAAGATTTTGCTTCATTCATTTTAAGAGCAAAAATTATTCAAAGTTTTCTTCAAAAAATCTTTTGCCTGAAGATCGTTGGATAATAGATAAATTTAACAAAACCTTAAGGCTTGCTACCTCATATTTTGAAGAGTATCAAATAAGCAAAGCCAAAATTGCCATTGAAGATTTTTTCTGGAATGATTTTTGCTCAAACTATCTTGAATTTGTAAAATCGCGCCTTTATCAAAAGAAAGAAGATCTTGCCTCAAAAAGGGTTCTCTATCAAGTTTTTCTTGGGATTCTGAAACTTTATGCGCCATTTTTACCACATGTTTGTGAAGAGCTTTATCAAAAGTATTTTAGAAAATTTGAACGGAAAAAGAGCATCCACTTACTTTCTTGGCCAAAACCAATAAAAATTCATCTTGAAAAAGAAGAAATTAAAGATTTTGAAAGGGCACTTTCAGTAATTTTTGAAATACGAAAATTTAAGTCCAATTTGAAACTTTCTCAAGGAGCAAAAATTGATGTATTTGAAACAAAAATTCCTCTTTCAGAAAAACTGAGAGAGTTTGTAAAAAGAGTAATGAATGTTGGGGAGCTCATTGCAAAATAAAATTTTTTCTTGACAAGAAGATCTTTTCCAATTAAAATTTTGAGATGTCATCTTTGCCAAAAATTTTCATCGTTGAAGATGAAAATGAGTTGATTGAGATTTACCGAGCGATTTTTAAAAAAGAAGAATTTGAGGTAGAGGAAGCTAGATTTGGAGAAGAAGCAAAAAATGAGATAGATAAATGGATTTCGGGAGAAAAAGCAAAGCCAGATGTTGTCCTTTTAGACTTAATTTTGCCAGATATGAATGGAGTGGTTCTTTTAAAGAAAATGAGGGAAAATGAAAAAACCAAAGACATTCCGGTTTTTGTCTTGACAAATTATAGTTCAAAAGAAATTGAAAGAATTGTTGAGCAGTATGGGGTAAAAGATTATATTGTCAAAACAGACATTCTTCCCTCAAATTTACTTCAGAAAGTCAAAGAAGTTTTAAAAAAAGATGAAGATTCTTGAAAAAATCAAAAATTTCTTTAAAGAAGTACCTCAAGAAATGAAGATGGTTACTTGGCTTTCCAATAAAGAAATTATGGAAAAAATGGCAATTGTGGTAATTGTTTCGCTTTTGCTTGCTTTATACCTTGGGGGCCTCGATTTTATTTTGAGTTTTTTAAGAAACACCTTCCTTTTAAAATAAAGAAAATATGCCAAAGCAGCCATTTTTTCAAGAAAGAAATTGGTATGCTATCCATACTTATGCTGGCTATGAAGAAAGGGTAGCCCAGAATTTGAAAGAAAGAATAAAGAAATTTAAGATGGAAAACAAAATCTTTAATGTAATTGTTCCAAAAGAGAAAGTTATTAAAATTAAGGACGGCAAAAAAAAGATAGTTGAAGAAAAAAGCTACCCTTCTTATGTATTGGTGGAGATGATTGTGGATGATCAATCTTGGTATGTAGTTAGAAATACCCCAAGAGTTACCGGTTTTCTTGGAACGGGGACCATTCCAATTCCTTTAAAGAAAGAAGAAGTTGAAAAAATTCTTAAGAAAATGCAAGAGCAAAAACCTGAGTATAAGTTTTCAGTAAAGGTGGGAGATCTTGTAAGAATTATTGACGGACCATTTAAAGATTTTGAGGGTAAAGTTGCGGAAACCGATCCTCAAAGAGGCAAAATAAAGGTTTTAATAAATATGTTTGGAAGGGAAACTCCGGTGGAGCTTGATTCCCTTCAGGTTAAAAAGCTATAAATTTATGGCAAAAAAAGTTAAGGCAAAAATTAAAGTTCAGATTATGGGCGGAGAAGCTACTCCGGCACCGCCACTTGGACCGGCTTTAGGACAGCATGGAATAAATATTGCGCAGTTTTGCCAGAAATTTAACCAGGCAACTCAAAAAATGAAAGGGGAGCTTATTCCCGTAGAAATTACAATTTATGAAGATAGAACTTTTGATTTTGTACTTAAAACTCCTCCAGTTTCTTTTTTGCTTAAAAAAGCTGCAGGAATTGAAAAAGGTTCTGACCAGCCAAACAAAAAGAAGGTTGGGAAGGTAACTCGGGAGCAGATTCGCGAGATTGCTATAAAAAAACTTCCCGACTTAAATACAAAAGATGTTGAAAAAGCAATGAAAATTGTTGAAGGTACTGCAAGGCAGATGGGTATTGAGGTTGTTGATTAAAATGAAAAATCAAAGACCCAAAAAGGAAATTTACTATTTAGAAATTGCAAAAACTGTCTCTTTGAGATCTCCTTGCATCAGAAGAAAATACGGGGCAATTATTGTTAAAGACGATGTTATTGTTTCTACAGGCTATAACGGCACCGCAAGAGGTGTCGTTAATTGTTTTGAAGTAGGATGCATAAAAGATATTTTAAATTTACCTCATGGCAAAGCAT
>Ga0209225_1004821_pt1 | contig 10437 bp, 8 predicted proteins | sample WasSprMetagenome_FD_184732 | JGI IMG/M metagenome (GOLD analysis project Ga0209225, IMG submission 184732) | Sulfidic aquatic microbial communities from Washburn Spring, Yellowstone National Park, USA - WS (SPAdes) (version 3) | ecosystem: Environmental > Aquatic > Thermal springs > Hot (42-90C)...
CTTTGCAGAATTGTTGAGCGAGGGAAAGGATTTGATGAATTGGAATTGTCGTCAGTCTCATCCTTGCCCTTCCTTCCATCCTTCCTCACCTCATCACCCCATTATAACACCATTTTCGAACATACTCCAAGAGGGACGAGAAGGCTGTTAGGAAAACGGTTTCTGGTCTGCTCAAGTTGTTGCACCCTCACGGTGTTTGGACGAAAGAGGAACTTGAAGAATACTTGACCCTTGCCTTAGAATTGCGCCGCAGGGTCAAGGAACAATTGAGGCGCATGGGAGGTGTGGAGTATTGGAACACCTCCCTTTCCTTCATAGACAAATCAACGGGCGAAGAGAAGTTTGTCCCGTTACCTGAGCAGGGTGAAGCAATGGTCATCCCTCCAGACCCGTTACCGCCCGGTGCTGTGTTCACTGTCGGGTTGGATGCGGAGAGTAACCGCTACGCCCTCTTCCGCGTTGAAGTTGCGTTAATGAAGGGAAGCGGTTATGTCGTTACAGGTGCTGTTGGGACGGCAATGAGGGAAGCGGTGAGAACAGCCTACGACTACTTGAGAAGCAACCTGCACCGTTTGCGATTGATAAGTCTTTGGAAGACCTTCAAGTTCACTTTCAAGTCGTGAATCTGATGCAGGCAAAGGAAGGAAGTCAAACCGCATCAGCCTTCTTCATCGCTCTCTTCTCTGCGTTGGTCGGTAAACCTGTGAGACCTGCGACGGTGGTTTTAGGTGAAATCACCGTCCAAGGCGGTGTCCTTCCAGTCAGGGACTTAGCGGAATGCGTCCAACTGGCACGGGAAAATGGAGCGCGAAGGATTTTGGTTCCTATCGCCAACGCCAAAGACATCCCGCAAATCCCGCCCGAAATCCTTTCAGGTCTTGAATTGGCTTTCTACTCGGACCCGAAAGACTGCCTTTTGAAGGCTTTGCAGGAGTGAGGTGAGGTTGGTGGCTTCTGAAGCGGTCAAGTTCCAAGCCCATTTGCATCGTGGTGGTCTTGGTTTGGAGGAAATGAAGAGGTTGCTTTTGGCATACGCCGAATGCGGTGATGAACTTGAAGTCAAAAGGAAGGCGTTTGAGGACAACTTGCTGGGCAAAACTTCAAGGTGGATTGTTAAAGACATGCTCTACGCCTTCCGTCGTCGCTTCCTCTCAAACTCAGGGCTGCCGCCAGCGGAACTTGTTGGCATGCTGCTCAGATTGCCGATCCCAGAAGCAGCCAAAAACCAGACGCTTTTCCCTTACTTCATCGTGACAGATCACTTAGCTGAAAGGTGTTACCGTGATTTAGTGCTTTCACGGATTAACGAACCAAACCCGCAATTGACGAGCAAGGAAGTCCGAGAACACTTGGAGGCGCTGAGTCTCAACCATCCCGAATTGGCGAAGTGGTCGGAGAAGTTGAAAGAACGATGGTCAAGGGGTTTTTTGACTATGCTGAGGCGCTTCAATTTGATGGAGAGAAATCCCAAGACGCACCTGAAAAGGTTATGGCTTTTGCCTGAACCGTTCGCGTTCTTTTGGCTTTGGTTCTGGGAACAAGGTAGTTCTTTCTGGTCCGCAGCAGAACACCCAATTTGGGAACTTTTGCAAGTAGATGGGCGACGAAGGGAAGAACTTCTAATTGAAGGGCAACTGCGAGGTTGGTGGTCTTATCAGCGTTCAGGTTCTATCGTTGACTTTCAGCCAAAATTTCCGACACTGAAGGAGTGGCTGGTGAATGCCTTGGGATGAAGTGATTGGCGAATTGGAGAGCAAACTTATGGGCACCTTGAAGGGAACTTTCACTCCGATGGACGGTGTTCCCTTCTTCCGTGTGATGTATCCGCCGAGGGAGGAAAGGGAAGCACTCAGGCAATTTCGCTTGCTTTCCGAGAGATTGAAACAGCAAGGATGGCAAGCGGATTGCATCTCCCTAACCCATGTGCTCCAAGAAGCCCTCGCATCTTTGTTTGGCTGTGATGTTAAAGAGTTGTCTGAGAGGCTGAAAAAGGAAGAAAGAATTCGTGACAGAAACGAACTGAAAAGCAACCTCGCCGAATACTTGCCACCAGAAATGGCAAAGGTAATCACCGAACACATTGAATCTCAAGGTCTTTCCAGAAAAGGCGTGGTCTTCCTCGTCCGAACTGGAGCGATTTACCCTTTCATGCGACCTTCTCATTTGCTGAAGCACCTTGAGGGAAAGGTCAAATGTGCTGTTGTCATTGCATACCCAGGCACGAGCGTCGGCGCTTTCTTGGACTCAGAGCCTGCCGATCTGTATGGCGGCTACTATCGCGGTGAAATCATCCAGTGGAGGTGAAGGGATGATGAAAATTAAAGACCTTCTTGAACGAGACCCGTTTCGCGAAATTGAAGGTGTCATCAAAATCACCGACCACGACCCGAGCCGGGTTTGGAAGGAGATGGACGAATATGTCCCAACCGAGAAAGTCAAATCGGCTTTAAGGGACATTCTGGACACTTTGCTTGAGACGAAGCGTGGCGTAACGGAAAGGGTTTGTGTTTGGGTCAGCGGGTTCTTCGGTTCAGGTAAAAGCCACTTCCTGAAGGTCTTGGGATACTTGCTTGAGGACAGAGAACTGAGAGACGAAAGTGGACGGTCTATTTCTTCTCAGGAGTTTTTGTGCCGCAAGTTCGGTTTTGAAACCTACCTCCCAATCCTGCAAAGGGAGTTCAAAACGAAGGTGCTCTTCATCAACTTGCTGGACTGCGACCCAAATATTCCCGAACAGTCAACAATCAGTCGCCTAATCCTTCGCAGCCTTATGGAAGAGCAAAGGTTGTCCACCAACTTTTGGGTCGCTGAGTGGGAGAAAGAGTTAAAGCGGCAAGGAAAGTGGAACGAGTTTCAAGATTGGGTCAAGCAAAAGTTTAAACGCCCTTGGGAAGACGAACGGAGATTAAACGCAGAGACCGTGCTAAAGCAAGCGCTGCCCGTCCTTTTGCCAGAACGCTACCGCTCTGAAGAAGAAGCCGACAGAGCAATTCAAGAAAGCAAGCGGACATACAGCGTGGTTGAGCCGTCAAGGGCTGTCGGCGAGTTAGTTGGGTTCGCAGAGCAACTGGACGAAAATAACGGGCGGGTCATTGTCTTGTTGGACGAAGTTGGTCTTTACATCGGCGATAGCGTGAGCAGGTTGACTGACTTGAACAGTGTGGCTGAGCAGGTAGTTCAATCTGGCAACGGGAAAATTTTGCTCATCGCCTCCGCACAGGAGGCACTGAGGGAACTTGTCCCACGATTAACGAGAGACGCACAAATCCTGAACTGGCTTCAAGACAGGTTCCGAACAAGATTTCACCTTGAACCCACCGAAGTCCAACAAGTTGTCGCTGAAAGGCTGTTGCGGAAGACGCCCAAAGGCAGCGAGGAAGTCAAGAAATTGCTTGATCAAAAAAGCGGAGCGATAAGGTCAGCGTTGACAATAGACCGATGGCAGGATAACGATTTCATCGCTCACTATCCTTGCCCACCCTATGCCGTTCGGCTCGTTCAGGACATCATGGGTTCATTCCACAGTTCAGTTGAAGATGCGAGAAGGCTTAGCGGTGCAGCGAGGTCTGTCCTTCAACTCGTCCACAGCGTCTTGAAAGGCGAAGGCGGGATAACTTGCGGCGCCGAGCAACAAATTGGCTGGCTCGTCCCTTTGGACTTATTCTTTGATAGCCTCAGAGGGACACTCAGCGTGATTAGATCCGAGCAGATAAGTGCGTTTAGCGAGATTGAACGGCTTGGTGAAATTGACGGGTTGCCTGTTGCCAGAATTGCGAAAGCGCTGTTTTTGCTCCAACAAATTGGGACGCGCTATCCATGCACTGTTGAAAACTTGGCATCTGCACTGGTTGACAGCGTTGATTTGGACATCCATGCCCTCAGAGAGAAGGTTCGAAAGGGTCTTCAAAAGTTGCAGGAAGCAGGCTGGGTAGCGGAAGAAGAGGGCAAGTTTAGACTTCTGACACCTGCCCAGCACACCCTTGAACAGGAAGTCAACCGCAACTATCCTACTCTTGCCGAGTTGAAGAGGGCTGTCGTGGATTTGCTGAGGGAGATGCTGAGGAATTTCAAATTTGAGCACGGTGAAATCCGAAGACCCTTACCAGTGGCAATAACAGTGGACGACGAAACCATACGCGGAGACGACGAAGGTCTGAAAGTAGTCCTTTATACTCCTTTTGCCGATGTGTCTGACGATTTCGTCTTGGAGCAAAGTATCGCCGATGATAAGACCCTTTTCTGGAAAGCGTCAGGAGATAGCGAACTTGAACAAGTGCTGAAGCGAGCAGTTGCCGTCAAGAAGACTTTGGAGCAGTGGAAAACGAGAGCGCTTACGGATGAGCAAACCAGTTACAGGGAGCAATTAGAGAGGGAGGACAACCAACTTTGGAGTGTTCGGCTACCTCAGTTAATCACGAGCGCCTTCATGAGAGGGAAGGTCTTCATCGGCGGTCAGGAAATTCAACCGAGTGGTGAAGGGATTGAGGCGGTAATAAAAGGGCAATTGAGGACCATCGCCCAGCGACTCTACACCGAGTTCATTGACAAGAGACCTTTAAGGGAAGAGGATTGCGCTTCAATTTTGACTTGGCGACCCGGTTTCGCTCTGCCCAACATCTACTCAGACCTTCAACTCATCATATCCGACCAACAAATCAGGCGCGATAACCAGTATCTAAGCATTGTCAAGGCAGAGATTCAGAAGCGACAAGATCGTGGTTTAGACTGCAGCGGTAAGACTTTGGCTGAACACTTTGAGAAGCCGCCTTACGGCTGGGACATTCGTTTGGTTCGGCTCTTTATCGCGACGCTGATGAAGGCTGGTTTGGTTGGAGTGAGATACCAAAATCGCCTTATAACTGACCCAAACGACTTACAGGTTCGGGCTGTATTCTCGCAGGCAAGAGAGTTCCAGCGGGCAACTTTTGAAATCTTGCCCGAAGTTAACTGGCAAAAAGCGAGCGAACTTTGCTCTGAAATTTTCGGCGTTGCAGGCGGTGACACCTTTGAGCGGACAGCCTCAATCGTTCGGGAACAAGCACAGCAATGGAGTCAGTCCGCAAACCAGTTAGCGACGAGGTGCGAGGACAATAGCCTTCCCGCTCAACTTGAGCAAACTTGCCGTCAAATTACCGACTTACTCAATGCCATTGCCCAAATTGAAGAGCCGAACGCTCGCCTTCGACAATTTCTGGAAATTGCCGATAAGTTGAAACAAAACTTACAAACCATCAGGGAACTTATGCGATTTGATTTTGACCGCTACAGGAGTTTGCGTTCGTTCATTCAATTGGCGGGAGGTTGGGATGAAAACCTTGAAGGAGAAAGCGCCGAAAGGTGGAAGCGACTGTCCGAAGGCGTCAATGCCCCTGACATCCTTGACCGATGGCAATCCCTTCAAAATGACTTCGCCGCGTTGCAAAGCAGATACAGCCAAGATTACGCTCAAAGGCACAAGGAATTCCAAAACGAACTCGCTAAAGCCATTGAGGACTTGCGGAAGCACCCTGCCTTTGAGTGTGAACCCAAACAAGCCGAAAATCTGTTGCAACCGCTCAAGCGGCTTCAATGCGAGGGAGAAGGAGTTTCCGAAACAGATTTTGTTTGCCCAAGTTGTCGCCGTCAGTTCGGTCAAATGAGCCTTGAGATGGTGAGGGAAAGGCGTTGGGAAATAGCAAAGCAACTGGATAACTTGCTTCCAAAGCCTGAGGGACCGCAACCTGTTGAACCGCTACACATTGAGCGAACCATTGAAAGTGAAGAGGGAATTGAAGCGATTGCGAGCGAGATTCGCAGATACTTTGCGGAAGTGAAGAAGCCCATCAAGGTCAAAATTGATGCCGAACCGATGGCTTAGGAGGGCAGAGGATAAATGGCTCTGAGTAGGGAGCAAAGGGCACAAATTCGGCAAGCAGTGCTTAGGTGCAGGGAAATCTTGAGGGATGCGTTTGACCAACTGCTGACATACTACGGGATTCTACCTGACCGCATCGTCTCCGTCCCGCAAGACCGTCAAGAGGTTCAAAGGAGGCTTCAAGAAGCGATAAGCCGTGAGGCTGCCGATTTTCGTGAAGCGAGGGAGCGTTACCTTAAGCACGCCGTCTTCACATTTCTCAACCGTCTTTTGGCTTTGCGGGTTGCGGAAGCCAACGGGTTGATTGTTGAAACTGTCGCCACTCGCCCAGAATATGGCAACCGTTCGCGCAGGGAACGAGATTTGGCAGACGCTTATCCTGACCTTGCAACTCAACCTGAGAAATTGGCACAGGAAGCACTGAGGCTTGCCTTTTCCGAAATGCGCGAGAAAATGAACGAGCACTTGCTTTTCCGCGATGACAGCCCTTACGCTATTTTGATGCCGAGATTACCTGCTTACCGCCAAATTCGTGAAGTCTTGATGAACTTGCCCGAAGAAATCTGGCACGAGTTTGAGTTGCTTGGTTGGGCATATCAGTTTTTCAACAGCGAGGAACGAGAGCAGATAAGGCGAAGGCTCAGGCGTAACCCTAAGCCCGATGACATCCCTCCGCTCAACCAGTTCTACACCGTTGGCTGGATAGTCAAAGCGTTAGTTCAAAACACTTTGGGACGACTTTGGCTTGAAACTCGTCCGAACTCACCGCTGAGGGAAAAACTTGACTACCTTGTTCCCATCCAAAACGAGTTCCGCCCCCCAGCCCGTTCTCTTTCCGTTCAGGAAATCAAGGTTTTAGACCCTGCATGTGGGAGCGGTCATTTCTTGCTCGGCGCTTTTGACCTTCTCCTTGAAATGTGGCGTAAGGAGCGACCAGACCTGCCGGAGTGGCGAATTCCAGCCCTGATTTTGGAGCACAACCTTTACGGCGTGGACATTGACCTTAGGGCTTGCCAAATCGCCGCCATCGCCCTTTGGCTCAAAGCCCGAACGACCTTTGAACGCCTGAAGGGCAATGACCCGAATGCAAAGTTTGAGCCAAAGAGAATCAACATCGTTTGCGCCGATATCCGCTTCGTTGACAGCAACCGCAAAACTCAATTTTTGCAGCAATTTGCCCATGACCCAGTCCTTCTGAGCATCGTTAAGCAAACCCTTCAGGCGTGCGAAAATGCCTTTGAAATCGGTTCGCTTTTGAGGATTAGCCAACCTTTTGAACAACTTTTTAGGCAGCGGATAAAGAGGGCAGATGAACTAAAGCGCAAGCAAGAGCAACTTCGGTTGTTCGTCCTGCGGGACGAGCAAATTTCGTTGGGCGATGTCCCGATACCTGTCCCGAAGGAACTAACTGTCGCCGAAATTGTTGACCGCATCAAGGAATTCGTTCGCAAGGCTTCTGAGGCGCAAGACATGGGTTCACTGCTCTTCGGCATGGACGCAGAATACGCAGTCCAACTCGTTGACATCCTGACCGAAAAATACGATGTCGTGCTCATGAATCCGCCGTATGGAGCGATGCCGCCTCGTTGTAAACAGTATGCCCGCCAGCATTACCCGAGAACCCACAACGATTACTATTCAGCCTTCATTGAGCAGGCAGTAAACCTTTGCAAGGAAGGAGGCTATGTCGGCGCGTTGACGGGACGGACTTTCCTGTTTTTGAAGTCCTTCCAAAAGTTGCGGGAGGAAATTTTGAGGTCAGATGCGCTCCCAGAGATTGTCTGGGATTTGGGCTTCAATGTCCTTGACGAAGCGACAGCAAGATATGCAGCCTTCACTCTGCGAAAGAGACACCACGATGACGGCGTTGACTGGAAGAAACATCCTGTCACCTTTTTCAGGCTCACCGATTGGGACTGGGACGAAAAGAGGGTTGCGTTTGAAGAGGCATTGAAAGCCCTGAATGAGCATTTGTAGCAGTCAGTGAAATAATGGGAGGGCGAGGCTCCTGCCGAGCCGAGAACGACGGCGAATAGCGAATGGCGAGTAGCGAATAGTGGACAGTGAATAGCGGCTGGCGATTAGCGAATGGTTTTCTGGAGGGCGGTGCCCCTGCACTGACGAGAAGAGTCAGTGCATCAGGAGATGCGTCCTAAAGTTTCGTCAATTTTTGAAAGGTCAGGCTTCTGCCCAACCGAAAAATTTTGGCGCGTTAGTAGGCATGCCCTGCGAAACTGTAAAAGGTAGATGGGAGGTCACTCCTTCAGGGAAAACAATCGGAGTGATGAACACAGGTAGGTCAAAAGGCACATATAGAGGACGGCGATGTCTTCCCATTCTTCAGTCGGAAAACTGTCCGAGGGAGTGATAGTATCAACATTTAGGACACCCCAGAAACGCCTTTCCTGATTATCCCAAATAGGTAACGAGGCTACCCAACAGACATTCGCCGTCGCCTTAATGTGTTCTTCAGGCAAGGCTTTTGCTTCAAGCCATTTTCGATTATCAGCGACGATGGGCTTTTTCTCTTTCCACGCCCTTCCACAGCACCCTTGTCCCTTGTCCCATATCAGCCGTCGTTCCTGTTCTGAATAACTGCCCTTGCTGTTCGTAAGGCAAATGCGTAGTCCATAGCCATGCTCTGTCTTCACCGGTAACATCAAGTTGACCCTAACTTTGTCAGCGTTAAGGCTCAGCAATTGTGTCATGTGCGAATGGTAAATGTCCAAAACAGCTAACAGGGTATCGTTATCGCGAGCCAAATTGAATGATTTCTCTGCTCCCTTGGAAGCCAATAGTTGGGTTGACAGGCGAAAGTCTCTCAACAATGAGACTCCTTCCCGAATTACTCTAAAGAGATCAGCAATAAAACCCCATTTAGCCAATCAACACCACCTACTTTTTCCTCTTTGCCTTTTCGTCCTCCTCAGCGAATCGGCGCAAGGTCTCTTCCATTTCGCGCTTTTTCTCCTCAACAAAGCGCTCCCAATCTCTGGCGATTTTGCCGACGACTATACCGTTGATGACCAAGTCTTCCCAACGAACCTTTGACTTTGTGGTTTTCGCCTCCGACATGGCTCAACCCTCCTTTACTTTGCGCCAACACCTTCTCAATAATAACTCTGCCCGAAGGAAAAAGGAAATGAGGTGAGTGGGATGGCGAAAAATAAGGTTGTTTTCACGGTGACGCTCGGTGAACTTGCGGAAGTTCCCGGAACGCCCTTTGCCTACTGGGCGCCTAAGTCGCTGAGAGACCTGTTCTAGAAATTTCCGCCACTTGATAGGGATGTGGCACGAATGCCCGATAAGCCCAAAATCGCCGATGTCAAGGTCGGTCTTCAAACAAGCGATGACCTTCGTTTCACCCGCTTCTGGTGGGAAGTTCCCGTTGAGAAGATTGGGACAAGCAATGAGGAAACTTTTCAGGGCAAAAGGTGGGTGCCGTTCGCCAAAGGCGGTAGACCCTTTTACCACGACATCCAACTCGTTGTGAACTGGGAGAATGGTGGTGAGGAAATCAAGCGCTACATCGTTGAGCGCTATCCTTACCTTCAGGGCAAATGGGAATGGGTGGTCAAAAACGAATCCTTCTACTTCCGCGCTGGGCTGGCGTGGGCAGACATTGTAAGCAATCATCGTTTTGACATGCGCTATTTACAGAGTGGGTGCATATTTGCTGTAGGTGCTCATGCCCTTTTTCCTAAAATTGGTGACATCTGGGCACTTTTGTCGTTTTGCAACTCTCAGATTGCATGGACATGCTTTCGGTTACTTGAACCAACGGCGCACCGTAAACACATCGGGTATGTCGCCAAGATTCCTGTTGCACCTTTTATTCTGCAAAACCAAAGCCTTTCCTTTCTCTCTCGCGAAGCCCATGACCGTTCGCGTGAGTGGGCGACGGGCGATGAGACGGCGACGGTTTTCGTTGCTCCATGGATTTTACAGGTCTATGATGCTGTCAAATCGGGAACCTTAGGGATGCCGAAAACAGGTCATCCGCTTTCTCGTGATTTTGAATGGCGATATGGCATTCCCGAACCTGCTTTGGAACATGCCCAAAATGCCCTTCAAAACAGGTTCTCCCTTCATGCCCTTGCCGAGGCTTGCGTTATCTGGGAAGCGGAACTGAGAAGGCGCATTGACGAAATCCAAAGGCAAATTGACGATGAGGTCTTTCATCTCTACGAAATCTCCGACGAAGACCGAGCAATCATTGAAGCCGAAATGACAAAGCCTGTTGAGGCAGAGGAACTTGAAGGTGAGGAGACAGAAGCGGAGGGAGAGCCAGAAGAGGAAATCCAAACCGAAGGCGTTTTAACAGCGGAAGAGCACATCAAACGGCTCATCCACTACCTTGCCCATCAAGTCATCGGAGAAGACCTTGACGGCATCGTCCCACTTCAAGACTGCTACCCTGCTGGAAGGAACGAACTTGAACTTGGCTTGGTCTCACGGGTTCGCAAAAAGTTGCAGGAAATTTTCGGCGAAGAGGCGATGCCAACTGTTGAGCGGGAATTGCAACAGGCATTAGGGAGTCGCCTTGAAGATTGGCTGGCAAGGGAGTTTTTCGGATACCATGT
>Ga0209225_1004824_pt1 | contig 10434 bp, 8 predicted proteins | sample WasSprMetagenome_FD_184732 | JGI IMG/M metagenome (GOLD analysis project Ga0209225, IMG submission 184732) | Sulfidic aquatic microbial communities from Washburn Spring, Yellowstone National Park, USA - WS (SPAdes) (version 3) | ecosystem: Environmental > Aquatic > Thermal springs > Hot (42-90C)...
CGTTGGCTCTACTTGGAGTTTTTACTTTACCTACTTGACCAAAGAACAAAAAGAGATACTGGAGTTTGGGATTGATTGTGGATTTGGGGAGAGAAATAGTTTGGGGTTTGGGTTTGTTAATGTGAAGTAAATCATAACCTATACTGGTCTGATTTTAACGTGAAGAAGGTTCTTCCGACTGACGAGATTGCGTATGAGATTTCAATCCTACATTAGTCTGATTTTAACTTTTCTCTTGCTGTTTTTATGTCTATGTTGAACTTCTCGCATTTCAATCCTACATTAGTCTGACTTTAACTAGTTTCAAATCAAATTTCATTAGGAATTTATGCAAATTCGACATTTCAATCCTACATTAGTCTGACTTTAACCGGTAAATTATCGTCCTTAACAACACTTAAAGTAAAAGCCAAAGGATTTCAATCCTACATTAGTCTGATTTTAACTATTATTCAGAGGAACACCCGTTACCAAAGTATTTATCTTTCAATCCTACATTAGTCTGATTTTAACGTGAAATTGATGACGAAATTGTCGAGATGGCAAAAAACTTTCAATCCTACATTAGTCTGATTTTAACTAACATTTTCATAAAAGTTATAGAATTCATCAAAATTTCTTTCAATCCTACATTAGTCTGATTTTAACCTTGCGTTTCTGAATCAAACTCGTCAAATTCAATTAGCTTTCAATCCTACATTAGTCTGATTTTAACGTATATGGAATTGTGGGAAAAAATAGCGATTGGTCAAATTGACTTTCAATCCTACATTAGTCTGATTTTAACGTGGATAGTTTGCGAGAAGTGTTTTAGTAGAATTTCAAAAACTTTCAATCCTACATTAGTCTGATTTTAACATGTAAGTAAAATAGGAAGGATTGAAATAACTGTCTTTTTAGAACCTATCTTTCAATCCTACATTAGTCTGATTTTAACTAAATACTTAACGATTTACGAACTAAAAAAGCTTTTCTTTCAATCCTACATTAGTCTGATTTTAACGAAAATTTGGTTTGATGCTTGGTTTATGTTATACTTTTCTCCTTTCAATCCTACATTAGTCTGATTTTAACAATCTATACCATAAACTCCATACTTTTTTGACAACTCTCTTTCAATCCTACATTAGTCTGATTTTAACCTTTCAATTCCTCATAAACTCCTAATAGAGTTATTCCCTTTCAATCCTACATTAGTCTGATTTTAACCCAGCTTTCTCTTTTCTCGAAATGTCTTCAATTTCATCTTTCAATCCTACATTAGTCTGATTTTAACGATGAATGCCGATTGAACCACTTGCAACAGTTACAATCTTTCAATCCTACATTAGTCTGATTTTAACAGAGTGTAGGAATTGAGTTAGAAGGAGGAATTAATTCCTTTCAATCCTACATTAGTCTGATTTTAACCCGCCATAACGCCGCCTTTATCTACCTCTTGACCTATTTTAATAAAAAAATTAGTTGTGAAGTTATAAAAAGCTAAAGTATTTATAAAACTTCACGACCATTGAGAACAAAAATACCCCACCTATAATACGAAAGTTGGTTCATTTTTTCTTATGCCTATAAATCTTCTTTCTAGAACTTTTTCATTTGGAAAAATGTAAATTGTTATTGAGTCTTCATTTTCATTGATTATTTCCTTCAATCCAATTTCAACTCTCATCAACTCGCCTTCTGTTAATTCTCCTTCAAAAACAGAATTTTGAACCCAATGTAAAAACATTCTCAAAAACTGACAAACTTTATTAACTCTTTGGACATTAACATCATAAACGATAATAACATACATCTTACCACCAAATTACAAAAGGCTCATATTCTCTAATTCCAAGCAGATGTTTAATCAGTTTGTAACATTCTAATCTTATTAATCTTTGGTAGCTCACGCTTCTCTTAAGCTTTCTATGCTTTATTGTCGTTTTCAATTTTTCATCAAAAGCTTGAAGAAAAGCTCTTTTGCCCTTTTCATTTAAAATACAATAGTTCAATTCTTTCTGAAAATAACTTTCATCAATTTTATCTTGTTTGATGAGCCTAAAAATAGTTCTGTCAGCAAGTAAAGGCTTAAATATTTCTGCTAAATCCAAAGCAAGAGAAAATCTCCTTTCAAAAGGTTCATGTAAGTAGCTAATTGTCGGATTTAGTTGAGTATTATAAATTTCAGTTAGGCAAACAGAATAAACTAGTGAATTTCCAAAGCTTATTAATGCATTAATCATATTTTCTGGTGGCTGTCTACTTCTCTTTTCAAACTTAAATTTCTCTGGCAAAAACTTGTTCCATGCTTGATAATAAATTTCTCTAATGTTTCCCTCTATAGCCATCAACTCTTCTATAGAGTTGACTGCTGGTAGCTTTGAAAGAAGTTTTCTAATTTCTTCTATATCTTCGTTTAAGTCGGCATTTTCTTTTTCATAATATTTCAAATTTATTAGAATGTTTTGAACCGCCCCTTTTACAAACTTCCTCGCTAATTCTGATCTTTTACTCTTGTCCAAATAATGTTCAACTTGTTTTACTAACAAACTACCGGAAACCAAAGTTTCTCTCGGATAAAAACTGCCTTCATAAAAACCAAACTTATTGAAAAAGTGAACTGGAATACCATGCTTCATTAAATAGCTTAAAGCTCCAGAACGAATCGTTATTCTGCCATGAGCGTAAATTGCATAAATTTTTTCTATTGGCAAGGCTTTTTTCTCTAATTCCCCTTTCTCATTTTTAAAGACTAAATAAACTGTGTTTTGACTTCTTTTAAGAATTCCATTTCTTGTTATAAACAAGTTTACTTTAACCATAAAATTTAATTTTAATCATAATTTTAAGTATCTCCAAAACAGAACTCAAAATAGGCGCATTTTCTACAATATTTTTTATAAACTGGCAGAGGAGGTTTTGGTTTAGAAATTATTTCATTGATTTCTTTTAGAATTTTTTCAATTTCCTTTTCCTTTTCTTCTGTTAGTTCAACTTTGATAATTTTTCTTTTAGATGGATAGTCGATTATCCCTTCTACATTTTCTATTCCCTTTTCATATTTGAGGTAATAGAGATAATATAACAATTGAAATGTATGTGCTTTCTCCAACTTACTTGATTTTTTAATTTCATGGACAATTAACTTTTCTCCTTTTTTAATAAAATCTACAGCAATTTTCTGGTCTAAAATCAGATCTTTTTTGACATCTTGAAATGATATTTCTTGTAACAGCTTACCTAAACTCACTAGATCAGATTCCTGCTCCATTGAAACAAAATAGGAAAAAAGCCAAAGTTTTGTAGGACAAATTATATAATAATTAACTTGTGTCCCGGTAAATATAGCCTCTTTATCAATCAACATATAAAAGTCTTATAGTTTTTTAAATAATGTTTTCATTTGTTATTATTTCTCGTTCATCTATGTCAATATCTTTTATTTTGTTTATACCGTATTTTTCTATTTCCAATATTTCATTTTTACTAAATTTATCTGTTTTCAATACAAAAAAACCCTTAAAGTTATTTCTTTCTAAAATCTCAAAAGTATTATGCTCTAACGAAAAGAATGGAAGATTAAAGGAGTAATTATAAAGAATTTCTAATAATTTCCACCTTGTAACTTGGTTTTTAACATTGTCACTAACTTTTTCTTTAACCTTATTTACAAGAGATTCTGAACCTTCACTCTCAAAAGGAAGTTCCCAATTGTTTTTATCTTTAATTAACTCACCAAACACCCTCTCAATCTCACCGCCTTCAAGCATCAAATCAGGTATAACAACTTGAATACCTGCAATTCTTCTAAATATTCTTTGTGCTTCGCTTCTTTTTTCAATAGATACGTATTCTAACCATTTCAAATTTTCATCAATTTCTTTAACAAAAACATCCTTAAGTGTTTGATTTTCATTATTTATTTTACTATCAAATACTTCTTCTATAATCTTTCTTTCTGTTTCATAATCTAGCAATTTTCCTTCATATTTTTTTAGTATTTCGATTGTCTTTTCTATAACTCTTTTATCATATATAGCAGTAGTTCCTCTGTCAACTTGGGTTAAAACAAAAATATTTGGAGAAGAATCATTATAATCGGTATCCCTATTTCTATAAATCCTTCCCCACCTTTGGATTTGACTATCAATTGGGGATATTTCTGTTATAAGCAAATCAAAATCTACATCAACACTAGCTTCAACTACTTGAGTAGAAATTACTATCATACCTTTTTTATTATTTTCGAGAGCTTTTTTAATTGCTTCTATTCTTTTCGATTTTTCTTTTTCTATAATTCTTGCGTGAAGAAGTAATGGTACTAATTTGTTATTTTCATCTCTTATTGCTATTCTCTCCTTGAGTTCATTGTCTTCCTCCATTTTTTTGTAAAGCTCAATTGCTTTTCCAACATTATTTAGAATTATAAGAATGTTTTTCTCTCTATTTTCTATAAGTTTTCTTTTTATTTTCTCAAAGGATTGATTGATGAGTCTTAATTCTTTATCTTTATACTCAAAGAGTTGAGCATCTAAAATGCTCACTCTATGCCTTTTAAGATTATAATTTTTTACATCGCTCTTTATTTCTTTGTTAACATTTCCTATGTCTATTATTTTAAAGCCTTTTTTCTCATTTATGAATTCCATAAAATATGGAGGGAATGTTGCCGTTATAATAAGAACATTTCCAAAAAGTTTTTTAACAATTTCTAATGTTTTTATTATAACTGCAGCCATTTCTGGATTATATGCTTGAATTTCGTCTATTACTATTGAGGAAAGTGGATAAATACTAACAACTTTATCAAACCCGTAATACTTTAGGCTGCTAAGAAAAACTTGATCTGGTGTGGTTAGAATTATTGGAGAAGAAAATAATTTTGAAACTGCTTGTTTTTCACCGATATCTAACTTTATCCCGTATTTATCTTCTTTCAAATATTCTATAAATGATGTTGAATGTAGTATGCTTATAAAATCATTTTCAAAATATCCGTTATCTTTATCAGTAAATCTCCAATATAAATCATTTAGAGCTACTCTCAGCGGTAGGGTATATACTAATTTATTCCCCCTCTTCTTGGCCCACAATAAAGCAAACTCTGTCTTTCCTGAACCTGTTGGTGCAATGAGAACTATATTATCATTATCTTCCCTCTCTAGTACCTTTTCTTGCCAAATGGATTCTCTTTTGACTTTATCTTTTATTTTTTTGTTTAGATTCTTGTATATATCTTCGCTTAGGTTTTTAACATACTCTACATCTACATTACCACTTGCTGAATAGTCACATCTTCTTAGACACCCCAAAAAAACAAAAAAATCATAAAAAAGCTGGAAGTTTTCCTCATCCTCTTTATCTGGAAGAGTAAATAACTCTAATTTAGTAGATAATCCTAATCCTTTATCTAAAAACTGTTTGAATTCCTCTAACCTATCGAATTTAATACCATTTTTAAGTCTAGTTAAAATCTCTCTTGCAAAATCATCTTCAATATTGCTCAATAAGTATTGTAACAGATCTTTTAATAATTCTTCTATTTTATTCTTGTTTTTAATTAGAAACTCTATGTATAATTTTAAATCTGGATAATCGTCAACGATATACCTTATGTTTATACTATCTCTATTAACATAGAACTCATTATAGTGATGTAAAAGAACTGCTGTTCTAATTTTCCTCGCTCTATCATCATTATCCAAAAAAATCAAAGAATAAATTAGAGATATTACCTCGTGATCTTTTATATCAATTTTCTCATATTCAGCAAAAAAATCCTTTATATTTTTAAATTCTTCAGTTTCTATCTCTTCTTTTTTGAAAACAGACTTTTGAAAATCAAAATTAATTTTTCCTAAATCATGCAGAAAAGAAGCAATAATTAAATCTTCAAAAAAACTATCATCAAACTTATTATACTTAATTGCAGACCTATTTTGGTTTATAAACTCTCTAAGTTGTATTGCGCGTAATATAGTTTCTTTCAGGTGGTCTTTTAGAAGATAATTGCCTTCACCTTTAGGCTTTGCCCTTAATAAATCAATTATCATTATAACCACCCAAATGGGAATATAATTTTTATTTTTCTGTCATTTGATAATTCATATACTTCTACATCCAATGAGCTATTTTCTAGTAAAATAATACTATAGTTATAACCTGTATAGATGACTGGTTCAAATTGTACTTCTCTTTCAGTTGATTTCGTGATCTCTGCTTTATGCTTCACGTTTTGTCCCTTGTTTTTAAAAACGATCCTAGTGGGAATAGAATAAACTGGATATTTTCTATTTCTTATTGGAAATATCCTTTCTTCATTTCCATCTCTATATTTTTGGAGTAGATATGTTGGATAAGTAAGTTTTATATCTCCTCCAATTGATATTCTCTCGGCCGGTTCGACTTCTTTTACATTCCTTATAAAGATGACATCTTCGCTTCTACCAAGATAGAGAACTTTAGATGGCACCTCTATTGCTTTTTTTATTCTATTAACAAGAGATTCTTCACCTTTTATGAAGATATATAAATGACCGTTAAATAACTCTTGCTGACAAACTGGCGATCTTTGAGATTTTAATCCCTCCCCATAAAGTAGTAGATCTTGATTTATTAATCTACCATCTTCGTCGAATTTCACCTCACCTTTAATTAATTGTTGATAATTCCAAAATGTACTTTCAAATCCACCGTGTAAGCTAACCTTCAAATCCCACCACTTATCGATTCCAAATTTAGTCCCATACCAATCCCCAACAGCATTTTGTAGCATTCCAATAATTGTTGACTTGGGAGGTAGAGGATAAGTCTGCGCATAATAGAAAGTAAATGGGTTACGGTATTGAGCAAATGGTTGGAATATTTCTATAAAAAGCGTTTTTTCCAACATGTTAATCTTTTTTTAAATTTTTAAATTACTAAGATTTTTGAGGGCATGTTTCTATCTGTATAAATGGTCTTTTATAAACTAGAATCTTACCATTAAAATCTCTCTCGCTCAAGAATTTTTCAATTTCTTTTATTATTTCTTCTCTGCTCTTATATTCAAAATCTCTATCTATATCTATAATTAATTTGGGGGATTCTTTCTCGATTGTTTCATTTTCTATTTCTCTAATTGTTCTTCCTTCGTTATCTTTAGTTTCTTTTTCTTTTGTTATAATTTTGTAGACATGATTTTTAGCCAATTCTATTTTATCGGCATACGTCTCGTATTTTCCATTATTGTACAACCCGCATATAACTAACCAAGGTGATAAATCTTCTAATCTTCCCTTTATTTCTCGCTTCAAATTAAATATTGTTTCAACCAATTTTTTTATTCGTTCGTTTCTTTTTGATGTTACATCAATATCTCCTATCTCATCTGAACCATGTTCATCCTTTGTGTACCTTCCAATCCTGTCTACATCTATCACTACGGTGTACACATAAAAATCCTTTTTTTCTTCTATTGTTATAGGATTGCTTCCAGATCCCCCAGCTCTTTTCATTACATCTAAATTGGCCACGAAATGAGAATCATAGTTATATGGTGTTAGAGAAATTGCGTGAGAGATTTTTACTGGAGAAGTTCTTGTTATACTTATTCCTTGTTGTTTTGGAGCAACCATAAACCCAAATAAATCAAACTCTGGATAATTCTCAAAAACATTTTTCATAAATTCTCCATATGACTGTCCTTTCGTTTCTGATGGACCTTTAAGTCTTGCTACGCCTCCCTCCTCAGCAACGAGCACATCATTTTTAGCCAATTTCCAAACATCTGGAAACATTTTATTTGCCCAATGAAGTATACTGTATCTTAAGGCATACCTGCTCACTAAAATATACTGTCTACCATCCCATTTTGTTATTTTCTTCAACTCTTGATAATTTCCTGCACCTTGGTCGTAGTTCAGCGAGCCACCGTAAAAGACTATATCTAACACAATATATTTTCTACCAACATTTTGTTGAGTTTCCGTTTGAGATTGTTCTTTATTCATTATTCTTCACCTCCAGAATATGTTGCCATTATACCAATAATAATCGAATATGCAAAATTAATAAATGCTTCTTCAGGCATTAAATCATAATTTTCTTTAAGTCTGGTCCATAATTCTTTAAAATTGTCTTTTGGCTTATTGATTGCTTTTAACAAAATATAGAAAAATTCCTTCTGATCATTGTTTCTTACAGCTTCAAGTAAATCATAGACCAATTTTTGTTTGTAACTATCTGATTTTTCATTTTTAAAACTATCTTCCGTTGCCTTTTTTAATTTCTCGAGGTCTATTTCTAGTTGTTTATTCCCTATAACTTTTTGCCAGTAATATGCATTTTCACTAATTTTTCTCACCTCTCAATAAATTCATAATTAGTAATAATCCGTACATTTCATAACTTGTATCATTTTTGATTATCTTATCAAATATCCACCTATTAAAGTTTTCATTTGAGCATAGTTCTTTGTTTTCGTTCATATTTTTTAGTAAAATATTTAAAAATATATTCTTGTTTTTTTCTTTCAAGGCACCAAACAGTTCCCTTGCTATTCTTCTTTTTGTATCATCATCTCTGAAAATTCCTTTAACTAGACCTGCACTAAATGATGAATATATTAAATCTTTCTTTATTTCACCAACTAAAGACTTATATGTATCAAAAAAATCGGTAGAAAACAAAGATTTTCCTTTATTTCTACTTCTAAGTTCTAAAATCTTTGCATCTATGATTAAAGAATAGATAGAGGGATTTATTTTAAGAGAAGTTTCTTCATTTAGTACTAAATTTATATGATTTAGAATAATAGGATATAGAGGTTTGCCTTTTATAAACTCTTCTAAGAGCCAACAAAAATTATTTTCAAAGTTTTTGCTTCTGAACTGAATTCTATTATTCAAATTATATCTGATTGTATCATCAAGAAGTATTGATGCTTGAAGTTTTGGAATACCAATGTATTCAATATTTTCTTGAGTTTGATTATCTAGCCTTTTATAAGATATTATGTACATATTCTCTAAACTCCAAGAAGATTTATATTCTACCAAAGAGTCAATTACTTGTTGCCACGTGACTCTAAGAATTATATTCTGGTCTTTTGATTTTTCTATTTTCTTTTTATACAATTTTAGCTTTTTGTTGATAATATATGAAAACTCTAAATCATTTGAATAAAAAGTCACATATCCAAGATTTTCGTATTTCTCAAATGCATATGTGAAACAAAGTAAGTATACAAAAAGGTATTCTATTTGACTTTTAAATTCCTTTGTTGATAACTCTGTATAATTGATGTTTGAGAATTCATTTTCTGATGGTAAGAATTTGTTTATAGGTTTATCTATTTTTTTAAGCATTTCTTCTTTATCGAAATTAAAACAAATTGCGTTGTAAAAAGAATCTTTTTGTTCTAGATTGCCTAGAGAATTATTAAAAAATAGAAAATTTTTGTAAAAACCGCTATCAATAGGAATTCTGTAGAAAAGATCTTCATCTCTGGTAAACTTTTGTTGGTTTATAACATTATTTTCCCATTCTTCATTTAAAAACTTATTGATTTCTTCGTGCCTCTCTCTTAATAATTCTATTAACTCCTTTAATTCCAAAGAAATAGAATCATCATTAGACTTAAGTAGCTGTTCCAAATATTTATATTCTAATTTACCTAACTCCTTTTCTACCTTTAGAATCTTTTTTATTTCGTCTTTATGTTTTCTTAATATTTTATTTATAAGATTTTCCCTTTCTTCTATTTTCTTTAGGTAAATTTCAGTGTTCTTATAATTATATTGTTTCTTTACTTGCTTCTCTCTGCCTCCCCTGGTATATGCCTCACTTTTATGAACCAATTCGGATTTTTTCCTAATCCATAATTCTTTGAACAATCTACAGATAAAATTAAACCATACAAAATCGAATAAATCTTTATTATCTTTAAACTTCTTTTTTTCCAATTCTTCTTTTAAATTTTCAATTAGTTTTGAATTTGCTTTTTCATTTCTATCCAAGAGCCATTTATAAAAATATGCAAATGGAAAATAGCCATAATAAACTTTTTCTTTGTCTTCGTTTATTTTCTCCTGTAAAGTTTTCAAATCCCATCCATAGACTCCTTCCATCAAATTTACAAAACCTAAAATACCAACATCAAAAAACCAGTTTCCAGTAAATTTTAATGCAAAATGTAGTTTTTGCTCATTCATAATAGTCTCATATTCGCTCGACATTTTAATAACCCTACTCAAAATTTATTAAACTCTCTATATGTTATTTTTGTTGTATTTAAATAAATTGTTAATAATTTCATACGAAGTTTAAAGGTGTCGTGAAGATTTATAAATACTTAGTTTTTTATAACTTCACGACTAATTTTTTTATTAAAATGGGGCAAGAGGCAGATAAAGGCGGCGTTATGGCGGGTTAAAATCAGACTAATGTAGGATTGAAATGTAAAGTAGCCAT
>Ga0209225_1004825_pt1 | contig 10433 bp, 13 predicted proteins | sample WasSprMetagenome_FD_184732 | JGI IMG/M metagenome (GOLD analysis project Ga0209225, IMG submission 184732) | Sulfidic aquatic microbial communities from Washburn Spring, Yellowstone National Park, USA - WS (SPAdes) (version 3) | ecosystem: Environmental > Aquatic > Thermal springs > Hot (42-90C)...
GTTCTCCTCCGTCGTTATGCAGAGCCAGTAGGTCATACATCAAGAGGGACCTAGTTTTATTTAAAGATTTGGATTGTTCGACTTTGCTCAGTTTTCGTGCTGCAATTTAACTCTTTGGATAAACTAGGAAAGCAGGGGAAAAGGGCAGAAAATTTAAAAAGCCTTTGGATTCCAAGCCGAGGGGGACGTGAATGTCCTTTCCTGAATTGAATGAGGTGATAGAGCACCCTGAGAAATATTTCCTATCAGGCTCAATAGTAAAGCGCATCTCCTACTCATATTACTTTCCACTGAGATTGGCTGTTAAAAGAACGGATTATATAAAAAGCCTGAAAATCTCGGAGAAAATCTTCCGCAGGCTTCCGAATGTCCCCATACTGGAAGCTTTATCGGGGATGAGCATCAAGGTTGAATTTGAGAAAAGGGGTTTTCTTGTATCCCTGCTGGAAGATTACTTATCGGAAGGTGAATCATCATTTACGTGCAGGAACTGCTCTCTAACAGGTGGCATGGTCATGGATGGACACAGCGAGGCAGGTCCTGTTGGAGCTGTGATCATGTATTTTCCGTATGGGAACTGTGTCGAGGGGTGATCGAGACTAAAACTAGGGGGAGATTGAACAGGGTGTTTGCAGGTGTGGAGGTGAAGCTTGATGACGATGTTCTTAGGAGGAGAATTGAGAGCGATGATGTGCTGATGGGATTGCTCAGGGAGTTCTTTGAAAGTTTTACCGTTTCATGGGATAGTGGAATAGGTCTTGGTGTTGGAAAGATTGATGGGAGAGAATACAATGTGATCGAGCTCGCATTGAAACGGTTCACTGACAGGCACATCAATGACCTAATTGAAAAGGGAATTGATTTTCGAAAGGCTCCGGAACTTGTGTTCGATATAGCCGAGAGAATAGCCCGAAAATTGCTTTAAAGGGGCCATAAAATTAATTTTGGAAGTTAATCTGAGGGGAAATTTCAAGCAGGACATTCTAAGAATATTCATCTTCTGAGATCTCCTTCATCGCCTGCATTTCTGCAACTTTTCTCAGGCTTCTGTCAAAGGAGAGATCACCAAGCAATTTTTCCAGCAGCTTAAATGGATCTTCTTCTTTTCTTATCATGATGCCTCCCTCAACCTTCCTCTTTTATGTTCGCCTTCTCCCTTATTTCCTTTGGAAGAATCACCTTTCCTTTCCCATCCACCTTTGTGATACTGCATTGATGGTCCTTATTTTTAATTTTTCCTAGATAGTTACTGGTATTCAAACTAACTCCACAAGCTTTCTTGAGAAGCACTATCTGCTGTAAATTGACCTCTGGTGGATTTCTCGCTTCTTTTTAATGTCTGCATCAGAAGGATCGAAGGCTCTCTTTCTGTAGTCGAAGAAAGCAGATATGCCTCATGCTTTTCTTATATTCCTTTGTGTTTTGATGGTTCGAGAATAAGGTTTATTACTTCCGCAGCGGAAGTTACTTTCGGTGCGGAAGTTGCTGTTCGATCCAAGACCGAAGGTGTCAAGAAGAGATCTGTACGACTTCGAGGAGGAACTGAAGACTTTATCTAGGTACTTGGGAGAGCCATTAACAGTGGTTTCCGGGCTAAGGAGGACTGGAAAGACCTCCCTTGTGCTTACAGCCTTGAATGAAAGCGATAAGCCTTATGTATTTGTCGATCTCAGGGAGGGGTTTGCCTCTTGGAGGGAGCTCTACTCGTTGATTTCGAGGAGCTTCAGCGAGTTTGTTGAAAGAGCTTCAAGATGGGGTAAAGTGAGGGAGGTATTTCTCAAGCTTATTTCTAGGTTAAGAGGTGTTTCGGTGCTAGGCTTCGAGGTTTCCGTGAACTGGCTGCCAGAGAAGAGGCCCTTTTTAGGAGAGCTTTTTGATGTGCTTGATGAGGTCGGGGAGAGAACTGGGGAAAAGGTTATCGTGGTTTTTGATGAGTTTCAGAGGTCTCAGGGCCCTGTTGGAGCATCCCTTCACGGTGCAATAGCACATTCCTATGATTTCCACAGAAATCTCTCGTTTGTGATAACAGGCTCGGAGATGGGCGTGCTTTATGGCATTTTAGAGAATCCTGAGAACCCTCTTTACGGCAGGGCTTATCTAGAAGTGAGAACACGCAAACTCTCGAGGGAGGAGTCTCTGGACTTTCTAAACAGGGGATTTGAGGAAACAGGAGTTAAAGTGGGAAATGAGGTGGAGAGGGCTGTTGAGGAGTTTGATGGGATCATTGGATGGCTCACCTACTATGGCTATCTGAGGGTGAGCGGCAGAGATAACTTTGAAAGTGTGATAAATGAGGCTGTTGGGCTGGCAAAAAGCGAGCTCGAGTCCTTTCTTGCAAGGAGGGTGAGCAGAAGGTATAAAATGGTTTTAAAGCTGCTTGCCGAAGGTGTAACAGAGTGGGGAAGGCTGAAAAGAGCAATTGAGAACTATGAGGGGGTGGAGCTGAGCGACAGAGTGCTATATGAGGTGCTTCAGGGCTTGAGAAAACACTCGATCATAGATGATGAGAACAGGTTCACGGACCCCGTGGTTAAGAGAGCTGCTCAGCGTCTCTAACAGCTTTCCAAGTGCCTGTTAACAGCTTTTGTGCAAAGCGGATCCTGTCAGCTAGATGCTAGCTACATGCATTTGTCTTGTCTTGAGGTATGTTTCAGCTATTTTTATTGTTCTGGCTTTTGCATCGCTTATTCCTTGGACCGGCAGGTGGTTTATTCTTGCCGCTGATAGGAGAGCTTGGACATGGCTGACGTGTGCTTTTATGGCTTTGTATATTTCTTCAAGCTTGTCAGTTATGGGTGTCAGGGTTTCTGGGTCTATTAGGGTGACAGTCGCGTTGTCCACTGGTTGCTCTATTTCCCATCTCTGGAAAATGAGATACACAGCTGCAGGAATCATCATCGCTCTTTTTAACCTTGTAAGTGCGGCGAATTCCTCTATTTCATGCGCATAATTTGTAATGTCTATAATGATTGTTATTGCTATGTTTTCCCTGTATAAGCTTTGAAGATGTCGATGATCTTTATTCTTGTGCTTCTCTGTTTCTGCAAATGATGTTCCGAAAACTCTTATTACATCCTTCCCTGAGAGCCTGTGTGAAAGTTCAAGGAAGAAGGACGAGATGTAGAATAGAGCTGCGAGCTTTTCTTCTTAAAAAGAGAAATGATATAGGATTTTTAGGATAGGACATAAATTTTTTATAAAACCTAATGGCATTATATTACCTCAATGACAGACATGTCTGCTGCACTTGATTTCAGACGTATTACATATAGATGGGCTTTTCTCAGAGGATTTGCTGGAGAAGTAATAAAGTCAGCGCTCGATGCTGTGAAAGGAGGACGGGTAGATGTTGCTCAATACTTTGCAAATCTCCTCTACTTTTTGCCATTCTCATCCACTAGCGTTGAAAAAGTGCTTTTTTACTCTTTAGTAAAAGCAGGTCGAGGTTACGTGGAGAAAGATCCAAGTCTATACGAAGTAAAGGCTAGTGAGGTGCCGGGCTTTGATCCTGATGAGATATATAAGGTCAAAACAGCCTTCGAGTTTCTAAGCAGGTTAGGTATGGCTGATTTAGTAGCGCCTGATATAATTAGGCTCAGATTAAACACCATCAAAGGGATAGTTGAGCCTATAGCTCCCTTTCTAGCTGCTAAAGACCTAAATCCGCAAAACTTCAATCCCGATGCAATAGCGTATCCCTACACAGTAATATCAGGCATAAGTGCTCTCTCTGTTATGGATAAGACAGATCGTCTTCCAAACAGCTTCACTGTTATGGCTGGTTTGCTCAGCCCCACTGTTCATGTGGAAAGAGACGGTACTATCAAGCGGAAGACAGTAATAGAAAAAGATGAGTGGATCTTAGCCAGGAGCCAGATGTCCAAGCTTAAACAGTTTAGAGATAAATTTGAGGTGGAGTACTTCAAGGCTGTTGGGCTTTTACATGAAAACAGAATTATCGTTAAGACGTATCCTATGGAGGTTTCAGGAACGCTTGTGGACATGGTGATTGCACCAGCTTATGATAGATATTACAGGCTGAGAAGAGAGAGGATAATTTCGAGAATGAGAAAATGACAGAAGTAAAGGTCAACAAGTGGGCTTTAAAGTACTACCGACCTCTAACTAATGAGGTCATGTTAGCTATAATGGATGAAGTTAAAGCTCATATTGCTGGTAGTGGAAATAAAACAGTCCTTTCAAGCCGTGATGAAGCCTATGCTTTGGCCTCGAGATTCGATGGAGTACTCTACAGGCCGTTCTTCAAACAAAGACCTATGAGAATTCTAGGGGCTATCATCGATAGATGTGGCGAAGCTCACAATGAAAAGGTCCTTGAAAGGCTTTACATCGGCAAAGAGTTTATCGATCAGTGGGGACAGGTCTTTAAAATCCCGCCGGAGGATGTAATCAAGGAGTATATAACTCCTCTTCTACGTCTTCATATACTCAAGCCTAGTGATAGACCCGAGTACCTGTATAGGGTCGGTATGGAGTTCTTTCATCTTGTAGGCCCTCTAGCACAGTTTCGTGCTGCTTTAGTAGATCCCGAGAAGTATAGAGAGATGAGAGCTGTTGTAAACGGAATTTTGAGCATTTATGTGGTTGCACATGCAGTGAAAAGCAAAATTCATGGAGAAAGCGCCAGAATACCTTGGTTTCTTAGGCTTTCTATGCTCTATACACTCTCAGGACTTGAACCTAGAGTCGCTCAAATTAGAATCAGAGATATTCTCGAGCTTGAAAGGATAAATTACGTAGATAAGTATTTTGTTCATGAAAAAGGACTTCCAGTAGAGCTATGGCGAAGTATCAGAGAGGAAGCCTTCGAGTTCATGGATCGCAACAAAGTGATAGAAGATGTTACTTCAGAAGGTTATAAGCTGAATGATATCTGGATTAGAATGCATGAGGAAGGTGTCAGGAGATACGTCCAAAGGCTTCTGAGGAGGTATAGAGGATTCTGATGAAAAGATGCGAGTCCATTAAGAAGATTACGTGTTCACGTCTTTGTTTTTGTCGGCTACGAAGGATAAACTTTCATATAGTTTAATTCTGAATTATAAGTAGGCTAATGCATATATTTACAAAACAAATAGAGTCTATATCAATAAATATACTAAGAAGGGTTAAAACCCTATAGATAAAAATGATTTTTATATAAAGAGAAAAGCTCACTAAAGGACTTAAAGCTGAATTATAATTTTTATACTACAAGTGATATGTTGCATAGGTGTGTCAAGCATGAGCAGGAGAATTAGGCAGCTTGTTAAGCCCTTAAGAGTTATTGAGACGAGAGAAATACCCGAGGACTACGACATCACTAGGTTTGCTGGTGAAGAGTATAAGAAGATATTCAATTTAATGTTCAAGACCTTCTACTATCAATTTAGAGAAGGCGTTAAAAGAGGCATTAAGGGTTTCTTGCTCCATGGAGAGCCTGGAACTGGCAAAACTAGCTTAGCTTATGCCGTTGCTAGAGAGCTAGGTAAGAAGTTCAGGGATACATATCTAATTCTCATTGATGCCTCTGACATAGCTAGGCCACTTTATGGCGAATCTGAGATGAGGATTGTCGAGGTGTTTGAAGAAGCCAAGGAAAGAGCTGGATACACAGTACTCCTGTTTGATGATGTTGAATCCATATTCATGTCCAGAGGTAGGGAGAGGATAGAGTCGTGGCATATAGCGCAGGACAATGTGTTCTTTCATATGTTGGATGAGCTGGACACGTCAAGGACTGGAATCGTAGCAACAACAAATTGGTTTGAGCTTGTGGATAAGGCTTTAGTGGATAGAATGTATCCAATAGAGTTCAGACCATTAGACTTGGAGACCGCATTGGCAATAGCTGAGAGAAGATGCATGGAACTTGGAGTGAGGTTTGAAAAGGTTAAAGAGGAGATATGCTCGATGAGTTCTCTGCCAAGATCAGCAAGAGAAGTGGAAAGGATAGTGATAAAACACTACATAGAGAAGCTGGAGAGATTGGAGGTGTCTTAAAGCTAAAATCGAATCTCCGGGGTAAACTTTTATATTCACTTTTAAAAGTGAAATCATTACTAACTTTAATTCCTATTAATAATACCTTAACTTCAATTTTACAATGATAACCCGACTTTAATTTTTATAATGAAGTTTTTAAAGTGGACTGCTTACTTTTGGCGAGGTGAAACGGATGCTATTACTGAGGGTTGGATATAATGCAAATTACTACAATAGCTTGTTACATAAACTTACTAAGATTAAGAGAAGTGTTCCTGTTCATGTGGATGTGTTTGCTAGAGGAGGTACGGTTTTTGTGATGAGCTTAGATGACGGCCTTTCTGCGGCATTTTTGTATGCAGCATACCTTAAAGCTAAGAAAAAAGGCCTTAATGCCGACCTAATGTATGCTAGATACATAGATGAGGATTGGCTCCCCGAAGAAGTCAGAAAAACAGGTGAGAAGTGGTTATCAAGGAGATTAAGTGGAAAAAATGCGAAAATGCTTAGAAGCCGTAGTATTACTGAGCATATATTTGCGAGGTGGTGATTATGGTGATAGTTCTAGAACTTGAGAATATAGGAGGCTTTGTCGGTAGACATAAGTTCGAGCTCAGAGAGGGCCTCTCTGAAGTCGTGGCACCAAATGCCATGGGCAAGACTTCACTAGTTAAAGCTTTGCTAGCTATGTACACACCTGACACTGCTTCTGTCGCTGAGCTTCTGAACTATGATGCTGATGAAGGCTACATAAAGATTGAGGTGGGCGGTGAGCTCTTCGTTAGGAGGTTTAAGAGAGAGGGAAACAAAGTTATTGAGGTCGAATCCAAACCTGTTACAGCAGATGATAGAATAAGGTACACAGTCCTAGACCCTCAGCTCGGGGAAGTAGTCAAAAGGCTAGTTTCAGAGGCAAGGCCGGATGTGACAGATTACTTAGAAAAGGTTTTTAGGCTAGATGACTACAGGAAGAGGATAACAGAACTTAAATTGCAGATAGAGGACTTAGAGAAAGAGGAAGAGCACCTGAAAAAAGATGTTGAAGAGTTAATGAAAGTAGACGAGAAGAAGAAGGAACTAGAAAGCGAACGTACAAAATTAGAAGAAGAGCTGGAGAAGGTAAAGAAAATATCCATTGAAAGAGTGAGTGAGATAGAAAAACGTATAGCAGAACTGAACAGAAGAGTAGGAAATATTGAAGAAAGGATTAGGAGTATTGAAAAAGAGCTTATCCCAACAGCAGAGGAAAAGGTAGGGGAGCTACGGTTAGAATTGGAGAGACTAAAAAGAGTGATTGATGAATTCTACGAACGCCATCCAGAGCCTGATAAACATGCTGAAAGCATAAAGGAACGCATTAAGAAAGTTGAGGATCTCATAAATACATTGAAGAAAGAGTTAAGTGAATATATAGCCGGTCAAGATGCAAGGATACCCGTTATTAAAATGGCTTTGTTGGCTGAGGCCGCTAAATGTCCTGTTTGTGGCACACCCGTAAAAAAGCCTAAAGAATTCTGGAGTTCAAGGCTGAAAGTGGCTGAAGAGGATGTAAGAAAGAGCAAGGAGGCCATAATCAAAAACTATAATGAAAAGATAAAGGAGGCTAGTAACGAACAAATGAATTTGTGGAAGGAACTTGAAGAGTTCACGAAGAGATACAACGAGATCAGGGAGATAGAGACCATAAAGATGCCAAAATACGCGGCACAGCTTGAGGATCTCACTAAAGACTTAGAACATTATAGAAAAGAGGTAACTGAACTCAAAAATGAAAGGGAAATTATTGTCAAGGAACTAGAGAGCCTTAAGAGAGAGCTACCGGACGAGGAACGGAAAGCTGCAGAGGAAAGAACTAAGAGAGAGAAGAAGTTAGGCGAGATAGAACAACAAATCAGAAACTTAGAAGAGATCATCGCTAAGAAGAGCGAAAGCGGTAAAAAACTGGTCGAAGTAAGTAAAAGGGTTGAGAAATTAAGAAGAGAGCTAAAGACCACGGAAGAGGAGCTTTATGATACCTTAACAAGAATGAAAGATGAGTTTACTAGAATAGCATCGGAAGTTGTTAGAGAACTAGGTTTCACATGGCTCAGGTCTATTAGATTAGTGGAGAGTGAAGTGCATGACAAGGTCACAGGCGAACTGAGAAAAAAGTTTGAAGCGAAGGTTGTCAGGATCCTTCCAAGTGGCAGAGAAGTTGAACAACCTCTGAGTACCCTAAGCACCAGCGAAAGACTGGCTGTCTCGTTGATTGCTGTTTTAACAGGCTACAAGTTGAAGATGTTCGAGGAATATAAGGGCCTAGCACCAATACTAGCAGACGAGGCACTCTTAGCATTCGATCCTCATAGGTTTGAAAGAGTTGTAGAGGAGATCAGAAAATATGCCAAATATGTCGTGATAACGAAGCTTGTAGAACCTAGTGAAGTCCCAGAGCTAACTATAGTGCATAAGCAATAAGAACTTATAACTCAACCTTCAATTAATTTAAATTAAGAGTTGTTTGGACTTTGTATCCACTAAGATAAGGAATATCACGAAGTCCTTAATAGGAAGGGGTAATGTAAGTGCATAAATCTGGTTAATAGTAAAAAGCTTCTGAAGATATGAAAGGGTGCATTACTAGGATTATTTCATAGAATTATCGACCTTAATATGATAATTCTGGCTTATCTTTGTATCTCTTAGAATTTCTTCAGATACGAAGATATTATGCAGATTCTGAGTTCTGCCGCATTATAGATAATTTACAGCTTTCAGATGCTTCTCTCGCTTTGCTGCAAACTGATCTTAGTTCCTCGATTATTATTGGATCCTCCATTTCTGGTACAATGCACTTCATCAGAGAAACCGAAGAGCCTAATGCACCACTACATTAAGGCTTCTATAATTGCCTATAAATAAACATTTTTATCTTCATCTTCTTTTTCAGGAGATCTTCCAGCAGCCTTCCCTTCTTCTCCACTTTATCTACATCAATATCTAAGCTTTTGGCACGTACCTCGATTGTTATGCTTTCCTCGTCCTTTTCACTGAAGAAAGCATGATTGACCACTCGATTAAGCCCGTAATCTAGGGCATCTGCAATTCTCAGCACAGCTATTGCCAGCAGCATATCCCTGTCATCTTTTATTCTCTCATCATCCAGCGGATTGAGCTTCTTCCTGTGATAATAGGCAATTATGGATGATCTCTCAGCAAGGCTCCTATCTTGCAGTTTATCTCTGATTATCTCAGCTGAAAGCTCGTGATGAATATCCTTATTGCGGTAATCCCAAAGGCCACATCAAAATATAAATGGGATTAGTATAAGGGTAATAGCTTTAATTTCAGCTCTTTGAAAGAGTTTCCAAGACAGCTTTTAGCAGGACTTCCATTCTTTCTTTAACTGATTTTTCATAAAAGGCTTGGAGCCATCCCTTCTCTGTTAAAATATCTGAGATGACCTGAGCTGAAGCTGCTTCAACATTTCTGTATTTTGCAACAGCGAAAATTGCTGATGTCTCCATGTCCACAGCTAAAACGCCATTATCCCTGAATTTGCGGAACTTGCCCAATGTCTCCCTGTAAACGCCGTCAGTGGACCAAACAGGGCCGACAAAATGCCTGATTCCTCCCTCATTTAAGCGCTTAATTAACATCTCCCTCAATCTCTGGGAGGACTCAACTTTCACTTCCGGTGGAAGATAATGATAGGAGGTTCCCTCATCGCGAATTGCCTCTGTCACAACGATTATGTCAGCTGGCTTTAAAAACTCCTGTAAACCTCCAGCTAAGCCTACCTCGATGATTATTTTTGCCTCACAGGTGACAGCTTCTTCAAGTGTGGCGACTGCAGCAGGTGCTCCAATCCAGAAACGGCCAACCCCTATCTCCACATTGTTAAATTCGCCGATGCAGAATGGCTGAGCTTCACCGTAAATCCATTCAACAGATCTGCCATTGATCAGGCTCTTTGCGCACTCAAATGCGCTTCTCTGATAGGTTAAAAGCAGGCGTTCCGGGATTTTCAGGGCATCTATTGGAACTCCTCTCTTTTCTGCAACATAGCGAATGGTGTCCAAGGGGCTAAATATGGGGTCATCCTCCTTCGCCATCATAAAGCTCAGTCCTCTTCAAATTTAATTTTAAGTATGCTTTGCATGCATTATCGAGGTCAACCTTCAATGGTGAGCAGTAATGGGAAAAGCTGAGTTTTTCAGCGATAGGAGGTCGAAGCGCATCATCCCATATGTTAAGGAGGGTAGGATTGTTGAGCTTGGCTGCGGCACCGGTGCCACATTATCGGTCCTTTCCAGGGCTTTTCCAAGGAGCATAATCGTTGGGGGTGGATCATGAAATGGATAGTTTAGAGGTTGCTAATAAAAGAAAACTGGAAAATGTTATATTAATAAAAGGAGATATAACGCAGAGGATTTTTCCATCCTCATCTTTTGACACTGTTATTTTCA
>Ga0209225_1004827_pt1 | contig 10432 bp, 7 predicted proteins | sample WasSprMetagenome_FD_184732 | JGI IMG/M metagenome (GOLD analysis project Ga0209225, IMG submission 184732) | Sulfidic aquatic microbial communities from Washburn Spring, Yellowstone National Park, USA - WS (SPAdes) (version 3) | ecosystem: Environmental > Aquatic > Thermal springs > Hot (42-90C)...
CTATGCTTGTCTCATATTCGGCTTGTGCGCAAACTTGGGCAATACCATGCCCCATTATTCCCGCGCCAACCACAGCGACTTTTTGTATGCCTTTAGTAGCCATCTACTTCACCTAGAATTGTTTTCAGGTTTGGACAATATAAATGGTTTACCATGCATCCTCCTCCCGCCAGTCAGGTGAATTACAGCGTTAGCGACTTATAGAGCCCCTTTATTATGTATGAAATATTTCGCAGTTTATTGCGTTTTAATTATGTTTTATTTCGGGGCTCCTTATTAAAGATAAGACTTATACTTTTGTTTGGTTTTAACATTTTGTATAATCGTAGTATAATAGTAAACGTATCGTCTGCCTATTTCCGTGTCCATTTGAATTTGGCTAATCATATCAACAACGCTCCAAGTTTTCGCGTCAAAAACCAAAACTGGCTTTCTTCTCTGATCTGCTGGAAGCCTAGCCATCCACCAACGTAAAAAGTCTAGGGTAAGCCTTTTTGCCCTTTGGTAGGTTTTTAGATCACTTGTCACTTTCTCATTTTCCAATTTTCACTGAGCTCCTATTGTTCAAATATTCTGTGTGAATGATGCTTAATATTTTTATAATATTTAATAATTAATAAAATTTGTGTCGTTTGAGTTGCAATAGATTTATCTTCTGTATTTACGAAAAGAGATGTGCGCATGACTGGCAAAAATTAATTAGTTTTTGTTATTTCGTTAAGTTTTTATGGAGCGGTGCACTTGGTGCACCTACCTCTAAGGTTAAGGTTGTGTTTCGTTGGACAGGGGACTCTTAGGGAAGATTGATGCTATCGTTGAAGCCTCCAAATGCTTGGAAGCTAGCGATCTGAGAATGTAGAAGCCATTTTGGCCGCATACTTCAAATCACCCCTAAAACACATGGAAAGAGCAAGAGAACTTGTCATCAAGCGGCAGAAAGGGACTACTCTAAAAAGTGCACCGAGTGCACCGGATTGTTGTCAATCCCCGAAACTTCCAAAAACCTAAAAGTGCAGAATTTTTTGCTAGTCATGCGCACAATAAGTGCAGTTGTGAAGACAACTTGCAAGAGTTGAGGTTGCTGAGTTATCGACAACGTAGAAAACAAGAGATAACACATATTGAGGGAGACCTGAAGCGTAATCCACAATCCAAAAGTTTCATGATTAGCTCATGAAGTTCCAACGGCGTACGACACCTCTATTTTCCATAAAACATTCCAGAAATAATCTAGCCATTATTCTTAAATATTATTAAATTTCTAAGGTGTTATTTGAAAAACAGGGGGTAAGATATTGGAAAAATTTAAGAAAATATTTGAACCCATAAAGATAGGACCGTATACGCTGAAGAATCGAATTGTAAAGGCGCCCACAGGTAGCAACCTTGCTTTATTAACTGGTGAACCAACATCAGAGCAAATAAACTTCTATGAAGAAACAGCACAAGGTGGAGTGGCAATGGTTGTAACCGAGCTAGTTTCCGTAGACCGCCAGCACAGAAACCCACTACCGCAATTACGACTTGACAGTGATATTTTTATCCCTGGATTACGTCGACTAGTCGAAATTGTACACTTGAACTGTTCACTAGTATCCATGCAGCTGTATCACGCCGGACCCGCATCTGTTCAAGACCCAGTTGCACCATCTGATGTCCCTATTAAGAACGGAGGAGAAATATTGAAACCGAGACCAATGACCATGGAAGAGATAGAGGAGACAATAGATGCGTTTGTTGAGGCAGCTCTAAGAGCTAAACGTGCAAGGGCTGACATGGTGGAACTGCATGGTGGAAGAATCTATTTACTGCACCAATTTGTCTCTCCCATCACAAACAAAAGAACCGACAGATGGGGTGGAAGTTTTGAAAATCGTATAAGATTTCCCTTGGAAATAATAAGAGGGATTCGTGAAAAATGCGGTCATAATTTTCCGGTAGGCTATAGTTTCATTGCAGATGAGTTTCTACCTGGTGGAATTGATTTAGAACACACAATTGCCTTCGCAAAAAGGCTGGAAGAAGAGGGAGTTGCTTATCTTTGCCCGCGTGTTCGACCAACTGTGCGGTATTCTATGAGATCTCCCAAGGGTGTCACACTCAAATATACGTCTACCCTAAAAAAAGTAGTTAGCATCCCAATTTTTGCAAACGAACAAATCCATGAACCTGAATTCATGGAAGAGATTCTTGAAAAAGGATTTGCTGATGTTATATGTCTTGGCAGACCATTACTTAGCGATCCAGAGTTGCCAAAAAAAGTTCGTGAAGGCAGGCTTAAGGATATCCGCATGTGCATAAAATGCTGTCACTGTTTTGAATGTGTAAATGTTAATATCGAAAAACTCTCTTGTACTCAAAACCCTGCATTAGGAAGAGGCATGGAATGGACCATACAACCTACTATCTTTCCTAAAAAAGTTCTAGTGGTAGGAGGCGGACCAGCGGGTCTAGAAGCCGCCAGGGTGGCAGCACTGCGAGGGCATAATGTTACGCTTATGGAGCAAAATGCCCAGTTAGGAGGTCAAGTATTAATTGGTACGCTACCTCCGGGAAAGCAATATCTAAAGTCTTATATTGTCGATTGGCGGGTACGACAATGCGAGAAAGCTGGCGTTGACATCCGACTGAAAACGGAGGTTACATTAGAAACCATTAACGAAATTAGCCCAGATGTGGTAATACTAGCAACCGGTGCTACTCCGCTTATTCCTTCTATCCCTGGAATAACTATGCCCCATGTAGCTACTGCTTGGGATGTCTTAAAAGGGGCACACGTAGGGAAGAAAGTTGTGGTAGTTGGCGGGGGCTTGGTTGGCGTAGAAACAGCCGATTTCATAGCTGAAAATGGCCTAGCAGAAAGTGTGGCAATTGTTGAGGCGTTACCAGAAATTGCAATTGACATGGATGTATATAATAGGGCATATACTATGCAGAAACTTTATGAACACAATGTTCAAGTACTTACTAACATGAAAGTTGAAGAGATCACAGACAAAGGCCTTGTAGCGATTGATGAAAACCGCAAAATTCATAACATCGAATCCGATAGCGTCATCATTGCGCTGGGAGCTGTCCCAAACAGAAGTCTTATGGAAGCGTTAAAAGACGACAAAGTAGAGCTCTACGTTATTGGGGATGCTGTTAAACCTCGAAAATTAATAAATGCGATCCATGAAGGTTATTACATAGGAAAGCGTATCTAGATTAGAGGGGTTATAATTTGGGCGACAACATTCGCTGGTGTGGCTTTGACTTTGGATTAACTATAGTGAACACGCTTACACTCTATAACGATACTGTAGAGATAATAAAAGAAGTTTACAATGAATTGGGAAAGACGCCCATTATAAACGAAAGACTCAAACGCCTTAATGAAATTTTATTAAAATGTCCTTATGATGAACGATTATTGGATGGTATCGTAGATCAGGACAAAATAGAATTTATGGAAAGGCATTTTCGCCTAAAACAACTTTTGCACAAAAACATTCAACTTTTTTATAAATACACTTTTGATAATGATCCTCGAGCAATAACACTTTTCAATGAGAAACGTGCACTTGTGTATAGGAATTTTAAACCTGCGGTTGGACTTAAGGAATGCCTTATGAAACTTAGAGATAAAGGTGTGGACACTAATATAGTTTCAGACGTTGAAAGTGAGAGTGAAAGAGATCTTATTTCAAAATTTTTAGTAGCTAATGATCTAGCCCAATATTTCTCCGAAGTTATAACTAATTATGGTAAAATTAAAAAAAATGGAGACATAGATTTAAGTTACAGGGGTTTAAAGAAAAGTGATGGTTCTATTTACAAAAAAATCTCAAGAGACATACAGAGCAACGGCATTAAAAGTTCACAAGCTTTGATTATTGGAGATCGACCAGTTGAAGACATAGAAAAACCCGCCCAATACGGATTTAAAACAGTTCAGTATATTGGAATCATCAACAGGGAACACTCTAAAGCTGCCAACTTCATCGTATCTGATATTAGGACAATCGTTCAAATAATCGATAAATTTTCTAGATAGCACATGGTTTAATAAAATCTAAAGTTCCATTGTCAAACTCTGATTTTACTTCACATTACAAGTTGATTTGGCTAATACTTATTAAAATTAGAGCACCTAATGACTAATTAAAACTGTAACTAGTTTAAAAAAAAAGGTTGAGCTACTGTAGCATTAATCAGTCTTTTCGAGGACGCGGCTCCTTTATAATCGCGCCAAAGACGGCTAATGTCAAGGACACCACAGCCAGAAATAGCCAAGCTAAGGATGCTGCTTCAGGCGTCATGCCAAATTGTGCAACGCCCATATCTATAAGCATTCCATAAACAATGGGGATCCATGTCTGGGCTACCATAGTTATCTCCATCAACAAACCAAGACCTGCGCTTCCAAGAACGGGCCCGAGGTAATCGGTTGGTATAGAAAATGCATTAATAGTCATAAAGGACGAAAATATAGCAGTGACTATCGGCAGTATCCACATTATGGGGGCGCCTAATTGTCCATACAACCAGAAGTGTATTGCAAGAACTATAGCCGCAAGTATTAATTGAGGTTTCCTTGGTCTCCACTTATCCACGATCAAGCCAACTATTGGACTAACGATAATACTTATAATTCCTATAGTTGCTGTAAAAATGTTAGCATATGCATAGTCCCACCCTCTGAAGTTCGTTAGGAAAGTCGGCAGATAGGGGTAAAAAGTATTATACGCGCCGAACGCCCCCATTAGCCCAAAGCCTAACAACCAGATATTCACATTCTTAAATACAGTTGAAAGACTCGGTGACATTTTATGAGCCGCAGGAGGCGCAGGTGGCAATATTTCCTTTGGTGGAGCTCTAACGATTAGAATGGCAAGAATAGCAGCTATAACGCCTATTACGCCCAATAATAGAACGTATCCTCTCCATCCTAACATAGCTATTAATGGCGCACCAGCCATAACGGGTATTGATGATCCTAGAAAGAAGAATGATGTTGTGGTTAGACCCATAGCAAGACCTAATTGACCTGTTGGTAAAAACCATGGGACAAAAGTGGAAACAGCCGCTGTGAAGAATAGACCACCTCCTATGCCTGCTATTAAGCGCAATATAAGTATAGTCATGTAGTCTGGGGCAAAGTATATTAAAGATGAGCAAATCGACTCAATAAGCAACCCTATTATAAAAGTCCATTTTGAACTCCATCTAGATGCTAAGATCCCACTTGGAAGTTGAAATAGACCATAGGTCAATATAAAAACAGATATTAAGCTTCCAGCTTCAGCGGCACTAATGTGCAGATCCTCTATCATAGGCGGGAAAGCTGCAGTCACCTGATACCAGTTAGCGGAAAACAGGAAGAAACATATGCATATCCATGCAAGTACAACCCATCTATAGCTAGGCACTTGTGGTTTAGCTGTTGCAGAAGTGGATGGGTCAACTGAATCTTTCATCCTTTTTCCTCCTTATAACAATTTAAAATAATAAGAGCCATTTATTTAAAAAACTTTCTATTCCTACCCTCAATAAAACATAATTTTATTTGTTGTATTTGAGTGAACATAGGAAAATATGAAGCCTACCATTAAGAAGTTAAACATTTAAATGCCGCTAGTTATTTTCCTTGAATATTAAGGGAAAAAATATAGGTAATAAACTAGAGTACTTCTTAGTTCTTACTCAGCCCGTTTTAGTATAGTAACTACACCGTTGTTACCGTCGACTCTTACCAAATCTCCGGTTTTGATGACTTGTGTTGCACAGTAAGTCCCGACGACTGCTGGTATTCCATATTCTCTTGACACTATTCCTGCGTGGCTCATTACTCCACCTTGTTCAGTCACTACTGCTTTGATTATGGCGAAGGCAGGTGTCCAAGCTGGAGAGGTATGCGGGCAAACTAGAATTTCGCCAGGACGTAACTCTCTAATATCCTTGCTTTCATGAATTACACGCGAAACCCCCTCAACAACCCCAGGCGACGCCGGCCATCCCTTAATCTCTGTCAACTCTTCAATGTGCTCAACCTTGCGATAGATGTCCACTCGGTCGGCAACAAGCCCACCGTGTATTATGAAGAACGGTTCCTCAGGCACTTCCTTCCATGGTCCGAGCCATGCTGGAGGACGCCATTTCTTAAAGGTTTCTAGCATTTGCTTACGCCATTCTATTTCTTTCTTAAAGTAATCTGTTGGAGGCTCGTAGTTTCCCCATATCCATAAGAGCTCTTGTAGAGCTGCTTTTATTTCTTCAAATCTAAGGTAGAATATGTCGTTTGGTTCTTTAATTATCCCATGTTTTGCAAGTATCTCGGCGAACTTTCTAATGTTCCTTCGAAGTAGTGCATAGTTAAAATTCTTCACATATAAAACTTGATCTTCTACCGAAATATAAAGCTTGGATGTAATTTCGTAAAGCTCTTTGAACCTCTTCTTTTCATCTTCGGTTTTCAGTGAATCGTATAATTTCTTAAACAGCTCTTCCTTGTGCCGGATTAGAGATTTTACATCTCGCTCGATATTCTCTCCTTTCTTTATCATCTCGATATAATTTTTTAGAAAACCTAGGATTATGCTCGGATTTTCTATCCAACATTCGTCATTGCAGGTGGCGAATACTCCCTCAGACACCATCATGTAGAACCAAGGATAGGATACTTTATCAAATTCTTTCAGCCATTCTCTTCCACGATCGGTTTTTCTCAATTCTTCTTGTAAACCTTCAAACTTAGTAGCTTTTTCAAAAAATTGACTCAGTCCTAGATCTACCGCTAACTTTGCTAGTTGCCTTAATTCCTGATCGGGCCGAAAGGCTTCTAGTTCAGCTCCCGTAATCATTGAAATTAAATCCCTTTCATCAAACTTTGGGAATGCTTGCTTGCAAAACTCGAGAAGGGATAAATATGCGGCATAAGCTACGCCGATCCATTGATACTGATAGCCTATTTGAATTTTGTTATACAACTCTATGACCTTATCGTAAATTTCAATAAGTTTATGCCCACTAGTTATTCCTCTTACTTCTGCAAAAAAGGATAGTTCTTCTATATAGGGTAAGTCCTGAATCTCATCATACAGAGACCATTGCTCATCCAGTATCTTCCTGACAGATTTCTTCCACTTAGGATATATTTCATCAAAATTTTGATTAATGAACGTCAGTTTTTTGATAAACTCTTTAGCTCTTTCCTCCACCTCCTTTTGGTCAGTAATGGGTGGCGTTTCAGTTTGGTATACGTATCCATTTAAAATTGGTTCAAATAGACCCCCGCCTACGGGAAGAACAAATACTCTACGCTGATATGGGGTTAAACCTAGTTGAGCTGGAAGCAATGTAGCGCAAGCATCAAAAGGTGTGAGTAATTTTGGCCAATGCTGCATCTGTCTCATCCAGCTTAATTTTTCCCACCTACCCTTCCTATCTTTGTGAAATAGCAATATATGCGGATACATACGTTCCCAGCCTTCAGTACCCGGGATGCTGTGTTCATAGGGAGACGTGAAAACCTTTTCTTTACTTATAGCTACAACCATAATCTCACCGCGCGCAAAAATTATTGGTGAATCTTTCTATTTAAAGTTTTTCATTTTTACTTTTACATGTCCTTTATCTTTCCGTATTCTATTTGGTTAATGTTGTTTATATCAAGGATAGAAAAATTTAATAATGAAAATAAATTAGTGGATTGTGTGAATGTTATAATTCCAGGGGATAGAATAATGAAATATGTATTAAACCTCGAGGATTGCGCGGAAGTGTTGTCGAAAGTTGGCTCTAAGAACGCAAATATTGGAAAATTAATGAGACTGGGTGTTCGTACGCCGCCAGGTTTCGCTGTGACATCTGATGCGTATATGGAGTTTGTTAAGAAGGGAAATGTCATGGCGAAGATTCAACAGATTTTAGACAATCTTGCAGATGACCTTTGGGCTCTTGACACCGCAAGTAACACAATTAGACAAATCATTGAGAGCACCCCCATTCCAGATGATGTACAGAAAGAGGTAGTAACTGCGTACAATGAACTTTCGAGAAGGTGCCGTTCTGTTAACGTTCCAGTTTCAGTTCGTTCGAGTGCAACTTGTGAGGATCTCCCAGGCACAAGTTTTGCAGGACAGCATGAAACGTATCTTTATGTTTGCGGTTCCAACGAACTGCTAGAGAAGCTCGTGAAGTGCTGGTCAAGTTTGTTCACACAAAGGGCAATATCTTATCGTAGAAAAATGGGCATCAAACATGAAAATGCACTCATGAGTGTAGGAGTCCTGAAAATGGTGAATGCAAAAGCCGCGGGGGTTATGTTTACATTAAATCCTGTAAATGGGGATTCTTCTAAAATTATAATAGAAGGCAGTTTCGGTCTCGGCGAGACTGTAGTAAGCGGTGCTGTAACGCCTGATAGATGGGTTGTAGATAAAAATACTCTCGAAATTCATGAAAGCATCATATCTCCCGGGAAGAATATTGAGTATATAATCGATAAAGACAGAAAATGTTGCAGAAAAATTGAAGTCATCCCTGAAAGAAGTAATACCCCTTGTCTGACTAACGAAGAGGTCATTGAATTAGCTAAAATGGGAAAATTTATTGAGCAACATTTTGGAAGTGCTCAAGACATAGAATGGGCTGTTGACAATGAAGAGTCATTCCCCGACAATATATACATACTGCAATCCAGACCTGAAACCGTATGGAGCGAAAGAAAAGTCCAATTGGATTTAGGAAAAACAGTTTACGACTTCGTAACAAATATAGTTTCTAAGAAAGCGTTAAGGTTTTTTTAGACATAGAAAATCAGAGAATAATAGTAACAACACTATAACGAACCTTAATATCGCCATACTTCCGCTGTAGTAATTGAACAACTGCTTAAAACGCAAATGCACGCAAAATATTAATAACTATTAGGTTTTTCAATACCTTAGGATGGAGCAGAGAATGTGTGCAAAGAAAAAATACCGCATTTTGGTAATTAATCCTGGCTCCGTATCCACTAAGGTGGCTTTATACGAGGATGAGAGCCTAGTATTTAGCGAAACTATATATCACTCTTCCCAGGAACTGGCGAGTTTTTCCCGAATCATTGATCAATATGCTTTTCGATATAAAACAATTCTAGCCCTCTTAAAAAAGAAGAATGTTTCTTTGAGCTCTCTGGATGCAGTGGTGGGTAGGGGAGGGTTATCGCTAAAACCAGTTGAATCGGGCACCTATTTGATTGACGATAAGATGTTGGAAGATGTGAGACATTCAAGGCACTCGGAGGGGCGAGAACACGCTAGTGACCTTGGTGTTCTCCTAGCATATGAAATTGCTTGTATGGCAAACATCCCCGCTTTCACCGTTGACCCAGTCACAGTAGATGAACTTGACGATATAGCACGCATTTCCGGTCTTCCCGAAATTAGACGCAGAAGCCTCTCACACGCACTTAACATAAAGGCAGTCGCGAGAAAAGCGGCAAATGATTTACTCAAGCACTATGAGGACCTAAATTTAGTTGTGGTTCATATGGGTGGAGGGATCTCTGTTACGGCGCATCGCCAAGGAAGGATGGTGGATGTAAATAATGCGTTAGATGGAACAGGCCCCTTCTCTCCCGAAAGAGCGGGTGGTCTTCCGGTGGGCGATGTAATCAGAATGTGCTATTCCATTCCTCCCTATGACAATAAGCATTATACCTATGAAGAGATGTTCAAGAAGATAGCGGGAAAAGGAGGTTTAGTGGCTCATCTAGGCACTAACGATGCCCGCGAAGTGGAGAGAAGCATTTTAGCTGGCAACGATTATGCCAAGCTCATCTACGAAGCCATGGCTTACCAAATTGCCAAAGAGATAGGAGCAATGGCTACCGTGTTAAAGGGCCATGTTGATGCTATAGTTCTAACGGGAGGATTAGCTAACTCTGAGATGCTAGTGGGCTGGATAAAGGAAAGGGTAGGTTTTATTGCGCCAGTAATGGTTTACCCCGGCCAAGAAGAGATGTTAGCTATGGCTCTGGGTGCACTCAGAGTTCTCAGAGGAGAGGAGAAAGCGAAAGTTTACTCTAGGCACCCTAATGCCTAAAATGTTAGTAGAAATTTTAAGCAACATTGTTTTAAAAATTAAATAAAAATGAGGAAATATTTTAGCTTTTACTCCGCTTTAGAATTGTTACTTTACCTTTTGTTCCATCAATTCTTATACAATCTCCCGTCTTGATAACTGTTGATCCATAGAGTGTGCCAACGACTGCTGGTATTCCATATTCTCTTGACACTATTGCAGCGTGGCTCATCATTCCGCCTTGGTCTACGACAACTCCTTTGATTATGGCGAAGGCAGGTGTCCAAGCTGGAGAGGTATGCGGGCAAACTAGAATTTCGCCAGGACGTAACTCTCTAATATCCTTGCTTTCATGAATTACACGCGAAACCCCCTCAACAAC
>Ga0209225_1004828_pt1 | contig 10432 bp, 13 predicted proteins | sample WasSprMetagenome_FD_184732 | JGI IMG/M metagenome (GOLD analysis project Ga0209225, IMG submission 184732) | Sulfidic aquatic microbial communities from Washburn Spring, Yellowstone National Park, USA - WS (SPAdes) (version 3) | ecosystem: Environmental > Aquatic > Thermal springs > Hot (42-90C)...
ATAAGGATAAAGGACTTCGAAAAAGTCTGCATAGTAACTGTTCTAAGGGCAGCTTGGCCCCTGACAGAGGGTTTAGTGAAGATATTCTACTCAGCTAAACAGGGAGTTATTGCAGCCAGAAGGGCAGAGGAAAAAGGCATGCACAACAGGGAGTTCGATATCGAGGTCAACTATGTCAAGGTTCCCAAGATGAATGGAGATGAGATCCTGATAATCAGCGATGTTATGGTTGCCACTGGTTCTACACTAATTGCGGCCTTAAAGGAGCTATTAAAGAGGGGAAGGGCAAAAAAGTACTATATTGCCTCGGTGATCTCAACACCAGTAGCTATAGAGAAACTTGGAAAGTTTGCCGCAGAGGCAAACATAGATCTGAAGCTCTTCACCATAGCTGTTGATCCAGAGCTGAACGACAAAGGGTATATCGTTCCCGGTCTTGGAGATGCTGGTGACAGGGCTTTTGGAACATAGGCCTTGCAACTTTTTCTGGTCTATTTCCCCTCATTATCAGCACCTTACAGGGAAATTTAAGTCTTCTGCACAGGTTCTCAAGAAAGGCCTTGTCCGTAGGGCCTTCAACAATAACCAAAATGAGATCAGCTGATGACTCCACCGTACCAGGCCTCGCCCAGAGTTCCTCCTTCCTCCAGATACCTCCTTACTTCCTCAGCCTTGCTGCCAGAAAGCTTCGTCACAACAGTATCCAGCCCTCTTCTCTCGACAAGGTAGAGCTCCTCCGGCCTCACTTTATCCAGAAGGTAGGGAGAATGAGTTGTGATTACCACTTGGCTTGGAGATCTTCTCGCAAGCTCGATCACTGTTTCAAGCAGGTATGGATGAATCGAGTTTTCTGGCTCCTCTATTGCAACCATGGTTTGACCTGAGTAGAGTATTGCAGCCATGGCGAGGAGCCTTACTGTTCCATCCGATATGTTGCTGGGCCTTAAGGGCTCGGATAAACCCCTAACCTTTATCCATATCTCCACCTTGTTGCGCTCTAAATGTGGCACAATCTCCTCGATTTCAGGAATTGCGGACCTGACTGCTTCCTCAACCCTACTAAAATCCCCTCTTCTCTCCAGATAAAGATGTAGCAGATATCTTGCAAGGCCTCTCCCATCGTACTGAATTCTGGGCTCAGCCTCCACATCATCCCAGAGCTTTATCGACCTAGGCTCAAGCCTGTATGCTGCAATCCCCCTCATCTTACCAGCTATTTTTCTCAATGCTTCGTTGGAATCTGAAGGCAGCTTTAAGAGGCAACTTGCCGTCTGTGACATAGAACTATTTCTGAATTTCATACTTGGTAATGTGCCTGAAAAGAATAATTCTTTTTTAGCTCCCTGCTCATCAGCATAGGAGCATCTGCTGTCAAAACCTTCGTGTCTAAGCAGCTCCATGCTGCCAATATATGCTCTCTCAGCATACCCTCTTGTGTTTAACGTTAGCTTATAGCTCATCTCCTCAACATCGTCCATTAAAACCTCTATCTCAATATCCTTGGTTGTATCAAAGGAGAAGAAGAGGCTCTCAAAATCATACTCCTCCATGGAGGGAACTCCCTCTGTCACAAGGTTCTGGAGGAGCCTAAAGACAGCCACTAAATTGCTCTTTCCACCGGCATTTGGCCCAATGAATATGTTTAGCTTGCCCAGTTCAACGTTCACATCTCTAAGGCTGAGAAAGTTCCTGACGATGAGCCTGTGGATCATGATTTCTTCACCATTAATTCCTCAACTACTTAATTAAGTTGTTCTCAGTACTATCATTAAAATCTTTATTTTTTAATTTTATATAACATTTTTAATATCGTTGAGGTAACTCGTTCTGGCTTATCGATAAAGGAATAAATTTTCCCCTTATCTTCACAGGAAGCCGCTACTAAGGGATAAATAGCCATACCAGTTCTGGTTCCCCTCTCATAAATGGCTTTTATGTACACGAGGAGTTGGAGAATATGACTGAACGTGAGATGTGTCAAAGAATTTGCTTCTAGTGTTATCATCAAGATCAATGCGAGGAGACTCCCGACCTTTAGTCGAGGAGAGGAATCGCAGTAAGATTTAAATATTTTTCCCTTTCTAATGCCGGGGCAGGTTGCCCTGAAATAGGGAGTAAACATAGCTAGGAGGGCCAAGTCCCTCCTAGCAGGGCTGTGTAACCCAGCCCGTAGGGAACTACGGGATGAACCTACAAAGCTCCCGACTTCAGTCGTGGAGTAGGTTACTTAGGAGCACAAAATTAATATTGTTGAAGTTCACTTTTTCTTATGGAGGAGAGAAAGGCCAGACTTCTGTCCAAGACGAGGGATCCGGATAGGGAGAGAGATTTTGATGAGGTTACGGAGAAAAGACTGAGGGAGATAAGCCCTGAGGATGCTGATCAGTGGATGAGGTTCAGGGTGGCGTTCAGGGTTTCCCCTTACACAGGAAATCAGGCTAAAAACTACCTAGAATCAGTATTTCAGGCTCTGCTTGAGATGCCATCTCTGAGAAACGAGCTGAAGGGAAGAAAAATAGAGATAGGGATAAGGCATGATGGAAGCATGGTCGATGCCGAGATGATAGGTCCTGTTGATGGAAAATACTTCCTTCTCATAACTGAGGCAAATATCAGGCTTAAGATAGCGGAGATAGCTTTGAAAGAAATTTTAAGGGCATTTCACCCTGATTGGGAGGAGGAAAAACTGGAGGAAGAGGTTAAAAAAGCGATGGAGATATGCAGAATAGCTGCAAAAGGCTGGTGATAAGTCCCTACAAATAAGAAAAGTGAAATAAAAACTATTTATTAAATAGGTCACAGATATTCATTTATTCAGAGATTTTCACAATGCAAGAGCTATAAGCCATTTATACTCAGTGCTTCTCCCTCAATTACCGTTGAGAATTCTGCGAAATTAAACATTGTGAGGAAGCATCTGGATGGTTATCCTTATTGCTTCTGCCGTCTGAACCTTTTCTATGATTGCATAAAGCCTGAGCAGGAAAACGAGTTTTCTAAGCCCTTCTTCCACCTTCTCAGCGGTTATAGGCCTTCCGATCCTGACCTCAGCTCTTGTTACACCATCATAATCCATTATAAGCGATGAATTGTGCTTTTCCAAGAGCTTGTTGACATCCTCCTGCCCGTGAAACCACTGAAGCTTGGTATATGGAGTCATCAGAACCCCATTTGATGATATCTCAAGTTCTGCACTCCAATCTCCTATGGATGACTCCCATTCATCAATGAACCTCTTTGCAGATTCGATTGGAACAGATAGAGCCTCAACAACCTCATTAAAGAGCTTTTCATCCTTGGAAAACCACGGATGCACTATAACCACATATTCTTGATGTGATCTCATGTGCAAGGTCTTGTTATCCTTTCTCACCTCAACCCAGCCATCACTGGATCTCTCGACAACATCCTTGCCATAAGTCCTAACAGCATCAAATGGCCTGAGCCACTCGATCAGCAGGATCTCCATCGATCTTTTATTGCGCATGAAATTAATATGCTTTATGGATTCCACGGTTTTTCTTAATCTTGGAGATGCAAAAAGAGGGCGCAGCAACAAAGTTTATATTCCGGTATGATAGGTATACTAGGTATACCATGAGCATTTCCGTCTCGATTAAAGTTCGCAGGGAGCTGGTGGAGCTCGCTGATAAAATGGTCAGATACGGCATTGCTAGGAGTAGATCTCATGCTTTCAACATCATGATCGAGAAGGGCTTAAGTGAGGTACTTAAAGAGGTTGAAAATTGGGAGGACATCTATAAGAGGGCGGAGGAGATGGAAAAACAGGGATTCAAGCTGAGACATGGCGGTTTGAGCAAGCTTCTTGAGGAAGAAAGAAACCGCTAGGGTGAATTCTTGATATACATCGACACCAATGTGATAATATCCTATATGGACGAGGCTGATTCAAATCACGAGAGAGCAATGAAGCTCATTAATAGTCTGGGCAAAGATAGGATTGTTTCTAGATTAACTCTTGTTGAGCTGTCATCTGTCTACTCCAAGGCGGGACTGGAGGAGCCACTTTCCCTCGCAATTTACTCGGTAAAGAGTGTTAAAGCGGAGATCGTCGAAATAGATTTCAACGAGGTTTTGAGAGATGCTTTTTCAAGAGCCCCTATTCTCAAGCTAAGGACACTGGACTTACTACATATAACAGCATGTAGAGCAGCTGGATGTGAAGAGTTTGCTACGCTGGATTCGGACATCATGAGTAAGGCTGAGGCAATCAGCAAAGAACTGGATGTTAAAGTGATAACAGTAAATTGATAGACTTTTAGTCCGGCTAAGCTTTCATTCTCCAGAATTATCAACATCAATAAATTTTTGTTAAACCTCTCGAATATCTTGGTCTTCTGAACTGCTTTAAGAGTCTTTTCCCTTTCACTGGGATTATCTAACTCCCCTGAAGCCATATTAACAGCTACTTTAACTTCTCCAAGTCCACCACTCTGTTAACATAGCTAACTGTAGAGATTAAGTAACAACAATGCTTATTCTTAGACTTCGGCCAAGAGTTGGACAGGCTCATAGCGCTAAATGGAACTAAGTTCCTCACCAGGACTATCCAAAGATCCCGATTTTGCCTAAATTTACGGTCTTTAAAGGAATAATTTTCAAAAATTTTCGAGGCTAATATCTAAACATTTATTAAGTGGCGGTGGTGTAATTGAGTGTGAGCGAGATAATCAGCACTCTGGCGATACTGATCTCCATAGCCTCATCGGCAGCTGGTCTGGGCTACTGGCTTGCAAGGCAATTTGAGAAAATAGCAAGGCAGTTCGAGAAAATAGACATACAGTTTAAGGAAATGGAGAGAAGGATGGAAAGGCTTGAAAGAGGGATTTTCAGCTTTAACGAGCTTCTCCTAAAAGTTCTTGAGGAAAAAGACGTAATAAGCAGGACAGAGGCGATTTCTCTGATGGCTGCCCTTCAGAGCATGATCCCCAGCTCGAGAACAAAGTACTACACAAAGGAAGTTGAGAACAGGCTAAGAGAGCTTCTAGGAAAGGATCCGGAGAAGTACACACTCGAGGACATCAAGGAGCTTGAGAGGATAGCAGATATAATGGAGGATGAGTACATGGTGTCTGGAAGGAAGGAATTGATCGATTATGCAGCAAAGCTGAGAGTTGCAGCTCTTGTCTTAAAAGTGGTTTTTGTCGAGCCTAAGATGAGGAAGCTGAAGGAGTGGCCCTTGGGATATTAACTTTTCAGCTTTATTATTATGTCTTGATAAAAGTTATTAAAACTAACAAATTATAGGATCTCAGAGCCTCAGGGCAGCCCTTCTGTAGATCGGATCAGGTATTATATAGGTTCCTGATTCCTCCGATATTATGTAGAGCTTCTTGAGCGTCTTAAGGAAATCGCTCAAAGTGCTATCAGAGACATCCACATCGAAATCAGACCACCTTGCCCCATATGCAGCTATCGTCCTCAGAACTCTCTTTGCCCATTCTCCTCTCTCTTTTATCGCATTTCTCAGCTCCTCTAGAGCTATATCAACTGCCTCGCTTTCAGAATCCCTCAGAGAATCCTCATGGCTCTTTCCAAGGCACCTCCTGATTCCATAAAAGCTAAGCCATCCGGGAAGAGTTCCAAGCACTTTTACAGCCTCTTCTATCTCATCATCGCTGTGCTTAACACTGCATTTCTCAAGCCCCTCCTTTAGGAACCGAAATGCTGTCTTCTCCGACCATGGACCAAGCTCTATCTCAATGGGGCTTCTTCCGTACATCGGGTTTTTCCTAGATGGATTGAGAAGAGTGTCCATGAGGCCTATGGAGGATCCTGTGAACAGGAAGCTCAGGTTTCTAGCTGAGTTTCTGAGCCTAGCCAGCATCAAAAGAAGGTGATTTATCCCTCCCCTCACTTCCTGAACCTCATCCAGTATGACCAAAAGCTTTTCCTTCCTAGAAAGCTCGGTTAAAAGCTCCTCCATTGTTCTCGTCCTGCTGACCTTCCTCAGGCTTATTTCAACCTCCCACACTTTAATTTTCTCCAGATAATCTCCCATTCTGTCAAGAAAGCTCTTGGGAATGGATTCCACTATTCTCCTAGACATATCCGAGACCTTACTGGCACCTCTAAGGTCGACATAGATGTGGGAGAAACCCTCCTTCCTCAGTACATTTGCAGCAACTTTTGCCAGGCTTGTCTTTCCTGACATCCTCATTCCGAGGATGGCAACCCATATATTGTTCTTCAATGCCTCAACAGTTCTTTTTAGCTCCTCATCCCTGTCAAAAAGCTCATCTCTCTTCTCACAGGGACCCTGTCTGAACAACTTTGCCCCCCAAAGTGCTTTGCCCCCCAAAGTTAATATGCATTTCTCTCAGGATTCTTAAATTATAGAAAGCTAATCAATAAGTCCTTTTAAAATAAGTCCTGCCAGCTCAACAGCTCTTCTAGCATGCTGTAGTGCCGTTTCGGCGTCCTTTCTTTCATATATCTCCCAAGGAGTGAGTCCTCTAGTTGGTTCCCCATATGTTGCCCTGCCATGTTCTGGAGCAAGGAGTCCAGCTATTCTTGCCAGCTCCTCTGCCAAAGGCCTTAAATTCTGGGGCATCTGCTCGATTATATCTCTGAGCTCATGTGATGGATCGTGGGACCAACTGGGAATTCTGTAGACGGCTACTATTGCTTTAGCAGCATTTTCGGCAGCGAGCTGCGAAGAAGCAACCGTGCTTCTAATGTCTCCACGCCTGTATGCATTCTCTGATTCTTCTAGGTATTGCTGAGCCAGCTTCATCCTGTAATCTACCTCGGACTTGGGATTCATCTTGAACATCATCTCACCATAAGGGGCTTCCCATCTGCTCTCTTCCAGCCGTACTTGCCATCAGGGGTTCTATATTTTATAAGACCTAAAGATTCCACAAATTGTCGTGCTTTTGATGAGAGCTCGCTCACTCTACCGGTTTTATCGTAGATCACAATTCCGTCTACCAGAATGTTGAGAAGGAGAGGAGTTAGCTCCAGCTCCTCCCTGAAGAGCTCGTCGGCCCTTGCATCAATTAGCGTCACAGCCCTCCTTAAACATCCGGACACGACTTTGTATATAGCTAAGCGGATCTCGATACCCTTAAGACTCTTTAGCACGACGAATATATCTACATCGCTGTCCTCCTTGGCTTCATCACGTGCCCAACTGCCGAAGAGCACCAGCCCGAGGAACTCTTCCCCAAGGAGCCTCTCAAGATCGCTTGTGCACTCCTTGAGCTTCTGAATAATTAGTTCTCTTCTCTCAATCCTTTGTAAAACAGACGGGTTAATACTGCCTCCCAGCATTCTCAAAATCTCTCCTCGCTTTTGTAACCTATATTGTATCTATCGATAGCTAGCTTATAAATGCTACCGATGATAAACCATCCAAAATTCAAACAGACCTGCACCATTGTCCCTAAGTTTATTTCAACAACAGGAACCTTGAGAACTCATGTTGCCTCTAAATATTTAATTTACATAATAACAGGGGCGATATTTGAAGCATTATGTAATCTTATGTGAAACTATCTCAATTCTGGCTCCTCTTCCTTAAGTGGTATGCGACCAAAAAGCTTGTGTCAATGTATGCCATTAATCCTCCCTGTTCCCCTCCACTGCCTTAACTGCGCTGAATCTTGGAGCCAGTTTCGCCTTAATGCCCCCCTTTAGAAGTATTTCAGCCAATTTTTCCGCAAGCTCCTCCTCACTTACATCGGTTTTTCCGGTCCACTCAAAGACTATCGGTATCCCCTTGAACTTCTCCTGTAGCCTTAAGTTGATGTTAAGCGCCTCTCTGGCATTTGCATCTATTGTGACATAGTAGATGTAGCCCCAATCCGGCTCATATTCAGCTTCAATTTTACATGGCAATTTTGTCAGCTTCTTCAGCTCCTTTGCTATTTCCCTGCTGATCCACTCCTTTGCAGCTTCCGACAAACTCAAGATATCGACCCTCTATACCACTGCTTCAAACTTTATATGCCTATCGGCCTAAGCATTCCAGCTGTTGAATAAACTTCTCCGATAAATTAGCCTTTCTTTTAATCCTAAAATAAGTATTCTTCTTTCGCCCCAATCCACTTCGTAGACTATTCTCCGATTCTGATGCGGTATACGTTCTCACATCCTCTAAGCTTGACAACTTCAATTCTGAAAGGTATGGGATCGCCTTTCAGAGTCAGCATTACCTCTTTAATCCTTTCTCTCAGGGCTAAGCTTTTCAAGAGCTTTTAATGCTTTTTTCTTGGCCTCTACTCTGAACATCATTTCAAGACCTTCATTATTTCTTCTTCACCTAAAACCTCATCACTGGACTCTATAGCTTCTTTCTCATCTTCTAGCGGTTCCTCAACCGGCACAAGTTTTTCAACAAGTTCCTTGTACAAAAGCTTTATTTCTTTTAGCTCCTCTCTTATCTCCTTAAGTATTGTTGGGACATCGGACATCGCTATTGCTTAGTTTAAATCCCTCCTGAAGATTTAAACATTTCCATCGACCAGCAGACCTTCACCCAATATCCAGCTTACTCTTTATTTCAGCTTGGAAGTTTTGAAAGCTATGGCACGTATGACCTGAGCAGTATCCCTATTATCCCTATCAGGATGGGCAGATTAAAGGCTATGAATATCCTTATTAGAAGGGAGAGCTGTCCCTCTATCTTTGACATTCTTTGCTCCAATGAGGAAACCCTTTGATCCATTGAGGAGAATCTGGTGTTCATCTCCTCCCTCAATTTTTCTATTTCCTCCCTTGTCTCATCCCTCAATTTCTCTATGTCCTCCTTTGTTGCCACTTCTCTTAGGACTGCGGATAAAATAACCCCTCTAATGCTAGGCTTTAACGCCACTCTCTCCGCGATGAATGTCATGAACTCGTCCTCCAGCTTTTCATCTTTTCTCAATTCCTCCATGAGCTTTGAGGTGACAGACATACTAAAAAGACATAAGTGAGAAATAAAAATCTTTCTGATACAATTAATACATGTGCTCAGTCGCTGTAGAAGTTTTTCTTCATGTTTGGACTGGTGATATTCCAACATTATAACGTTTCTTAAAATATAGCCTTCCCGCTCCAGCTAAGCCTCTCCAGTTCCCTCCCTCCATAATTCCCTGTTTTCGCTTTTCAACAGGCTCTTTCAGCATGAACTTTTATGGAAGCCGGCTTCTGATATAATTGAGAGAAAAAAGATGTAAAGAATTTTGTGGAGAAGCTGAAAAAGCTCTGAGATCCTTATTGCTGAGAGCCTCTTCCCTGTTAAAAAGCTCTTTTTTAGAAGTCCTGTCCATTTGCTCCAGAGTTAATATGTGCTCAAGGTTCCTTGACAGATTTTTTTGCTCCTTGAGGAGATTTTTTCACGTCCTCAACGTATTTTCTGGCTTTCTCAAGCTCCTCAGCTACCTCATCCTCTCTCAGCGAGCCCTCATGATAGCCAAGGATGTGGAGGTAGTAGCCCCTTGCCCCTAGCCTGTCCCTGAGGCCTATAGCTTTCGGCATCTTTTTCTCGAGCTCTCTGAGAAGTGTCCTTCTCTCACTGTAGCTTTCCGGTTTCCCAAGCTCTGCAAGAAGGGCATCGGTTGCCAGGAGAACTGCAAGCCATCCCTTCTCACATGCATCTCTAAGCCTCAAAGAGTCTCTTTCCCTACGGAACTCCTCTAGCTCCCTGTTAGCAAGCTCTAGAGCTCTCTTAGCCTCCTCTAATGCTGTCACTGCACGCCAGCTGGGCAATGGATTTTTGCCCACGCTCACACCACCTGTTATCACGAGGGCTTGGGATTATGGTCCACGTGGCTTGCCACTTTTAAATTTATTGGCAATTCATCCTGTAATCAAAGCTTTCTTGTCGATTTTATGTAAATTCTCATCTTCCCTAAAATCAATTAAACTTGAGGGAAACTATTCGCCTCCAACTCCTTAATGCTCTGGACTTCTCGACCTTTCTGGCGGAATCACTTCTTTTCCACAATCTTTTGAGCTTCTGAAACCATTCTCTCGATGTTCGGCAATCTAGTCCTAACATCTTCAGGGTCAAACTTTGCCTCGTGGAAGCCCCAGACATGCAGTGCCCATGCAGCATCCCATGAAGACCTAAACCACTCCCCCACCTTCTCAGAAATCCTCAAAACAGCCTTCTCAAGCTTACCAACACTCCACCTACCGCTCCTCTCAACATCTTCAAGGATATCCTTTAGGTTAAAATATGTTGTAAGCGCCTTGACAGCCTCCTCCGCAGCCTTATAAAGCTTTTCACTAGCCTGAACAGGATCTCTGTCGATGAGATTCTTTCCCTCCTCCAAGTATCTCACAGCTAGCTCGAGGTGAGACTCTGCAGCAGCCTGAGGATCCAATTTCAGCAAACTGACTAAAAAATCCACAACAAGGGGCTCCACATCCACACTTCTCCTCTTGAGCTCCTCAGCAACTCTTCTAGGAATTGCCACGC
>Ga0209225_1004831_pt1 | contig 10424 bp, 7 predicted proteins | sample WasSprMetagenome_FD_184732 | JGI IMG/M metagenome (GOLD analysis project Ga0209225, IMG submission 184732) | Sulfidic aquatic microbial communities from Washburn Spring, Yellowstone National Park, USA - WS (SPAdes) (version 3) | ecosystem: Environmental > Aquatic > Thermal springs > Hot (42-90C)...
AACTCAAAGAAATAGCCAGAATAGCAACGGAAAAAGACTTCCTAATACTATCAGACGAAATATACAATGAATACACGTGGAGGGGGAAGAAACATACAGCCATAGCAACCATAAAGGAAGCTGAAGAAAGAACCATAATAGCCATGAGCCTATCAAAAACCTTCGCATGGACAGGACTCAGAGTAGGATGCATAATAGCCCCAAAAGAAATGGCAGAACTAATATGGAGAGTACCCATAGGAATATCGCCAACACCAGTCCCACTACAAATAGCAGCAGCAAAAATGCTAAGGGAGGGATGGAGCTTCCACAAAGAAATGAGAAGGGAATACGAGAAGAGAATAGAATACTCCGTGAAAAGGCTAAATGAAATCCCAAACATGAAATGCGTATACCCAGAAGCAACCTTCTACCTATTCCCAGACATAACAGAAACAAAAATGAAATCCACAGAATACGCACAAAAACTATTTGAAGAAGAAAGGGTTAGAGTAGTGGCAGGATCCACCTTCGGAGAAATGGGGGAAGGACACATAAGAATAGCCCTAGTAGCACCAATAGAGAAAATCGATGAAGCCATAAACAGAATAGAAAGACTACACAAAAAACTCAAGAAACACTAAACCACAACAACACTTACCCATACCCCCACACACAATAGAACCCCAACCTATCAAAATACGTAAAACTAAAGGAATAACATATAAACATCAAAAAAAAAGTTATATACCTGAAGGGGGGGTTTAAAATAATCTATTGGAATGGCATGGGAGGAGATCATGAATATAGAAGCCCCTGATACCCTCCCAAGGGAATTGATGACAATCCCGCTACACAGGTATAGGAAATTCACCACAATACATGTAAGACTTAAACCTGAAGCCGCCGAAGTCCCCGGAGTTCTAGCAAAAGTTATACAACCAATATCGAGAAGAGGCATAGCTATAGTTGGACTTTACACATCAACAATGCCAGAACAATACTCATACATAACAATGTTCATAAACTCAACCAAGATTAGTGAAGAAGAATTGAAAAGCCTAATAGACGAGATAAGAATGAATGTTGGAGAATTCAATGCAGATGTGAGGGTGTATACGAGCCCAGTGGATGGAGTGGCCATAGACCCATACTCCTTCCCAATAACAGCCATGGGGTCGAGGGCAATAATCATCATGTACCACAGTTTAATGGGGGTTATAAGTGGGTTGAGTAGGATCGGAGCTGAAATGATATTAAACATTGTTGGGAGGGAAATTGGTAAAGCTGGATTCGAAATCCATGAGAGGATGGTGGGTAGAGATCTTGAAAAATTAATGAAACTACATGAAGCGAGATTCATGATGAGCGGTTTCGGAATAATGAAAGTGGAGCACATGGACATGGAGGCATATGAGTTCACAGTGAAAATAATGCACTCCATAGAATGCGAGATACTGGAGGAGTTGAAAAGACCCTCAGGTTCATATTTCATAAAGGGGATTCTTGAAGGATGGTTTTCAGAGTTAACTGGAAAAGATATGACTGCACATGAGGAAAAATGTATATCCAGAGGAGACCCATACTGCCAATTCAAAATAAAACCAAGATCAACATAGAATTAGGAGAAGCAAAACGCTTTTACATAGAATATTAAAACGCTATCTTAGCTATCTTGTGATATATTGTGAAGGGAGCTAAAAGTAGGAGAAAATATGTGTAAGTGAGAATATCATTCTTTATGCTTTCAAATTCCCTCGGTGATGTTTCTTCATTTATTTTTAATTAACTTAATTTTTCACTTTATTTTTACTTAAATGATACTAAATTCGAATATTATTTCAGCCTTTCCTCAAGTAAAATATCTCTTTTACCATAAATAATTTTAACATTGTAATGTTATCTTCACTCCGAATTCTTCCAAGAATTACATTAATAATTGATTTGTTTAAATTAAAAGTAAGGCTACGCCTAAAAAAGTTAATATGACACTCATTATTACCCTTAAATCTATCTTCTCAGTTTTCCTTAAGAATATTGCACTTAAAAGAAGTGCCCATATTGAGTGTGTACTCTGAAGTAGGGATACTATAGAGACTTTCTGAAGAGCAGTTGCATAGAACGTAAGGAGAACCATTATGCTTAAAAGGAAACCTGCCGTGCAAACAATGCAGTACCTACATTTATTGATTGATTTTACTTCGGTTAAACTTAATTGTTTTGAAATTATTAAGTATAATCCATAAAGTGGGAAAGAAAAAGTTATAGCTACCGTTGCCCCGAGAATTGGGTCATCAAGTATCTTTAAGCTGAACCTCCTTAGAATCTGTCCAACCGCGAGTGAGATGGAGGCTACTAAAGGGAAAAGTAAATCTGGTGTAAGTTTAATATTCATCCCCTCCTTTAAGGATAAGATTAAAATACCAAGCATAATTAGGATTGATGAAAACCAGAAGTTTAAGCTTAATTCTTCTCTTAGGAAAAAGATTTCAAATAAAGTTACAAAGAAAGGACTTGCTCCTATTACAGCTTGAGTTTGCGGAACTCCAATTCTTCTAAGGCCTTCGTAGTAGAATATCCTATTTAATAGTTGTACAAAGACTCCGGATAAAGCAAAACCAATTAATGCTTCCAAATGGTTTGCATTCAAAAACCACCGCGATACCCCCTGAATAAGTGATAACATATATATAACCCAAAAGACAATGAAATTAACACACTGCGTTATGAAAACTGCAAACGCCGTTGACACATTTCCCCTAAGGAATATCCTTAACAAAATTGCTGAACATGCAGATAATAACGCCGACGCTAACGCCAATAATTCTGCGATCAAAGATTCCCTCATTAAATTTTTAATTATAAATTTTAAAATATATACATGTGCGAAAATGGAAAACTAATATAGGGTGTATATTGATTGAGGGAAAGAATTAAAAAGCTTTTAGAGGAAGTACTTATTCCTAAATATAAATTAGATATAAATTAGATGCTCATCGAGCACTCCTTGTGACTCTTGCTTACCAGGAAACTGTAAACTTCCTTCTCACTTCATGCAAATTTCCTACATCATGCCTTCCTAAGGCGTATTTAAATCAAGTTTAACATTGTTAATTTTGGGCTTGGAAGAGCACTTTTTGAAAATAGTTTCCGTAAAGCGACCTTCTTCAAACTCTTAAGGATGCAATCTATTTAAGCGTAAGCTGGCTTAAGTTATAAGACAAATTGCAAAGACAAATATCTGAAGGAAATTAAAAGCCGTAAATTTGTTATTGTCTAACATGGTGAAATATCCTCTACAGCATAGTTGAAATAAACCCCCCACAGAATTCATATGGTAGAAGAACTTATCATGTTTAAGTATACGGCAAAATATAAAAAATAAAAATTAAATTTAAAGTATGTTGTGTCTTTTTAGGTCTGCTACTACATCATTCAAATCTAACTCCAGTAATTTTCTTTCAGTGGGGATGCCTGTGACAGGATCCCATCCGCGTAGCTGATAATATTCATCAAGCATTTTATCATACTTTACCTTATCGAGCTTTACCCCTTTAAATGGGCCGTTGGGGAAAGGTTCTTCGAGTTCTCTTCGTGGTGGATAATCATGGCAACGCCTAATTCCACCCTTTACGATGAATGCACGTTCAGTATTTATAACTCGTTCAGCAGCCTTAAGAATCTCTACATCACTATACTGAATACCTATTGCTGCCGAAAGTAGGTCTGCCATTATCTTTGCATCAAGTCCATACATTGACAACCATTGTGTGAAGAATTTACAAACTCCAAGCATATCTGCTAATGCTGCAATATGTTCGTAGAAGATTACCACTTGTGCTTTGTGTTCATATGATAGAGGATTGGCAATGCTCTCATAACCAAAGAACTTTTTTGCTTCGCTTGGAGACATATCCCGCTCAGCATGACAGCTTGCTCTCAAGTGATCTGGGCCTCGACTTGACACATATTGTGCTAAAGCATTCCCAACTTGCGCTCTTAATGGCTCATGCGGCTCCATATATTTAACCGTAATGTCGTATTGCTCAGCACCTCTACCTATAATTCTTGCAGCACGATACTCCCCCTCAGCAAGAATATTCCCAAACCCTTCCCGTTTTGCAATCATTTCAATGAGTTTTGAAATGCATTCCACATCTCCCCAGCGTAGCGGGAAACCCACATCTCGCTCATTTATTATCCCCTTTTCAAAAAGTTCAATAGCGAAACTTATAACACAACCACACGACTTAGTATCCATGCCAAATCTGTCCACCATTTGAACTAATTGTAAAGCCGCATCTAAGTCGTCAACATCCACGGCAGCGCTGAAAGGAACTAACATGCCATATTCGATTTTGGTAAAAACGCCTTTATACTCCCCCTCCCTTACCTCATAGTAGCGTGTACATTGTATTGGACAACCAAAACAGCCTATTCTTTTGACGTTATAATTTTTAAAGAATATGGATGGATCTAACTTAGCTGCTTTTTCCCAATATCCCGTACGCATATGTTTAGTAAACATCATTGAAGCATTATTATGTGCAAACCATAGAACACCATATGTTCCTCCCATAGGTCCTCCCAAACTATACTTTAAACCAGCAGAATCCAATTTCTCAAGAGCTTCCTCTACAGCTTTATGGAAAGCTTTAGGATTAGCTGGTTCCAATTTTTTGGTCCCTCTTACCACTATGGCTTTCAATAACTTAGATCCCATAACCGCTCCAAGTCCGCATCTTCCAGCAGTTCTATGGCCAAATTTTATGCAAGCAAATCGTACTAGATTTTCACCAGCAGGACCTATTGAAGCAACTTCAGCTTTAGGATCACCCACCTCCTCTCTGAGTACTTTCTCAGTCTCCCACGTCTCTAGTCCCCACAAATGACTTGCGCTTTTAATTTGAACATCGTCATCAAAAATCTGTAAATATACTGGTTCATCCGCTCGACCATGAATTAAAATGTAGCTATACCCAGCTTTTTTAAGTTCAGAAGCCCAGAATCCTCCAGCATTTGAATCTCCCAGAACTGTAAGCGGTGATTTTGCTGTAACATTAAGTCTACTTGCACCCAGAAATATTCCAACGAGGGGGCCTACCCCAAAAATTAACAAATTATCAGGTGAATAAGCATCAATTGAAGCATCAACATTATCAAATAACATCTTGACATTAATTCCCCTCCCACCAATGAATTTCAATAATAAATCTCTTGATAAACGTTCTTTATCGAATCTTCTTTTGGAAAGATTAACTTTAAGTACATTCACACTATTCTCAAGTACATTCACAATTTTAATTAAGCTTAAATCCTCTTATATAACTTATAGTAACATGAAATTCTAGAAAAGCGGAAAACGAATTTAAATTTCATAAGTTTATCATTTAGTGTATGAGAGCTTCTGGTGGTTTAATGATTAAGGTCAAATATTTTGGTAAATTACGTGAACTTTTAGGCGTTAAGGAAGAGGAATATGATGCTGAGAATTTAAGTCTAGCTGATTTACTTATAAAACATATACCCAGCAGGCATCCTGAGATTGCTAAAGAGTGGAGAGCAACGGTTTTTATAACAGTTGGGGATAATATTGTCATGAGCGAAGATGGTACACCTATACTTAGGTATCACATATTAGTCAATGGGTTAAGCCGAAATCTCGCATACACGCTTAAGGATAATGATGAAGTAGCCATTCTACCGCCAGTTGGGGGTGGATGACAATTAAATCTTTGAAATTACATAGACCACTTAAAACTACTTTAATACAACCCTTCAACTTCTAAATCCAGCAATATATGTCCCCCTTGCAATCCAACAGTCAGTTGTATTAACGCTCTTAAGGATATCAGTGGAGATGAAGTTATGGTAAAAAATGTTTTTATGATACTTAAACAAATATTTTGTTGTGAACGTTTTAGTAGGAGTTGTATGCTATGCCAAGAATAGTTGTTGTTGGTGGTGGTTGGGCGGGTTGTGCTGCAGCTTTAGCGGCTGCTAAGGCTGGTGCAGAAGTTATTCTGCTGGAAAGGACTGATATGCTTCTTGGCACGGGTTTGGTTGGTGGAATTTTTAGGAATAATGGAAGATTCACTGCCGCCGAAGAAGCTATAGCCATGGGGGGCGGTGAACTTTTCCAGCTTATGGATTCCGTGGCAAGACATAAAAACATAGAATTTCCAGGACATAAGCATGCAAGTCTCTACGATGTAAGAAAAATAGAGCCAGAAGTTGAAAAAGTCTTGAAGAAAATGGGGGTAAAAATCCTACTTCAATCTCGATGTGTAGATGTCAAAATGAAAAATGGAAAAATGGTTTCAGTGATTTTGGAAGATAAGACTGAAATTTCAGGAGATTGTTTCATAGATTGCACAGGTACAGCAGCTGTTCCAGGCAATTGTATAAAATACGGTAATGGGTGCGCCATGTGCATTCTTAGATGTCATACATTCAAACCAAGAATAAGCATAACTGAGAAAGCAGGAGTCAAGGAATATGTAGGCAAAAAGGCGGATGGAACTCCTGGAGTACTTAGTGGCTCTTGCAAACTCGTGAAAGAGTCCCTTGCACCTAATATACAGAAGGAGTTAAATGAAAAGGGAGTTGTGGTCATACCTTTACCTGAAGAGCTAATTAAACCAGAAAAACTGGGGAAAAAGGCATGCGTACAATATGCATTAAGAGAGTATGCGGAGAACATAGTCTTATTAGACACCGGCCCTGCAAAGCTAATGACATCCTTCTTCCCCTTAGAAGAATTAAGATCGATACCAGGATTTGAATATGCACGCTACGAAGATCCTTTAGCTGGAGGAATTGGTAATTCTGTAAGGTTTATGGCTATGGCTCCAAGGGATAATACCCTTAAAGTTCAAGGCATTGATAATCTGTTTTGTGCTGGAGAAAAGGCAGGTCCTCAAGTGGGACACACAGAAGCCATTGTAACAGGGCTTTTGGCGGGACATAATGCGGTAAAAGCTACCCTTGGAATGGATCTCCTCGAAATACCATCAACAACGGCTATAGGTGATTTCATATCCTTTGTAAATAAGGCAATTCAAACGGAAGAAGGGCTGAAGAACCGTTACACATTTTCCGGTGGACTTTACTTCGAGAGAATGAAGAAACTTGGACTATATACAACCAATATTGAAGAAATAAGGGCGCGCGTTGAAAAATCAGGTCTAACTAATGTATTTTCAAAGAAATTAATAAAATAAAACCTTTTTTCCCTTTATTTTATTAAAAAAACTTTTAATAAAATAACGGTTTTCCATAATAAAAATCATTGTTTTTTAACAACCGTCAAACTTTAGCCTTCAACGCTACTTTTAAGCTTTACTTCATTATGTTGATTTAAAAAAAAAGGAAAAAGCTTATAAATTGATAATAAACTTTAAAGTATTCTAGTAGTTCGTTCAGTTGGAAGAAAACATTTAAGGTGGGAATATGGGAGAAAAACTTTCTGAGGAAGCTATTATCCCAAAGACTTTTTGGGAGTATATAAAGTCATGGGGTCCAGGAATAGCTGCAGTATTGTCATGGGCTGGTGCTGGTGATGTTGTTGATTGTAGTACTGCGGGAGCGAGTTATGGTTGGGCATTATTATGGACAATGACTTTAGCATTAGTTTTTCGTGGTGTTATTACTTCTATAATGGCTAAATATGAATTATGCAATCCCCACCGGGAAACGCTTATAGCTGGTTACAGAAGATTGGGAAGGTGGGTCCCTGCATTTATAGCGGCTGTCTTAATAATTTATTGCTTTATATACGGTGCTTTTCTCCTGCCTTCAGCAGCAACTGGACTCTGGTATTTCTTTGGGAGACCTGCTGGAGATTGGGGCAAATTTGTAATTGCATTTATATTAATGGTAATAGCAGTAATGACATGGGGGTACTGGGGCAAGGGACTTTACAAATATGTTGAGATGCTATTTAAAGTTACTCTTTCTCTCATGGTAATAACGTTTGTCGGTATAGCTGCTATGTCCCTAACACTCTATGATTTAGGGCAGATGTTAGTTTCCATGGTAACCCCACGTCTTCCAGCGGGTACTGGTCCATGGGAAGCTAGTTTTTTGGTTGTATCGGTGATAGGAGCCATTGGTGGGTCGGTGGCTAATTTCCTTTACCCATATTTTATTAAGGGAAAAGGCTGGAAGGATGAGAGATATCTTAAAGTGCAAAGGTTTGATCTTTGGTTGGCTATTATAGTGTGTTTGTTCCTAAATTCTGCAATATGGGCTACAGCGGCCTCTGTGTTATATCCAAGGGGTATACATGTTACTGAATTAACAGACATAGCTAAGGCCTTCTCTCTAGTCATTCATCCAGCTACTGAATACCTCTTATACTTCGGTTTCTTCGTAACAGCATATGATACTTTCGTGGGCCTCATGGTAGGTCAATCTATGGCAGCAACAGATGCTTTACATGTGGCATACCCTGAAAGAAAGAAGAAGTATGAAACGTATCTCAGGGACCCAATTTACCGCATCCTAATTTATATCACTATGGCAGCAGCAGTCATATGGACTATTCCAGGAATGCCAGGCATCATATATCTAGTACTAGTGGGCAATGCATTCTCCGTAGTTGCCCTCCCATTATTCAGCATAGGCTTACTTATTTTGGCAAATAAGGCTGAGTGGATAGGTGAAAAGTATAAGAATAGATGGTGGGAGAATATCTTACTACTCATAATTACAATCACAGCATTGTGGTCCACTTATACTCTCGTGAAGAGCCTACTCAAGCTGTAAACCTAATTCCCCTATTTTTTTAGAATATCCTCCAATCACCTATACTCAGTCTTCTTTATGTTAATATTTTTAAGCGATTAAACAAAATAAGTTCATCGTTTAACCTTACCTCATAAAATCTGTTAAGCAAAGAGACCGTGTAACCATAAAAATAGGCTATTCCAATTGATATCTTAAGTTAGCTAACTATTAGTTAATATGCATGTTGTTAGAAAAATGTTGAGGGGTTGTTGAGAGAGTTTATTTACACGCTAGGATGCTGTTAACATCAGTTGAGTATTGTGATATTAGGCTATTTCTTTATGAGTTTCCATCTCTCCACTACACGTCCATCAGGTAGAAATTTGGGGGTACCTACCATTTCAGCTTTCATGTTGAATTGTTTAAGTACGGCGAACATTAGGGCGGTAGATATGTGTGCTGGGACGCGGCCTTGATCGATTAGGCGCTTAGCACCTGGAGATATTATCGGGTTAAGCATCACATATTCCACTTCATCTTCCGCCACTTTATGCACCTCTATATCCTCAATGTATCCTACGTCCTTCAACCACTTAGCTAATCTTCTGAGAGCTTCAAAGGGCTCCTTAACTTCCACAGTCTTTATTTTTTCCTTTATTTCATTGTATAATACTTCACCAGCTTTCCAGACAATTTTCCATGTATCTTCTTTGAGTAAATCATATATTGCATAGTAAATAGCGTAAATCGTTAGGTCAACAAATTCTGGGTCCACACATATTTTCTTTGAAGCTCCAACTGTTTGATTTTGGCAATCTAACGGATTGTTCATTTGAACCCCGTGAGGTGATGTAATCCTCATTTTCATTCCCACCTTCAAACCTAGCTTATTGCCAGTAGTTACTTCGTCAGCTTTTAAAAGTAACGTAATATGGTTTGGAGCATGTGTTTCGTCGAATCCAGCTATCACACCTATCATATTATCTCCAATAAATACCTTATCCCCCACTACGGCTACCCCTCCATCTTCAATCATCATGAAACCTAGGTAACCCACATAATTTACCACTTTGCCTGGCCCAGCATCTTTCTCATTTGTTACGGCAATTTCGCATACAGAATTTTTAGTTAACACCCTCGATATAGGGTCAATCAGCTTCATACCCCTTTCTTTTATGATGAGATCAAGAATAGCTACTATTTCACCCTTTATTTCCTTCTTAGCTATATATGGGCTTTTTTCAATAAGTCCTAATTTATAGGGCTCTCTAACGGTCATCTTATTACTTAAATCATGGCTGATTTCAGACATTTTCCCTCATTTACCATTATTTTTCCTTTTTCCATTTAAAGCTTATGTTTGAAGCGTGGTTACCTTCAATTTATATGCTCATGTTTTTATTTTTCATAGACCAATTCCATCCCCTTTTCATCAACCCTCAATACAGTTGCTTATACATTTGGGATGGAAGATAGTATAAATCTAATTTTTACTATTATCCTTTGCTATTATTACAAAGTAAATGTAAACGACGAAGTAACGCAAACTGTGTGAAAAATGCTGTTACTTGTCTGAAGTTTTCTTATAAAACATCATTGATGAACGAATCATGAAAAGAATTAGAATGCAAAACAAACTAAAATTATGATTATGGATGAAGGAAAGGCTTTTACATTGAAGTTTTAACTATATAAGCTATGGGGGAACTATGAGT
>Ga0209225_1004841_pt1 | contig 10404 bp, 9 predicted proteins | sample WasSprMetagenome_FD_184732 | JGI IMG/M metagenome (GOLD analysis project Ga0209225, IMG submission 184732) | Sulfidic aquatic microbial communities from Washburn Spring, Yellowstone National Park, USA - WS (SPAdes) (version 3) | ecosystem: Environmental > Aquatic > Thermal springs > Hot (42-90C)...
CCAGATCCTCCGGGAGATCGCCTAGCAGATTATTCTCCCTCAACACATCAGTTACCGATTTCCCTAAAATAGGTTTAACAAGAGGTATACCATACTCATCCCTAAGCCTAACACCGATCTCAGAAGGCTTTAAACCGCTTTTAGCCAACTTCACAATCAAAGCCTCAACCTCCTCAGGGCTATGAGTAACCCAGTTAGGAGCCCTCTTCGAAGTCGGCCTAGTTGAATGCGACTTACCTCTTCTATGCGAATGTATCCTCGCCAAACTCTCTGCAACAGCGCCCACAACACCAACACATAAACCTTACGGAAAACTACTCATTATTGTTAAAGCGCCCTCGATTTGTTCCAGAAGTTTCTTGTTTCTCTGGTGAGGCTGTTTAGGCAGAGGTGAATAATCATCTTAAGAGAGTGTGTTAATTGTGTCTTAGGTTGGAGCGGTAAGCTTTTAAATATAGTTTTGATCAACACAAAGACGATGCCACCAGTTATTGATTTGGAAAAATGTAATGGTTGTGCTACCTGTGCTGAAATCTGTCCTCTTGATGTTATAAGAATAAAGGATGGCTTTCCAGAAGTTGCGTACCCTGAGGAATGTTGGCATTGTAATGCGTGTAAGCTGGATTGTCCAATGGGTGCCATAGAGCTGCGTTTCCCCCTACCGCTTATGCTGCTTTATGTTGAGGCTAAGAAGGAGGAATAGATCTTGGGTGTAGAACTGGATCTTACACCGATCGAGGCAGATGTCTTGGTTGTAGGTGGCGGAATTGCGGGGCTAATGGCCGGAATAAGGGCTGCGGAACTAGGTGCGAAAACGGTGATAGCGGACAAAGCGAACCCTCTGCGCAGCGGAGCAGGAGCGACAGGCAACGATCACTTCCAGTGTTACATACCCGAAGTGCACGGTGAAGACATAGAACCAATAATCGAGGAACATCTAACATCTCTAACAGGAGGATGGTGGTACGATGTAGATCTAGTTTATACATTTTATAGGAACTCCTTTGAGATAGTTCAGAAGTGGGAATCGTATGGTATCCCCATGAGACCACACGGTTACTGGGAGTTCACAGGCCACGCACTCCCAAACAGACCACGCATCTTCCTAAAGTATGCGGGAGCCGAACAAAAACCAACACTAGTTAAGGTTGCGAGGGAAAAAGGGGTTCATATTCTAAGTAAAACACCGATTATAGATTTAATCACTAAAAATGGGAGAGTTATCGGGGCGATCGGCTTAGATGTCTCAAAAGACGACCCCGTGATGAAGATATTTAGGGCGAAGAGCGTGGTTTTATGCACAGGCTCTACGACCAGATTATATCCTTCTATCACACCAGGCTGGCCCTTCAACACCGCTTGGTGCCCAAGTAACACTGGCGCAGGTATAGCCATGGCGTATAGAAGTGGTGCTAAGCTGGTCAACATGGAGGTCCCATATACGCACGCGGGTCCAAAATATTTGGAGAGGTGTGGTAAAGCTACTTGGATAGGCGTATTAACAGACCTCTTTGGTAATCGAATCAGCCCCTGGGTTACCGAGCCTACCAAAGAACTAGGAGACATCGCTGCAGACATATGGCACGATGTGTTCAACTACATGATGCAATCCGGCAAAAGCCCCGTTTACATGGATTGCAGTGAAACAAGCGAAGAAGATTTAGAGTATATGATATGGGGGTTAAAGAACGAAGGCAATACAGCACTCCTTGATTATCTTAAAGACGAAGGCATAGATTTCAAGCGATACCGCTACGAGTTTACTAGATACGAACCTATGCTCATCGGAAGAGGAGTAGAAATTAATGTAAGAGGGGAGACAAGCCTAGAAGGACTCTATGCAGCAGGAGATCTTGTAGGGAATTTTAGAGCAGACATAGCTGGGGCTGCAGTTTTTGGGTGGATAACAGGTGGCAGTGCAGCTCAAAACGCTAAAAGGATATCATCATTTGAAAATGTTGAAGAAAGTCCTTTAATAAAAGAGAGGAAGGAGTTCTGTTCAACTCTGCTGAACAGAAGTAGGGGAGCGAGCTGGAAGGAGTTTAACTTAGCACTTCAACAAATCATGAATGATTACGTCGGTATTAGAATTCGTTCCGCAACATTAGTTAAAGCAGCTCTGAAATATTTGGCGATTTTGAAAAGGAAAGCTTGCAATAGTCTTAAAGTCGAGAACTCTCACGAGCTGATGAGGGCATTAGAAGTCTTTGACCTACTGGAGGTAGGTGAGGTGATAGCGCTAGCGATTCTTCAGAGGGATGAAACCAGACCACCACACATCAGACTAGACTGCCCCTGGACCAACCCACTTTACAACAACCTCCTACTAACTGTAAGAAAGGTTGAGGACAAAACAGAATTCGAGTGGCGAAAGAGAAAAACAAGCATAAGCTAAACTTGCACTATATTGTGTATTACGGGAACCCCCACTCCATATCTCTTGCCCCTAGGATATGCTAAGCGTTAAGTTTATAAGGTATAAACCGACGACAAGAGGTTAGGTGTAATATGTATGATAATTGATTTTTCTTCACATATTATCCCTCCAGATGTCGGAAAAATTTTAATGAAAAAAGGTTATTACGGCCCGCTCGATCAAGATGGGTCAAAATGGCAATTCCCCTACCCGCCAGAGAATTCTGATCCCCACTATCGACTTAAGGTAATGGAGCGTTTTGAGATTGATATGCAAGTATTGAGCCCGACCTCGCCTATATTGCTAGGTTTTGAAAAGGAACCAAAGGAAGCTATTAGAATATGCAAATTATCGAACGATTATATCGCTAAGCTTACTAACAAGTATCCTGATAAATTTGTTGGCTGCGCGTTAATACCGCTATTTGATGTCGAAAGCGCGCTGGATGAGGTAGATAGAGCGATAAGGGAACTGGGGTTTAGATGTGTGACAATAGCTACAAATCAATATGGCAAAGGCATAGACTCTGCAGAATATCATCCCTTCTACGAGAAGATTGCTAAATACGATGTACCAGTTTTCCTTCATCCAACCCATTGGGAGAGCTACCCTTTAGTTGACATGGAATATGGTTGGAAGTGTTTACAGATCTTTGGCTGGCCTTTTGATACCACACAAGCCGTGTGGCGATTGATATGTAGCGGCACTCTAAAAAAGTTTCCAACTTTAAAGATAGTTACTCATCACCTAGGAGGGATGTTTCCCTACTTTGTTCGGAGAGTAACCATTGGTGTGGTGGCTCAAAATCTGCAGAAAATTTTAGGCGAGTCGGTTGAAAGTTACTTCAAGCAGATATATGGGGATACCGCTTTAAATGGTGATTCGGTTGCTAGTCTTATGTGCGGTTATGCTTTCTTTGGTCCGGAGAGGATGCTCTTCGGATCAGATTATCCTTTTGGACCGCCTGAGGAGTTCATAGGCGAGAACATAAGAGGGATAGAGGCTATGCTAATACCTCAGTCTGAGAAAGAAAATATTCTAGGCAGAAACGCGGAAAAATTACTTAAACTCTAAGTCGACTTGCATTTTTGTTGTTAGCACGGATAAGGGGATTCAAAAGAAAACGACCATAGTTTTGCATATAGAAGGGGGCAAGATAAAGGGTATGGGTCTGGCCTCATTAAAAGGGAGATTACGATCAAAAAATTAAAATATCAATATTGAAGAGAAGTGTAAGAAGGGGGTATAATTGGAAGTACTTCCGATTTTGAATTATGCGCTAAACGGTTTATTGTTAGGTGGAGTATTTGCTTTAACTGCATTGGGTATGTCAATTATTGCGGGTATAATGAGAGTTATAAACCTGGCTCATGGTGATGTCGCTGTCCTTGCAGCGTACCTAGCGTTAATTGTCTCAAACTTTTTAAAGGTTGATCCTCTTTTATCTTTGGTAGTTGTTGCACCTTTGCTGTATGTTCTTGGATATTTTATACAAAAATTTCTCGTAAACAAGCTAATTTTCGAAAGATTTTATTTTACAGCACTCATGACCTTTTCTCTAAGCATAATACTCCAAAATTTAATGCTTCTGCTATTCACCGCGGATGCGAGAAGCCTAATCACACCCTATCTGCTCACTAATATAGATTTCTTTGGATTGACCCCGCCTCCTCGTTTTTTGATAGGTTTTGCTTTTTCGTTTGCGGCATTTATAATACTTTACGTTTTTCTTAAGAAAACTTATATCGGAAAGGTTATCCGCGCGGTTCCCGCGGATATAGAAGGTGCCAAAATGTTAGGGATAAAGTCTGAAGACATTTATTGTATCGCCGCAGGTCTTGCTTACCTCTCACTTGCGATAGCAGGGGTCTTACTTGGTATGGCGTTTGTCTTTTTCCCAGATAGTGGTCCAACATATCTATTGCTTTCATTTGGCATACTTGTTTTGGGTGGGTGGGGGAGTATAAGGGGAACCTTTGTAGGCGGGCTTATTTTTGGCTTGGCGATGAGTTTTGGCGGGCTATTTTTTGGGTCGCGTTTTCAGCTTGTCTTCTGTTATTTGATTATCCTCATTGTTCTTATTATAAGGCCAAGAGGGATCTTTGGTGGTAAAATATGAAGCGCATTTACTTTCTCGGTGGTATCTTAGTTGTTTTTCTTATTCTATTACCTTATTTTGCAGGACGCTTCTTCGTTAACGCAGCGATATTGACTTTGCTATTCTTTTCTATTAGCGTAACTTGGGGGTTTATGGCTAAACATGCGTGGCTGGTATCTTTAGGACAGCAGATATTTGTTGGTGCGGCGGGTTATACAACAGCTGTATTGACGATGTATTACGATGTGCCTCTATGGTTAAGTGTGATAGTTGCGGGTTTTGTTGGTATGTTGCTCGCGGGCTTGCTTTCATTCCCCCTTTTAAGGCTACGTGGTTTCTACTTTGCCATAGGCACACTAGTTACAGCAGAAATAGTAAAACTTCTCTTCATCGGATGGGACTATGTAGGTGGTGGAATGGGTCTGATTTTTAGAAACGTATATGGCATTTCCTTGCAAGCACTATATTATGCTACCGTAGTGTTGGCATTCTACTCAATCTTTCTAACGTCCTTTATCTACCGCTCAAAATTAGGGTTTGGATTAAGAGCGTTAGGAAATGAGGAGGAAGCTGCCTCAGGACTTGGAGTAAATCCATTCGTATGTAGAAGCATCTTGTTTACTCTAGCATCTTCGGTTGCAAGCTTTGCAGGCGCCCTCTACGCGATTTTTCATCCGTACGTCGAGCCAGTGACATTCTTTAATATAAATTGGACAACAGGTTCGGTCTTCGTTTCTATAATCGGCGGTGTAGGCACAACGATAGGTCCACTTTTTGGAAGTATCGTATATGTAGCTCTCACCTACTTACTTTCTGAATATGTTGGACTTAGCCTTCTATTACAAGGAGTAATCACAGCTGCCTTTTTGCTACTTTGCCCAGTTGGTTTATGGGGATATTTACGTATGAAATTAAAGAGATAGGTTTGTTTTACCAAAGCAATTTAAGCGGCACTACGGAAGAATACTGAAGATACATAGAGAGAAGGGCGTCTCGGCCCACAAATAATCTTAAACTTCATTCTTCACCCAGATACGCTTTTCTAACACGTTCATCCTTCAGAAGGGTAGACGATAATCCTTCAAGCACAACTCTACCCCGCTCTAACACATAACCCCTATCTGAATTTTCTAGCGCGCGATCAGCATACTGCTCAATAAGCAAGATTGTAATACCTTGTTCTCGAATATTCTTTATCAGATCGTATATTTGAAGGACGATTTTAGGAGCAAGACCCAAAGAAGGTTCGTCTAATATTAGAAGTTGAGGTTTAGTCATCAGCCCTCTTGCGAGCGCGAGCATCTGCTGTTCTCCTCCACTCAGGGAGCCGGCGAGTTGATTTTCTCTCTCTTTTAGTCTGGGAAAGAAAGCAAAGACTTCTTCAAGCGTGTGCTTCATCTCAGTTTTCGCTTTAGAAGCATATACTCCGAGCTCGAGATTTTCACGCACCGTCATATGACCGAAAAGTCTTCGACCTTCTGGTACAATGGTTACCCCCCGTCTTATGATCTCAGGTATCGAAAGTTTATCTATTTGTTCTCCATTGAATATTATGGAACCTGTCCTAGGTTTAAGAGCACCTATGATAGTCTTGCATAGTGTTGTTTTGCCTGCGCCATTAGGACCGATCAATGCTACGATCTCGCCCTTTTTGACCTTCAGAGAAACGTCCCAGATAACTTGCATTTCCCCGTAAGAAACGTTTATGTTTTTAACTTCTAGGTGCCCGTTTTCCATAGCTTTCTCAGCCCTTGATAGCCCATTTTTCGCCAAGATAAGCTTCTAACACTTTCGGATCGTTTGTTACAGCTTCTAGGGAGCCCTCCGCAATCTTTTCGCCATAATTAAGTACAATAACTTTCTCTACTGTACCATATAAAGCTCTGAGAATATGTTCTACCCATATGATAGTGACACCAAAATCCTCTCTAATCCCTCTGATAAGCTTCTTTGCTTCATTGATCTCTGTGGGGTTTAATCCGCTCAACGGCTCATCTAAGAGTAAGACTTTAGGTTTTGTTGCGAGAGCACGTGCAATTTCAAGAAATTTTCTCTCAGCTATATTAAGGCGAGACGCGAGTAGGTCCTTCTTTTTGTCCAATCCAACTAATGTCAAGTATTGTTGCGCTTCACTCCTACTTTTGTTCAGAGCTTCTCCAGCACAATAAAGCATACCTACTATGACATTTTCAAGCACAGTCATCTCTAAAAATGGTTTTACAATCTGATAGGTTCTTGCAATACCCAATCTACAGATCTTATAAGGCGGTAAACCAGTGATATCCTTACCACCAAATTTAACACGCCCTTCATCCGGTATAAGAACACCTGAAATAAGGTTAAATAGCGTCGTTTTTCCTGAGCCGTTTGGTCCGATGAGCCCAATTATTTGTCCTTTCTCCACCACGAAACTTACGTTTTTTACAGCCGTTAGTGCACCAAAGCGCTTAACCAGATTGACGCCCTCTAACAAGTTCGGAACACGAATAACTTTCATTCAGATTTCGTTATATAAGTTTTGCTGTCTTCTGATGCAGCTTTTATTCTTTTCGAGTCTCGAATAACATACCACTTGGTCTAACGGATATTTAAAAGAGCTTTAGCGTTAAAATAGTAGATTTTGATCTTATCTTCCTCGCTTATTGGTAGCACTTTTATGCGCTCTACTGCTTTAATTGAATCCTCATAGGGGTAGTCTGATGCAAACAAGATCTTATCGCAACCTAGTGTTTCGATAACAAATGTTAAAGCAGGCGTATAGAATTCTCCGCTTGTGCCCACGAAGACATTGGTTTTGAGATATTCACTTGGTTTCTTTGAGAGTTTGATATTAAAATGCTGTGCAACCCACGGCCTTAAAACAGGAAAATCAAGGCGGTTGAGGAGGAAAGGTAGTGTTTCACCTAGATGGCCTAAGACAAATTTGAGATTAGGGTATTTATCAAATACACCACTTAGGATTAACCGCATCATACATAGTGCTGTATCGAATGTAAACCCGAAAGCTGGGCCACCTAATGCATAGGCATAATCTTTTCCCAATTCTCTAATCCTAGGAACAGTGGGGTGGAGAAATATTGGAACTCCTAACTTTTCGGCTTCTTCTAAGATTACCCAGTATCTTTTATCATCAAGGTACCTTCCGCGTATGTTTGAATGGGTCTTCCACCCTCTAAGCCCTAGATCTTTCACAGCTCTTCTAAGCTCTTCAGCAGCCTCTGTGGGATCTTGAGGCGCTAAGCTTGCAAGACCAACAAATCTATCTGAATGCTTCTCTACGATGGCTGAAAGTTCATCATTAACCTTTCTAGCGAGCTTGACTCCGGTCGAAGGGTTAAACTGTTCACATCCGGGCGCAGAAAGGCTTAGCACTTGCATTTTTACACCTGCTTGGTCCATATCTTTTATCCTCTTTTCTTCTACTTCGACTAACTTATCCAATAGCCCCACAGTATGAGGCTCTTGAACCAAAGAAGTGTAGGATAACCAGTAGACATCTCTTTTTTTATCTGGTTTATACCGAGGATAGTTTCGATTTTTCAAAAGAGTTTTAACGTAATCTTTTGTGTAGAAATGCGCTTCGAAATCTATTATATCCATCTTAAGACGGAAGAAGGCGAACAAGATATATATGTATTTCTCTTCAGATTGTAAGAAGGCTCAATCAGCTCAGAGATTAAACTTCTCCAAGCAGTTGATCAAAAATAAAAGGGGGAAGTAGTAGATTTCAGGATATACCTAGCAACTCTGGTATCGTCTTTGGTTCGACTTCGATTGGTATTTCTTTCCATATGCCGTTCTCAACTACTTTCTTGTCCCACTTGTACTTTGTTCCTTTAAACCACTGTCCAACGACTTGAGGTGTGAGTGAAATATGCTCTTTGTAATCACCGAGTTGCGGGAAGTCAGGAACTATTTCTTGTACCTCTGGAGGATATGGTCGTTTGAAGTTCACATGACCAAGAATTGTATCTGTATCTGTATCTGCTATAGCATTTCTAATCGCTTCAGGTTCTAGATTACCAGCCCTTTCAATCGCATTGAGAGCAAGTTCGAGCAGATGTAAGGCAGGTCCTATAGGCTCTGTCCATTGCCTACCTGATTCTTTTTCCCATAGATCGCAAAATTCTTGCGAAGTCACATTAAGCAACTTAGATCTGGTTGGATAAGCCGGGCCGAACGAGTACTCCGTTGCTATACCAATTGGGAGATCGCCGCCCAGAGCTTCAACATTAGAGGGGAACATTATAGCTCTACCTATGGAGGTAAGTTTTGGTATGAATCCCATTTCACGAGTCTGCCTCCACAACGTTGCGAAGTCCGGCGCAATCATATTAGCAACTAGCACTTCTACACGTTCTCGCTTCCACCTCTCAATGTATGCGCTGAAGTCTTTGGTGCCCCAAGCTACCAAACCTACATCTATTATTTGGTACCCCCGCTTACCAACCACTTTAGTAAAAGCTTCCCTGAATCCTCTACCCGCTGGATCATCGTTCCAAATAGCACCGATTATTATCTCATTAGGTGGTTTCTTTAAGACTTTTTGCCAGTACGCCATATATCCAAGATAACATACTGGTTCAGCGAAGAAAGCGATGTAGGCCCACTTGTAGGGTCCACCTTTTAACCAAGCAAGAACGACGGCTTGACTTATGATTGCAGGAATACCGTATCTTTCAACTGTCGTGCTAACTGGAACTGCGGAGGATGCTACGCTTGAAACGATCATGTGTACGCCTTCCCTCGTTATAAGATCTTCGGTGACTGTCGTAGCCATACCTGTGTCGCTTTGCGTGTCTCTCAAGATGATCTTTATGGGTATCTTTTTGCCGTATTTTGCGACATATACACCGCCTTCTTTATTGACCACTTCTTCGATTTTTCGAGCAATCCAAGGATAGGATTCGGTGAAGGGTGCTTCGGCTCCGGTCAATGGTGCTGGCCAGCCTATTTTGATGTAATCTGGCGCTGGAGTTGTTGCTGTTGTGGTTGGTGTAGTTGTTGTGGTTGCTGTGGCTGATGCTGTTACTGTTGTTGTTACGGTTCTTGTTACTGTAGTTGGGGATGGTGTTATTGTTGTTGTCCGCTCTATGGTCTTCGTAACCTCCCTTACGACTTCAGCTGGCGCTGCTAAGGTTCCAGCATAGTAGCCTCCTACACCAGCAACGACACCAGCAACAATAGCAGAAACGGCAACCGTTAAGAAGCCTCTCCTAGTAACACCCTTTTTAGACGACATAAAACGAATAACCAAAAAAGAAGTATTTAAGCTTTCAGAAGGAGAGGTGGTTCAAACATTATGGTGCTTAAGATCAAACAATACCTCGGCCAGTAGATGAGCGGCTTTTGCGCGGTGTGAGAATAGGTTCTTCTCTTCGACGCTCATTTCAGCGAAGGTTTTTGTCTGCCCTTTTGGTATGAAGATTGGGTCGAAGCCGAATCCTCCGCTTCCTCTCGCCTCCTCAGCTATAACCCCTTCGCAGACGCCTCGACGTAGTTTAACCACACCTCTTTCATCGATGTAGGCTATTTGTGAGGCGAATTCCGCTTCCCTATTCTTCTCACCAGCCATGAGTTTGAGTATGCCAGCCACCCCGATCTTCCTGTAGGTGTAGGATGAGTAGGGGCCTGGGAAGCCGTTCAACGCTTTTATGAAGAGCCCTGAGTCCTCCACGAATAGTGGTCTTCTGAGAACCTGATAAGCGCTTAATGCGCTTTCTTTCGCTATCTCCTCTAGCTGCTCACTCTGTATCTCACGCTTCTTTACGCTTGACACCTCTACTCTAATGTTACCTTAGTTCCCATCAAGCTCCTTTCATCATTTGGTGTATGTTGAAGGTTAGTATGGATAGGGTTATTTTGACTGCTAGGCCTTTTCTTGAGACGG
>Ga0209225_1004849_pt1 | contig 10397 bp, 10 predicted proteins | sample WasSprMetagenome_FD_184732 | JGI IMG/M metagenome (GOLD analysis project Ga0209225, IMG submission 184732) | Sulfidic aquatic microbial communities from Washburn Spring, Yellowstone National Park, USA - WS (SPAdes) (version 3) | ecosystem: Environmental > Aquatic > Thermal springs > Hot (42-90C)...
CCTCTGATGTTTATGGAAAATCCACTGATTTTCCATATAGAGAAGATGGTGACCTTGTCCTTGGCCCTTCAACCTCGAGGAGGTGGGCTTACGCCGTTTCGAAGATTTTTAATGAACATTTAACCATAGCGTACCATGATGAATACGGGATAAAGTATGTAATCCTGAGGTTTTTCGGCATTTATGGCCCCCATCAGCACTTAGACTGGTGGGGTGGTCCTGTGGGAGTTTTTCTGAAGAATATCCATGAGGGTCTTCCTGTCACGATCCATGGGGATGGAAAACAAACCAGGAGCTTTATGTATATTGATGACCTGGTAGAGTGTATGGTAAGGGCGGTGAATTACGTAGAGGCGGAAAATAAAATAATAAATGTGGGAAGTTCCGAAGAAATTAGCATTCTTGACCTTGCAAAGTTAATTCATCGTTTGTCTTACCCTGAGAAGGAGCTTCGACTTGAATTTGTTCCCTATGAGAGTTTTACTCAAAATTACGAGGATCCGAAGAGGAGATCGGGAGATTTCACAAAAATGAGAGAACTCCTTAATTTTGAGCCCAGATATTCATTAGAGGCAGGGCTTTTGAAGTTCATTGAGTGGTATAAGAGGAGGCAGGAATTAAAGGTTTTGTAAATGTTTCCTCTGATTAAGACTTCTGAGTTCTTTGAATATTTCAAAGTTTAGAGCTAAGTGCGAAAAAAAATTCGCAAAATTCTTAAATTCTAGCGAAATTTGTCCGCTTTACATATTTTCCATATCATTATTATACTAAAAAGGAGGTATCAGAAATGCTTGTTGAAAAATCTACAATACAACGCGAAGTCACGGTAGATATAACGTTTAATCCCGAAAGAGCTACCAAGGAAGGACAGTGTAGTGGTAGATACATCTGTGGCGGGCTGCAAAGGTGTGGTGTACAATAAGCCAAAAGTTATTACTCTAAAAATATTGCATTAAGCATTAAATCTCATTTCCCTACTCGACTTTAGAGTAGGGAAATGAGATAAAAAGGGAAGAGGATTATGAACAAATTGAAATGGTCTCAATGGAATGTGTATTATCCGATTCTGGAAATGAAGAAAGTATTACTTTTGAATACACTGACTTCCGCTGGCATGGTTTTAGAAGAGAGTCAGTTTGAAACACTAAGAATAGGCAAGTACGACTCTTTACCTGATGATCTTTTTATTAAGTCAATAGAAAATGGTTTTCTTGTTTCTCCTCAAAGAGAAGAAGACGAAGATGCAACTTATTGGAGATTTTATCACAATGTAAAGTACCGTTCAGTGTTTGGGACTTTTCATTTGGTCGTAATTCCGACTTACAAATGTAATTTTAGTTGTACGTATTGTTTTGAAGATAATCATAAGTTGGAGAAAACCGAGATAATAATGGATCCCCAGTTGCTCGTAGAGTGGATAGAGAAGTTCTGGCAGTCATATAAATATAACGGACTTCACGTAGTGTTTTACGGTGGAGAACCTTTGTATCGTAGGGAGCTGTTGGAGGATTACCTTAGGCTATTGGAAAAGTGGTGCGGAAATCGCAGGGTTGCGTTTTCTTTTTCAATCATCACAAACGGTTCTATTATAGAGCGTCAATTTCTCCTAAAGATGCTTAAGACCGGATTGAAGGAAATTCAAATCACTATTGATGGAATTGAAAATATTCATGATGAAAGGAGGCCTTTTAAATATGGGGGACCGTCATTCACTATTGTTTACAGGAATTTGCTTGATATTATCAACTTACCTCTAAAAGTAATAATTAGGACTAATATTGACAGGCATAATATTTCAACATTTGAGTTGTTTCTCAATAAGCTGAAAGCCGATGGGATTTTCTCAAAAGGAAATGTTTCTTTTATGCCCGCATTGGTAGATCCTTCACCCTCAAAAACTGAGTGGTGTGAAAAGTATGTTCCCAAAAATCTAAATGAGAGATTGAAAACTTTAGAGATCGTGTGGGGAAGTATGGTAAAACTTGTAGAGGATCCTAAATTTCTATTACGATCCCACAAGTTAAGTTTCAGCCTGTGTGACGCGAAAGTCGCTGATTCTTTAATTGTTGGTTCTGATGGAAGTATATATAGCTGTTATTCTCTCATCGGAACAGATGCGGGAAAAATTGGTGATATAGAGACTGGTTTTAATTCACGATATGCCAAATTTTTATTCAGTATAGACGAAAAGGTGAGAAGATGTTTAGAGGAAAAGTGTCCATTTGTTCCTGTATGTAATGGAGGATGTTTTTATCAATCTTATATTGAAAGTGGGAATCCTTTTCAAAGGGTTTGTCCGAGAAACTTTTATGAGAAAATTTGGTTGCCTGTAAAGGCGAAAATATATCAAAAGTTTATGCAAAATTCTGATTGAATCGGTGAAGAGCGGATGATATAATTTTGATATGAGAGACGTCTTACTTGAAATAAGGAATCTCACTAAGATTTTCAGAAGTGGGAAGAAGGAGATTATAGCAAACAATAATGTTTCCTTCAATGTTTACGAAGGAGAAATTTTGGGAATATTGGGACCTAACGGTGCAGGTAAAACCACTTTGATTAAGCAGATTGCAACCCTTTTGATTCCTGATTCGGGGAATATTTTGTATAAAGGGACGTCCATTGTTGAACATCCAGAGGTAATAAGAGGCCGTTTCTCATTTCTGCAGGAGGGAATGAGAAATGTATACCCGTATCTCACAGCTGAAGCTAACCTGCTTTATTTTGCCTATTTAAACCACATCCCGGCAGGAGTTGCAAAAAAGAAAAGCGAAGAATTGTTGAAAAGAATGGGTTTATACGAAGTAAAAGATAACTATGTTTACACTTTCTCATCGGGGATGAACAAGAAACTTGCAATTGCTACTTGCCTAATAAATGAACCAGAAATAGTGTTTCTTGATGAGCCATTTTCGGGATTGGATTTGATAGCCTCTATAGAGTTCATGGATTTTTTGAAATCCTTAGTGACCGAGAGTGGGAAGACCTTTCTCATTGCAGATCATAGACTGGATTTTATTGAGAAAGTTGCGAATAGAGTATTATGGATGAAGGGTGGGAGTGTGGTTATGGAAGGAAGCACAGTGGAAATGAAAACTATTCGGAGAGAAAAAGAGTTCATTGTTTATTTACAAAATTCCCTTGAGGCACAAAATGCCTTAAAAGAAAAGGGTGTGGAGTTCCAGATTCTGTTGGATGAAGTATTGAAGGTCGAAGTCTCGCTAAGTCGCAAAGATTACTTATCTTTTATTATTTCTAACTTTGAAGTATTGAACATAGAGAAAAAAGACCTGGATTTCGAGACAATTTTTAAGGAGTTGTACTCCCATGCTAAAAACAATTGAGGCGGAAGCACTTAAGTTCTACTATGATGTAAAGCGATATTTGTTCAATTACTTAGTTGGGATTATTTCCACTACTATCTTTCTAAGCGGTATTTATTATGGACTCAGGTTACTGTATGTCCGCGCAGGAGAAGAGACCGCTTTTGTGGGATTGCTTTTATGGCTCTTTTCTTCCTCTGCAATATCTGGTTTAACTGATATTTTAGCGGAGGAACGATATCTCGGGACATTGGAAAGGATATCAGTGACAAAATCTCCCTTTATTGCAATAGTTGTTTCAAGACTGATAGTTAATTTTCTGTTTGGGCTATTACAGTTTTTTGTTATCGGTAGTATCCTTTACCTATTGTTTCGGCCTAATTTAGCACCTTTGTTCCCGTCCTCAAGAGTCTTCTTTATGCAACTTGTTGTTTCGGTTTTTCTGCTTCTCTCTCTTTATGGTTTTGGTTTCTTTATTGGCTCATTAAGTTTAATTTTTAAACGGGTAGGTGCGTTTAGCTCTGTGCTGGAGTATCTTATTTTATTTTTCTCAGGAATTGTGATACCCTGGGAGAAAATACCGTTTTTCCTGCGAGTTTTTGCTAATTTTTTACCTATGACATGGGGAATAAGAACACTCATTTTAATAAAAATGGGAGAGCCTTTCTTGTTTAGCTTTCTTAATTGTGTTTTGTACTCACTTGTAGTTGTGTTGGTTGGCATTATAACCTTTCACTGCGCTGTTATCATTGTCAAAAGGAAAGGGGAATACGCCTTCTTCTGACAAATAAGGTACCGTTACTGTTCGAAGTAATTTATATTCTTAGTGAAAGGTCAAGTGTGAAAAGTTTTTCACAAATTCTATAAATTTTGAAAAATTTTTCTGTTTACCAAGCACTATTTATCGTTATAGCATTGCAAAGGAGGTAGTTATGAATCCTATTAACATAACAGACTGGGTGGAGGTAATTAGCATCGGCGTCCCAATGTCTAATGCCACGGCAACGGTAGCCGAAAGGTGCTGTGAGAGAAGTCAGCGGTGTCCAAATGAGTAAAGTTCTGAGGGGCGTCGCTGAAGGCGACGCCCCTCACAAAGGAGTTTTTCATATGGAGAGATCATATAAGGTTTCAAAATACAACCTGTATAGGTACAATTACGTTTATAACCTAAGACAAAGGAGTCTCTTAAGGGTAAATGATTCAATTCTCAAAGCTCTTCAGAATAATGAGCTTGAAAATATTCCACCACAAGTAATGAAGCTGCTTCTTACTGCAGGAATTGTAGTCGAAGGGATTGATGAAGTGAAGCTTCTGGAATTCTGGCTTTCACTTAAGAGCTTTAATACCAACTCTTTGAGTGTTGCCTATATCCCCAACTACCATTGTAACTTCAGATGTACTTACTGTTATGCTCAATCAGTGCGTGATATTAAGAGACAGGAAAGTGAGAATGTTAATGCGGACTTTCTGAAATGGATTGAGAATCTTTTTGCTCTCGCTGAACCTCGGAGTTTTGAAATTACCTTTCATGGAGGAGAACCTTTACTTTCAAAACAGGAAATTTTGTTTCTTTGCAAAAGTATTACTGAACTCTGTCAAAAACATAACGTAAGGTTAAAGGATATTTCCTTCGTTACCAATGGGAGCTTGCTTGATAAGGGCTTTGTTGAAGAAGTTTTACGTCTTGGAATCCCCTGTAGAGCCTTGGTGACTCTTGATGGCACTGAGAATATTCACAATGGACGCAGGTTTGATATTGAAGGTAAAGGGACTTTTTCGCTAATAGTTGATAATGTGATTCTGGCCCTCAATCTCGGGATGTTGGTAACAGTAGGTTTTAATTACGACAGGCAAAACTATACTGATATCCCTTACTTTTTAGATTTTCTTGTTGAAAAAGGGTTTGATAAGAGGCCCAACTTTCAGTTGATATTTGGGGCAGTGAGAAAGGGCTTGGACCAGGAGAGCGTAGAACATTTCAAAAAATTCGAAATGGGTCAGGTGGAATCAGCAAAAGTCTTAATGTGGGCTTATGGAGAAGCAATAAAAAGGGGGATAAGAATTGTGGAGCCTCTTGGTGCAGGATTGTGTACTTTCAAGAAGCCCTGGAGTTTTATTGTTGATTACAGAGGCGATGTTTTTAAATGTGTCACGATGGCTGGACATGATGAGTCGAAAATCGGTTCGATTTATGAACCTCTTGAGCTTCTAATGCAGAGGTCTGCAGACTTTGTTCTACCGTATCATTGGGAAAAGTATCCTCTTTGTAAAGAATGTGTTTATCTGCCTGTTTGCCTCGGGGGTTGCTTTGAGCAGGCATTTATAAGGAAGAAGAAGTTCGACTGTAGAAAGCGATACTTTGAGAACCTTTTCCCGCATCTCATTGACCTCACAGTAAGGCTCTATGGAGAGCATCCGAAGCTGACTCAAGGTCAGAAACTTGAACATATTTTCGGAATTGAGCAAATTTAATATGAATGCGAGTCAAACAGGCTTTAAAATCTTACCTTTAATGTGAGGTTATGAGTAGTCCAATTGTTGTAAATAGCCTGAGAAAAGTATATAAAAGACACCTGAGAGAGCCAGGTATAAAGGGTATATTGCGGGGTATTTTTGCTCGTGAATACATAGAAGTTGAAGCACTAAGGGGAATATCCTTTGAGATTTCCTCGGGAGAATTTGTGGGATATATAGGTCCCAATGGTGCTGGCAAAACCACCACTATGAAGATCCTCTCCGGAATTTTGTACCCTACCAGCGGAGAGGTTCGGGTTCTCGGATACTTTCCACCTGATAGGAACCCCGATTTTTTGAAAAGAATTTCCTTTATTATGGGGCAGAAAACCCAGCTCTGGTGGGATTTACCTGCTATGGATTCCTTTATTTTACTTAAAAAGATTTACGAAATTCCCGATCGTGAATTCTTTAAGGAGGTTAACAACTTAGCGGAGCTGTTAAATGTTGTGGACCTTTTGAAAGTGCCGTTGCGAAAGCTTTCTCTTGGCGAGAGGATGAAAATGGAGCTCATAGCTGGCTTGCTTCATGGGCCTGAAGTGATATTCCTTGATGAGCCTACCATTGGCCTTGACTTTATGTCACAGGAAAAGATTCATGAGTTTTTGAAATATTATAATGAGGAGAAGGGAAAGACAATTATTTTAACCAGTCATTATGTGCGGGACATCGAAAAACTTTGCCGGCGCATAATTTTTATCCACAAGGGCCAGGTTTACTATGATGGTGATAGAGAATCTTTTATTGAGAAATTTACAAAAAAACGCGTAATAGTGGCAAAGTTCAGAAACAGGCCGCCTGACTCTCTCGACAGGTTAGGAAAGGTAATGGGAGTAGAGGATAACGAGGTTCGCCTTGAGGTTGCAAAGGAGAAGTTACAGGATGTCCTTCAAGAGATTCTAAAGAATGCAGAGATTGAGGGCCTCTTTGTGGAAGAATTGTCCTTAGAGGATGCCTTAAGGGAAGTTTTTGAGGGTATTCAAAATGAAAAGGCTCAGTAAGTACTTGCAGGTTGTTGTAAACACTATTGCAGAAAGTTCAGAATTCCGGTTTAATCACCTTTTGAGTTTTCTTGTAATTGCCCTTCCGCTGGTTTTTACTATGCTTTTGTGGAGGAAGGTGCTTGGAGAGAGCGGGCAGATTGGCGTTTTTGACCTTCAAAGAATAATCACTTACTACTTTCTCGTGGTGCTTTTTCAGGATATAACCTATCCTGGTCCCTTTTGGGAGATTATTGATCACATCAGGGATGGAGGACTTAACGTTTTTTTGAGCAAGCCCATTAGTTATCCTGGGTATATTTTTGCCCTTAAACTGGGCATAAATATCCCGTATTTATTTTTATCCTTCCTGACACTATTTTTGCTCGGCGTCTTTGTGGGTTTTAACAAATACTTGGTTTTTCCGCCAAATATATTCTATTTTGTTCTTTTTTTGATTTCCTTTTTCTTAGCCGTAGTTTTGGGATTTACACTCTCTTTTATTTTCAGCGCTCTCACCTTTTGGCTTGAAGAGGGCAGAGGAATTGAGGTTTTTTTAGAGTTCTTAATTAGCCTGACCAGCGGAGTTATATTGCCCGTATCCCTTTATCCAGGTTTCCTAAAGACTTTATGTAATTTGTTGCCTTTTAGGTACATTTTGAACTTTCCCGTTGAAGTCTACTTAGGTATAGCAAGGGGCAGGGCACTTTACCTTGGCTTTTTGGCTCAGGCGAGCTGGGCATTGATTGTCTTGCTTCTTTTGAAATTTATATGGAACGAAGGGCTCAAGAGATATGAGGCGGTGGGCGCTTAGGGTGAATTATTATTTTTCCTTGTGGCGAGAATTCTTCTTGATGCAGATAAAAAGAGAAACTATTTTCAAGGGTAGTTTTCTCCTCGAGATTGTATCTTATTTAATGTGGTTTGTTTTCAATATCTTCTTTTTCGGCATCATTCTCAGCTATAGGCGGTCTATTGGGGGATGGGGGCGTTATGAAGTTCTGACGCTGATTTCGATTAACCAGTTGATTGTAGCCCTTTACGATACCTTCTTAGGCCCAAATTTGAGGAGGTTTCAGACCTATATTGAGAGGGGAGATTTTGACCTCTTTATTATTAAGCCCCTGGATTTGCAATTTTTTGTTTCTACCAGATTTATGGATTTGAAGCCTCTTTTTTCTACTCCTTTGGCCCTTCTTACATTAACCTATGCCCTTTATAAACGGGGCACTTTGCCTGGATTAAAGGAATTTACCCTGTTTTTAATTTGCTTTGTAACGGGTGTTCTAATCCGTTACGGCATAGGTTTTTTTGTGATGTCTCTCTCCTTTTATTTCGTTAGGGTTTCTGCTCTTCATTCCCTCCAGAGAGAATTGCTCTCTTACGCTGGTTATCCTTACACCATTTATGAGAGGTTTGCAAAGGTGTTTTTCACCTTCATAGTGCCTGTTGCCTTAATTGCCAATTTGCCAGCGCAGGCCCTTTTGAAGCAGCCATTAAGACCAGAATTGGTTATATACAGCTTTTTCTTTGCTTTAGTGATCCTCGTTTTTTCAAGACACTTCTTTTACCGCTCAATAAGGAGGTACGAAAGTGCTAGTAGCTAAGATTTTTGGATATTTAATTCTCTCTCAGATAGTGAAAAACTTGCCTTATGAAAAGGAGTTTGTCTTTTATCCTTTTCGTGGATTGAGGCCGACTTATGAAGCCAATATTGAAGTTTGTGTTTATGAAGATTCCTTTACTGTAGAGTTTCGAACACCGTCTTACGTTGTGGTTCGGAAGAGTTTAACGCGGGATAGTTTTGATCCGAATAGCGAGGCCTGTTTTTATCTCCTGGTAAAAACTCGTTCAAATTCGGCAGAAGGTTACCTTTTTGCGGTTAATGCCAACAATATTCAGCTGGATGGGCTTGTCCACAGTTATGATAACATTGTTGCATCCTGGGATGAAGTGTGGAGTTCAAAGGTTGAGGTCAAGGATTCCTTGTGGAATGTGATAGTTACAATTCCCTTTAAGGTATTCCGTGAAAATTTTGATTCCCTTTATTTTTACTTCACCTGGACTGTTTTTACGCCAAGTGGAACAGAGATTGTGAGTTCATATCCAATACCTGAGGGATACAGCCGATTTGACCTCAGATTTGCTGACTTTTCTTTTCATGCTTTGAAGAAAAGGTTTGATAGACTCTTTTCCTTTACGCCATACCTTGCAGTGATTCGAGAAAATTCTATAACTACAAAGATTGGAGCAGAATTGAAGCTGGTAAAGGGCGATATGACTCTCCAATCAACTATAAACCCGGAGAGATATTCCATTGAAGGAGACATAGACCAGTTTAACTTAAAAAGAAGGCGGAGTATAAAGCTTGAAGAAAAGAGGCCCTTCTTCACAGAGGGACTTGACCTCTGGAAAATGCCCTTTGAGGCCTTTTATTCGAGGAGTATCGGTGATTTTATTGGTGGGGTAAAGCTGGGATTGAATAAAAATACCTTTAGGTTTCAAGGCCTTATTTTGTACGAGGATTCTGTGATCTCACATTACAGAGCATCTCGTATTTTAACTGCTTCTGTTGTGAGTTATAGACCCTCAAAGGCCTTTGAGAACAGGTTGTTCTTTATAACAAAGGGGGATACCGTAGGTGCGGGAATTAATACCAATTTCTTTTTGCCTTTTGGCTTTAAAGTAAAGACACAATTCACAAGGGCTCGGGGTAATGATTTTTACTTGGAAGTCAAAAGGTTTTCTAAAACGGGTTTTTGGATCTCCTCCGGTGCCGAGAGGCTGGATGCCAATTTTAATTTACCAACGGCCTATATTTCTTACTTTGAAAATACCATTTCCTATTGGATATTCTCAGGTATAACAGAAACCTTTGAAAGGAAATATTTTACTGAAGCGAGCTTCTCCTTCGGCTATACCTATTCCAACTTTTTAGATGGAGCGCCTTTTGAAAGGTTTGGGAATGTTTATGCGACGGTATATCCCATAAGCAGTGTTGAACTTACCTTTGGAGTGGAACCGATGAAGACCTTTTACGAGGGGGTATATTACAACAATATCAATTATGTAATCTCTACTGCCTTTGGAGTTTCAAAACCTTCTACATTCTATTTTGAGTACATCTGGGGCGAAAACTACGGGAACAATCTAAGGTTTTTGAACCTGTGTGGCAACTTTTCTATTTCTGGGAAGCTTTACTGCGAAGGGGGTGCAGGTTTTGTTGAGGAAGGGCCATCAGAGGACCAGAGAGTGTATTTTATGGGGTCTTATTCTCCCATGGAGAGGGTTTATTTGCGTTTCTTTTCCCAGAGGAGCACTTTAAGTGATAGAACGGACTTAAATTTGATGTTCCAGTACGAATTCTTTGCAGGCAGCAACATTTTTGTGGTTATTAACAGAACGGTAAGAAGCGGGCAGGTTTCTACCCCTGTTATGTTGAAAGTGGCCTACGAGCTAAGATTTTAGAGGTAAAGCCCTGTAGTAACCTTTAAATTGTCAAAATCTTAAGAAGGGGTTTTTCTTTTTTACAATAGCCATTTTTGCACTTGCCATATGTCCGGGATGGACTGTTATGTCT
>Ga0209225_1004850_pt1 | contig 10396 bp, 9 predicted proteins | sample WasSprMetagenome_FD_184732 | JGI IMG/M metagenome (GOLD analysis project Ga0209225, IMG submission 184732) | Sulfidic aquatic microbial communities from Washburn Spring, Yellowstone National Park, USA - WS (SPAdes) (version 3) | ecosystem: Environmental > Aquatic > Thermal springs > Hot (42-90C)...
GAGGTGACTGCCTTGGAGCCTGCGAAAAACGAGTTTAAAAAATTAGCAAAACAATTTGAGCTAATCCCTGTCTGGGATTCCTTCCTCTACGATGAGGAGACGCCGATTTCCCTCTTCAGGAAGTTGGTGGGAAAGGAGAGATACGCTTTCCTCTTGGAGAGCGCCGAAAGGGGTGAAGTGCTGGGAAGATACTCCTTCATCGGCTATAAGCCCACCTTCGTCTGGGAGACAATGGACGGAGAAGACCCCCTGAAACCCCTGCGTCAATATGTTCTCTCCAGGAAAGCCCCATTGATGGAAGGCTTGCCTCCCTTTCTCGGCGGCGCGGTCGGATACATAGGTTATGATGCGATAAGGATTTGGGAGAGATTGCCGAGCTGGCAGGTTGACGACCTCCGCCTTCCCACCTCAATTATGATGCTCTTTCATACCGTCCTCATAATAGACCATCTTAAAAGGGAACTCACAATCGTTAAGATGGCCGAGGTAGGAGATGACGCTGATTCCGCCTATGAGCAGGCGAGGGATAGCATAGATGAGCTTAAAAGGATGCTGTTGAATCAGGGGAGGAATTCCAATGGGGTTGTCTTGGAAAAGGGAAGGAGAATTAAAGGGGAGATACAGAAGAGCATAAGCGATGAGGATTTCCTCAAGGCGGTTGAGCGGGCGAAGGGCTATATTGAGATAGGGGATATATTCCAGGTTGTCCTCTCCCGTCGTTTTGCCCTCCCATTTGAGGGAAATCCCTTTGATGTCTACCGCATCCTCCACAGCATCAATCCTTCCCCTTATATGTTCTATCTGAAGATGGGGGATTTGGAGATGGTCGGTTCCTCTCCCGAGGTGATGGTGAGGGTGCAGAATGGAGTTGTGACGCAGAGACCGATAGCGGGAACGAGACCAAGGGGAAGGACGCTTGAGGAGGATAAGCAGTTGGAGGAAGAGCTTTTGGCTGATGAGAAGGAGAGGGCGGAACATCTTATGCTCGTTGACCTCGCGAGGAACGATGTCGGCAAGGTATGCGAGTATGGTAGCGTCGTCGTGCCACGCTTTATGGTGATTGAACGTTATTCCCATGTTATGCACATCGTTTCCTATGTTGAAGGAAAGCTGAGGGAGGATAAGGATGCCTTGGATGCCCTTCAAGCTTCCTTCCCCGCTGGCACCGTTTCAGGAGCGCCCAAGGTGAGGGCTATGGAGATAATTGAGGAATTGGAGCCTGTGAGGAGAGGACCATATTCAGGTGTTGTCGGTTATCTCAGCTTCAACGGAAATTTGGATACCTGCATAACAATCAGGACGGCTGTTTTCCATAAGGGGAAGGTTTATGTTCAGGCGGGAGCGGGCATCGTCGCTGATTCCAATCCCCAGAGAGAGCTTCTGGAAATAGAGAACAAGGCTAAAGCATTGATAAAGGCGATTGAAAAATATCAGGAGGGAGAGCTATGAGGATACTTCTAATAGATAATTACGATTCTTTCGTTTATAACTTGGCGCAATATCTCGGCGAGTTGGGATGTGAGCTGATTGTTTTCCGCAACGACCAGATATCCCTGGATGAGGTAGGAGAATTGAAGCCTGAGGCTATAGTGATATCCCCTGGTCCGGGAAGACCAGAGGATGCCGGCATCTGCGTTGAGGTGATTAGGCGCTATGGGGAAAGGATTCCCATCTTCGGCGTTTGCTTGGGTCATCAGGCGATTGGCTATGCGTTTGGAGGGGAAATAGTCAAGGCGAAAAAACTTATGCACGGTAAGGTCTCCCTCATTCACCACAATGGGAAAAGCGTGTTCAGCGGAATACCTTCTCCTTTTCCCGCCACTCGCTATCACTCCTTGGCGATTAAAAGGGACAGCCTGCCGTCTTCTCTTGAGCTTCTCGCTTGGACTGATGATGGGGAGGTTATGGCGGTGAAGCATAGGGATTTCTACATAGTGGGAGTGCAATTCCATCCAGAATCTATAGCAACTCAATATGGCAAGGAGATTTTGAAAAACTTTTTGGAAAGGAGGTAAGAAAAATGAAGAGTGTCTTGGAGAAGCTTTTGGATAAGAACAACCTTGCAATGGAAGAGGCTTATGGGGTTATGAGCGATATAATGGAGGGGAGAGCTACGCCAGCTCAGATAGGGGCGTTTCTCATCGCTTTGAGATTGAAGGGAGAGACGGTGGAGGAGGTGTCTGGTTTCGCTCAGGCGATGAGGGATAAGGCTTTGAGATTGGACTATCCGGGGAATCTGTTGGATACCTGTGGAACCGGCGGAGATGGAATGGGAACTATTAACATCTCCACGCTCTCCGCTCTCGTCGTTGCGGGCGCGGGAGTGAAGGTTGCGAAGCACGGAAACCGCTCAGTGTCTTCCCTCTGCGGTAGTGCCGATTTGCTGGAGGGTTTGGGCGTTAAGATAGATTTGCCTCCTTCAACGGCGAAGAGATGTTTGGATGAGTGCAATTTCTCGTTCCTCTTCGCTCCCCTTTATCATCCCGCTATGCGTTATGCAGCCGGTCCAAGGAAGGAGATAGGCGTTAGAACGGTTTTCAATATCCTCGGTCCCTTGACGAATCCCGCAAGGGTGAAAAGACAATTGCTGGGAGTGTTTTCTCCCTCTCTCACATCCTTCATCGCCTCCGTTTTGGGAAAGTTAGGGGTGGAAAGGGCTATGGTTGTGAGCAGTTTGGATGGGATTGACGAAATCTCCATCTCTGCCCCTACGAAGGTGAGCGAGCTGAGGGACGGGACGATTTACGAATACACGATAGAGCCGGAGAGGTTGGGCGTTAGGACATATTTATTGGATGAACTGAAGGTTAAAAGCAAGGAGGAAAGCGTTGAAATAGCGCAGAGGGTATTGGCTGGGGAGATGGAAGGAGCGGTTATGGATGCCGTGCTTGTGAACTCAGCTGCAGCTTTAATCGTTGCGGGAATGGCTAATGATTTCAAGGAGGGGATGGAGATAGCGAGGGAATCGATCAGGATGGGGTTGGCGATGAGGGTATTGGAAAACCTGCGGAGAATAAGCGAGGAGGAAAAGGGAAATGGGGATTCTTGAGGATATAATCGCGGAAAAGAGAAAGGAGATAGAATCTCTCAAGAGCGTTCCCCCCTCTCTCCCATCTTCTTCCCTTCCTCGTCGGGACTTCAAATCGGCTCTTTCCTCGGGCGAGATAGCGATTATCGGGGAACTCAAGAAGTGTTCTCCCTCAGCGGGAATCATAAGGGAGGATTTCGTTCCCGAGATTTTGGCTAAGGAGATGGAGGAAGGAGGGGCGAAGGCTTTATCGGTCTTAACCGATAGCAAATTCTTCTGCGGCTCTCTCGCCTACATTCCCCTCGTCAAGCAAAAGACGAATTTACCGATATTGATGAAGGATTTCCTGATTGATGAATTTCAAATCGAGCTTGCTTACAAGTTGGGAGCGGATGCTGTTCTTTTGATTGCCCGCTGTTTGACGAGAGGAGAAGTGAAGAGATTCTTGGAAGTGGCAAGGGAATATGGGATGAATTGCTTGGTTGAGATTTTCGATGAGGGGGATTGGGAGAAGATTAAGGGATTGCCCGTGGAGATTGTGGGGATAAACAGCAGGGATTTGAGAAATTTTCATACGAATTTTGAGAGGATTATTCGGCTGAAGGATTTGCTTCCTGAGGATATTCTAATTGTTGCAGAGAGCGGAGTTAGGGAGAGGGAGCAGATTGAGAGGTTGAGGGAGGCGGGGATAAGGGCGGTTTTAATAGGTGAGGCATTGATGAGGGCTAAGGATGTCAAGGCTAAGTTGAGGGAGCTGATGGGAGAATGTTGAGGGTTAAAATCTGCGGAATAACCAATTTAGAGGATGCGCTTATGGCTGTGGAGTTGGGAGCGGATGCATTGGGCTTCATCTTCGCTGATTCTCCGAGGAGGATTGATAAGGGGAAAGCGAGGGAAATCATCTCAAAGTTGCCGCCTTTTATAACGACTGTTGGTGTCTTCGTGAATGAGAAAAGGGAGGTAGTGGAGGAGATAGCGAATGAGTGTGGACTGGATGCTCTACAATTTCACGGGGAGGAGACGCCCGATTATTGCCGACAATTCAAGAGAAAGGTTATAAAGGCTTTTAAAATCAGGACAAAAAAGGATTTGGAGGAATTGAGATATTATGATGTTTCCGCCTATCTATTGGATAGTCCCGTGAGAGGCACTCCCTTTGATTGGGATTTGCTGATTGGCTTTTATTCTGATAAGCCGGTCATATTGGCTGGCGGATTGAATCCGGATAATGTGAGCTCCGCCTTGAGCAAATTCGTTCCCTATGCTGTGGATGTATCAAGCGGAGTTGAGGAATATCCTGGAAAGAAGGATAGAGAGAAGATGATAAAGTTTATGGAGGTGATAAAGAAATGGCGATGAAAGGCTATTTCGGTGAATTCGGGGGGAGATTTGTCCCCGAGACCCTTCTTCCCGCCCTTGAGGAGCTGGAAGAGGCATATGAGAGACTGAAGAATTCAAGGGAATTCAGAGCTAAGTTGGACTATTATCTGCGAAACTATGCGGGAAGACCGACTCCCTTGTATTTCGCTGAGAGGCTAACGAGGGAGCTCGGCGGGGCGAAGATTTATCTGAAAAGGGAGGACTTGCTTCATACCGGTGCGCATAAGATAAATAATGCGATTGGGCAGGCTCTCTTAGCGATGGAGATGGGGAAGAGGAGGATAATCGCGGAAACGGGCGCTGGTCAGCATGGTGTTGCCACAGCCACCGTATGCGCCCTATTTGGATTGGATTGCGTCATATATATGGGGGAGGAGGATATAAGGAGGCAGAAATTGAATGTATTTAGGATGAGGCTTCTGGGAGCGGAGGTCGTTCCGGTAAAGAGCGGTTCAAGGACCCTGAAAGACGCTATAAACGAGGCGTTGAGGGATTGGATAACTAATGTTGATACGACCCATTATCTTTTAGGTTCCGTCGTCGGCCCTCATCCCTATCCAACGATAGTGAGGGATTTCCAGTCCGTTATTGGTGAGGAGACGAGAAGACAGATTTTGGAGATTGAGGGGAGGCTTCCCGACTATCTAATAGCCTGTGTGGGTGGCGGAAGCAATTCCATTGGATTCTTCCATCCCTTCTTCAACGATAAGGAAGTCAAGTTCATAGGAGTGGAAGGCGGTGGCGATGAGAGGGGGCATTCAGCTTCCTTGGGGAAGGGTAGGGTAGGGGTTTTGCATGGCAGCAAGACCTATCTTCTTCAGGATGGGGAAGGACAGATATTGACTACTCATTCAATAGCGGCAGGATTGGATTATCCCGGGGTAGGTCCAGAGCATAGTTTCTACAAGGAGATAGGGAGGGCGGAATATGTGGCTGTATCGGACAGGCAGGCTCTTGAGGCTTTTGAGATTTTATCCCGCTTGGAGGGGATAATTCCCGCCCTTGAGAGCGCCCATGCGATTGCCTATTGCCTTGAGTTAGCCCCTAAATGTCCAAAGGACAGCGTGATAATAGTCAATCTCTCCGGAAGAGGAGACAAGGATTTGAGCGAGATAATGGAGGCGATGGAGCGATGAACAGGATAGATAATCTTTTCAAGGACAGGAAATTCGCTCATATCTTCTATCTAACAGTTGGGGAGTTTCCCATTGAGGAAGAATTGGAGATAATTAAAGCGGTAATTGAAAGCGGTGGTGATTGCCTTGAATTGGGAATTCCTTTTTCCGACCCTCTTGCCGATGGAGCCACGATTCAGGAGGCTATGCAGGAGGCTCTCAGGAGGGGAACTTCTTTGAAGGATGTATTGAAGCTGGTTGAGAGAATCAGGGAAAGTTCCGATATACCTCTTCTCTTGATGGGTTATTACAATCCCTTTTATCAATATGGGATAGAGAGGATTTGTAGAGATGCGAAGGAGAGGGGAGTGGATGGATTCATAATTCCCGATTTGCCGCCAGAGGAGGCGAAAGAACTGATGGAAAACGCTAAAAGATATGATTTGCGCACCGTCTTTCTTTTGGCGCCCACTAGCAATGAGGAGAGATATAGGATAGTCGGCTCTGCTACGACTGGGTTCATATATTATGTTTCCGTAAAGGGAACAACGGGAGAAAGGGAGGAATTGCCGAGGGATATAGAGGAAAAGGTTCCGAGGATAAAGGAGATAACGGGCAAGCCCGTTGTGGTTGGATTCGGGATTTCAAAGAGGGAGCACATTGATTGGTTGAGAAGATTCGCCGATGGAGCGGTGACAGGCTCCGCCCTCCTTCGCATTTTAAAGGAGCACAGAGATGATAAAGAAAGAATGCTCACAGAGGTTAGGAAGTTCGTCTCCGACCTCTGCAAGGATGATAAAATTGAGAGCTAAGCGAACTTCTCCGCTTCCTCCTTCGCTATCCTGACCGTTTCCCTCAGCCTCTCCGGCTGGTTTCTGCAGGTATGGATGTCCTTGAAGATAATCTCAACGACGCAATCCCTCGTCTTCTCAAGGGCATCCCTCACCATTTTCCTCACGAGTTCGCCATCAAATTGCTCCGCGGCGAAGATGGGAGCGGGATTGGGCTTCCAGGAGAAAATCGCCCTTTTGCCCAATCTCTCCGCTCCCTCAGCGATATCAACCCAGGGGCTCATAGAGAGTCGGCGGAGATGTGGAATGTGCTTGAAGATTATATCAACCTTCTTATGCGGTGGTTCGCAGCAGCCATAAGAAGCCAAGCCGAACCTTGAGAGGAACTTCCCTTCGTATCGCAGAGCGAATTCCTCATGCATAGCGGGGGAAACGCAGGCGAATATCTGGGTTGTAGCGTGCCCCCAAAGGTCCTTCGTTCTTATATGAACGCCGTCAAAATCGGGCTGGGGAAGCTCGTCCGTGAAGCCCAAACCACCAGAGCCACAATAATGCGCTCCATTATTCAAGCTCAAGACATTCTCTCGCTCATAGAAATCAAGCATCTCCAGCCAAGCATCAGTCAAGAAGCTGAGGGCGCGATGGAGCCATTGGGGGCGTTCAATCATATCCACAAATAATTGGTCAAATCCCCGCCAAGTGGCGAAGTCATCTATGATGGCGAACCAGAAATGGTTTGGACCTCTTTTCTCAACTTTTAAAATATCTCCAACCAAATCGCAGAGTTTCTCGTAATGCTCCTCCGTAGCCTTCCAATCAACCCGTAGCTTTGGCTTCTGCAATTTCTCCAAATCCTTTTCCTCTTTAATCACTGGCTCATATTTAACGGCACCATAGGGGTCATCAGGGGCGGTCGTTTGAGGGGCGATGCCAAATCCTGTGTTATGAATGTAGATAGGTGAAGCGATGGCGTCCGTTATAACGCTGTCGTCTTGGAGGAACTCAGCGTAGTAAAGCCTCATTCTCAGGTCATATTCAACTCCTCGGCAGAAGGGGTCGGAACAGGAGAGGCTTTCCCAGGGGAGGAGTTCTCGCCAGGAGCCTTCCGGGAAAATGAGGACGAGCGGTCTTATCCTTTGGAGGGAGTTATGTTGCTTCCATATCCTCGCCATCTCCTCCTGGCGAGGTTGTTGGGCGTATTCAGCTACCCGCTTCGCTAAATCCCTTATTAAGATTACATCCTTTTCGGGAAATTTTCCTAAACTCTCTCCCATATGGGAGGGATGCGCTCCTTCCCTGCTGGTCCTAAGACGATGGGCTTGATGCCGGCTATCTCGCAGAGGTAGGAGAGAGCGCGCACTCTGTCTCCGAGGACGGCTAAGATATGGTTGCAGGGGAAGACGCTGACGAATTCTTCAAAGGAACAATTGAGGCGAGCGTGGACATGGGGCCAGGTGGGATTGGTTTGCTCGTTGAGGGCTCTTCTTTCCTCTTCGGGAAGCTCAAGGCTCTCGCCGGGAACGATAACCATATATGGCTTGTCATCCCAGAGCCCCAATCTCGCGAAGGTCAATTGGCAGGGAGCTGCGTCAAAGGAGACGGAGGCTCCTCCCGCCTTGAAGTAATATTCAAGGGCAGGATAGAAGGTAATTTTCTTGAAGTTGTCCTCAGGGTTAAAGCTCAGTGAGGCATAGAAGCTGGCGTGATTTCCCGAGTTGCAAAAATCCCAGAGGTCCTTATCAGGATGATAAAGGCGCACATCCATAAAGAGGACAGGCAGCCCACCGCTTATATATTTCAGAAGTTGCATAGTCATCGCCGCATAGGAATCGGCTTCCGTGGCGCAGACGGTGGGCTCTTTCGCACCGTTCCAATCGTAGGGGTCGTTCATTAGCATCTCGGGGACATCTCCCAGGCAAACATATTCTGTCAATTCTCTCTGCCCTTTCAATCCGCAGAAATCAAATCCCTTTTCCTCGTTGACCATTCGCATAGCTATATAGAGGCGAATCTGCGTCTTGAGAGTCTCCGGCGTCAACATCTTGCCATCGTATTTTATCCTATCGCCCAATAGGTCGGTGAACCACTTGAATCCCTTCTCCACTTCCGCATCGCTGACCTCTTCCATCCTCTTAACGAGAAGAAGTTGGTCTATTTGCCTGACCGTCGTGCCGAATGTCTTTATGGTGGGAACGAGATGGAAGTAGCCGGTCTCCATACCCATTGAATGCCCGCCGTAGCAGCCGTAGACCTCGTTTTGGATTGTGGTATAGGCTAAGCTCGCTCGGCACCAATCTATCACCTTCTTTTGCGTTTCCTCATCGTCTATCTCCCCGATTATCCTGTGGGTTCTTATACCCGCTTGGCGAAGAGCTCCATCAGTTGCGAGCAATCCTACATTGCCGGGGAATTGCCCATTGTTGTTGGAGAGGCTTAAAACTGGCACCTTGCCGAGGCTATTGAGGAAGGGCCAGGCAAGGAAGGGGAAATCCCAGACATTGTAGAGCATTATAACCTGCTTGCAGTTAGCCCTCGCTAGCTCTTCCCCCATCTCCTGAGCAACTCTCACGCTCGTTATTATCTTTGAGGCTACGATGACCTCCGGAGTTGTCCCATCAACATTTTTCAGCTTCTCCCTAATCAGCTTCGCCCATTCCTGGCAAACCCTCATATTCTCGGGGTTATTAGCCCGCCACACATGCTCTCTTTCATCGTTGAGCATAACGATACCGATATTGGTGCTCTTCATAATTTGTCTACCTCCTTTCTCACCCTTTAATTATAGCCTCCAAAGCCTTTGCGGTCTCAAAAATCAGAAGTTCGGGATGAAATTTATAGGCGGGGAGCTCGGCTGTGATGAAGCCTTGATAATCAATCTCCTTGAGCGCCTTGCTTACCTCTGGCCAATTCACATCTCCCTCAAGAAGATTGACGAAGCCGTGGATGTTCCCTGCAGAAAGGCGGAAGTCCTTGACATGAACCGCCTTTATTCTCTTCCCCAATATCCTTATCCATTGCTCAGGAAAGCCGAAATTCAGGACATTTCCGACATCAAAGTAAGCTCCAACCCATTCGCTTTGGAAGGAATCAATGAAATCCCGCATCTCCAAAGGGGACATAAACATCTTGTTCCAAACATTCTCCACACCGATATAGACCTTGTTCTTCTCGGCTTCCTCTATGAGTTGCTTGATCCCTTCCCTCGCCCTCTCTATCGCTACATCATAGGGCTCCTCAGGGGATACCGTGCCCGGCACCAAGAGGAGGACATCCGCTCCGAGCCAGCGATTGATGCGGAGACAAATCTTCGTCTGCTCTATTGATTTCTCCCTGATTGCGGGGTCGGGGTGGGTCAATCTCACCTGCCAATGGAAGCCGGGAAGGGTTGTTCCCAGCATAATTCCCGCCTTTTCCGCTTCCTTTCTGAATTCCTTCGCTTCCTCCTCTGTTATGGAAAGGGATAGGGTGTAGGGAGGATTTGCCTGCTCTCCAATTATCACTTCCACCCCATCCAAGCCCGCCTCTTTAGCCAGCTGGAAGAGCTCTTTCGTTGATAGTTTTGGCGGGAAAGCCCAGACATTGATGCTTTTTTTCATCTCGTTTTCCTCCTTTCAAAATTTTCTCTTTATAAAAGGCAAAATACCTTTGCCTTCCAAAGCCATTTTACCTCCCCAAAGCCCCACTATAGCACCGCCGATTACATCTCTTGTACGATGAGCTCCCGACTGCACCCTTGCTATTGCCACACCTGTCGCCAATAGATAATAGATGGTTTTGTTCTCTGGATGATAGTGGGAGAGGACGGAAGCAGTAGCAAACGATACAGAGGTATGACCAGAGGGGAAGGAGTCGTAGGATTCTCCATTGGGTCTCTTGCTGTGGGTAAGATATTTCAAACCCAGGGTGGCAACGCCAGCGGTCAAAAAGGCGTTTAAACAGTCGTCTCCGCAATTTTCTTTACTGTTGATACAGGAAGGCTTAAGAAGGAGGGAAATCGCTCCTATGGTTTTTGTTTGCAAACTGGTATGCTCTAAGAGGAGGGAAAGGGCGCCAATGGCTTTGGTTTGTGAGTTTGAGTCCTC